>Ga0115555_1001012_pt1 | contig 19413 bp, 14 predicted proteins | sample COGITO_mtgs_1104_2_FD_87285 | JGI IMG/M metagenome (GOLD analysis project Ga0115555, IMG submission 87285) | Pelagic marine microbial communities from North Sea - COGITO_mtgs_110407 | ecosystem: Environmental > Aquatic > Marine > Epipelagic | place: Germany:Helgoland, sampling site Kabeltonne... | reverse complement strand
TCCTGAGCCCATGCCCAAACTATCGTTTTAATCTAAACGTTTCTCCCTTTAACACCAACACTTTCACAAACAAAAAAAAAGTTTTCGTTTACTTAGATACATTTTTGATTTACAATTTCCTACAATTATATTATTATATATAATTTTTCTCTTTTTTGAATTCAATAGTTTTAAATAAATTAATAAAATGTTGTTATTTTTATTGATGATAAAATTTTTAAAAATGTTATATATAAAATTATAATATATATTTATTAAAATCATTTGAAATTTTTTTACTTTTTAATAATAAATGATTTATTTAAATAATATCATGAAAAAGATTTGTATTACAAAAATTTATTTAAGTAAACGAAATTCAATTTTTTGTTCAAAACTGCTCAGAGCAGGACATAATTATAGCAGATAGCAGGAAAATAAATATGAACAGGGGGAATCGAGTAAGTTTTCTAAAATGTTGGGTCAGTTGGGATGGTTGGGTGGCTTTTAGCATATGCTAGCAGTTCCCCACCTGTTTGGTCATGAAATAAAATCAAAATCTAAATCAAAAAAATCAAAATCAAAATCAAACCAACCTTTCTGGCCGAATTCATTTTTTCACGGGAACGCCAGTCTTAGCCAGAATCGAGTGATCTATCGAGGTTCTTCGTTTTCCTAACTTGCGGCTTTGTCGAGAGGACATGGTCGGCGAGAGCTTTAACTGTGCAACTCTGTCCTCTGCCTCCTTCTCATCGCTTTTGGTAACAACAGAAGCAATGGGGGCTGACGACACTGGAACTTGCCCACTCTTGATAGACTCTCCATAAAAGTCGTCGAAATTCTCTAGATATCCGCCATTTCTGGGCCCCGGTGGACCTCCCTTAGCTTTTACTGATGCCGCCCCCGCCCCCGCCACCGCCCCCGCCCCCTGTGTTCCCCCCTCTCCCTTGCTTTCGGCACCCCCCCCCCCTGTTCCCGCCGCTTGCCCCTTAGTTGGTGATTTGACGGTACTCGTGCTCCTTATGACGGTACTCCTATGTTGTGCAACAGAAACCTTCCTGTTCCCACCGGCAAGCTTCTTGAATTCTTGCAAGAAGCTTTCCAATACGTTCGCAAAACGTTTCGTTTGCCTGTGTTTCGAACTGATGGTGTACTGCAATCCCGTTTCTCGAATGATGTATCCGATTCCAAATCCGTCAGGAACGACTGGTCCAAATCCGAAGAGCCTCAGCGAAGGATTTCCGCAATTACTGGTGGAGAGTACCGTGTGATTGAGCGCCTTCCAACCCCCGTCTGCGAAGAAATTGCTCTCTACACCATTGAGTTCACCGATACACTTGAGTGAGTACAAATGGCGGTCGATGCCCAAGCCATTGCTGCATTTCTTGACCTGTCGGGAGTGCTCTACGACGGCTTCTTGGAGGGCAATGATTTTATCCGTCACCGTTGAGAATTTGCTAGACCAAGTTTTGCAGAATTTGACGGCATTCGAGGTCAATGAACGCATGGCCTCCGTCCTTCCGTGGAGAAACCTTTTTGTTAGGACAGGCTCGTAGGCGCACACTACTTCCCCGTAGAGCTTGTAGTAGGCCATGATAATGCTCATCTGAACGAAGGAGTCGGGAGACATCTTGTGCTTGATGATGAAGCTCTTCCCATAACTGCCAAATTCGAGAGCGTAGACGTCACTTGCGAGAATTTCATCCCCGAGGGCAGATTCGGCATGAAAAATTTTAGAGATGAGGTTGTTATCGAGGTCAAATCTCAATCTTTTGGGGGTGCTGTCAAATAGTTCTTCTGTATTATTGTCATCGGAGTCGTCGAGGAATGCGTCTTGCGTTACATTAACTTTGGCATCGAGTCTGTTGTGGGAGCAGGCGGAGTTGGAGCAGAGAGAATGTGTTAGAGATAAGGGATGCACTGCACTGCAAGACGCGACCTGCACGCGCACGATTCACACACGATTCGATTCGATTCGATTCGATTCGAATATTTCGACTCGATAAACACTTACAAGTTTGGGACAACATCCTTCTTGGTGCTGTATATGGTCTTGGTAATAGACTGTGCAAAACGGACGACAGTATCTGCAAAGATATCGCTAACATAGCGCAAAGCCGTGTGACCGTCAATGGCGGAGTGCTCGAAGTTTACCCCAGCGCTGCCGTCGCTACAAACAATCAGCTGGAGCTTATCATACCAACGATTGATACATGTTCCGGACTGGTAGTCATTTCCGTCCTGGTTCTTCTTCTCTGCTAGCTTGTATGAACCGTGCAAGCAATTGCTCGCAGCGTCATGAATATTCTCCGGAGTATAGTCGTCCAAAGCGAGGACAAAAAGTGCAGAATCAATGATACGGAGGACCCCCTCATTGTGCTCTGGGGAGTGGTGAACTAGCGCAGCGCGAGTCTCAGCCCAGGAAGAACGATGGATTGTGGTCAAAACCCCAACACTTGCTTCAAACTGACTTTGCACGCCGCTGTAACCAACCTCTCCCTTGCCATTCGCATCCACAACTCCTGTCCCCCCCCCGTTTTTGACGGAAAAGTGATGCTTGATATCGTCTTGCGAATGGACAAAATTGGCATCGGCTATGATGGCCTCGAGAATCTTCTTGATCCCCACCTCGTCCACGCCGACACTCCCGTCAGAGTTCATTGCTCGAAAGTAGTAGGGGATGCATTTATAGAGAACAACGACATGACATGAATCCGGGTCAGTCACAAAGAAATCCGTCTCATTGGCCTTAGGAATCCTCGCCGAGCCAAATATATAGTTGAATTGGTCCATGCACAAGGGGACTCCTCCCTTCAAATTGTCAGGAGGCAACCTCTCTTCCTTCAGCAAACTAATAAACTTGAGGCTACTGAATACAAGGCTCGCTGCCCTCCCAGTCTGACTGTTGCTTGTCTTGTTGTCTGGCCCCTGCTCCAGTAAAAAGAAGGGGTTCAAGTTCAGCACGACGGAATCATCCGGCGCGAGGTAAGCGTCGCTCCAAAACTCTTCTACGTAAGATGATCTGCCCTCATCATCGTTGTAATCGATCAACAGTTGCTGGAGGGTTTTGCCTTCTCCCTCCTTGAAATTCTTTACAACCTCTTTTGTCCTCATGTGCTCCTCTGCAGATTGCAGAAGAGAGAGTTTCTCAAGGTAAGTATCGAGGGTTTCATCTAACGACGGGATTGGAAGTTTTTTTAGCGACTTCTGATTTGAATAAGTTGACGGAGAGGCCATAGTGCCGGACTTGATATCAACTAACTACAGTGGGACGGATGACCAGTTCTTTGGAGGTTTTACGATGAGTTTAACCGAGAGCAACAGCGGGATTTTGACCTTCTCAGATAGCGCAGCAAGAGCAACAGCCTTTTTTAGAAATTAAAAAAGAGTTAAGGGTTAAACAAAACGAAGGGCGAAATCCAGCAGCAGATCGCCAATACCAATACCGTTTGTGGACCCACACTCAGCAAACCTCATCTTAAACACAAGCACAGCATACTATCAGCATCCTTAGGCCTCGCAGGACCTACTTTGAGCAGTGAGCTTGATTTCAAAGGAGTTTCAGAGAAACTCATTATTTGCTTTCGATCGACCTTCGTACCCACTCTCATTCCCTCTCCCCTTCTTGCGCTCCCTCTTCACTCCTACCGTTGAAGTACAACACATCTACCCACCACACCCCAAAACTATAGGACGATGCTCCGGCCGGTGGCTGCACGCCTCTCATGCCGGTTGCCGAGCACTATGAAAACCTGCCTTAACAGTTCCAAGGGACTTCGTGGGTTGAGTTCAAACGCAATGGGACAGGATGGAATGAGCGGAACGGTAAGTCTTTCTCCCCCCTTTCCCGTCTTGGACGCTTAACGACCCACACTAACTACTTTTTTTTTCAGATAACAAAGTTGGATTCTGTTCCTTCCATGCTGAACTCGGGGACACCGACAGAAAATAATGTGGAGTACACACTGACCAAGGTGGACGACCTTGTAAACTGGGCTCGAAAGGGGTCCTTGTGGCCGATGACTTTCGGTTTGGCTTGCTGTGCCGTCGAGATGATGCACTCTGCTGCATCGAGATACGATATGGAGAGGTTCGGCATTGTATTTCGGGCTAGTCCCAGGCAGTCTGATGTGATGATTGTCGCTGGGACTCTCACCAATAAGATGGCACCCGCTCTGAGGAAGGTTTACGATCAGATGCCTGAGGTGAGTAAGCCCAAAATTTATATATCATGGTGATATTTTCCATTCCTATTTAGAAGGTTCACATTTTCAATCGGAGAGCATTGCCATTTTTAAACATTTCGTGCTGGTCTGTCTGGTTTGTGTTGCACTACGATCTAACCAAAACTTCTCTCCTCTCTCACTTGTTCCATAATTTCAACCATTGCAATCCTCGCTTTGTGTTCGGTGCAGCCGCGATGGGTCTTGAGCATGGGGAGTTGCGCCAACGGAGGCGGCTACTACCACTACAGCTACAGCGTGGTCAGGGGGTGCGACCGGGTTGTTCCCGTCGACATCTATGTCCCCGGCTGCCCTCCCACAGCTGAGGCCCTTCTTTACGGCTTGATCCAGCTGCAGAAGAAGGTCAAGGGCAACAGGTCATTACTGTTGAAACTGAGGAAGTAAGCATTTGTTGTCTTTAATACGGAATCGAGGATGTGTTCTTGGTGATTTTTGTGGAAGTTTAAAAATACTATCTAAAGCTGACTTTTTGGCTGCCAATATCACATCTTCTTTTCTTAATTTTTGTTCTTCTTTCTTTCTTTCTTTCTTTCTTTCTTTCTTTCTTTCTTTCTTTCTTTCTTTCTTTCTTTCTCTGGTGGTCCGGTCCCTCTACCAGTCCATAAAGTCAGTTCTCATTGTGCTGTCCTCTTGAATTCGCTTCTGAAAGCGACCCCAGCGTTCCGCCTCGGTGAGAGAATCATCTTCGTCATTATCCAAAACAATGCACTCGTGTAAACAATTTTCCGCCTCCAATATCATCTGCACAGCTCTATCAACAGAAGGTACATAACCACGCAGCTCATCTTCTGGGACTCTGCGGTTTCTCGCCGCATTTCGTCTCAATGCTGTATCTACAGAAACTCTGCAGTACAGTAAAACCGTCCAGAACCCTGCATCCTTCGCTTCAGTCATTCTTCGGATTGACCTTTCGTAGTTGGCAGAAGTTCCGTCCAGGACATGAATTGGCCTTTCCAAAGACCCAACCCGATTCTGCTCCAATATGTCTTGAAAGCATCGCTCGATCTGACTGTCTGCCCAATTATACGCCTTTTTCTTGCTGTATACACGGGCAGCATCCCTTCTATTGTAGTCCGGGTGTTCCTTCATGACCACATCAAGGTCGAGAATCTCCACATTCGCCAAATCGTATATTTTGTGTAGGGCATGGGTCTTACCCGCGCCTGGGCACCCAGCAAGAAATACAAATACTGGTCGATTACAGGGGTAGGTGATGGTAAACGTGCTTGATGGTCGATACAGACGGGGCGGCAGGCAGGGTGACTTGACTCTAAGTGACTTGACGCCCAGTTTCCTCAAAGGTGGTGCAAGAGACTTGAGCATTAACCCCCACTCGAGAGAAGCAAGCTTGGTGGCGTTCTAAAGATATTGGCGGGAGCGCGCCCAAATTTGCAGAATTCTGGTGGGGTCTTTCTCTCTGGATGAGATTTTCTTGGCCCCCCCAAATTTTTTTGAGCACCTAATTATCGTTATCAGCTGTCGAATTTGCAACCATGGAAGTCCCTGTTGACACCAGGAACCTTCCCTCAACATCGTCTCGGTTTATCCACCATGTGATTGACTCCTCGCTTGTTTCAGCATATGCTGGGCTCCTCCCCTGCACTGGTGTTGCTGACGGGGTTGCTGAGGGCGAAGTGTTTCGCGTAGGTGGAGAGGCCGAGTACGTCGAACGCCACAACTTGATCAATAACGCATCTCGTCCATTGGCTCCTGCCCCTCCCCAAACCCCATTCCTCCAACTTGTTCCCAGGGGTCATTTCTACCCAGGAATTTTGACTTCGTCCTCCTCTACGGCATCTGCGGACTTTACAGTTTCCGTGTTGGAAGCACACAGCAATACGACGACGAACAGTCCTTCGATATTCTTGGGCATAACACCAGGTTCGCTACCTATTTCTATTTTTCATTGCAGTCAAAGAAACTGAAACACTAACCCTGGCCGTCCGTCTTTCTCATTCGTAGCTTCCCACCTGAACGCTTCTGGATTGATATTCCCACTATACGACCAAGCGACGACAAATGCGAATGCGAAGCGCTCAAATGTTGCTGCCTGTTCTCCCCCAGTCAAGCTCTTTAATGATGATTACTCCTGCCTCCTAGTCCTTGAAGATTTCACTCTTGTCACGATAACTTGGAGAAAGGCGCACAACAGCATTTTTTTGGCCACTTTCCCTACACACGACGTCAATTTCAAGTCTTGCGTCCAAAGATGGACATCTGAGCACAAGATCCACCAGCAGGTGAGTCGAAAATTGGATTTGATGTTCTTGGTTGGGGTGTTGTGATTGGAACCAGTTCATTGGTTGCATCATTTCATTGGCGCGCGATTTCTAGCGACTAACATATTAACCTCCCTCTCACAGTCCCGGTGCTGCGCTCCAGTTGCCCCCACGACTTCCCCCGGCTCTGTCTTCTATAGCCCCTATGGCGGTAGGCATGGGAGCGGTCTTACGGTCGATAATCATGACGTAACGGATGCCAACACTATCACATCCTCCATTATCTTTGTTCCGTCTTCTACTCCTTCAAGATCCCCCGTCTCCGCTGTATTGACGCTGATTCGGCCCCGCTTCGTTTTCTACTCTCTCTCGACCTCTAAGGGAAGGATTATCAGGCAAAATCTGACCGATTGGGGATCAAATCAGAATTCATCCGCTGTAGACTCAAAGCAACGGAGGAAGAGCGGCTGGGGCTTGATCGGCGACATGGTCGGCGGAATTCTAGGAAACGATAACGACGCTGACGACGGTGATGACAATGAAGCAGATGATGGCGACAGTGGGCAGCACCAGATCATCGCTCTCAGCAACATTACCCCCCACACGTCCCCTAGTTCCAGTGGCTTCATGTTCTCAACGCTGTCTCACAACGGTCGTCTAGGACTTTGGGAGATGACCCGTGGAAATACGGGCGATAAAGACAATACCGACATCTGCCGTCCTCGCCCTACAAACACTTCCTTGTCTCCACTGCCTCTTTTCGGATGCTTCTGCCGCGGCAGTAACAATAACAATAACAATTACATTGACAGGCAGGCGAAACACTGGATCAAGATGGGAGCCGCTTGCCTGTCTATGCAGAAGAATATAATTTTTGTAGGCTTGAACCCATCATCCTCCTTGCACAACACCCTCTCCTCCTGCGTATCGGAGGGTTGCAAGACATGCGGGGGGTTTCTGACTACATCATCCCCTGCCCCAACTATGATTGTCTGTGACACAGAAAAGAACGACTACAGGTGCGTATTTTTCACGCGCGAAAAAGTTTTTCGAACTTAACCACTAACAGCATTCTTTCAAAATGCAAATGTTCAGAGTTTTATCGTCATCTTATAATTCCTTGAACGCAAACGGGGGGAAAGGCAGTTTGCGAGCGGTGGCAATTTCACCTGATAGGAAGACACTAACGACGGTCACGGTCGGGGAGACTGCCGTAGGCAAGGAGGCTAGCCGCGATATCGTCTTGGATGGTTGTTTTAATGGCAGCAGCGTCAACGGTGGCGTTGCTATTGAGTACTTTGACCTTGTGGGCAACAACAGCAACGGGGGAAACAGCAGCAACAAGGTGATCCAATCTTCGCTAAATGCGACGAATAACGTCTTATCTGCGAGTTACGAGAACTTGGCATGGCTGCAAGAAAACTCCTTTCTGGGACTTAGAGGAGTTGAAGACCTAAGCTTCGCGGAAGCCATGGACGAGTTCATGAATTGCGAAAATCCTGTCAGTCAGTCCGACTGTGTCAAAACTCTGAGGAATTGCGAGCAATTCTGCTACCCGGTGATTGACGAGAGGTTCTTAAGCCACCTACTTTCCCCCTCCCTCCCATCTCCAGGTGGCTCGTCTTTTGAAAAAATGGAAATCACCCCCGCTGAAGCCACAACTGCCCTCAACCATATTCTCCCTCGTCACCTCCAGCACACCAGCAACTCCCTTTCCGCGGAGCAGATTCTTCGGGACGGTGTGGGTCGCTGGGGGCGGGAAGAGGATGCCGAGCTACTGACAAAACACGGGAGGAATGTTAACTACAGCACCCAGAAGCAGCTGCCATTAACGACCGCGGCGACATCGGCGCTGGTCGAAACTTCCAGTGCAGACGATAATATGGACGATAGCGACAGCGACTTGATCTTAGTAGAGCGACCGGACGCCGCTAACGCATCAGTCTACGACATGTTTGACGGCGAAGACGAGGTCGAAAAGGGGTCTCCCGCTACTAGCCCCCCCCCTGCGACCACCGCAAGTGCAGGCGAAGACCCGAGCTCTGCACCTAGACCGTCGCTCGGTGAGGCGCTCATCAAAGCACACATTAGGAGGTGGAGGGCGTTAGGATGCTGTCTGAGAGAGCTCTCTCGAGGCGGTGCCCTCTACAGCGATATCAGCAACAGCGACGGCGTCAAGAGCAGTAGTACCAACGGCAATTCTCCCACAGGAATCATTGGCCTCTTTTACGACAGCAACAATACGAGCACTAGATTCCCCACCATCATCCGATCTTCAGACCCCAAGTCTGGTTTTCCCGCTTTGTCGACACTAGCCGCGACGCCTGAAACATTTTCCACTGAGCGGACGGCTCTGGAGATCTTTGGCAAGTGCGGTGGGCCGGGCGACGGCTCAGATTACGACTCGGATGTGTTGACGATGATCAAGAATTTCCACGACGTGGTAGAATGTGCAACATTGAATTATTTGGATAAGGGCAAGAGGGTAGGCGAATTGGATGAATTCGAGGAGAGCATTGTGAAATTGGGTGAAAGCGCGGCCAATATTGGTGGGAGGGGCATCGCATTGTTCGGAATTCCAGGGGAAAACAGTTTTGACGCTGATATGGTCGCGGGTGGTGCAGGAAGCCATTCTGAAGTTAGCAAGGAGGCCAGCCGACACATGAGTCTCGTTGAGAGGTGAGCTACCGCCAAGCCATTAAGCGCGAGACTGCGGGCCGTATATGTATCTAGCCGCTAATTCTCTTTCCTTCCATTTTTTTTCGCAGCATCAATGTGGTTAGGCGATCACTGGCAGTCGCCCTTTACAACAGTGGCAACAATGGCGGAAGCCAATCTACAACAATACAGCAAGCCATCCTATATGAGTGCTTTCGGCGTTCAACTTTCGCCCAGTGCAGCAACTTCTCTCTTCCTGACATTCCTGCAGCGGTTCTGACTCCCTCTCAAATATCGCCTGACGACAGTGCGTCTATCTCTTTTATGCAGGACGTCCTCCCTACCCTGGATGGCGAAAGACTGCTCAAGCTTTTGGCTCCGTACAGACTGCTCTTCAATAACAACAATGGGTTGTTGAGGACAGTAGCAAACCTATCCTTGTCCAAGGCAGCTTCGCTTTCAAATGACCCCTTGAATAAACAGGCAAGCGAGAACTATAGCATCTTCGGGGTCAGTCTGTTGCGAGGCCTAGGCGGGGGCGTAATAGGGGGGGATTTCGGAGGGGAGATCGTGAGCGAGGCCATTTCTCTCTTTCACAGCAGCCGGATCAATGTCGACCCGACCTGGTTCAACTCGGAGCTTCCCAAGATGCTAAGCGAGCACGTCTTTGATGGGACAATTGCCTTCGAGGAGATAAGGGGGTTAATGTCGGGGGGAGATTCGCCACCTTGCATCGTAGGGTTTGTGAAGAAATTGTTTAGTGCCTCTTCATCGGCGAAGACGTCGATATCCACGCTGAAGGAATTCCTCAGAGCCAACAAAACCTCCATCTCCGGCCTATACCACCACTTGCAGAATGTTGTTAGCCCCCAACTCTCTCTCGTTAGCAGCTTGGAACGCTATTTACCCATTGTAAGCCGCGAAGGAGGACTATCTTCCGATGACAACTTAAGGGAGAAGCTGACTCTTCCCGCCGCTCTAGGAGCGATCGATCTTTTCGGCACACTGCCGGAGTTGCTGAGGAACGAACTCTTGGATGTAAGCACGCAACTGCTACCAGCTCTTCACAGCCTGGCAACTCGGACGAGTTTACCTCTGAAGGAATTCACTACAGCCATCGACACGAGTGTCAATAATCCTGATTGGGAGGGCAGAGGCAAGACGGATTTTATTCGGGTCGTTTGTTACCTGGCGACTCATGGGGGGCTCAGACATCTTGTCGAATTCGTTGGTCGGGGGGGTGGGGTCAGGAGGTTGGGGGACGACACCACTGTCGATCTGTACGAGGAGGCAATATCGGCTCTTCAGAAGGCCGGGAGCGACAGTCGTATTGGCAGCCGAAACGGTCACATCGATGACGACCAGAGAGACAATCAGAGGCTTTATCTTAGGGCTACGATGGCCCTCAGGCTCAGCTTCGGTGGCGGGGACGGAGATCTCGTGAGGGGGGGCCTCGAGGCATTGGAAAACTGCGGTAGGGGACTGGGCGCGGAAGAGGAGAAACTTCTGAAATTGCTCGCTGAAAATTGCCTGAAGATTGTAGGAGAGAAAGAAGGGGGAGAGGGAGCAGAAGAGAGGGGATTCGTCCTCGGGGGTGGAATATGGGGAGATAAGATTATAAGCGGTGAGAATTGCAAGACGCTGAGTGAAATACAGAGGGACAATCTGGTGGACGATGTTGTGGGTGGTAATGGAGATGCTGAAGGTGGGTTTAGGATGCTCTGCGAGCAGGGGGGATTTGAATTGGCTGTAGATTACGCTTGGGGAGTAAGGGATAATGCGGAGGAGGGGAGCTTTTTGAGGATGATGGAAGTAATGTGCGTGGATTACTTGGTGCCATTGGCCTACGGGGGGGTGGTGGTCGTGGGGGACAATCGCGCATGGAAAAGGAAGAGAGGAAGAGCGCAGGTATTACTCAAGGAGGTTGTAGAGAAGTACGGAGACAACGTGAATGGACTGAGGATCGCAGCAGCAAGGGCAGTGATCGACGAGGGCGAGGGCAGGTGTACGCTTCCTTTATGGCTCGAGGGGCTCATTTTAGGAGGGGGCAAGTGGAGTCAATTAGTGATGATGTACCTGGAGAAGGGGCTGTATGAGGGTGCATTGAAGGGGGTAATCGAGGTTCTGAGGAGGCTAAAGAGGGAGGGGACGGACGAATTATTGCCAGAGGAGGGAAGTGTGGTGCATCTTAACACTGAGGTGGTCGATTTGGTGTGGGAGGTTTGTGTCGAGGAAAACGTTTGTGGGGAGCTTGTCAAGGAGATGGAGAGGGAGCTAGACAAGTTTTATGAATGGGTCAAGTTAAGGGAAGAGGGAGTCGGGAGTTTGAGAGCGTTGAAGCGTTAATACAGCCTTAGCAAATATATATAAGCTACAGTGACGTTTTTTTCTTGGCAAAATAAACACAGTGCATTGCACACAACTTTTTTTTAGGGCATTTGATCACTGCTCTCGCTGCCCCCAACAGGCACGACGGCATCCATACCTTCCTTCTTCTTTCCTGTGTCGCCAATTCCAGCCTCCAGCGCTGCCTTCTGCGTCTTCCCAACAACCGAAGCTAGATCACCTTCGCAGAACCTGTCAGCGGGATTCTCGAAGAGTTCCTCGTCAGCCACGAAGCACTGCAGTATCGTCCAAATTGCCATTCCGAAGACCTCATTGAACATGTCCGCGGTTACATACGCAAACAAGATTATCAATAGTGTGGGGCACCATAAGCCATTCAGCTGATCGATCAGATTCATCTCCAAGTATTTGTACCCGGCTACCGTCGCCGTGACGGTGATGAAGAGCTTTCCGATGATCAACACAAACTCGCTCACAATCGCAACCGCACTGATACGGAGAATATTCCTCAAGATTAAGAAGAATGCCTTCTTGGCTGCCTTACAGAAGCTATACCCAAAGATGGCAATTTGAATGTAAGCGTTCTTGTTCAGGAACTTCATGCACTTTTCCAGGCACCACATACAGCACTGGATCGCACAGAGCACAGCTTTGGCAGCCGCATTTCCGCTTTTTTTTGCCTTGTTCTGTAAGTACGCAACCACAACCCGAATCGTTTTAATAATAGCGATAATCAAACTCCCGAAAGCAGCACTGCCCATGTGGTACCACATTGCCTTCTTCATCGTCGCGAAGAAAGTTTTGTTTCCTATGGTGCTCTTGTCCCGAGTAAAGTACCAAGTTGAGACACTCATGGCAACAACTAATTGCCCCATGGCGATGACAAATTGTGACGTCCAAAACCAGCTAAACATCATATACAGCCCGGCATACTTCATCTCCGCACTGTAACTGAAAGACTTGTACATTATGCCGTTACATTCTCCCGGGCTGTCCGCTGTTGCATCATCCGTTGAGGTTATGTAACCGGAAGTTGCCATTTGATCAGCCGATAATTCGGCACACTCAACAACGACTTCGCCGCTACTCGCCAAATACATCATATAAATGCTCCAGGGCACCAAAAAAATGACAACTCCCAACACCTGGAATACAGGGTACATGGTAATCACCGGCATCGCCGCGACAGCCTTGGCTGCCTCCTTCACAATACCGATCGCCAATATGATCCTCTTGCGAAGGCAGCAAATAATCACGAACCAAATTGCGCCGCATCCCCCGAAAAAGTATCCCACATACAGCATTATAGTTGCTTCTTCTTCGCTGTGTTGGTCTTCGGGGAGTTTCCATTTCTCGCTGGTGTCATACGCGAAGTAGCCCATCCCCAAGAATAGGACCTCAATGGCCGCTATCAGACCCCAACAAACCAAACTAAGCACGCCGGGAATTCTTATCACATAAAGGTACAAAAAACCGAGGACAAGCGCAGCACCGCAACCAAAGCCGACGATATACACCCTCGCTGTCATCATGTCTGCATTGGCTTGATCGAAGAAACCGTCCTCTGTAGTCGGATTCAAATACTCTGCAGTAATAGTATCGGTGCCGTCCAAGACATTTGGACAGTTGAGATCGGGCTCGACGAGTTCAGGGTTGTCCTCGCAAAAGTCCATCCTGTAAGCATTTGCAGCTTCACTAGCTGCAGAAGCAAGGGCATCTATGGCAGCATTAGGAACGCAATAATTCCACCAATCCTGACTGGCTACGTAAGGCGCGCAACCGAATGTGCTGACATGCTTCATCCCGGTCATGTAGTACCACGTAGAGTCCAAGGTATCGAGGGTGGCTTGCACATCGTATTTGCAGTAGAATTTGGATTCATCAATTTCAGGGCACGTAGCAACGCACACAGGTGCGCCGGAGGGGAGGTAGAAAGCCTTGCCGAGGTCCTTCGTATTTGCACCTGTTGCTGTGACGAAGTCTGTCACACCACAAATGTTCCCGAGGTAGTCCATCCCATTGGATAATCTATTTGGGTCTCCTTCCTTCAAAACATCGTTCTGAATGAAACCCATGGAGATCAGACCAATCCCAGTCATTGCAACCCAGCATGCTATCAAGAGGAGAGAGCAACATACGTCAGTGCAACCACGATTCGCATCGGGACCATTGAAATCTTTGCATGGAATGAATGAGAGGATTTGTTAGGTTGAAAGAAGTTGGTGTGAAAAGAGGAGATGGAGAGGTTGGGCAAGCACACTTACCACCCGAAAGCTTCTGGTTATCCGGATGATTCTTATCCTTCTCTGACATCGACATTATAAAAACAGAATACAAATATTCTGTGTTTGCAAGTCAGTTTAGGACGTTTTTGGACGAAACTGTTGTCTGTGACCCGGGTGCTTGTGGGACAAACAAAGTCTTTTAATGTCTTAATGTCCTATAAAGCCAGTTCCATTTTGCAACTTCTCAAAGTCACCCATTTGGGGTGAAACCCCATATGAGATGATGCTACTAGTCATGACATAAAATACGTTCTTTTCTTGGATGAGCACACTTGTCGACAAAAAAACTGCTTCACAATTCATTTACATTTCACTACATAGACAGGCAAAAAGCATTGCGCTCGCCGCTTCCTTTGTCTCCTCCCTTGTGTTCCTTCTCCCCCCGTTAATGTGCACGAACACACGAATCGATCCCGTAGAGAAGGCATTCCTTCCAACAGCTCTTACGAGCTCAGTCTTGGTATTCTCGATGAAGCTGGTGTCAAAGTCAATGTCAATGTCATAATCATTTGCATCGCCAGTGTTTTCAGAAATCCTCCTCCCTAAAATGTCCCCTACTTCACTTGAATCCTCTTGCGCATAAAGATAATCTCTTCCCATATCACCCCCGCTGTAAGAAATAATGGAGGGATCGTCGTAAATTTCATTGGCAAAAAGGACACTACCATCAACTGTCGGCACACATAAGTCAAGAAAGATTATAGTGCACCAGGTTTTGCAATCAGCCTTGTGTGGTGAATCGACTAAGACATGCAATTTTACAACCGCATGAGAGTAGCTTTGCCGCTTTCGTTTGTTTCGGGTGGATGTAATGACCCCAATTAACTTGCTAAAATCGGCGGCTTTGTGAAGCTCGACACGAAGTTCTTTGTTTTCATCTTCGTCAACAACATCAGTTCCATGGCAGCCGGTGTTTTCTTCGTCATAATTTCCATTATTAGCTTTGCGCAACAAATCGACTCTTTCTCCCTCGCAAACCTCAACGGCACTCACTTCCACCTTAAGGGAAACACCATTGCTTTCAATGTTTCCTTTACCCCAATTACAACTTCCCCCAACTCTCAAGTTAAAATTTTTCACGTGGTCAAAAACCGTCAACCCAACCTCGTACATCAGACCACTATCACCCTCGCGACCTTCGAGAAACCTGCCTGAGTCTCTCATTCCTCCTCTCCCCGCCCCCACGCTCCCAATGACAACCTGCCCGGGTCCTGCGCCGCTGAGAGCGTCCTGAACCGAGGGCCTGACCTCCTTAATGACCTTTTGATTGACAATTTTCTGATGAACAGCTCCTTCATTACATCCTTCTTGATCGCACACTCCTGTCGTCGCCAGGACCCGAGAGAAACCAACCCTCAGAACATCCAACTTGCTCCTATTTAGGATTCCCAGGTGCACAGTGTTTCCAGAAAACTTGACGTTGCTGAGACCCCTTTCGGACTGCTCGCGATAGATGGAAGGGGCAGGAAGGGTTATATTCGCAATGACTCGTGCGTCACCCTTGGCGTTCGAAGATCTTCTCAGGCAGCTGTCCTCACCATCCTCAGAAGCTGACCCCGGCAGCCAGGCAGAGCTATCAGCGGAAGCGGAATTCAGCTTGTCTTTCGCACATGATGCCATCACTCCCCCCATAACACAGGAAAATTTCTTAAGGTCGTCCTCAAATCCTCCAAAGAGAGTAGAAGCGACCACCGCGAGATTTGTATGCTGCTCTCTGATTTTGATGCCCTTCTTTTTGAGGCGGAGGATGGCTGCTTCCTTGCTCTCCTCGTCGTTGTTGTCCTCAGCGTCGCCTTTACTACTGCTATTTTCTTCTTCTTCGCTATCACAACCTTTAAATTTAAGGACCTCATCGTATGTCCCGAGAATATCTTCGAACCTCTGATTCTTCATCTTCCACCCTTCCACCCCCGTCACACCCAACATTGCCTCCTCTGCTCTCTTGGCAACCTTAACGAATTCCCTCATTCCGTCCACCGCGTCAGCACCGCAATTAAAATAATCGGATATTTGACCACCAGCAGCACCCTTCGCTGCTCGAATCGCCTGCCTCAAAGAAACACATGCCGATCGAACAGTAGCCACTCTCCAACCGTCATCTTCCATCCCCCCCCCCCTTCTTACTGCGTATTTTGCACCCGCTAGGGCTGCATCCCTGACATTGAAGTGAGAAGACATCTCCCGAGCAACTTTGAACTCATCTTGGAGCGATCTCAGACCCTGCAATGCCTGAGACAAAGATGATTCCAGCTCTAAGTTGGTCAAGGACAAAGAAGCGATTTTGTCCTGGAGTTCATGGGTTTCAGAAACGGTGGGAATTTGTTCGTTTTGTCGGGGAGAACTCTGTTGCTCTTGGTACGAGGAAGGTGGCGGTGGCGGCGGCTGCTGCTGGGGCTGCTGGGGCGGTTGTTTTCTCTCGATCATGGGTGTCGGTGGCAGCGGGTTTGTCATTGACTGATGGGGATGGCCCCCGCGCAACATTCTCATGCGCGTTAAACCCTCATCCACCTCCACATCCTCTTTCGCCTCTTGTTCGTCACCATCTGAAGACTCAGAGCCACTGTCATCGTCTTTCTTCTTCTTCTTCTTTTTTTTCTTCTTCTTGATCTTCTTCTTCTTAATCTTCTTTTCCTTCCTGGCAAGGGATAACCAGTGGTCCCACGTGAGATCTGTAACAGAACCTTTGAGATCCCTTAGCTCTAGAACCTCAGTGGGGGTGAGCTTCGACGAGGGGGACTTTGAGACATTCTTTGTCAGGAGGCGCAGCTGAGTGGAAAAAATGTGGCCGTTCGTTGATGATCAATGTGAAGTGATCCGGTTAGTTAGTTCATAAAAATGTAATATAAGAATTAAATAATTTCGCAGGGTAAGTATACTCACTTGATGAGAATTAGGGGGGCGTTTATGAACGGCAGACATGTCAAAATTTATGTTTAGAAAAAAAACAAACTGTCAAAAAAATGTGACGGAAGAAGTATGTATATAACTTTCTATTTTTCTTGAAGTTTAAAATGATATAGACATGAATTCGTGTAATCCAACTTGCAGACCCGGCAAGCGAAAGAAGAAGGATGATTTCATCACCCTCTCAGTGATTGCCAATGGAGTGAATATCAGAAGAGGCCCCAACTCAGTAACCTTCTCATCTCCCGAAGTGGAGGAAACAAACTTTGCGCTAGAGTACGACAGAACATGCTTCGCACCGAATCTGTTTGATTGCGACATTTGTGGGGTAAGAATTGCTGCTGGGCTCAAAGGATTTGACACATATTATCGATGCACTGATTGCCCTGATTTCTTCGATGTTTGCTCTGAGTGCTACGAGGGAAAGAAAGTAGACACAAAAATCCATTCGATGAAGGAGGTGGACCCGCTTAATGACGACGATTAAATTAAAGTAGACGAAGTTGGAGCCTGGGAAAAAAACCCCCATGTGTTTTCGTTCTTCTTCGTTCATTCTTACGCATTATCATTATCCACCACAACCCAATCATCCCGGTCAACTTTCTCGAAGACATAAATATGCTGGTTTTGATTCCAGCTACAAGCCACAGTAAGTGCGCTCCTGAGGGCGAATGAGTTGCTCTTCGACAATCTATCAGTGTAATCGATTACAACAGAACCAGTTTTCATCTCTTCCTCGATTTTCTTGTCCAGTGCCCCGCACAATGTTGCGTCCCAGCACATGCTCATCAACATGACCAATTGAACATTCTCGAGATTACAGTTCAGCATGTCGTCATTCACAAACTTTACCAATTGTTCGTCTATTTTGTGCTGTTTACGCAATTTCTCAGCTTTGCTGTAAAGGAAGGGCAGGATTTCATAGTTGACAGTTTGTACGTTATCAGTCAAAGAAGCGAAGAAACTGAATAGACCGATGGAAGAACCAAAGATAGCGAACCTGCTGCTTACATTGCTGCTGCTGTCCTGACGACACGACGCAAGCGCGCGGTTGACAGGCGGACAATTTCGAATTGAGACGTAGCTCTGATAAGGAGTGGTGCCATAGGCAAAATTATCCAGTGTGTAGCTCTCATTCGCTTGAGCAATGCTATCTTTCAGCAGGAACTTTACAAACGTTTTCGTCGCCTCAGTCTCCCTGACCGATGTGACAATCGAGAGCAGTAATCCCATATTTTTTTGGGATGTAGATGGGGGAGGACTGAACCAGGAGAACGATGTGTGGGAATTTGGGACTTCTTTCGGGGAATCTACACCATACCATGAGAAAGGCGTGTGGCTATTTGGAACGTTCTCCGTCCACTTTTTCCGAATCATCTCCCGCTCCTCGACAAGAAGCTGATTCCACTTAACTGAAGGGGAATTCTGATTGTCAACAGGGGCAGTTACTTTTGCTCGCTTGAGAACACCATTCAAGTCACGAATTGTCTTATGACATGAAGATATTGTATCAGAGTCTCCAAGAAGAAGCAAATTGGTAGTTTTCCGAGCTAATAGCAGTGAATCCAGGAGCTCGTTGAGTTGTTGCTTTGAACTAGAAGCTTTAAGTATAGCAGCATGGTCCTGAAGGCGCACTATTATTTCCTTAAGGGTTAAGAATGGATCACTATTGTTCACCATAGTAAAGGCAGGGGGGGGGGGGTAATTTTTTTGGGGGTTAAAAGACGATGGGAATTCTTCAGAATTTCCAAGTTGGAAAGCACGAGAAATCGAGAAATCGTGGAACGACATAAACTCATACCCCCCGGTGAACAATTTGACCACCCTTACGTCGGCAAGAAGTGAACCAAAATAGTTGAATTGGAATCTTTTAAGAACAACGAACCTATGGGCCACGCTGCAACAAAGATCAAGAACAAACGGGAGCGGCACGTTCGTGACAAGGAGAAGGAAAAAAAATTCAAGAACACAGGGAAAGATCGAACCAAGAAGAAGAGTGCTATAGAGGAGCTATGGAGGAACAACCGTGATGGGCCGAAAGATGAGCGGAAGCGGACACGATTCAAGAACTTTATATGGGGGGATCCTGTTGCGAAGAAGAGGGCTAAGGAGAACCCGATCGTTTACAGAGATGAAGATCGGAAGAAGGAAGACAAATTAAAGGACAAGAGGAGAAAAAGCTCTCTTGGTAATGTATTGGCGAAGCATAGTAGAGTGTAGAAAAGTTTTTTAGTTTCTGCAAATAAGTTCCTGCTTTTCAGTGTGTTCTCTTTAGTCCTAACATGGTTATTATTTTGTGAAAAACATAAATACCCTCCCCCCCCCACTATTCACATACCAAAAAAGTCTAGCAGTGAATCCAGTACCCGTTTATCTTTTGAGCTATTCCTACTCCTGTTCCCCTCCACAGTGTTGGATCCCCCGTGGTGCTGTTGGAGGATTTCCTGAGGACTGCGGTTTGCGGATTGACTTTGACGTGGGTTTTGCCCTTGGTTGTTAATAAATTGGGCAGAGGGCGCGTTCTGTGATTGTGACGTCTGCGACTGTTGCGTCTTATCATCTTGATACCCTTTGCCGCCAATTTGCCTTATTATTGCGTTGTTTTCACCCCGCCCCGCACCGACGCCACCCCCGGGCTGAAACTTCATCTGAAACATCTTCCGCAGCTCCTTGTCTTTTCGGAAAAGCTGCTCACGCAAGTGCTCGTTCTTTGAACGCTCCTTCTGCAGCAGCTCTTTCCACTGGTTCAACTGTGGAAAGCGGATTGTAAGGGAGGGG
>Ga0115555_1001010_pt1 | contig 19453 bp, 10 predicted proteins | sample COGITO_mtgs_1104_2_FD_87285 | JGI IMG/M metagenome (GOLD analysis project Ga0115555, IMG submission 87285) | Pelagic marine microbial communities from North Sea - COGITO_mtgs_110407 | ecosystem: Environmental > Aquatic > Marine > Epipelagic | place: Germany:Helgoland, sampling site Kabeltonne... | reverse complement strand
TTCTCCAACGGGAGCAAGAAGACTCTCGCGGGAGCGAGGTATGCATAGAATGAAAAAAATGGAAAAGAACGACCGACAGCAGTTGTGACTGGGCCTGGGAGGAGCTCCAGGGGATACAAAGACAGAATTTCTATCTATTTTTTGATGTATTTTTAATTGTAGTAAAGACTCATAATACTAAATGTGTGTGGTTTAAAGATGGGGAATAAATTCAGCGCTCTCGTGTCATTTTAAAAATAGACTGAAGAACGTGAACAACAGAGAGAGCTCCGTGTTAGTCCAATTCGAACGAACCTGTGCTTTTGCTGAAGGCTCCCGCAGGGAAGATTTTACGTCTGCTTTCCTCGCTCAGAGGCGCATATTTCTCAACTCCGTCCAAATCCATCATAAATCCACCGTTCGACGCAAGTGTTTCTGCCGTGTACATGTCTAAACATGACTGCTGCTCGTCTGTGTAAATATTATGTGCAGAGCATGCATCAAAAGCCTGCGATAGGTGTTGTTCAAGCTCGTTCAGTTTATTTTCGTAGTCGGGAATATCAGCTTTGAGCATGTCCAGTTTTTTGCTCGCGGCGTCGATGTACTTGTAATCTTCGGCGCCGTTAAACAAAGCTTTGACCTTGGCTAAGGTTCCATCCGAGATCTCTGCGGCATCTCCCCAATCGTATTCGGCTGATTTAGCTGGAATGTACAAAACATCCGCTAACGATAAACCCAACATTTCTTTTAAGACCACAAGTGATTCCGTAAATCTTTCCAAGACTCCTACGAATCGAAGATCGATCATGTCGTTATTTACCGCAGTTTCAAAGCTAACGTCCTCGCCACCAGTTGTCGTAGTATACAGCAGTTGATAACTATTTCTGAAATTTGTAGTACCTCTTTGCAGATATCGCATGAGCAAATCTTCAATCCCGTCCCTCGTAGTGGGAAAGTCATTCTCGGCGGGACAACCTTCCCAACCATTGTCGCATTTACACTTGCAGAACATGACGAAGAACTGAAAATGAGAAATGGCCCTCGTCACCGGATCTCTCAGCAGCGAAAACGAAAAATACGGATGTTGTAACGCGTCGATTTTTGACTTTATCTCGGAATATTCCGAGTGGCTCCACCACGCCCCGGGCTCTTCATTTATCCAAGTGTTTATGTCGCTGTCTGCGACATTTTTAATGCCGTGACGTACCGCCGAGCGTCTGACGATGTTTGCCATGGTCGTCGACCCGGTTTTAGGAACCTTGATGTATACCAAGTTCGGTTTCGCATCAATCGCTTCGTCAGGTGGCAACCTCCCACCGTTGAAGACTTCGATATCGTGATTATAGCCGACACCCAGTTTAACGTCCATCGCTACCCCCCCTTTCTGCAAAAGAAGAGACGAAGCAGAAGAAGAAGAAGAAGAAGAAGAACGCAACGACGACAACGAAAACGGCGAGGAAGAAGGCGAAAAAGAAGAAGAATACGCGGAAGCGCACCCGACGACGGCCAAACCGGTACCTATCGCGCCCAGAATATGATTACTTTTTCTTCCCGAGAAAAACGCACGCGTCCTCTTCACCACGGACAACTTGAGATCGCCGTCCTCTTCTTCTTTACCGATCAACCGCTGTTGTTGATCTCCTTCGAGGGTAGAAGGAGTCGCTCCGTACGACGAGCGGTGGTGGTGGTCGCCGTTGTTACCGCCGAAGCCGAACACCATTCGCTCTTTTCTTTTTAAAAACTTAGCAGGAGAGATTGCGCTCCTTTTATGTCGCTTATCACGCTTATTTATAGTGTTGTAATTTTAATAATCATTTCATTTTTTGACAAAGAAGAAGTTTTTTTTGGACTGATTTTCACCACAAACCAAGTGCACACAAACCACACATTTCTTCTATTCATTCTGCTTGGGTGAGGACACTTTTTGAACACACACACACGCAACAAAAAAGAGAGCGCTCTTCTTCTTACTTGCGGCTGAGTGAACGACAAAGAGAACAACAACAACGACAAAGAGAACAACAAGATCTCTCTCGCATCATCATGCGCGTTGTGGGAGTGGGAGTCGGATCAGCACCACCGGTATCTTCTTCTTCTTCTTCTTTGTCTTCTTTAGTTACGTCGAGAAGAAATTTTGCCGTCGTCGTCGACGCCCAAACGAAAAGAAGAAGAAGAAGAAGAAGAAGAAGAGGAGAAGGAAGTGCGACGACAACGACCACAAAAGCGAGCGCGTCCGCGATGAACGGTGGCGGTGCCAGCTTTGCGACGTCGTCTTTTTCTTCTTCTTCTTCTTTTGAAGGAGGAGGAGGAGATCGACGAAAGGGTGGGCGTTTGCTTCGAGAAAGAAATACGACGAACGCAACAAAACAGAAAACGAGAATAAAAATAAAAGCACAAGTGGGACGAAATTTCAAACGCCACGAATTCGAAATAGAACGACAAATAGGAGAAGGATCGTTCGGGATCGTCTACCAGGCAATCTGGAGAGGGAAAGAGAGAGTGGTATTGAAGAGACCAAAACTAAACGTAGAAGGCGCGGCAGAGCTTCAAGAGATTGAGAATTGGATGAACGGTCGCGTTTCTCGAGACGCGAAAGGGGCGTGCGCGGAGTTTTTAGGCAGCTATCGAGTGACGTACGACGAGTGGAAAAAGTTGATGGATACGAATCAAATGAACGATTTAACCGCGAAAGAAGGGTTGTGGTTGGTGTGGAAGTATCAAGGCGATCGGACGTTGGCGCAGTTTATGGCACAGTCGGATTATCCCTCCGGATTGGCGAAGAACCTTTTGAAGAGAAAAGGCGTGCGCAAAGGAGACGCGGCGTGCGAACTGGAGATTGCGCAGAAAGTCATGAAACAGTTACTCACGAATTTAGCGACCATGCACAGCGCTGGTTTAGTCCATCGAGATATAAAGCCGCACAATCTCGTGTTGGCGGATTGCGAAGCGTACGACGAGAAAAACAGAGGGAAAAACGTTTTGGAAGGCACGGGGAAATTTCTCAGCGAAAGTTTATCCTCGATTAGAAGAGGCGGGAGTAAAGGTTCAGGAAGAGAAGGAGGAGAAGAAAATGGCGGTGGCGCTATGTACGAGAGGAAAGTGAAGGATTATGTCATGATGGAAGAACCGGAGTTTAAGCTCATCGATTTAGGCGCGTGTGCGTGCTTTCGCACGGGCACAAACTTTGCCCCAGATGAAACCATCATGGATCCAAAGTACGCGCCACCGGAAGAGTTTTTGATTCCGACCGAAGACGCTCCAGATTTACGCAAGTTGCTTGGTCCTCTCGCGTACGCCGCGGGTAGCGCGGCGTGGGTAAAGTACTTACCCGATCGATTTGATTCGTACTCCGCGGGCGTTATCCTCATGCAGTTGGCGTTGCCAAGTTTACGAACCAATCGAGGCTTGTCGAGCTTCAACCGAGGATTGAAAAAGTGCGATTACGATTTGGATTTGTGGAGAACACAAAATAAAGGACAGCTCGGGCGATCGAAGACGGCTCTTTTAGACGCCGGGGGCGATGCTGGTTGGAAATTAGCCGCCGAACTCTTGAAAGGGCGTCCGTACTGGTTGGAGAAGAAAACGGCGAAAAGCGGCGAACAGCTGCTGAGCAATAACAATGATAACACGGATAGACCGTCGGCTTTAGACTGTTTAAAATACGATTTTTTCAGCGTCGATCCAGCTGAATTAGAAGTTAAACAGGGCGGAGCCGCTAAGATTGGTGAGAGTATCGGCCAATCGTTGGACAAATCGAGAGAGATTCTTTCGGACATGTTTGGTTTGCAGAAACGCATCGAGCGACAACAAACGAGCATTAAGAGGCAGTTGGGCACTGTGCAAAGATTAAAAGCGAAAGGTGCGCCTATCGATCAAATCGAAAAAGAAGAAGCCGTCCTCGAGAAAATGCAAGCTGGTTTGCAAGGTTTGTTCAGATCGCTCCAGTTCAAAGACACGCAAGTCCGAACGGAAATCATCCTCGCTGCGAGCTCCTTCAAGCAACAAGCGAAGAAAGAAAACGTCGACACTACCGAATCTTTTGACCGATCCATGATTAGTCTGAAAACGAGAGAAGTGCTTGAAAAGGACATTACTAAGTTTGCGAAGAATTTGAGTAAACAAGCGGGGAGGATAGGGGACGCCGCGACTGGAGCCGTTTTGAAAATACTCAAATCGCGAGACGATAGCGATGAAGTCTCGTCCTCGTCGGATGAAGATGACGCTTCTGAGACTACCGATAGCGCTATTAACGATGTCTCTGATGTAAACAAAGTTGAAGCAGACGAGAGTAACAAGACAAACAAAGGCGTAGGCATGCTCTCCTCTTTGCTCTATGGCGTCGGAAAGAATTTAAAGAAACCGAGCGTGAAGAAAGAAAACGAAACGGTCGTGTTTAAACCGGATAACTCGATCGCAAAGATTATCGACAAAAGGAATGCCACTAACGATGATAGAAGTGTCGGTGACGACACTGACTTTGTCGTTTCTGATACCAAATTTATCCGCGCGAACATGGAAGTCATCGAAGCGGAAATGAATACCGTCATGCAAGAGCTCGCCAAGTTGGACACGCAACTCGGCCTTCGAGAAATCGAAGAAGAAACCGAAGGTGACTTCGGAATCGTCGAGGAAGAAGAAGAAGATGATGATGATAATGGCATGGACGGCAGCATGGATGAAGACACGCAAAACTTCAAGCGCATGCGATAATCGGAAATGCACGTATCGTCATCCTCGGTCTGTTTTAAATACGAAAAACTGCTGTAAAATACATACAACTTCTGCGCTTAAAAATCGATTTTTGGCCACATCTTTCTTTGCGTTAACTTCGTTAAAATTTCGATTTACTCGCTTATTTCTTCTTGGAACACACCGTTGGAGTAGGATATTTTCTCCACAGTGTAATAAATTAAACAGACGAAGAAGAAGAAGGAAGAAGAAAAGCAGTTTTGACGAGGAGGAGAGCAGCGCGTCGTCGTCGTCATCGATGAAGCCAACGAGAGATAATGCCCACGATCCTGCTAATAACAAGATGAAGATGAAGACGGTCCGTGGGAACTCCGTGAAAAAAAAGGTGGGAGCGCTAAAGGAAAAACTGAACAGCGTCCAAGTGGAGGACTATAACGAGCTCAATTTTGTTGTCAACGATAACTTTGAAGAAGAAGAAGAAGAAGAAGAAGAAGAAGAAGAAGAAGAAGAAGAAGGGAACAGAAACAAAGACGCGAAGAAGTCCTCGTCGTTCGCATCTTTTGGCCCGGGCGTTTTAATCAAGCAGATGAGCAAGAGAGCATCCTCAATCAACCCAGCCTCGGTGTCGAGAGATTTAGAGGTCAAGATATTCGAGTGCGAGAAGCTGTATAAAAAATACGAAGCGAAACGGTTGTCGCGATCGAGATCGAAGAAAGCCGGGGGCGGGACGGTGGATCCAGTCGTATCCGTGCACGTGAAGAAGAAGGATGGGAGCGAGTACGTTGGAGTGACGAGACCTATTTTGAATACGGTGGATCCTGTGTGGAACGCCGGAGAGGGCGAGTCGTTCTCATTTCCAATATTCAGCGAACAAGTAGAAGAGGAAGAAGAGAGGAGAGGGATGTTTGCCTCGTTTTCACCGAAAAAAAAGAAGAAAATTTTGAAGAAGACGAAAGGAAAGGATATAGACGACGGTGGTAAAAGCGAGGAAAACGGTGCTGCTCCCAAGGTGGAGAGTGGGAGCGATGATGATAATGATGGTTCTTGGTGTTCGAAGGAAATTGTCTTTAAGATTTGGGATTTGAAAGGCCCGTCTGAAATTGATTCTAAGAAATCGCTCATTGGGACGTGTGCGGTACCCATCGAGCTGTGCCCGCTCGATGGACATTGGAGAGAAATCACTTTGGAAGTGGAGCCAGCCGGGTCGCTCGACTCTTTACGATCGCGCGAAGGTTTGACCCAAAACGCGAAGAAAAAAGAGTTGAAAAAAATGATGTCCAAAAAACGGATGGAGAAAAACAAAGAAGGCGGTGGCGAAGGTACTCTGAAGATGGCGTTTAGACGGCCGCCAAAACTGTTGCCAGCGCTCGGTGTGAATGGAAACTGGCACGCTTTGCAAGTGAACGAGGGGAGCGAAGATCCGTTGGAGCCTTGGATCGCAGGTCGGTCGGCGGCAAGACACGGCGCGACATCGTCTACATTCGTTGAGAGGAAACAAGATCAGAATCTCAGCTTATCGGCGAAAGAAAGAAAACTCGACGAGCGATTGAAGAAAAGTTTTAAATCGTTCACCCCGGCCGAACGAAGTGCGATGCAAAACGAGAGACGAGGTCGATACTACGTTCACGTTATGGAAGCTTCGAACATTACGCCAATGGATGGATGGTCGGGATCTGATGCGTACGTTAAAATTGGAGGTGATTCTATGCCGGCCAAAGAGAGATACAAAACGAAAGTTAAAAATGACACGTGCTTTCCTCGTTGGGACGAGAGGTATCTCGTTGATCTCACCAGTAATGATTCGGCGCTCGTGTTTACCGTGTTCGATCGCGATTTTGGGAATGCGGATGACTTCTGTGGCGCATGCGGTATTCCATTGGAATGTTTACCGCAAGATGGCTCGTACCGAACGTTTAATTTACCGCTAGGAACGAGAATCAGTCCACGAAGTGCCGGCGAAGAGGTTGTTTTTGAAGATTATGAACGTCGACTGGACGTTGGATTTTTAAAAGTTTCCGTGGCGAGAATGATGGAACCTTTGGAAACGCAAAATAAAATTTTAGACGCATGTGGAGGATTCGGTTCTATAACATTGGAGGATTCAGGAAATTTGACAAAGTACGCGCGGAGATGTCACGTCAGAGTGTTGGCAGGGAGATATTTGTTACCGGTTGGAAATACGAGTAAAGATTTGTGTGATCCCAGCGTTACCCTCCAAGTCGATAACGCGCCAAAGTTTGAGCGCTTTGCAACATCCGTGGTATACGATACATCCACACCTGTTTGGAACGAAGGTTTAGGAGAAACGTTTACACTTCTCGTTAGACCTGGGGCGAAAGAATTGATTTTGTGTTGCGTCGACAGAAACTTTTCCGGACAAGTTGAAATGGGAAGAGGACACGTCAATTTATTAAACGTCGAGGCGAATGGAGATTGGACGAGCTCGGAAGTTGCAATATATCGACCAGATCCGAAAGATCGAGAAATGATGATTCCATCAGGTTTAGTTTCTGTTCAGATATCTTTCTCGCGTCCTCCGTTTGCGGAAATTATGGAAGCACCCGTCATCGACGCGGATAAAAAGATGCTCAACGTTCACGATCCTTCGTTGTATCTCTACGTTCAAATTTTACGGATTCGTAACATAGCACTTCCAGCGTACCGTAAATCTACGGACGTGTACGTCAACTTGACGACAAACACAAACTTACTACCAGTCAAGGGTAGAGTGCAGGAAGATATCAAGTCTACTGCTGAATTTGATACGGAAGTTTTCTCGTTACCGATGAATCCAATGACCACGAGTTTTCGCGTTCGCGTAGTCGCTGAACTAAAGAGCGTATACTTTGGCGTCGCGCTCGTAAAAGCTTGGAAGCAGTTTCAAAAATATCTCTACGGGAAAGATGGAGCTGATGATGGTGGTATGAGTTTTATCGATGAAGACGGGGACGGAGAACTCGACGATCCAGATGAAGCGCTCACGATAAAAGCGGAAGATTTCTTTGCGTTGAAGAAATTTTACGTCGGCGGCACCAAAATCGGTGAATTTACGGTCAACACCTCCGGTTTAGCTATTGGTGAAATGAGAAAGACGTGGGCAAAATTGGTACCGTTGAAAAATACCACAGTGTACGGCTTTTTGAATAAAGCTGGAAAACAACTCGGTCACGCTGAAGTCGCGTACTCCATCGGCCGTCGATCGCTTCCACCCGCAGATTTAGAGAACACTTTTGGAGCGGCTCGTCCGAGAATTGGGAATTTAAGCATTCAAATCAAATCTGTTATCGGCGGTGTCTTAAATTCGGGGAACCCAGTCAAGGATATGCACTACAAACAGAATGTACTCAAGAATGCGAATGAAAAAGATGAAGGCTTACTTGGAACGCACATCTCGTGCGCAGTCATTTTGGAGAGCTTCGAAGAAAACTTCCGGACGGCCTTCGAGTCTGCCACCTTTCCTGTCACCGAAATCATGGGTGAAATTCGCGTCGTTTTGTTCGCGAGAGATCCCGTGACGACTGCATTTACCAAGCCGGTTGGCGTCGCGTGCGTCCCGCTCTCAAATATTTTGGCGAGTGAAAATCACGAACTCGACGTGTGGGCTAACGTCATCCCAACGGACGAAGATGGTCTCTCTGCACAAGATTTAGTCGATGTGGAACGTGAAATGTTCATGCGCGAGAGGAACAAGAAAACAGCGACGAAGAAATGGCAAGGATATTGCCGCATCGTGTTGAAATTTACTCCGATGATAAAGAAGAGTTCTTGGTATTTGCGTCAAATGCCGTTGGAAAGACCGAAAGAAAAACCAGAGGATACAGTAATTGGCATCATAAATGCTTTATCTCGATTAACTATTGCCATTCTCGGCTTTCCACACATTGTCATGCAATCGTTCGCGTGGTTATCTCTTTGGCCGTTGAGAGAAACCTTCGCGTTGAGGTTGTATTTTGCATTTTTTTACACCGTGTTGTGCTTTTATCTTAGAGGAGATATTTTGGGTGCATTTTTACCCCTCTTGTGCGTTGTGGGTCTTTTATTCGTCGGTTACACGTCGCGAATTGTGGAGGATAAAGACGACGCGCCAGTATCGTGCTTTGGAATTAATGAGGACGGTTCAGAGAAGGAAATCTTACGAGCGCAGGTCATCGACGAGTTTGCGAAGACGAAAGCGATTGAAAAAGAAATCGACGAAGAGATTGAGGATTTGTACGAATATTCGAGATTAGTACACATGGGGAAATCACACAAAGAAGCGTCGAGAGTCGTCGGGAATAAAGCCGCAAAAAGAATCAAGGCTGACCGTGAAAACGCCGAGCTCTCCGGTAACAATCCGGTCCAGAAATTACGAAACGTGATAAAATCGCTTTCGTCGAAATCGAATCCAATGGACGCCGTTTTGAAAATCGTCAAAAAATTGTTGGCGTTTTGCATAAACGTGGTGAAGACAATCACTAAAACGGCAATGTCGCTCGATCAAGTTCAGGCGCCGAAAATTTTATCCGGTCCGTGTTTGGCGGTTATCGTGCCTTTGGATTTAATTTCGCAGCCTTTGGAGAGAATTATTGGCGTTTTCGATTGGAGAGATGATAATTTGTCGCATTATTCGGCAATATTGATGATATCGATTGCGATTATTTGCGGCATTGCGTTGAAAATCGCGCTTGAGATCCGATACTACATGGATTTATACTCACCAGTGCGATTGTGGTTCTTCGTCTGGTTTCTCGGCGTTGTCTTTTTAATCCCGCAAGTCTCTAAAGCGTGTTTGTTCCCAATCGTCGTCTTGTACGAACATTCAATTCAGTACAACATCTCCGCGAGTGGTATTCATGTCCCGGCGGTGTGTTTGCGTTCAATTCAAGAGGTTGATAAGTTGACAAAGGGCAGAGTCGCGAAATTATTCGAAGGGACCGCTGAAGAACGCGAGAAAGCTCGAGACGACCTTTTCCAAAACAGGAAGAAAAAATACTTGGCGGCGAAAGCGGCGGAACTCAAGAAGAGAAGGATGAAATCGACTGCCGCTCTTAAAGGATTTTCCTCGAATCCAGCGTCATTTTTTGGTATTTTGATGGGTCGTTCGCTCACGGCGAAGCAAGAGTTGCACCGATCGAGGCTTGAAAAGTTGTTCGTCAAGAATCCAAATGCTCTGGCTGCGGCGGCGATGAAGACGAAAGAGGGTGGAATGGAAGAAGAGTTCATGGAGAAGCCGGACTTTGTGAAGATAGCGGACATCAAGATAAAATCAACGGCGTCGAAAGGTGCCATATTCTTACTATATTTGCCGAAGTTGATTGTCTCAAACGCCGTGGCAATTCCTCGCCGAATAATTTTGTCGCCGATGGTGATTTACGCGGCTTTAGAAAAGGTTGTTCCGTCGAAGCAGCAAGTGAAGGCAAACTTCAAAAAGATGTTTGCCCCCATGTCCAAAGACGAAAAGAAGGTCAAGGGTGTCGGTAAGGTGAGAAATCCGCGCATTTTAAAGAATGGCGAGGTGATTACGCAGGACGTTTTGAGAAAACAAGTCGCCGAGCGACGAGCTTCGAGGAAGCGAATCAAATCGGAAGCGGCCAAGTCTTTGAAGTCTAACTCTCGAGCTAACTCGAGTAAATAAATACTTTACAAGTAATAATACACATCAGCGCACGCGCGCGATAAATAATACCTCTCTCTCTCATTCCATTTACCGATCTTCGTCGAACGATGAAAACCAGGCACCGACGCCGGATTTATGCCGTCGCCACATTCCAACCACGTCCCCCGGGCAACTCACTTCATACTCCTTACTGTTCGATTTCGCATTAGCCAAGACGTCTCTTTCGTCCTCGCTCACCGTGAACCTTCGCGCGGAATCCCAAATTAAAGCCGCGTCTGCGTTTTCTAATAACTTCAGTCTCGCAATCGGCCGCTTCTGCGCCGCTAATCGAACGGTGTCTAAATACGCACTCCAACTTATTTGATTAAGCGAATCTTTTCGTCTTTTTTCTCCTCCTCCTCCTCCTCCTCCTCCTAAACGTCTGAAAGAGGTCTTCTTCTTTCTAGAAGACGACGAGACTAAACTTCTCATCTTTTTCGACGAGTTGTCCACAAAGTTGCCAATCAACACCACGCAAACGTCCATCGAGATCGCGTAATCTAGCGGTAACTTCAAATCGCGATCGTTCGTAACGACGATAGCCACGTGTTTTCTATTCTTTACAATCTGACGTAATTTCGTTTCGTCTGGCGAGCACTTTTCCTCCAAGCACGTGGCGTGAATCTTTTCTCCTTCCAGTTTGAGCAATTCCTGCTTCGCCATGGCCAAGTTTCTATATTCTCTTCTGGTTTGCTCGCAAAAGGAAACGTGTTTAAGTTCCGGGTCGCACGACGGAAAAGTTGTATCGTATTCATCATCTTCATCGTTATCTTCATTGATGTCGTCGTTTACGTCGTCGGAGGTAAGAAAGCATGCCTCTTCTGCCCGCCTGGTAATAAACGCCGGCACGTCTTGAATCTTCTTCCCTTGACTCTCGTTCGCGAATTCCATCAAACGTCTCCCCAACCTCAAATCCGCGGCGTCCGGCCCGTCCAGGTAAAACTCCGTTTTCAAATTTAACCTCTCGAACGTTCTTTTAAATCCTTTTATTACTTTCGTCGAAGTATCGTCCTCGTTTTCGTCCTTATTTTTAGTATCATCTTCGTTATCGTTATCGTCTGAATCGTCTGAATTGTTACAACATTCGCTCAAGTCTCGACTCGTTTGCATTCCAGCGAACGCTCGAAAAGCGACGACTCGACCAAATTTCTCCCCCGCTTTTTTTATTCTCTTTGCGTTTATGGCGAATCGTTCGCACGTCGTCCCCGGGTTCACGTTGTCCAGATCCCAAAGAATGATTACTTTTCTCACTTCTTCTTCTTCTTTTCGTCGTGGTAAAAAGAACCTTTGGTCCTTCTCTTCTTCCGTGGTTTTAGACGACGACGACGGTGATGAAATCTTACCGTTATTCTTCAGGGGGGCGGCGCTTTCCCCTCGCGGAACAGAAGAAGAAGAAGAAGAAGAAGAAGAAGAAGAAAGAGAAGAAGAAGAGAGAGAAGATCGAAAACCCACCAAAAGTCTTCCGTTCCTAAAACCCCTTTTAGGAGTCTTTTTATTAATCGTCGACTTTTCAGAGGAGAGAGTGAGAGAAGGAAGGCGCGTTGACCCCGCTAAGGGGGCGGACATGAGAAAAGGGGGGGGTCAAATGAAGAATTCGTTTGAAGAAAAAAAGATATTTACTACGTACTGTAGTATATATACTCAAACTTTTAGGGGGATGTTCTAAAACAAAGTCCTAGAGGTATTCTATCTAAACTATCTACGCATCTATCTATCTACCTACCTAACACACACACAAACTCTCTCTCTCTCTCTCTTTCTCCATCACTACTGTTCTTCTTCTTCTTCTTCTTCTTCTTCTTCTTCTTCTGGAAAAAGGAGTTGTTTCTCGAGCGCTTTCGCTTTCGTCTCGGCCAAGTCCATCTTCTCTTCCGCCTCGGTGCACCTCAAAACGGCATCGTCGACGATTTCTTTCGCCACGAGAGCTTCTTTCATCAATTTCTCGTTGAATAATTCCTCGTTCTTTTCGATGGTGAGTTCTTTTTGGATCAAGATTTCGTCTTGCACGTCGATATCTTTTTTTAAACCTTCGATGACTTTTCGCTTGTCCTCGAGTTCGTCTTTTAATTCTCGCGAGGACGTTTCGAGGAGGAGAAGTTTCGAGGTGCACTCGTTCAGCTCGTGGCGCACAGATTCGACTTTCCGTTCCTCGGTGCGTAAGCGGTCTTCCAAGACTTGCTTCTCGCGTTCGGAACTTTTGAGATTTTCGAGATGTTGAGCGGCTTCGTTTTCCGCTTGCGCGGTGGCGGATAAAAGTTGCTCTTCCGCGTCTATTGCCCTTTTTTGGTACTCTTTGAGGAGACGAACATGTTGCTGCTGCCGTTCTTCGAGCTCCTTTCCATCTTCGACTCCTCCTCCTGCTGCTGCTACCGTTGCTGCCGCGCTTTCTACAAAATATTCCTCTTGTTCCACTAAAAGCCTTTGCGCTTCCTCCAAACGCCGCTCGAGTTTCTCGCGCTCGCGTTGCGCGTTTGCAAACGCCACCATCGCGCTCGCGCCGCGCTCGCGAGTGAACTTCTCTAGAACATTGTACTCTTTTTTCATTTGCGTTAAATCTTCCTGAAAATATTTCTTTTCGTTTTCAGAATACGTAAACTTGCGCTCCATATCTTTCGCGAACGACTCCACGGATTGAATCGCCTCGTCGGCTTCTTTCAACATTTTCGTGAGATTTTCAACCTCTTTCGCTTTCTTAACCATCATCTCTTTGTGAAACGGATTGTTTCGGACGTCGTCGTTGTCGTCGTTATTGTCGTCATTTGTGGCGGCTTTTGTTTTCTCTTCTTCTGCTTCTTCTTTTCCTCCTCCTCCTCCTCCTCCTTTGCCTTTCTCTTCTTTCGTCGTCGTCGTCGCGTTTCCGTTGCTGTTGCTACCGCTCTTCCCGTTATCATCATCGCGATCTCTCTTCTCCTTTTTCTCCTTCAACGTCTTCGCCTCTTCTTTCCAATCTTCAATCTCTTTCTTGCACCTCTCGTTCTCCCTCTCTAATGCCTCGGTGCGGTTTCGTAAACTTTTCTTCTCCTCCTCCTCTTTCGCCTTCATCGATAAAGACGCGCGCTCGATTTCCTCCCGCTTCCTCCGCGCGTCGTTAAGTTCGTTCAATAAATTTTCACGCTCTGACATCATCTCTTCGATTCGTTTCTCGTGCGCTTTTGAAAGTTTCTCTTCTAAGTTTTTTTGTTCTTGCATGTTCTTGTTTTTAATGTTGTTGTTGTCGTCGTTCGCGCGTTCTTTAAACAGTCGCAGCGTCGCGATTTCCTCGATGAGTTCCTCTTTAATCTCCAATTGCGCTTCCCGTTCTATAATTTCTGTCTTTCTTCTTCTCTCTTTTGTTGTTTTATTATCACCGAGAGTTTTGTCCTCTTCTGTCTCTGTCTCTGTCGTCTGAATCGTCAACGCGTTGTCGTTGTTGTTGTTGTTGTTGTTGTTGTTGTTGTTTACGTAAGAATCGTGTAAAGCTTCTTCTGTTCTCGTAACACCAAAATTTGTCTTCGATGCGTCATCGTTCCTGTTAAAGACTCTCTCCGTCTCTGACGCACCGCTGATGCTGACGCCATTCGTTAAATCATTTTGAGAGAGATCATCTTTTAGAACTCCTTTTTTTACTCCTCCTCCTTTATTCTTGTTCTTGTTGTTGTCGTTCTCGTCGTTCTTTTTCTTCCTCGTTGTTCGAAAACCCACCATATTGGTATTCGATTTATGTGCTCTACTTCTCTACTATATGTTCTCTTCGTTATTTATTTTATATGGTGGATGGATGATTTGGTGCTTTTTTTTTTCTTCTTTCCTCGTTCTTTCCTCCTCCTCTCCTCCTCCTAAAAGAAAAAATTTTCTCTCCTTCTCTCTCTCTCTTTTCACAGAAAAAAATCTTCAGAAGAGAAAGAAAAAGGTACGCTTAAAATCAATCCGACGACGACGTAAAAACAGACGACGACGCGAAATTCTCGTCGCATTCACCGTCGAAAGTTTTTATTTACTCGCAAAAGCATTCTTTCTTTGTCGTCGTGTTGTTGCATGGGCTTCTTTTGTCGTCGCGTTCTTATTTCTGTTGCATTTTCTCGCGCGCGACACATCATTGGAGGAGGACTTTTGCGAGAGGAAAAAGGGGGCTTGCGATTTTTTTTATTAGGACTTTGGGTGCGCGTAAAAAACGTGGTTGGTGTTTTGGTGGCAGACGCGAACGCGTGGATGCAGATTTTGAACTTTAAATGCGTTCGACGAGTTCGTTTACCTGCGAAAGAAGGTTTAAACTGTTCTTCTTCGCGGTTGGCGGTGATGATGCTCGCGCGTGATTTTTTCTCATCGCGTGCGTGTGACAAAGACCTCTCTCTGACGACGCTCCTCCTTTTCTCTCTTCTCTTTCATTCTTATACAAAACAACAAGCAGAGCGAAAACAAACACATACATACACATAAATTATGCCGCCAAAATTCGATCCAAACGCCGTCATCGAAGTCTTTCTTCGTGCCACCGGTGGTGAAGTCGGTGCAGCCTCTTCGTTGGCGCCGAAAATCGGTCCTTTGGGTCTCTCCCCGAAGAAAGTCGGGGAAGATATCGCCAAGGAAACTGGCAAAGACTGGAAAGGTTTGCGCGTTACGGTGAAACTCTCCGTCGCAAACAGACAAGCGAAAGTATCCGTAGTTCCGACCGCGTCTGCGTTAGTCATCAGAGCGTTGAAGGAACCGTTCCGTGATCGTAAGAAGGAGAAGGATGTGCCGCACGACGGTAACGTGGCGTTGGATGAAATCATTGAAATTGCGAGACAGATGCGACCGAAATCGAGAGCAAAGACTTTGTCTGGCACGGTGAAAGAGATTTTAGGTACGGCGAAGAGCGTTGGTTGCACGGTTGAGGGTGAAGATCCGCAAGATGTGCAACAATCCATCGATGATGGAGACATTGTCATTCCGGAAAAGTAAGAAAAACGACAGCTATGAACGTGAAAGTTTTTTCGATAAGGTCGGCTAAATTCTCTGGAGGCTACTTCTGTACGAAAGAGAGTCCACCCTAAAATGTTCCTTATTATTAGACGCGTCTATATCTATGTCGTTTATACTATATACTTTTCTGTCTTTGATGATTAGAGAGAAATAGATTAAACATTTAGAAATGCATCAATAATAATAGAATTTTGCCTTAGCTGTTGAGATTTGTGAATGAACAAATACACTTAAATGAACAACCTTCTTTTTATTAAATTCTTTTGGTCGTGACTGCTTAATTAACTCTTCTTCTTTTTTTCTTCTTTTTCTTCTTCTTCTTCTTCTTCTTCTTCTTCTTCTTCTTCTCTTTCCTTCTCCTCTTCTAGTTTTCCGCGACGACTTCCTCTTTCTTCGCTTCTTCTCCTTCTTTTCCTAAATCCTTCGCCTTTTCCTTTTTCTCCGGTGACGCAGCTGACGCCGCCATCGTCGGACGCTCTTGCTTCGGGCGCTCCTCTTTCTGCTGTTGCTTTGGAACGTACGCTTCTAACTTCTCGTTATCACTTTCCTCCGTTCCTGTTTCATCGGAAGGATAGTTCGGGTCGTGATGTCCGTCGTTGTCGTCGTCGTCGTCGCTTTCTTCGTCGCCTTCCGAATCTATCTCGTCCTCGCTTGCGACGATTCCTTCTTCTTTTTTAGCGCCTCGCTCCTTCTTCGGGGAATCTCCTTTACCAGCGGTCGTCGAATCTGATGCCGCTGCTGCCGTTTTCGCCGCTTCCGAAGCTGTAGCTGCTGCCTCTGCCGGAGGTAACGCCGCCCCTTTACTCTTGCTCGCAGCGGCTCCCTTCCTCTTCTTGTTGCTCGACGTCGAATCTCTCTCCTTTTCCGACTCGGGAGTTCGTTTACTCACTTTAAACTTCGCGTTTTGTTTCTTATCGACACCTATCCAGTAGTCTGAAACTAACGCAAACGTGACGGAATACAGCGCTGCCGGTGGAGCCATAAATTTGACGGCAATTTTTGCCGGCTCGTCTCCCGTTTCCGCCGCCAATTTCTCAGCCTTTGTTAATTTCTTCATCGCCAAAGTTAAGTTTGCTAACGGATCACAGACGAGTAAATACCACGACTCTGGTTTCTTTGTGCCTCGACCGAACGGAACGGGCGGCAAATCAGCTTCGCCTAAAGGTCCCCCTCCGCGCGAAATTTGTACCGAAGCTCGCGCAGTGACGATATCGTCTTCCAAAATGAGCGGTTGTTTTTGTTGTTGCTGTTTTTGTTGTTGTTGTTTCATTCCACCGGCAATCACTCCGTCGTTTCCAGCTTGGTCAACCGCGGTCGACGACGACGAAGGAGACTCGCCTTCCACGAAAATCTCGCACTCAAACTTGACCACTTTTGGGATAATGTTCATGATCGTCTCCACGTCCGCTCTTTTGTTTTCGTCAAATTCTGCAAACTTTTCCAAAGCCGCCGATCGTTCCTCTTTCGGCATCTCCCTCAGTTCTGCCAACGATTTCGCTTTCTTACGAATCTTCGCGCACTCCTTCTCGGTAAAATGCGGCAGCTGCAACAAACCTGCCGCGCCGCCGTCCTCGCTGTTTGCGATCGATCCTACCCTCCCCGAGGACGCGGTGGAACCGCTGCTCGTAGACTTCTTCAACGTAATCGGCACCGCTTGCGTGAACAACTGCGAATACTCCAACACCATCTGCGTCGGTTTCACCGCGGTGAATCCTGCTCTTGGGTTCCCGCTCGTTTGCAACAACATTTGCAAAATTTGATCGATGAATCTCGGCACATTTCTAACCACGAAATCGAAATCCTTCATCAACTCCTTCGGAACCTCCTCGCCTCGTCGCAACAAGTGCATCAACTGCAGCGCGTGCGTCCTCACCACGCTCGGGTTCCTTCTCACAAACTTTTGTGCCAGCTCTCCACCTCCAATTTCGTTCCTGCACTGTTTCAAAACCTCGCTCAAACTCTCGTTCAACTTCTCTCCTTTATACTCCATCTCCACGAACTCTTGCGCGACTGAAACCAACTCAGGCACTCCCGTCAATTTCATCATTGGTTTCAACATCTGCCCAAAATTACTCTGCGTTTGCCTCAAAACTTTCTTCCCGTCCACGCCGGTGTGCGCGTACTTATCGCCCTTCATCAAGATCCTCACAATAACAATCAACGGCAACAAAATCGTCACCAAAACCATCCCGAGTAACACAAACGGCGCCAATCCTTCGAATCGCCCTCTCCCGAACAATTCCTCCGGTAACGCCACGCCCAATTTCGTCGACTGTCTCCCGTCTGGATGTCCGTACTTCTCAAAGTTTTCTCTCGCGATATCGTTCGTCAACGTCTTATACGCCGGCGCCACCGATTCCGTAAAAAACTTAATCGCCTCTGGATCTGAGTTTTTGTCAGGGTGGTACTTCAAACTCATCTTCCTGTACGCTCTTTTGATATCCGACGGCGTCGCCCCGATCGAGAGCTCTAAAATATCGTACGGATCAAACCTCTTCTCCTCGGTTTGCATGGATTTCGCCCAAAATAAGAGCAGGAAGAAAAGAATCCATCCGAGAACGATCGCTAAATTCCACCCGCTGAAAAACATCTGTCTTTTCATCGACTGTCGCGATTGGTGGACCGATTGTTCGAACGATTTCGCCCACAAAGAGTCTTTGGCTTTGATTTGAATGTCTTGAGAAATGTTGTCGTTCTTTTTTTCCATCGTCTTTGTCTTCGTCTTTATCGTCGTCTCTTTTCCTCCTCCTCCTCCTCCTCCTCCTCCTCCTTTCGTTTTTGTGTCTTCCTCCTCTCCGGCGATGAGGCTGAAAAGTCCAAATCGACGGCCGATTCTGTACAACGTGATTGGAAAGAGGAAACAGGACAGAATGGCGACGAGGAAAATAGGAAACAGCGCGGCCACGGTTTCGGACGGCGTCTCCTCCGAAGAAGAAGAGGAGGAGGAGTCTGCCATCTTCTCTTTCTGGAAAAGTTACTAAAAAAACGTTTTGTCGTTATATTAGTCTGTTGTTGTTCGTGTTCTTCTTACTCTCGTATATTCTCGCGACACTACCACGCAATGAAATGGCGAGTATGGAGAGACTGAGAAAAAATTGAAAAAACGAACCGAAAAAGGTTTAAATTTCTTCGTCATAACTTTTTTCTCGCGTGCCACGTGAAAGACGACGACGACGACGACAACAACATACCATATAACACCAAAACAACAACAACTGTGGAGATACATAAAACGTCCTCGATTGCTCTCGATCATCGCGCGTATTCGCGAAAAAAGATACCACAGGTAAGAAGAAGAAGAAGAAGAGAGAAAGAACACCGAGCGTCTCTCCTTCCTTTTCTTTTTTGTTTCTCTCCGCGTTCTCTCTCTCTCTCTCTCTTTGTTCATCATCGTCGCGTTCGAAATTCTTCTTCGTCTCTCTCGGGTGTTCTTCTGTCCTCCATTTGCAAAATTCTCTCGTCGCGCTTTTCCTTGGTGCCGAGATGGCGTTCGCGCGACGAAGTGTGCGCATAAACGCGTTCAGAAACAGTCTCGATCGTTTTACTCGGTTATGTGTGATTTTGATGCTTTCGCGCGAGTGAGATTGGTTGTGTTCCATTTCACCGAGAGAGAGAGACATTTTTGAGAGAAAGGGTGTTGGAGTAACACTTCCCAAATTTTATCGAATCGCTACGAACCGCTTCGCTTCAAACACACATCTTCGATCGTCTCGTGCGTGAGGATTCTTTTGAATCGTATTTTCTGGCTGACAGTGACTGACCGGCGTTAAACGTACCTCTCTTTCCACGCACGCAACGAACGATGTGATAAACATGGCACAGATTTTAAAAAGAGCACGCAAACACGAAAAAAGACGCGACGACGAAAATGAAGAATTACTCGTTTTCGTCTCGGACTTCATCGCGGGCTATGGCCGCGAGGTTGGTGAACCCGGCGGCGGTTCTCCTCTTCTCAATCTTCTTCGCGCTTTTAGCGACGAATTTTTTCGTTTTGCCGGCGAAGGCGCTTAAAACTTCGTCGAAAACGAAGAGGATGATAGGAGTAAAATCTCGATCGGAAGAAGAGTTTCCTACTCCCTACTCTTCTTTAACCGATAGTACTGAAAATCTTCCTCATGGATTGATGCTCACATCGAATGCTGCCGAAGAAGATACAGCTTTATCGAATACTTCGGCTACATACGAAACGGAGACAAGAAACGTTTTGAA
>Ga0115555_1001007_pt1 | contig 19472 bp, 13 predicted proteins | sample COGITO_mtgs_1104_2_FD_87285 | JGI IMG/M metagenome (GOLD analysis project Ga0115555, IMG submission 87285) | Pelagic marine microbial communities from North Sea - COGITO_mtgs_110407 | ecosystem: Environmental > Aquatic > Marine > Epipelagic | place: Germany:Helgoland, sampling site Kabeltonne... | reverse complement strand
TTGAAAAAGAGCTGCTACTCATCCGCGTCGTCGTTTTCCCTTGCGTCGTTTGTTTTGCTCTTCTCATTTGTTTTTCCCGCGCGCGCTGCTCGGCGGTGTTGCACTTGCTATTGTTGTTGCACTTGCTGTTGTTGTTGCTCAAATCGTGACTAAAACTGCGCGTCGCTTTTATTACAACATCTTCTCTTCTCATCACTCGCGACGCTTCGTGTCCTCTCCGTCGTAACGACCACATCTTCATTCCATCGTTTCCCGAAAGGCGATGCGTGCTCGAGAGAAACATGACAGATACTACTCAAGCGCTTTATACAAAGACAACAACAACGCAGAGAAGAGAACAACAAAAACGACGCACAAAAATAGAAGCGTCTTCTGTCGTCGTCGCTCAAAGAGTTGGCGTGTTGTTGTGTGTATGCGTCGGGCAAAGGAAGCGTGTTGTGTGGCCTTAGTTTAAATTTGTGACGTGAACAGAATATTCGCGGAAGAGTGATTTTTCGTCCAAAATCTCTTGTTTTTTTTTTTTTTTTTGAATTTTTGTCTGTTCTCGTGGTTGTTTGTTTTTTTTTTGGGTGTTTTTGCCCCCATGTGTGGGGGGGGGCGTTTTAAAAAGACACAAAAGAGCAGACGGTATATTATTTTTCAGGAAGATTTTTCGCGCTCGCGATACTACTACACTCTTTAAAACACCGATCTCTCTCTAGATCTAGAGCACACAACAAAGCTACGCGAGCGTGAATGCTACTTTATTACGCGCGCGCCTTCTTTTTCTCTCCGTGTTGTTTTATACGAACGCGGCGCCGCAGGTTTGACACGAGCCTTCTTTTTCGCAAAAGACGGACAAACAGACGGAACAGACGAAGCCTTTGCTGATTCGGTTGCCGTGACAGAAACAGGAGGAACGGAAATCGATCGAACCCGCTCTCGGTGGACGTAAGAAGCGTCGAGTGTACCTATCCGGGAGAAACGAACATAACGCTCTCTCGAGCAAATCTTCCCGCGTCTCTTCTCCTCCTCCTTTTTTCGATTTCTCCGGTTTCGCGTATATGCCGCCGCTGACAAACGCCGCTTGTTGTAAAAAACTAGACTCTTTCTCATTCAGGCATAAACAGTCGATGAGAATGTTGCTCGATTGCGCGGCGAACATGGCGTTCATCATCGGCACGTACTGTTCGGCGTCGTCTTCGGACGCTTGAACGACCAACACTCTCGATTTTACGCGACCCCGTAAAGACGGATCTCGTTCTATTCTATTCGCGTAGGTTAAAGCTAACGATATCGCGCCAGCTATTGGCGTCGCGTGCTGCTGCTCCCGATTCTCGTCGTCGTCGTCGTCGTCGTCGTCGTAATTGACGACGTCGTTTTCATCGCTCAACGCTTTCAATCCGTCGAAAAACGCTCTCCGAAACGTCGTCTGTAACGGTTCTAAACCTTTCGAAATATCTAAAGCGTCCACGTCTTGCGCATCGTTCGCGAACCCGCCGATGTCGTCGCACTCGTCGTCGCCGACGAACGTCATTCGCGGGTTCGTCGGCGGTTTCTTTCTCTTCTTCTTCTTCTTCTTTGTCTTCTTCGTGTTATCTCCTTCTTTGTCTTCTTCGTCTTCTTCGTCTTCGAGAACAACATCACCTTCCAAGTGCGACCGGAACAAAAACGTGCACTCTTTCCTGGCGTGCGCGGCCACGACCGCGATTCTGTTCGCACGATTGCACGCTAAATACGCGGAGGAAAACGCGGCGATGTCTTTGCAGACTTTTTCGAACGCGTATAAAGAAGTCGAAGGAGTCGAAGGAGTCGTCGTCTCTCGTTGTTTCCGGGAACGGGGAAACCAAAACTGCGAATTCGTTTCGAGGACGACGACGAGGAGCGAGACGTCGTCGTCCACGTCGTCGTCTCGGTCCATTTAAACTGCTAATACCGATGCTCTCGCGCTTCTTCGTGGTCGTCTTCGTCTTCCGCGATGATGATGCTGATGCGCGAGTGAACTTTATTTTACTTTATTTCGTCGTCGTAAAAATTATGGAGGAGGAAGAGGAGGAGCCAACAAGGAGCGGATGGCGCGGGAGAGCGAGACGGGTTTTGAGGTGAAGCATTTAATATCACGCCAAACGCGGCGCCCAAATCTATTACTACTAAATTACTATTCTAAATCGCTTCGTACGTCATGACCTCTCTCGCTTTCGCTTTCGCCGCTTCATCTTCTTCGACGGATTCGCCTTCGCGCTTCTTCGTCGCTATTTCTTTCGCTTTTTGTATGACGAGGTCTTTACCGGAAGCTGCAAATTCGACGATACTTACCGGTGCGTCGCAGATGAGCACTGGATCTTCTATTGGGTTGTTGCCGGTACCGTCGCAGCCTTCGTAATGTTTCACCGCCGCGGCGGCGGATTTAACGCCGTAAAATTTTACGAAACCGTACGACTGCATATCAAACAAACGAACTTTTGAGACCTTTCCAAAACGCGAGAACGCGTCGCCGACGTCGCGTTCGTTCGCTTCGGGTGGAATACCACCGACGAATACTTCCGTGCCTGAATCTCCACGATGATCGTCGTCTTCGTGGTCGTCGACTTCTTCGTGTATTTTCTGACCGACGCCGACGGCTTTCGCGGTTTCGTCGTCCAAGACGGCCATTTCACCGGCTTCGACATCTCCATTTACCGTCGCTCCTTCACTTCCTGCCATATCACCGGCCTCGGTGTCGAGGTTTCCTTCCTCGAGGTTTCCGACGCCGGGGACGATTTTCGGCACCGGCGGTAAAAGTTTCTTCGGCGCCAGTTTCGGTCGTTTCTGCTGTCGTTTCTTCGGCTTCAACGCCTCTTCCTTCTCTATCCGCTCTCGCTCTTCTCGTTCTTTCTGTTCTCGCTCGTACCGTTCGTTTTCCTGTTTCAACCATTCCGGATCCAACTCTCGCTTCCTCCCAAACTTCGGAACGATAATTTTCGGAACCGCGTTTGCTCGCTCTTCCTCCTCCTTCCGACTCGCCTCTTCTTCCTCCTTCATTTTTTTCTTCAACTCCGCCTCCTTCTCCTCCTTTTCTCTCCGTTCGTTTTCTTTCTGCATCACGAGCTTAGCTTTGGCGATCGCTTTCGCCACCGGATCTTCTTCTTCTTCTTTCTTCTTCTTCTTGGAGGCGGCAGACGCGCTCGCGTCTTCTTTCGAAGCGCCCGCCGGCGCTTTCTTCTTGAACGTAATTTTCATGGCGCCGGTGCTTTCCTTCGCCTTTCCTTCGTCTTTCCGCTTTTGCTGCTCTCCCTCCGTCGTCGTCGTCGCGTCCTTTCTCGTCATCATTGCTTCTTCTTTTTCTCCTTTCTCCTCCTCAACCGTTTTCTTCGAATCGTCTTCATCTTCTCCGTTGTTTCTCGATGTCGTCGTCGTCGTCGTCGTCTGAATCGTCGTCTTCGCTCCAACCGCTTTTTCTTCATTTTTCTCGTTTTCGGCGGTGTTTGTTCCATCATCTCCTTCTTCTTTCATCGTGGTCTTTAAAATCATCTGTTGTTGTTGAGATTGTTGTTGTCCCGGTCGTTTCATCGCTTTCGTCGTCTTCTTCTTTTCCTCTCCTCCTTCTTTCATCACGTCTTCCTCTCCTTCTCCTCCGTTTGTCTTCTTCTTCCCGTCGAGAGATTCTTCACCCCCCTTTTCGTCGTCCTTTTCGTCGTCCTCGCGTTCGTTCTTCTTCATCGTCTTCTCCGTTTTCGCTTTCTTCTCCGCGTCTTTGACCATCTTCTTCGCGAGTTTCAGTTCTTTTTTCTTCCTCAACAAGTCGTACTTCGCTTCTAACTTTTTCTCCTCGGCGGTTTGCCGTCCCCCGTGTTTTATTTGTATCCTGGGGCCCATTGTGACGACGAGAACAACAACAACACCTTCTGAAAGAGAGAGAGAGAGAGAGAGAACGCGGTGTGTTGTTCTGCTACTCTCTGGTGAGCACAACAGCGCGCAACAAAAGCTTCTTCTTTACTCTACTACGAATGGGGGGAGTTTTGAAACGTCCAATATGTTCCTCGATAGTGTTCTTCTGTCTTTGTAACGAAACAATGTACGCACAACTCAAACACTTTTCACTCTCAAATGAACGCAATTTTGGTGAAAGAGAGCGCGCGAGAGAGAACAGATCGGTGTGTTGTTACGCTCTCTGAGAACAACTAATGAGGCGTTTTGAAATGTCTCATTTTCTTCATTTCTTCCCCAAATATGCACGCGAAAACAAAATGAATCGTTCTTCTTCTTTCGAGGACTCCGTGCGCGTGACGGAGAATTTCTTACGACCACCCAAAAGCGATTGCGATGCAGAAGACGCGGTAGTCGCGTTTGACGAGATTGATGCGTTTTTAACCGAATACGTGCGCTTGTTCGACCAAGGTTTGCTCGAGAAGAAGAACGAATCCGAATCCCTCATCGACGGGGAAGAGTTCGTCTCGGGAACGTATTTTTGGCCGAAGAAGACGAAGACGAAAGAAGAAGACGAAGAAGACAAAGAAGAAGAGGATGAGAAGAAGGAGAAGACAAAGAAGAAGAGGATGATAATCGAGAGATATTGCGAACGGCTCGCGAAATTTGTCGCAGAGGAACAAAAACTGTTAACTTGGGAAAGTTTTGCAGGGTGCGAGTGGTGGGTGCAAGACGTCGCGCACGACGAACCTCCGAAAGCGTATCACACGGATTGCGTTTTAGAAGAAGACAAAGACAAGAGGAAGAAAAAATATTATCCGCTCCTCTCGACGGTGTATTACGGGAAGACGGAAAGAGGCGGCGCGACGGTCGCGTTCGACGAGGAAGAGTACGACGCCATGCGGAAGTGCGTTTTGGTGAAACCGAGAGCGAACAGGTTGTTTACGTTTCGGGGGGACATGTGGCACGGCGTCTGTCGAGAAGAAAATAGCGAGAGGAAGGAAGGCGAAGAAGACGCGTATCAGCGGGTGACGCTTTTGGTGAACTTTTGGAAAGAGCGACCGAGTTGCGCGCGCGATTTTCCGAGAGAATTGTTTAGCGACGATAGCAGTAGTTTTAGTAGGAGTTCTGGTTTTAGCGGTAGACGCGGCGATGACGACGACGAGAAAGTTCCTGAAAGGGAAGTGATATCGTTGAAGACGGCGGACGATGATGAGAGAGTGTTTAAGCTGAAAAGTGACGAGAGAAAAGCGCACTTTGCCGCTTGGGAAGCGCAAAATCCAAGCGCGTTTCTAGAACCGTCGACGTCCTCTTCCTCGGTAGTACTCATTGAATACACGTCGTAGATACGTAAATATATGATCAAAATAGAAGCAATAGAAGGTATATTAGTAGGTAAAATGCATATTTATGTCACATAACATCAAAGTCTGAGTAATAAATTCCTGTAGCATTCGTCTTCTCTCTCTTTCTTTCTTCTCTTCGTTCGCGACGCGCGTGTAGTACGCAAAACGGCAATGATGTGAAAAATTAAAACTCAATCGGTTTTTCCTTGTACATTCTTTGCTTAATTTCCCCTTCCAACTCTTTAAAATTCGGCAAACTTCTCAACTCAACCTTCTCGTCGTTTCGTAAAGTAATCACCATGTCCCCCCACGCGCCCATACCTCTCCCGATCGAAATGACGTCCTTAATCTGATCCATCGGCACGTCCGTGCGTTCCTTTCGCAACGGCGAGTTCGATATGACGCACACTCTCTTATCCGTAATCTTATACGACGCCCACAGCGCTCTCCCCGCGGCTTGAATCGTCAGCGGTAACCAAACCACCGTCCAAGACATCAACACGTTCGCCACGACTTCTCCTCGAGCTGGCGGGCCTTCGTATAAAATCTGCTCTGGTCCCCAGTCTTTCGTTTTCGGTTCCTCGGTGAAATCGGACATGAAATCTCTCACGCCGGGAAGTCTCGATGAAGAACTTTTCGTCTGCGTTTTCGGTAAACCGGTCACCATGGACACTTCGTCGTCGTTTCCTCCTTTGGATCGTTTCGATCGTTTTCCTCTCAAAGCGCCGAGTTTCGCCTCGAACTCATCCTCTGTTTCTTCTTTAGTAGTAGTGTCATCATCATCCGTCGCTGCTTTCGTGACGATGATGCTTTTTTGTCCTCGTCGGTGTTGTTTGGATTGTTGTTTGGAAAAAACGCCTCCTCCTCTCACGACTCGCGAAGAACTCGTCTGAATCGTCTGAATCATTGTTGTTTTTGTTGTTATTCTCGTCGCTCTCTTCTTCTTCTGGCAGATGTTGTTTAGCGCACGGAGTAGTTTCTCTCGAATCAATGTAATCAATCAGGATATTTGATATGAGCGTTCGAGAGCCACGAAAAGAAAAGTGTGAAAAAAATGACGTGGCAAACATTTAGGGTTTGAGTGAAATTAGGGTTTAGAAAAGCCAGAAACCCTAAACACCAAAAGAGAAAAGAAGAAAAGAAGGCCGCGGAAGAATCAGTCGGCATTCCCGCGCGAGAGATACATCTACTCGCGAGATATATCTAACGATCGTTCGAGAGAACCGCTGAGACCGCTCGTTTGCCGAGAATATAAATATGGGTGGTCGCAATGAAATCGCGTGTGCCGTTATTGGGACGGCTTTGTTGATGACTTCTTCGTCCTCATCGATGGTCGAAGCCGCGCAACAAGGATCGGTCCAATCGTCATCGAATCAAACGCCGAGAAGAGCGGCGTTCGTACGAACGCCGATAACGAACCACCAACGCGCGCAATATCTGAGACGCGCGCAGCAACAATCGACGGAACAGAAAAGATTGCAGCTCGAAAGAAACGCGAAACAGAAACTCGCGGCGACTGAAAAGGTGGAACGAATGCAAGCGGAAGCCAAAGGGAAACTGGGGTTGTCTTCGAAGAAGAAAGCAGCCGTGGCGGAAAAAGATGACGAAGAAGAAATGGTGCCGCTGAAAAAGTCTGCCGCTAAGAAGGAGGAGACCGATGGTATGACCACCACCACCAAAAGCACGACTTCTTCTTCCTCCTCCTCCCACGTCAAAGTGCACTCGCACGCGGCGCCGAAAGCGTCCGAACTCGAAGAAGCGGACGAATTCGAGTCGTTCAACCCGCTCGACTTGTTCGCCGCGTTGGAAGGCACGAAAAAGACACCGTTCGAGAAGCAAACGACCGCGAGTGGCGAAGTGGTTGAAAACGCGGTCTTGAACAAGAAAGACAAGCTCTCGTCCGTGTTTGCGACCATGCTCGGGTCGATGATGGAAGTTTCGAGAGGCGTGGACGAGTCGACCGGGACGACGGTGTCTTCGAACAACTCGTGCGTGAAGGCGACGAGAAACGTCGCCGTATCGTGCTTTAAAGAGTACAGCGCGATCAACGAAGACGTGAAAGCGGGTAAATTGTCCGCGGACGAGTCCACGGAAAAGATGGAATTGTTGCGAGAAACGTGCGCGGACAAATCGAGAGTGATCAACACGCAGTGCGTGAAGCCGATCGCGGAGATGTGCTCGAGCCAAGTGCAAGAGATCAAGAAGGAATGCGCCAAAGGCATCGTCGGCTCCGAGGAGTTGACGTTGAACAAGGCGTTGGATTCCGCATCTGCCGCAGCGCAACAGTGCGCTGCGCAAGCGTCTTCTTTGTTGAAGTCGTGCATGAAGCAATCGAAAACGCTCTCGCCGGATTTGAAGGAATTGGCGATGATTGACAGCAAAGCGGAAGAAAGAGCGAAGGAGATTAAAAAAGAAAAAGAGATTCAAGACAAAGTGAATGAATCCATGAAGGACTTGTCCTTCTCTTCCTCCTCTTCTACTTTGGCCCAGAAAGAAGAAGTCGTTACGATGCCGCAGCCGGGAGAACAAGTCGAAGTCGTCGCCGCGTCCAAGCCGGTGATTGTTGCTCGACACCACTCCTCCTCGCTCTCGAAGATGAAATTACCGGTCGTTACAGAAGACGTTGAGGAAGTTGAACCGGCGGCTAAGACTGTGTCGACGACGACGCCGACGGCTACCGTGCAGACGTTGAGCGTGCCGCAACCAGTTTTATCGACCGCCGCCGCCGACGCCACCGCCACCACCACCACCACCACCATCGAAGAACAACCAGAAGAAGAAGAAGAAGAAGAAAAAGAACAACAACAGCAACCCGAAGAAACCGAAGAAGAACAAGCCGTCGACGAAGAAGCCGATTCCGGATGCGCGGGCGCCCTCTCCAAAGTCACCGCCGACTGCCAACTTTCGTACAAGCAAATCAACGACAAAGTCAAGTCTGGCGAAGTCGAAGAAGCTGCCGGTAAAGAACAAATCGCGGTAGCTGCGAGACAGTGCGTCGCGAAGACTATGTTGGCGACTTCCAACTGCGTGGACAAAGTCCAACGCCGTCGCTTGATGTCTTTGGCTAAGTAAGAGTGGCGTTCTCGAATACGCGCTGCGTGCACATTCACGCACACAACATCTTCTGTAAATGATACTATCGAACACAGCGTAAAAGTCGTTTTAATTTACTATTATAACCACACGTACCTGGTACCATATCTATATACTGCGTTTAACTTTTAACATTGCACTCGCGTAGTCTATTTTCGCCTCATAATACGAACACGAACTTCACCACATGGCAACGTAGAGAGAGAGAAAATGTCCTCCTTCTCCTCACCTTCTTCTTTGTCTTCTCTCCAATTTTGGTTCTTACCTGAGCTCAAACGTGCCTTCCCTCTCGCAGAGGATTGGTTGCTCGACGGATTATCTCAAACCTGCGTCGCGAGCAGGTCGGTTGAAGAAATGTGCGACGCCATGCGGAATTTTATCGGAGAAGAAGAGGCCGTCGCGGAAGCGCTGCGATTGAGCGAGATGCTCTTCGAAAAGAAGAAAGAGTATCAAGAAGAGGAGAAAAAGACGAACTCGCCGTCGTCGTCATCGTTTCGCGACGATGGTGAATTAAAGCTGAGAAAAGTGAAAGAAAAGACAAAAACGACGAGTGATGGTGATGGAGGGAAAGAGGAGGACCAAAAGAAAGGCGAAGCGAAAGCGTACAGGAAATACGACTCGATCGAGAAACCGTCGCGCACTAACGACCAAACGTCGTCGAAAGCAACACATTCGGTGGTAAGAGAACATCGTTCTATACTGGTGAAGATGTCGAAGAAAAAGAGCAGTAGCGCGGAGGACGTGGGGAAGCGGAAGGACCGGATGAAAAATCCAGGCGACGCTCTCGAGGTTGGCGATTTGCTCAAGCCGCGCGCCGCGAACTGTTTGCGATGCGGGAAGATTTTTCGATTCGATTTGGACGCGTCGGGGGCGGTCGCCGAAAACGACGCGAGGGTGTTTTTAGAGAGCTCGGGGAAGTGCACGTTTTGCGACGCGTTTGTGAATGTGAAGTTACGCGACGGTTTGGTTTGGAACGGCAGGATCGGGTACGCGACTGAACAAGAACAAGAGGAAGACACAGAAGGCGGGAAAGCGGCGGCGGAGAGATTAAAGGACCAGCTGGTATCGTTTGATCGTTCCGGAGCGAGTCGAACGAAGGTTGTGGACGACCAGTCGGAGTGGTACGATCACGGGGACGTGGACGCGGAAGCGTGGTTGGCAGAGGACGAGCGAAGAGCTCTGAAACACAAACGCGACGCGATGGATCAACAGCAAAGAGACAGAGAGTTGGCGAAAAAGAGAACGTTCGGTATTGACATACTCGGACGCAAGACGATGATTTTGGACGAGGAGGAGTTGCAATTAATTCGCGAGCGAGACGAACGCGCGAAATTAGCGATGGAAAGCGCCGCGTTGAATTCAATGAGCGAGTTCGCGCAAGGCGGTGGAAGCGCGGTGGCTACCGCCGCGGAAACCGCCAGAGAGTTAGAGAGTAGACTAGTGAGAACCGAGCAACCGACGTCGGAGATTAAAGATTTAGCAGATGAACGAAAAGTGCGCGTGCCAAAGAACAAAACGCTCAATCTTGTCGCGACGTTTGTGAAATCGTTCAAGGACATTGCATCATCAAACGCCCCGCTGGAAGAGAAGGAGAAGCGTGCAAAGAAAAATGACAACGACGACGACGCGTTCAGCCGCCTCGAGGCGGACGCGCCGAGACGAGTTCTCGATATCAATCCGTTTGACCAAATAGCGCAAGAAGCCGCCGACGCCGGATTAGGATTCGTTTTATAGAAAGTCGTAGAGTGCTAGCTAGTATTTTTTAGAACAAGTATTCGGTAGTTTAAAGATTACAACGCACGAATGCACATTCAAACGCCAACATCATCAAACGTGTTGTTTGTTTCACTGCTCTTTTTTTTATTCGCGTAGTAGGCTTTGTACGCGTCGTTTTCTGCGTTTTCGTTAAACGCGTCGAGCATGCGATTCCCTTGCTCGAAACGAACGCCTTGCTTCGAACGACGGGTGGTCTCTTCTTCTTCGCCTTCGATTTCGTCTTCTGGGACCAGTCCGCTAGTCCCCGCGAGAAACATCGAGAAGGTCATTTTGACAAAAATCGGCGAGAAGAGTTGAAACGAGGTGAACAAGCGATTGCCATCGCTACCCAAACCGGTGATTGGGTTGAACGTTTTCGAATCCGCCCATCTCGTGGCCACCGCAACGGAGGAATCAGATAGATTCTCGATGCAATGCCACCACCACGGTGGGTTCAAGAGGACGTCGCCGCGTTCGAGAACCGCGGAGTAACGAGGCACAACGCGCCACAACGGTTTATAGCGCTCGAGGAGCGTATTTGGATCTTTAATCGCGCAACTTTGGTAAATTGCGTTTCGATTGATTGCCGGGAACATGAACATCGTCCATCGCGGATCGACAAACGTCCACTTCTTCACGCCTTCGATTTGGAAGAAAAAGTTATACGCGTTGGCACAATGAAACGCGGTACCTGTACCGCCTCTGCCCGCGAAGAGTTGCAACGGTAAAGGACCAAGCGTCGGATGGTCGTTTGCGATTCTTTTATTCCCGGCGAGTTTCTCCAGTCTGTTCACTTGTAATTGCTTCGCCAACTCTGGATGCTCCAGAAATAACGATTCACAGTTGTGCAAATAGTTTGGAAACGTGTTCAAATCTTTCATTTTCCCTGGAACGTTATCACCATCCTTCGTTTTCAGTTTCACCTCGTCCTCGCCGAAACGCGCGATCAAAGAATCCAACGTCCATTGGGTCGCCGCTGCCGTCTCTTTGGCGAAACCTTTCAACACAACCGGATGCGGCCGTTTCACAAAATCGTGAAAGAACTTTTCACAATCAAACCCTGATAAATGCGCGTCGTAAATTGTCGGTATTTCCTGCACGAACGCATCTGGCACGCTCTCGTTCGCCTTTATCAACTTTTCGTAACACTTATCCACGTATCGTCTTGGAATCTCCACATTGAAGACGCAATGCGCGAGCGAATACACCTTCAACTTGAACTCTTGCCATCGTAAAACCTTTGGATGAGCCTTTTTCTTCCCAGCATCTTTCGATTCGTACGCGCTTATTGGCAGTAAGCACGGGTACACCAACCCGAACCCGCTGAAAACGACGTCCAAGATTTTGAACAGCGAGAAGATAATCAGCGTCCAAAAAAACCGGTTCCCGTTGGCGATTCGGGCGAAGAATTTCGCTCCCGCTGAAGGTGAAGATGAAGAAGAAGACGCAGGAAAGGCAGACGGGGTTTCCATCGCTCCAAACACGCCTCGTCCGAAGCAGCAGCGCGTTCTTTAATGAGGAACATTTTTTTTTCTCAATCCCCTCGGATTTTTTCTTTCTCTCTCTCTCTCTTGGGAAAAAAATCATCTGCTCGAAGCAGCCGCATCGGTACTCGCCGCCGCCGCTCTCCTGTGTTTATACTCGAACGGATCTGTTCTTTCAACATCTCCTCGTCCTTTGTTGTTATACCTTCGGTCGTAATATTCCACCCCGCTCGCGGCCAATAAAGCGGATAAAGTTATCGCTTGCGAATACAAACGCGAGTGAATAACTTTCACGGAAGTTCGCGTTTTGGAGTTTTGCAACACGTGTTGCCAGAAAAAAGTGCCGGTCATGCACGTGAGCCAAAGACCGCCGACGCAAGCGAGCTTGTTCTGCTGGAACCAGGTTTTATTGTTATGCGTATTTTTGGAGGAGAGGTCATCGGATGAGGAGAAGGACATGACGTGTTTGCGCGTCAAAAGTGTGTCGAGAAGTACATCGAAGATTAGGGGAGAGGTTCTTAAAAATTCTTCTCGCGCTCGCTCGTCGGTATTACGAACACTATTATTATCTATACAAGTTCTCTCTATTCAACAACTAATCCTGAACGCCGAGCTGAATCTTCTTCTTAATCGCCAGCGAGCCTTTATACACCACCTTATCGACGATTCCGCTCACCGCGAAGACGCCGCCGACGCTGGCGCATACCTCGGCTAAAAATTTCCAAACGCTCGTCCTGTACTCGGCGATGTCGACTTTAATCGGCGATAAATCGTAAAAGAAAAACACGCCCGGCAAGTCACTGCTACCTCCTTGAATGGAAGCCGCGTCCACGGGTTTGAAATGGTCCACCACCGAGTATTGGTTCGTGCTGATATCTTTCTTGAACGGATTGAGATAGGTGTACGTCGTCGGGACGATTCTAAAAAAGTACTGGTACACGCCGGTTTCCGCGGGAAGTTTCAGCGTTCGTTTCGTACCATCCAAAGGGTCGACTTTCCCCGGGTACCCTTCTCCAAACGATAAGTGTCTCACCTCGTGCGAAAAGTTGAACTTCCCGTCCGGAAATGGCGATAAATCGTGCACGTGTTGTTCGCCTTGTTGAAACGACTTCCCCGGCGCGATGTGAAAATTGCCTTGCACTTTATTCACATCCAAGAACCCTTTGAACTCGCACCCTTCCTCGTGCACGTTCCCTAACACCTCCGAAAACCCTTCCCGTTTACACTGCTCCATACTCGACGCGCCAGTAAACGCCCACCCGACTTCAATGTACGCCTCTCTCACCTCCTCGCACGTTTGACAACACCTTTGCTCTCGCCCTCGATTCGCTCCGCTCACGTCCGCGCCGTAACACGAACCGCAATACTTCGTTTTACCGTCTTCCATATATCTCGGAATCAACTCCTTCGCCGTTTTCTTTGTCTTATTCTTTCTTAAACTACTCGCAGTTTCCGTCTCGTTGCTGTCAAACGCTTTCTCGTTCACCACCTCTTCCTTCCCGTGTTCGTCGTTCAAGGCATCCGCCAACTTCACTCCGTACCGATCGTACCTTATTTTCCGCATCTCGTGATCCACCACGTCCAGGTGCGTTTCCCCGCTCACGTCCATCACGTCTAACCCTAAGCTTCCACAGCTTAAGTTTGGAAAGAACACGTCCACGTTAATTCGCATGGTTTCTCCTCTGCCGTTATCGACGTATAAATCGTGTTTCACGTGCGTTTTGAGGTACAACTTCGTTTCCGCGAGAAGGAGCGAGACGGCGACGATATAGGTGACGACGGTGATTATCCCACCCCCGAACGAGCGCGAGTAGAAATCCACGTCGACGAATTTTGGAAACGCGTCGAATTTGCGCAGAAAGTCTTTCGCGTTCCTCGATTTCTGTTGTCCTCCGGGAGACTCCATCGTCGTCTCGTCTTCTTCGTCTTCTTCTTCTTTTCCAAAAGTGACGAATTTCCCCACAAATATCTCTCCCGAACACTTGCGCGAACACAAACGAGAGAGAGAGAGAAAGAGCGTCAGGGATGACGACGAGGACAGTAACACCGTCGAGGTCGTTGTTTTCTGAGAATGGTTTTAAAGGTGGGTCGATGCAGCGCTTCGCGCCCTCGTCTTCTTCTTCTTCTTCTTCGAGAAGAGGTCTCAAAAGATATCTCAAAATGCGTATCTCGAGTTGCGGGGAATCGTCTTCTTCTTCCTCCTCGGAAAGGACGATTCAGACGACGATTCCGACGACGACGAAGAAGACAAGGAGAGCGCGGAAGAAGGAGAACGACGGGGGAAGCAGAAGAAGCAGAAGAAGCAGAAGGACGCCCCGCGAAGACGACGAGGACGAGGTGATGATGATGATGCGAAATGAGAGTAAAACCGAGGAACACCACAACCAACACCAACACAGACGAGAAGGCGGACGAGCGGCGGGAGAGATGAGTACTGCGTTTTTGGGCGAGAAAGAAAAGAACTTGACGACGATGGGTTTGGACGATGATGGTTATCGATACAATCGACACCGGGACCGGTCGGAGAGGTTTGATTTGTCTTCCAAATTGACGGAGTTTTACCCGTCGTATCAATCGTTTCAACCTTTTGGGGAGGATCCGGAGAAGAACGCGCAAGAGAGCGAGAAGTGGTTGAAGATTGTGGAGAGGATAAACTCGCCGAAGAGCAAAGCGACGTTTACGTTATCGCTGTTAACGTTTGCGTACGTTCACTGCGCGGCGAGCGGGTTTTTAGTGTCCGCGTTGTTGCCGGCGATTGGCGGTGATTTAGAGTTGTCCGACGGGCAAGGCGCGTTATTGACGACTTTGTTCACGGTCGTGTATAGTTTATGTTTGCCGTTGATTGGTTTAGCGGCGGATAAGACGAACAGAAAGAATTTATTAGCCGCTGGAGCGGCAATTTGGACCGCTGGAACGGTTATGACTGCAAACGCAAACACGTTTACCGAGTTGGTGGTGGCGAGAATAGTCTTCGCCATCGGCAACGGGCCGCAGAATCCAATCGCGTTTTCGTTGTTGCCGGAACTGTTTCCGAGGAATAAAAACGCGGCGATGAGTTTGTACAACATGGGCGTTCATTTCGGTCGCGCGATATCGTTCGCGAGTGGGGCGATGGTTGCCGCGCCGCAAATGGCGACGGATTCGGTGTTCAATCCTGACTTGCCGATTACGATGCCGATAGAGTTTTTGAGCGATATCAAAAATCTTGGCTCGCATACGATTTTATACGTCACAGGTGACTCGGTCGTGTTATCCCCAAACGCAGGAACGGCGATGGAATCTGTCGGAGACGCGTTGATGGCGAATACTGGTTTGGGGTGGCGAGAATTGTTTGAAGCCGTAGCCATCCCGGGTTTCATCATAGCGCCGGCACTCTTTTTCATCGTGACTGATCCCGGAAGGAGTAAAGATGGATCGTCTCGCGCGGTGCGAAGGAAACAAAGACGTTCGCAGAAGCGAATGTCGGACGCGAAACGATTAATTCGTAAAGCGAGATTTTCGGGAGTGTTAAAAGACGAAATGACTGGGAAATCGAAAGAAAAACTCGTATCGGATTTGAACATCGTGTCTCTCGTCGCCTCGTACGACGAAGACGAAACGACGGACTTGATAATGCGAAAAGTGAAGAAGAAGGAAGAGGAAGCCGTTGCAAACGTAACTGCGTTAGTCATGCGCAAAGCCATCAAAGCGGATGAAATAGAGGACTTGTCCGATATCATCGAAAGTCGCGTAGACTACCAAATGAAGAAAGAAGGGGAGCAGGAGAAGAAAGAAGAATCCTTCTTCGATTCCGCGGTGAATAGATTTAAAAATCCGAACTTTCGCGCGCTGACGTTGGCGGCAACGTTAACCGATGTTGCGAGTTGGTCAATGATTGCATTCCAAGCGACTTTTTACCAACGAACGTACGGATTGGAAGCTTCGGAGTATAATCATCTCTTGGCGTTTGTCATTCCAGTCTCCGGCGCCATCGGAGGTTTGACGTCTGGGTATTTCTCCGATCGATTAAACGCGTTTCAGCGTAAACTTATGGTTGCTGGTGGCACCATATTGTGCGCGCCTTTAATCGCGGAATCGTTGGAGTCAAGCTCGTACCAACTTTCGATGACATACTTATTCTTTGGGTTTATGTTTTCTGAATTTTTTCGATCGCCGACGGCGGTGATGACGAGAGAACTCGACCCGGAAAACCCATCGGCGACGGTTGCTGCGCACCTGGCGGTGAGAAACTTAACCGCAGGCCTTGGACCGTTAGCCGTTGCGGCGTTGATTAGCAAAGGCGGTTTGGAAATTAAAGACGCGATGTTATTCGCGCCTGTGATGTACATCTTAGCCGGAGTCGCGTTCTGGTACGCCGATAGTTTAATCGAGAAAACGAAAGCAGAGAAACAAAAGCGTAAAAGCCTTCAAGCGGTCAGCAGATAAGTAGCTTATGTATAATTAGTAGTATTTATAGCCTTCTCTCTCATATCATTGAGTGAGTATTGTAATAAAACACATAGCCAAGCAGCAGCAGCAGCAGCAGGAGCAGCAGCAAGCTCTTTACGGGTACTAGAAATGTCAATACGCTAAAAATACAAATCACAAGAAAGTAACACATGACGCGTTCCGACCGATTAAGCGTTCAATGTCGGTGAACGCACCTCCTCCTTTTTCAAAACACCCAACGGCGATTTCGTGTTTTTAGTCGCCTTTGGCTCCGTCGCCTTCTTCTTCTGTTTCTTATTTGACGACAGAGGCAACGGTAACGGAGAATTTGGCGACGAAATACTCTTCGCTTTCTTCTTCTTGTTTGGCGAAGGCGTATTCGCCGCCGAAATCGCTTGCACAGACTCTCGCAAGTGCACGGCTAATTCATCGCTCTCGACACCTCCTTTCGATAGGTCGGTCTTGATTGGCGATAGTACGGGCGACGTTGGGACCGTCCGCACGTGATTCACAATCGCGGAGTGAATATGTGCCGCTGTTGTGGTCGTCGTCGTCGTCTCTGCCAAAATGTAATCGAACGAGGATAAATTCTGGCTACATCGAAACACGACTGCCGTTACGTTGTCTCTCGATCGTCGCTTGATGGAAACCGAAGTCAACGTTTCCGACGACGTGCGCTCGTTTCGAAGAGTCAAGTCTTTGTGCGGTGATCCCAGTCTACTATTTCGTCCATTCTTTGTCGCTACCTCGTTGTTGTTTAAACTCATTCTTCGTTTCCGTCGTTCTATCCGCGCGCGCTTGTCGTCCTCGATGGTTTTCGCGACCAACGAGCTCACGTCTTCCGTATTCATCACGTCCGTCACACCGTCCGTACACAAAACAACCGTCCCACAATGTTCAATCGGGAACTCGAAAATTTCCGGCACCGCTTCGACAAACTGTTTAATCCCGGCGTTGCCGAACGCTCGCGTCACGGCAAGAATGCCTTCCACGCGCGCCGAACCGTCTCTGGATTTCAAAATTTTCCCTCCAATATTATTAATCCTCGTTCGCTCATCTTCTCTCGCCGGGCGCTGGTCGGGCGTTTCGAAAAATACTTTGCTATTATTCTTTGCGTGATCGCTATTTGTCGTTTTCAATTGTTGTCGTTTTCGCGCCGGCGTTGTCGATCTTTGTTTCACTGGTGTCGACCGGTTGCTGTGCGACAACGACTGTCGCCGCGACGATGCTCTCGTAGGCGTGTTGTTATTATCCTTATTCTTTCCCCTCGCTCGCACGTTTGCGTCGTTTTCGTCGTTCTCTCTTTCCTCTTCTTCTTCTTCTTCTTCTTCTAATCGAACTACGGTCGCTTTCGAATCTCCGACGTTCGCGAAATACACCTTCCCCCACGAACACACCACGGCGACAATCGCCGTCGACCACGCCCCGGGGCTCCCCAACAACTTCCCCGACACCTGACTCCTCCGACACTTCCCCGGATTTTCCTTCACCGCCACCTCGTCCACCTCTCGAAACGCCTCCGCGATGGTCTCCTTCGGTTTCCTCTTCAATCGACCGACGTCTCTGGTAATCTTCTCCCCGAGCGTCTTCGCCAACAGTTCGCTCACTTGGCATCCGCCGTGGCCGTCGTACACGCCAAACACCGCCACGCGGTTACACTTCGATCGAACGACGTTCCATCGGTCTTCCATGTATTGCCGCTCGCCTTTCACCGAGGAGCAATCAAACACGCACGCGAATTGTTTACCATTCATCTGTTTTCTCTTTCCCAAAATCATCGCTTTTGACGATGATAACGATGCCCTTCGTTTCGTCGTTACATCTGCTTTGTCTTCTTTGTTGTTGTTGTCTTCTTCTTCTTTGTCTTCTTCTTCTTCTTCTTCGCGCTCACAAGAGCCGTTTAAAACAAAAGGGACTTTCGGCTCGCAGTTCACGCTGGACCCGAAATCTGCGCTTTCTCTCGCGAAACTTCCTCTTCTGTGTTGTTGCTGTTGTTGTTGTTTTTGTCCTCCTCCTACTCCGAACAGAACGCGGCCATTCAAAATCATCGCCTCTCACTTCTTCTTCGTCTTCTTCAGATTCTCTTCCTCGAGAAATCGCGTGTACCGTTCGTACTGCGCGTCTCTAAACTTTGTCTCGTAATAGTTTTGGACGTAAAAACCAACTCCGGCACCGACGAGCGTGAAAGAAACGAGCGCTTTTAACGACGTAGGGGGCGAGGACATTCAAATGATGATGATGATGATGATGTGTGTGTGTGTTGTGTGTTTGCGCGTGCGGAGAAGTCGTCGTGTGGAGAAATGGCGATCGTTTTGCTTCGTTTTGAATTCGAAAACTTGGGAAGGAAAAAGTGCTCAGATTTGAATACGTAAAGGCGTTCGCGGGCGGTGGTTTTATATACACGTTTAATCTCTTAATCTCTCTCTTAATCTCTCTCTTCTTTATTATTTCTTCATCATTTTGTCGTCTCTTTGCTTCAAGAGCTGCTGGACTTCCTGGATCAACTTTTCGTGTTCGAGACACGGCGTTCCGTTCTCTCTACCGCGAACGCATACGTATCCGTTCAAGGAGTCGATTTCTAAAAGCGCGCCGGCGTCGAAATCTAACTTTGTGCTCGGGAAGTGCGCGCCGTACGTACGCAAACCGGAAAAAACGACGTCGTAGAAATTTTTGGGCATTTTATTGAATCCTTCTTTGTGTGATGGTTGTAACGCGGCGTACATTTCGTGGTACAAAACATCCATGCGCGTTCGCAAGTCTTTCGTATCCAACAACCCGTCGCAGTTGCAGTCGCCGACGATGGATAACAAGTTCGCCACGCAATTGATGAAGTATTTCCTCAACAGAGTGTACTCAAAATCCTCATCCGGTTGCGAGTTCGCGCCAATCGACGTCAACAGCGCGTGCACTCTCTTCGCCTCGTCCGTGTTCGGCATCGCCCACGGTTTCTCTTCGTTTTTCACTTTGATGGTAAACCTCTCGCCTTTCCCGTCTGACGCGTCGACAAAGTCGTAACTTTGCGGAATCACGCACGGTACGTACCCGTCTCCTAACCCCTTAAATATCGGCTCAACGATCCCGTTGTGCAACATGACGGCTATTTTTGGCGTCGGAATATTCGCTCGCGTCATTTCCTCCACCACTTTGTCAAACGCGTACGTTTTCACCGTCACGAAAACGTAATCAAATCGAAACTCTTCTTTTCCCTTCTTCTTCTCTCGCATCACCTTCTGGAACCTCTCGTCCTCGTACGACTCGATGTGCGAAATCTCGTGCTCTTCCACCAACTTCGCCACTATATCTCTCGTTTTATCACCACCAACTCGTTTCCGTCGTCCCGAGCCTTTCAGAAACACCTTCGCATTCTCCTCTCGCATTTCCCCGCCAGCGTCTTTCTGATTTTTGGCGAATTTCACCGCCAACCACGTCCCCAATCGCCCCGCGCCGACGATTAAAATCGAAACACCACTTTTACCACCAC
>Ga0115555_1001004_pt1 | contig 19518 bp, 17 predicted proteins | sample COGITO_mtgs_1104_2_FD_87285 | JGI IMG/M metagenome (GOLD analysis project Ga0115555, IMG submission 87285) | Pelagic marine microbial communities from North Sea - COGITO_mtgs_110407 | ecosystem: Environmental > Aquatic > Marine > Epipelagic | place: Germany:Helgoland, sampling site Kabeltonne... | reverse complement strand
TCATGAAGCAGTATTACGCAAAGCATACCGGCGAGAAGTTCCTGATCTGCCCGCAGAAGTAGCGCAACAGAAAATTAAAAAGGGGTAGTAGGGATTTAAATTAAATCCCTACTACCCCTTTTTTTGTTGCTTATAAATCGATTGACCTTAGAGTAGACTCTAGGGTTTATACTGGGTTCGAGAGTAGATTAGCATATCCACTGCAACACGGCACAGGGAGACAGAGAGTGAGTCATCACGAAGACGAGCAGCAACAGCCAAACGAACTCAAAGACCCGGTCTGCGGCATGAGCGTCTCCGCCGACTCTCAACACCATGTTCACCATGCTGGCGTGGATTACTATTTCTGCTGCGCTGGCTGTGGCAGTAAGTTTGAATCTGACCCTATCAAGTACCTGGAACCGCGCGAACCAGAACCGGCGGATCCAGGCGCCTGGTACACCTGCCCCATGGACCCGGAGGTACGCCAGCTGGGCCCCGGCACCTGCCCCAAGTGCGGCATGGCGCTTGAAACGGAGATGCCTAGCCTAGAAGACGACGGCAACCCCGAGCTGACTGATTTCAGCCGTCGCTTCTGGTGGACACTGCCGTTCTCCTTCGCCGTTTTTATCTTGGCCATGTTCGGTCACGGTCGCGAATGGGTGCCGGCTCACTGGCAGAACTGGATCGAACTGATGCTGGCAGTGCCGGTAGTGCTCTGGGCGGGCCGGCCATTTCTGGAGCGCGGTGTACAATCAATCGTAAATCGCAGCCCCAATATGTGGACACTAATCGGTCTCGGCACCTCGGCCGCGTTCACCTACAGTGTGGTGGCAACGCTTGCGCCACAACTCTTCCCCGAATCGTTTGTTGTGAATGGGCGAGTCGGAGTCTATTTTGAAGCGGCAGCTGTCATCATCTCTCTGACATTGGTCGGGCAGATATTTGAACTCAAGGCCAGAGCCCAAACTTCATCCGCGATTAAGGCTCTGCTGCAGCTGGCACCGAAGACAGCTAGGCGCATCGATGACGACGGCGGCGAGAGTGATGTGCCAATTGAAACTATACAACTGGGTGATCGTCTTCACGTGACCCCTGGCGAGACGATTCCGGTGGATGGTGATGTAGTAGAAGGAAAAAGCTCTATAGATGAATCAATGCTCACCGGCGAACCTTTACCGGTAAGCAAACACCCCGGTGACAAAGTCATAGGCGCGACTATGAACACCAGTGGAAGTTTGATCATCGTCGCCAAACACGTAGGTGCCGAATCAACATTGGCGCAGATTGTTAACCTGGTTGCTCAGGCGCAGCGTTCCCGCGCACCACTACAACGTCTGGCCGATATCGTGGCGGGTTACTTCGTCGTAACAGTAGTCTCAATCGCCGTCCTTACTCTTATTATATGGGGCCTGCTAGGCCCGCAGCCCAGTTGGGTCTATGGCCTAATCAATGCGGTCTCCGTGTTAATCATCGCCTGCCCCTGTGCGCTAGGGCTCGCCACCCCCATGTCCATCATGGTGGCAACCGGAAGGGCCGCCAGCAAGGGCATCCTGTTTCGCGATGCGGCCGCAATCGAACAGCTGCGTGAAGTCGATATTCTAGTAGTAGACAAAACCGGCACTCTTACTCTTGGTCGCCCCAGCCTACTAAAGACCATAGCGCTAGCCGATCACTCAGAGGAAGAAGTTCTGCGCCTCGCTGCCAGCATCGATCAGAGCAGCGAACATCCGCTTGCCAAAGCCATCGTCGAGTCTGCACGCGCGCAACAACTTCAACTAGAGGCCGTGAGTAATTTCGATTCCGCCTCCGCCATCGGCGTAACGGCTACGCTTCTCTCAGATGAGGGCAACACGCATCAACTCGCACTAGGCAACACGGCTTTAATGCGACAATTAGGCGTGGAAATGAAGGACTTTGCTAATCAAGCCGATGACCTGCGGCGCGGTGGCGCCAGTGTAGTCTTCCTCGCGATGGAGCAAACGCTGCTCGGTCTCTTAGCGGTAGCCGACCCTATTAAGGAGTCGACCCCCATAGCACTGCAAGAACTTCGGGACAGCGGCCTTCGCCTGATCATGGCTACCGGCGATGGCGAGCTCACCGCACTCGCGGTAGCAAAGGAATTAGGTATTGAGGAGGTGCACGCCGAGGTCACCCCGGCCAAGAAACTGGCACTGATAGAGCAGCTACAGAGCCAGGATCATAAGGTCGCTATGGCCGGCGACGGTATCAACGACGCACCTGCCCTTGCCAAGGCAACGGTGGGTATCGCCATGGGCACCGGCACCGATGTCGCCATGAGCAGCGCCCCGGTAACACTGGTAAAAGGCGACCTGCGGGGTATTGCTCAGGCCCGACTCATATCGGAACAAACCGTTGCCAATATGCGCCAGAATCTGACCTTCGCCTTTCTCTACAACAGTCTAGGTGTGCCGATCGCAGCGGGAATTTTATTCCCCGTATTCGGTCTGCTGCTCTCACCCATGGTCGCAGCCGTCGCCATGAGCCTGAGTTCGGTGTCGGTGGTTAGCAATGCACTGCGCTTGCGGTTTTGATTTCTCGAATCGAGCCAGATAAGTGATTAGGTCAAGACTTAGACGCTATGGCTCCAGTCCAAGCTGCTCCAGGCGTCGTGCCCCACCCAGAATACCGACCATGCCATAGTTTCCCTCATGACAGGCATACTCATAGATGTTCTCGTCAATCCTCGATAAGGCGTATTCACCGGAAAACTGCGCACTAAACACAGTTGGGTCATCCACGGTAAAGCCATAGATCATCTTGTTATTTGAATCCCGGCGGAAGGTCTCGATGACCGTGAGATTCTCTGTAGGCACACCGTACAGTGTCTGCCAGTTGTTATAGTGCTTGGTTTCAACCACCAAGGTCTTGCCTTCCCAACGCCCTATTGAACTTCCCATCCATTTTCTGTGTGCAGCCGCTGCCGGATTGTGTTCGTCAGTAATCTTAACAATGCGGGTATCGTGGGCCATCTCGGTGGTAATGCTAATGTAACCCGGTGACTGATTGAACGTGAGCAGGCTATTATAGATACTCGGTCGCATTACCGGGCTGCCAAAGTTGCCATTCAGTAGACAACGCTCACCCAAGCCACGCCCCTCCGGACCGTCGCTGTTTCTACCCCGGCTACCTCGCGCCGCCATGCGCTCATTGAAGCCAGCCACGCGTTCAGGCATGCGCCCATTCGCCGGATCGGTAATTGCAGAGGTACGAAATTCACCATCGATAGTCGGTATGAATTTAGCATCCTCTCGCCAGAATAAGTCATAGTTACCAAGGGAAGGTAGAGCCTCACCCACTTCTGGTGGCGCCCGGTCGGGACTCAATGGCTCATTAGCCGCTTCGAATTTCTTCTGTACCGCACCTTCCAGAACCAGAGCTTCTTCTTCGGTATATACTCGCTTCTCACCCAGATCGACAGGCCTCTCGAATGGCATGATAGTGGCGTGTTTCCAGACACCGTGAAAATTAGGCACACCCCATTCTGTTTTGGGCACTGAGTATTCTTGAGCAGTCGCACCAACACTGAAAAGACTGAGCGCTAACACAATATAAGTAATTCTCATCATTTTTCTCCCGTGAAATACCTTCCGCAACCATGTTGCTGAAAGACCGATCGAACTGCTTAGCTTCATAACGCACTAGTCAGAGTATTCTGCGTAAGCCTGCCGCAACCATCCTTCTGTGTTCTCATTCGCCGGAGCGAAACCGTCTGCCGGCTCACTCGCCAGCATTTCGTCGACAGACAAGCCCTGCACCTTCGCACGAACCAGATTGCCACGTATCACAACCAGCATATTACGAAACTCTAATAGATCATCTCGGGTCGCAAGCTGACCATGACCGGGAATAATTATAGTACTCTCATTAATCAGGCCAGCGATGTTCATCAGTGCGTCAATCATACCGTCGGCAGTGCCACCATTGTCTCTATCGATGAAGGGCAGTCCGTAGCGCACAAACATATCACCGGTGTGGATGACGTTGGATTCGCGGAAGAATACCTGCGCATCGCCATCGGTGTGACCGTTACCGGTGTTGATGATGTCTACCGCATTGCCATTGAGGTAGAAACGCATTTGTTCCTCGAAGGTGATCTTAGGTAGACCCACTGCCTCATAGGCTTCCTGCACGCGACCACTGCCGGAGAGAACCTGAGTGCTCTCCATGCGCTTACGCGCATTGTCCTGCGCGACTATATAGGCACCGGCCCTGCCGAAGTTGGTATTGCCGTCTGTATGATCGTAATGAAAATGGGAATTCATAACGAAAGTCACCGGCTTGTCCGAGAGCTCGGCGATAGCCGCCTGAATCTTCATGGTCAACGGGCCAAACTGATCGTCAACGATAATAACGCCGTCATTACCTATAGACACACCGATGTTCCCCCCACTGCCTTGAAGCATATAGATGCCATCGCGCACTGGGGTGGTGGTGATTTCGATTTCGTTAAAATCCTGAGCGACGGCCACTAGCGGCAGTAGTACAAGCGCGAGCAATGTCAGTCGAATCGGCTTACGGCATGATGTATTTTTCTTCATGGGTTTGATCTCTTTGTTGTAGTTAATCTAATGCGCACTCACGTGCGGTGTGATAGCCGAGCACATAGGCCCAGGCAATCAGCGAATATCCTTGTGTAAATCTTTCTTAAATTGCTTGGATTTTGCGACATAGACTTCGGCACTTTTTTCAAGTTGTGCCTGCTGCTGCTCAGTCAGAGTCTTAACAACCTTGGCCGGAGAACCCATCACCAGCGATCCATCCGGAATTTCTTTGCCCTCAGTTACCAGACTGTTAGCTCCTATTAAACAATTCTTGCCGATCTTCGCGCCATTGAGCACGACGGCATTAATACCGATCAGGGTGTTATCGCCGATAGTACAGCCGTGCAACATTACCTTATGGCCGATGGTGACATTTCTGCCTATCGTTAGCGGAGATCCTACGTCTGTGTGCAGAACGGAACAATCTTGCACATTGCTGTTCTCGCCAATGATGATAGGGTCATTGTCCCCGCGTATGACTGCGTTGAACCAAACGCTGACATTGTTTTCCAGTCGCACGTTTCCGATTACGTCTGCACTGTCGGCGACAAAATAGTCTTCGCCCGCAATATCAACTCTACTCTCTCCTAAACGGTACAACATACTTCTATTCCTTGTGCTTCAGTGGGTAAATCAAATTCGCTCAGCCGCGAGGGTCGAGTCGCAGGAAATAGCGCGGCGGAAAGCCAGTGCGAAACCTGAACTCGAAACCGAAACTATAGATTTCTCTAATGTGTTCTTCTTCAGCGCCTTCTAGCGGAACTGCGAGGTAGGACGCGAATGAATCATTACCGGGCATTTTTACTTCTACGTTTGGATTGCCTAGCGCCTGCTTATACCAGGCTCGAGGCCAATGATTCGCAGCGATGTAGTTCTGACCATCGATCCGTTCAAGCCGTACCACCCGTTCGTGGCGTTCGTTGTCGTCGTTGAAAGTTGCTATCACTATTGAGGTGCTACCCTGCGGTTGATTCATACCCAGCTGCGCCTCAAACCAGACGATAGAACCCACATAGGCCAAAAATAATACGCCTAAACCGGCTAGTGACCACTTTACGATCTTATTGTTTTTCATGATTACTCCTAATAACTAGGACAGAGCACTCTTTCTGTATTCCTATTCCAAGCTTTTTAGCGCAAAATCAAACTGCTTAAGATAAAACCTTAGCGGGCGTAACTCAGTTGGTAGAGTACTAGCTTCCCAAGCTAGTTGTCGCGAGTTCGACCCTCGTCGCCCGCTCCAATTCTATTTCCTTGTTCCTGCCCCTATGGCAGGCGGAAAACATACAAGGTGTTGCCACCGCCGCGCTGGCGAATCTCCGGCGTGTGTCTTCTGTAGTTAACTCCCTCGCCCGCAGCTATCGCGATGTACTGCACGCCATCGACACTATAACTAACCGGGAAACCTCCGGCGGCCGAGTTCAGAATCTGTTCCCAGAGGATGTCGCCACTATCGGCATCGAAGGCGCGGAAGCGTCTGGCATCGTCCGAGACAAACACCAGCCCACCCCCGGTAGTTAGCACCGAACCGCCTATTCCCGCGCGCTGCCTATAGGTCCAGCGTGTCTCACCGGTTGCTACGTCTATCGAGGTGAACTGCCCTACCTGACCGGTGTCTTCGGGCCCTATTTCTGCACTGCTTCTGGCGGAGGCATGATGCAGACCTACGGTTGGCTCCACAGGCCTTAGCGCAAAGTTCATGCAGGTATTGTTGGTTGGTGTATACAATGAATTGGTCTGTGGGCTGTAGCCTACGGAGTTCCAGTTGATGCCACCCTGAGTAGTAGGGCACACCAGCTTCTGCTGGCCTATCTCCGTAATATTTATCTCGGGATTGGTAATGCCCTTACGGCCCTCAACGTCTACGCCGACAATCACGTTCTGAAAATTAGTCTCGGTTGCCCAGAGGAATTCGCCTGTGGCGGCATCCAGGGTCCAGACGATTCCAGGCTTGCCTGGGATGCCGGTAATGACTTTCCTGCGCTCACTGGATGCAATATTAGGATTCATCCAAGACACGGCATCGGCATCGGGTGTGACTTCTGTCTCGACGATAAGGCGCTCGAAGGGATGATCCTGATCCCAATTGCCACCCGGAATATATTGGAAATACCAGTCGATCTCGCCGGTATCAGCATTAAGCGCCAGGGTGGAATTCGTATACAAAACATCGCCACCTCTAGTACCGCGCTGGACTTCTCCCCAGGGGATAGGCACCGCTACGCCGATAAAGATTAGATTGAGTTCGGCATCGAAGCTGGCCGGCATCCAGGCGGAACCGCCACGGCGTTGTTCGTTTGGCAAGTCTCCCCAACTCTCCCAGTTAGGTTCGCCGATTTTAGGCACGGTATTGGTTCGCCAGAGCTCTTCGCCGGTGTCGGCATCGTGAGCGGTAATCCAACAGCTGGTATTAATATAGTAGCAACCGGACATGCCCGTTATTACCTTGCCATTAAAAACCTGCGGGCCTCCCGAATAATGCTGCCCAACCGTCCAATCACCGATCTCTTTTTCCCAGGTGACTTCACCGCTAGTAGCGTTTAGGGAGACTATATAGGCATCACGAGTCGCAATGAGCAATTGATCCTTGTAGAGGGTGCCGTTGCGGTTCGCACAAGACAGCGGCGCCACGTGATCTACTGTTGGACGGCGATATTCCCACAGGGGCGTGCCGTCGGTAGCATCCACGGCCTCTATGAAGTCACAGGCCTGGGGCAGAAACATGATGCCATCGTGCACCAGCGGGGTAGTTTCCTGCTTTCCCGGCTCCATGGTCCAGGACCAAGCCAGTCGCAGGCTATCCACGTTATCCCTGTTTATCTGATCCAGCGGGCTGTAGGCCCAATGATTCGGCGTTCCCCTCCACATTAGCCAGTCACTGGCAGGCGGATTTGCCAGCTCTTCAAGAGTGACCGGGGTGTAGTTTTCCAATAGTGCCTGCCCTTGAGATTGGGCCAGGGCCGCCGGAGTGGTCAGCAGCAAACTTGTTAAAACTGCACTGGGAAGCTGTTGCAATGCGCGGTGGGAGAGGGTGAGGGCTTGCATGATTGATTCCTTCTAATTCTTATAGACTGATCCGCAACGGCTAATTGACCTGATTTTAGGGGCTGTGACCAGATTCGCTTTCAGGAGCCACAGATTAGCAAACTTCTGCTGAAAATTGACCCACGCGCTTTTAATATCCGCCGATGGAATCAATAGAGCAACCAAAACAAGACGAACTTAGCAGACTTCTTATTCTACTTGAGCAGGCTCAGAAATCCCTGTCTCAGCACTGGCTGAGAGACGGATTTGTGATTGAGCTGCTATTGGCCAGCGTGATTGCACGCGGGCATTTGCTTATAGTAGAGGTCCCCGGCAGACACTGATAGGCCAGTAAATACGGAGCTTCTGGCGATTTTTCGCTAATATTCCACCATCAGTTCCACCATAGGCATGCAATTCCTGGAAATTTGCTTTCGACCACGATTTTGAGGCAGATGCAGAAAATCAAATCGGATATAAAGTCTGCAAAGCCTGTGGCGCCAAAGTTTCCCTTGAAAAGGTTGTAGATTCGTCAGGAGCCTTTATTGGTGGCTACGGTGATGCAGGCGGAGGTGATGGTGGTGGTGGCGATGGTGGCTGTTAGCATTCACCATTGCATAAATCAGCGAGCACTAGAGTCATTTTTTTACATTAGCAAGATCAGCGCCTACTTTTAATCCACCCTATAGGCCTGATCGGCCCAGGGTTCGCGGTCTTCTTTACCACCGAAAAAATCCGGAAAAGGGTTTAGCTGGATCCCGGACGGGGATGAAAACCAAAAGTTAGTCGACAAATTGTTACAACTGGAAGACGACCTTCATGATGACCTGCGAGTGGTCACTATGGGATTTCTTGTGCCCCAAAAGGCGGCGAAAAAAACTGATGCTGAACTTGAAGCATATGCCCGAAATGGCATGGATAACCCATACCGGGCTAAGCAAATCGCCTGGTGGCGCGCCTTTGGCGAACACGGTATTACAACCACCCAGGCCGAAGAGGCTGTTGTCAATTTTCATCACGCCTTTTCTGAGATGAACGAGATAGTCAAAGATCGGAACTGGTTGCTGGGCGATAACCCAACGGTGCTCGATATAGCCTGGTTCATCACTCTTCACCGCGTGATATCCGCCGGTTTCCCGATGGAGAATTATCCCGCCTTAAACTGCCTGTATAAGCGTATGAAGGCCCGGCCTTCTTTTCATAAAGAGATTAAAAAGGGCCCCGTTTTTATTCGGGTTGTGGGTGTGGTTTATCGATTTTTCCGCCGCCTGAAGGGCACAAGCCTCAAAGCTGTATATCAGCTCTTGGGAGGTCGAGTAGATCCTGCGCTTGCTGCTCGATCAAGCTTTTCTTTGGACGACCGCCAACGTCTTTAAGCAACTCCATCGCTAGACTTCCTTTCATCAAACTCTCATTCTTAATTTTTTAGTTTTTTAGCATTCTTTTTTGGTTTTATATCGTTAATATTGCCCTGTGTTTCTCCTCTATCCAGAACTTGCTTATAGCAATCTGCTACAGGATAACCTTGTAGTAACAGACTCATTACTTCTTCATTGTTTTCACTCTCTGCATGCCTAATGCTTATTGGCATTGGCCTAAAACTATTTTTTAACTGAAGGCACCTATTTATTCAATTAATTATTGCCGAAAGGAAAGGCTATGCACTACAGCGGTTCTCGCTAGGTGACGAACAGACTATCGAAGAGGTAGAAGACTCCTTAGAGGGATCCCTGACTGTCTTGGCGTAATAAAACTGGACAGGCATAGCTTTTATGAACTAGAACTCTTAGTCTCTACTTACAAGTGGGATATGAAAACATCTACAAGGAGAAACAGACAATGCGATCAGTTCACAAAATATCGAAATACCTAAGCCTTTCCTTTTTCGCCCTTTCTGCCATGTTGGCAACGTCATTTTTGCAAGCAGCGGACAATGACTGGGTCACGCTTATCGATGGTACCGAGGGAATGGAAAATTTCAATATTGTCGGCGATGCAAACTGGACCGCTAAAGACAATGCTATTCAGGCAACTGAAGGCAGCGGTGCTTCCTGGTTGGTAAGCAAGGAGAACTATAGCAATTTCTCGCTACGCGTCGAGTTCTGGGCCAGCGAAGATGCAAACAGCGGTATTTATATGCGCTGCGCAGACGCCAATCGAATCACCGATCGCACCTGCTACGAGGCGAATGTATTCGATCAGCGCCCCGATCCCTCCTTTGGCACCGGCGCAATAGTGCACATCGCTCCGATTGATGAGCCGAGACCCCTGGTTGGGGGGAAATGGAATGTTTTCGTTATCACCTTAGACGGCGACCATCTGGTGGTAGAACTGAATAACAAGAAAACGGTAGATGTCCGTGATGATCTTCTTGCCAGCGGGCCGATCGGCTTGCAATGGGGGCGTGGCGCACTACGCTTCCGCAAGGTAGTCATAAAAGAGCTATAGAACTAAAACGCAAAATCAAAAAGAGGCGGTGAGAAGTTAATCCTCACCGCCTCTTTTTTGCTACTAGGCAATAAGCGAAGGCTATAGGCGTATTGCAATTTCCAACTGGCTACTACTCGGCCATTTCCTTCATAGCAGCGAGAGCACCTTCGAACATGCTGCGTCTTCTCGCGACATCCGCATCTTTTTCGGCTTGAGTCTCATAATTTGAAACATCCAGCATCAAGGTGTAAAGCAACTTAGTGCTGTTCGCACCCGAAGGTCGCGCTTCAAGAAAGCCATGGTATTGATTGTAGAACCCTTCTTCCGGTACTGGCTGGGTATAACCGTAAGACAACTCAGTCTCTGCGACGAGAATCTCGATGACCCTGCCACCCAATAAGGAGCGCACCGTGCCTAGAGCGCCGTCGCCCGAAGTAATCTCGCAGGGTAGATTAAGCCATTCGCTGATATCGCAATAACCACCAACCTTGGACCACACCTCGGCGGCAGGCTTGTTAACGTCGATCTCCATCTCGATAGCGACATATTCGGGCTGCGCCTGGGCCGCAGTGGCAATAAAGCCGATTGCTGCGAATAATGACAAAATAGTACGTTTCATGAGTGTTTCCTTTTCTTTGATTAATTTCGGTTTGTTAGTAGGGAATTGCTAGTTCAGAGGTAAAAAGTCGACAGTCAGCATAAGCAATTATTCTGCTTCCGTCATATACATTCGCTTATTCACAGTATCCAGCGTAATAATAAAGTCTTCAAGCAGCGCCTCTCCAATCGTACCCACAGTTAAGAACTCTGACTCCGGATCGGAGGTCGTAAGCATCTCTCCTCTGCCTGCGTAATGATCATAGGATACTTCCAGGTGGGGAATATTTGTCTCTACACTGCGCAGCTTCAGTGCGCCTAGCTCTATAGATACATATTCGATGAAGAAATCCGACGCCTCAAGCAAAGAATTATCACCGAGAAACTCTGCATCGGTGAGGCCTAAAGATTCACTGGTCACCCTGTCTAGCAGCATAAACTCTCTGTAGCCACTGTCGACTCTTAGCCATGTATCCAAGCCCTCCACATTCGCCGCAATGGCGAGCTCGGACAGTTCAGAGTTGACATGAAAGGCGGTGCTTGTCTGCGCCTTGAGGTCGACAGAGCTGCGCTCTAGCGTGCAGACTTCCTCACTATCGATATCGATCTGCAATAATTCATTCTCTCCAATTTCCCGCTGTAATGCCACGAGCATGTCGCCCTCAGCATCAAAAAGACTGCTACAGCTAATTTCAGCACTGTAGACAGTTTGGCCAAGACTAAGTCCACAGCTTATTAGAACAAGAAATAATTTTTTCATATGTAGTACTAGGCAGATCCGGTATTTAAGAAAACTCAGAGGCAAGATTACAACAGAATTTCATCTGGCAATAGTCACACAAAGAATAAGGGAAATAGCTCCTGCTAAACCCGAGCTGCTCTAGCTTGGTGCGCAGGCACTCGATTGTGCACAAAACTTCCTCGCTGCAGCTCTTACTCCAGCTCGTTCCCAGTCACTTCTAGGAGATATAAAATTTCCCTACCATAGGATGACGGGCTTGTTTTAGTGGCTTGCACAGTTCCCAGGCGTGGTCTTCCATGGCTCATGTCACGACTGTCATACCTTTTTCAACTAATAATTGTATTGGCACAAGGATTGCAAAAAACGAATCAGTTGCCAATGGAATCACGACTTCGATTGATCTCCACGGACTGTCAATCTCTCGAATCCATTCACGGAAGCCCATTAAGGATTTATACCCAATGCAAACCCATCACCGAGGACTGCGTACATTTTGTAGCGCGGCCCAGCACCTTAGTTTCAAAAAAGCAGCCAATGAGTTATCACTAACTCCCAGCGCCGTGAGCCATCAGATCAGCGACCTGGAAGAGGAGCTTGGCACAAAGCTGTTCAAGCGCATGACTCGGCGCATAAGCCTAACCCACGATGGATCGGTTCTGTATGGTGAAATCAACCACTATCTAAGGGCGATCGATGAGGCCACTAATAAAATTCGCAAGCAAGCGACGCGTCACCCTCTGCTGGTTCAGATGCCCGAGTTCTTCGCAAGCGAACTACTCATGCCACGCATGAGCCGATTTTCCGATGCCCACCCAAGTATTGATCTACAGATAGAAGGCCTGGGAATTACGGATGATCATAATCCAGCCGCTGATATCAATATTGTCCTCTCGCGCAAGACACCGAAGGCGATAAAGGTCGCAAAGCTATTTCCTATACGCTATGTACCTGCCTGCAGTCTGGCACAGAAGGAAAAATGGGAGCACGAAGGCATTAAAGAGTTAGCTGCTATCAGGAGAGCGACAATTCTATTACACAAGGCTAGACCCGATGCCTGGAATCAGTGGGCAGAAAATGCTGGGATCGCGGATCTGCGGCTCAAGAAAATAATCTACGTCGACAGTATGTTCGCCCTATCCAGGGCCGCAGAACAGAGCGTGGGCATTGCGTTGATGCCGCTCCCGGTTAGCCAGGATTGGTTCGACTCAGGATCACTGGTTGCCTTGCATGATTCGCATCTTGTAACCGAGGACTATTATTGGTTAGTGCTCAACGGTAACAGCAATAAAAGAGTAGCACTGACTTTCTGGCATTGGCTAATCGACACATTCAATCAGTAGATGAAGGTTGAGAATTGAAAGTTTGAGAAAGATGAGCGAGGAAAGATGGTTTGGATCAGATAGGTGAGAAATATTCACGCGTTACATTAGGAAGCATACTTTGTCAGCGCAGGCAGCGATCCTTACTATAGACACAAATCGAGAAACAGGCGGCACACAAAACTAACTGCATTTACTCCTAAAGAGTTGCGTTAGTAATGTCAGCAAAAATACCTAAGCACAAATAAATTTCAGCCAGTGTGTTTTTCGATTCTAAAACCTAACTAACCATTAAATGATTTTACAAAGGAACAACCATGAAATCTTTCAAACATTCAAGACTCACACTTGCTGCCATCACTCTTGCATCTTCGTTAGCTACTACTAGCGCATTTGCTGACTATCACTTAACTGCGTTCAGCGAGACGCTAGGTTTCAAGGCACTTATGGCTGAAGACATCACTGCGGCAGAAGCAACCTTTGCATCGCGCAGCGTCAAGAACATGGACTATTTTGAAGCTAACAATCTCTGTGTCGCTCAAATTATGCTGGAGGAATTCGATTCTGCTATCGCCAGCTGTAGCAGCGCTCTTGATAAGGCGGAATATTCTTCAGAGCTTTCTATCGAAAAAGAGAAGATCGCGCTAGCGGCGATCTACTCCAACCTGGCAGTGGCGAAGGCCATGATCGGTGATACTGCTGGCGCGAATGTCGATCTCGAGATGGCGCTAACGCTAAACAAGAGAGACGACAACGCCAATATTAACTATGACCTGATTAGCACCAACCTTCTAGCGGGAAACTAGGCGGTAAGCGCTAATCTAGCAAACAACCGACTCTCCTTGGCTGAACCACTAAGACTGTAAAATAGTTCTAGTGAATTCAGCCTTTTTTTAATGCTAAAAAAAATGGTATCAATTGCATGCATTGATACCATTTTTATAGTTCGTTGCTTGTATTGTTAACGCGCCGCTCGGCCTAGATAGACCTGAAAGGTTCTCTCCACGTAATCATCCACACCTGGTACAAAAAGTACGGCAAGGATGGTAGCAACGACCGCTACAGCAGTAAAAATATAGAAGTTTTTCATGATTCAAACCCTTTAATTAAGGAGCGACACTAGCTACGCGGTGCAGCCTCGAACACCCACACATCTCCTGCTTCGACTGCTGCACGAGTGGTCGCCGATGGATACTTGGCAGTTATTGCAGCGGTCAATCCATCGAGCACATCACCAGTGCGAAGGCGTTTGAGCTGGCGCTCGTAACGAATACCATTGATGCGAATTACGGCGCGCCCATCGCGTTCGGCTTGAATAGGCCACTGCTTCCAAAGACGACCAATTGGGTTTCCCATATAACCTGACCAGACATATATCTTGTTCTCGTATTCGGCGATCCAGATTCGTCGCGACTGGGCGGGATCTAACAGCTGCATTTCTATCGTTGGAATATCACTAACGAAACTCCAGTCAGGATCCGGGCCCAAATGCAGCTCACCCGTTACAAGTGGGCCGCCAGAGAAGACGCGATTTGGACCGTCTTCGAATCGCTGCTTCGCGCCAGCGGTAGCAATCGCCGCGACAGGAATCAACAACAAGCAGAACACCATAATGATTGTTCTCTTGATTATCTTCATAACATCCTCTTTTAGATGAGTAATTGCTTCTCACAGTTCATATAAGAATGGGGCCTGAGTAGTTAACACCCAAGGCCCCATTAATCGAACAGCGAACTAAAAATTACTGTGCTTCGGACTCGGCTAAGGCGTCCTGCACTCTCGCCCCGCGAAGAATATTTACCATGCCGTAATTTCCCTCATGACATGCATACTCGTAGAGCAAGCCCGCTACCTTCGTCATCGGAATAATGGCGGTAAATTTGTCAGTAAATGTCGCTGGATCGTCGACGGTGAATTCATAATCTACAGTATAGGGGCCGACACGAGTAAAACGCTCTGTGAGCAACTTATCTGCAGACGTTCCAGCCTGACCGAAGCTAGAAGACAGACCATTAAAATTGCGCGTCTGCACAACCAGCGTGTCACCCTCCCAATAACCACGAGAGTCTCCCATCCACAATCGCACATCATCATTAAGTGAAGCCAATTCGCCTGGCGCGTCCACAAGAGGAACAACGCGGGCATCGTGAATCATCTCGGTCAAGATGACAGCGGTATCCTTACTCTGAAAAATCTGCACATTATTGTTGTACAGGCTGGGAATAAACGGCGGGCCAGCATTGAAACCTATGAGACAACGCTCTGAAAGGCCGCGATCTTCGGGGCCATCTGTGCCTATGCCTCCGGCAGAGATACGTACCGGACGCGATTCACCCGTTGTATCGCCTCCGTATACGCCCTGGTTAGCTATCGCACCCTCGACCAGCGCCGGAAGCCTGCCATCGCTCGGGTAGACAATATGCGAGGTGCGTACATCGCCACCGATTCCCGCATTCTCAACCCAGAAATCGTTGTAGGAGCCATCGACCCCCTCGACCGCGATCGCGCCATCATTTGATGCATCTCTGGCAGCCCGTTGCTCTGCAACCGCCCGCACCTCCTCCGGTGTAAGGAATTGACGATCACCGTATCGCGATGGTCGCTGCATCGGTGTATTGGACGAGAAATTCCATACTCCCTGTAGGTCGGGCTGACCCCACTCTGTGCGAGGAACGACATAGCCATCTGCAGCTAAAGCCACTATAGAGAACATACAGCCTAACGCCAGTACGGCTAGACTTTGACACGCTATTATTGTTTTTTTCATGAAAGCTCCGCGGGTAACTTATTCCCGATAGCTAAAAGGTAGCTCATTCCCCAGAGCAGCACAATTCATAAATAACGACAAAATGTAGCTAGAAGCACTGAAACTAGGGCTAGTTAGCGGATGAGGGGGCCTAGGGGCAGCCTAGCGCCTTCAATAGCTTCGAAGAGGAGCGCGCACTACTCTCTGGAAAGAGGTCCAAACTACTCATTAACTCGATCTGGTCGATATCTGCCTGGTATTCGCAGAAACGGTCTGTCTGGGACAGGTCCTGAGGAAAGACAAAGGCAGCGAAGCCGCTTTCTGCGACAACTACCTTGAAGTACGCCGCCGGATTCAGATCCGCACTGTTGACCGAAGCGCTCAAGGGTTGATCGATTAAATAGAGAGGCCCGGTGATGACACCAAGATCGTTCTCACTAGTCACGATGCGATTAAGTGTCTGTTCCAGCTGCAGCCATGGTCCGCGACGCAGCAGCGCGGGCATCGGTACCATATTGCTAAGATTGTTGAGTTCAGACCAATACGGCGTCTGCGCAAAGCTGGTCATAGGCGCGAGTCTAGCGCGTTCTTCGGGATCGCCGGCCGGCTCATTGAGGCCGCCATAGGGATTGTTGCCACTGCTGATTTCCGCAAGCGAGAAGCCCAGTGCCTCGGCTTCCGCGAGCTCTTCGATGCCGGACAAACGAACCAGTTCATCGGGCTGCCAGAAACGTGGTAGTAAAGAGGCGACACCGATCGCTTCCTTCGTTAATCGATAGGCCACCCAGTCTGCCATTCCTGTATCCCCATTGAGGCCGGCGGCATAGAGATTGTGGACGACAACATTAGACCGAGTAGCCGCGAGGCCCGAGATATAATCAGGACAGCTTCCCTGGCAGTGGCTAATAGCGATGTTCTGTCCATTTAGGGACAGCGGCAAAAAAACAGAGAATACCGCGCTCAGCAACAATAACAGGGTAGTTGGCTTGTTCGAGTTATTTGTTCTCATCGATATGGCTACTCGGTTCACAGTAAAATTTTTCGGCTAAATTTACCCTTCATTATCAAGAATAACACCCCCAGCACAATAGCCCAAAACCCTTGTACTCACTTATAGCGATGATCTAAGCTAGCAATCTGCCGAAATCAGGACATCTTAATGCACCGAATTACCTCTCTAGCAACACTCTCTCTTACACTATTTCTTGCGAGCTGTGACGAGCAGCCGGCTTCCACAGCGATGCTCGATGACGCCTTTGTTCGTCCCGCTCTGGATCAGTTAAGCGAATCAGCGGCCATAGCGCGCAAGACCCGCGTATCAGAAATTTCTTATGTACTGAATATTGATTTAGTCAGTCTCGAGGATGCTTATCAGGGCAGCGTAACGACACGTTTCGACCTGACTGATCGCGACCAAGCTCTTCAGATCGACTTTAGTGGTGGCAGTGTTGATAGCGTCATAGTGAATGGCGAGACCCTGCAGCCAGACTACAACGGATTCTTCGTCTCCTTGCCGGAGACTGCTCTGCAGGAAGGGACGAATGAGGTGACCATAGCCTATTCACACCCCTACGGTCAGGATGGCACCGGGCTGCACCGATTCGTAGACCCCCAAGACGGTAAGACCTATCTATATACTTATCTATGGCCCTATTATTCGAATCGCCTTTTTCCGAATTTTGACCAACCGAATCTAAAGGCGACTTATGAACTCACAGTACGCGCCGCTAACGATTGGCAGGTGGTGTCTTCCACTATCGAAGACTCCGTCGTCGATGATGGTGAAACACGAATCTGGCACTTTCCACAGTCTGAAAAATTTTCCAGCTATATTTTTTCTCTACACGCTGGCCCCTATAAGATCTGGGAAGACATGGCGGGTAGTGTACCGATCCGCTTAATGGCGAGACAATCACTGGCCGACTATGTGGCGGTCCAGGAATGGATGGAGTATACAAAGTCGGGCCTGGAGCACTACCAGGACTATTTCGATATTCCCTATCCTTTCGCCAAGTATGATCAGCTAATCGTTCCTGACTTTCTAATCGGTGCGATGGAGAATGTTGCCGCCGTGACTTTTTCTGAAAGCTATGTCGACCGAGGCGCTTCCAATCGCTTCAATAGTCAGCGCCGGGCTGGAACTATTCTACATGAGATGGCGCATATGTGGTTCGGCGACTTGGTTACCATGAACTGGTGGAATGGCCTGTGGTTGAACGAAAGCTTCGCCACCCTAATGTCTTCGATCGCCGTCTCCGAAGCCACCGAGTTTGATGACCTCTGGCATGATTTCTATCTCTCGGAGAACCTAACAGCTATCGCAGCCGACAATGCCGTATCTACTCACCCTATCGAGATGCCAGTGGTTAGCACTAACGACTTCTTCAATGTCTTCGATGATATTACCTATGACAAGGGCGCGTCTGTTTTAAACCAATTGTCTCACTATATCGGACGCGAAAATTTTCGCGTAGGCGTGTCAAACTACTTGAAAAAATATTCCTGGGAGAACACCGAGCTTGCAGACTTCATGGGCTCTCTATCGCAACAATCGGGCATAGACCTCAACCCCTGGGCACAGGACTGGATGTACCAGGCAGGCGTCAATACTATCGAGGCCCGATTCAGCTGCGATGCGAATGGCATAACTAGCTTCGCCATACTGCAGACGATGCCGGATAGTCATCCAACACTGAGAGATCAACGAGTGCAGCTAGGGCTCTTTTCCTCGGATAGCAACGGCGCGATTGAACTCGATGCAGCCATCCCCATAGAAATTTTCGGCGCAGAGACACAGGTCCCCGCTGCGATTGGGCTAGCCTGCCCCGATCTGGCATTACCAAACTATGAAGGTTGGGGCTATCTTGAGGTCAGCCTCGATAATGTCAGCATGAATAGCGTCATTAACAATGGCGCGCTGGCGAAGATTGATGACCCACTGATGCGCTCTATGATCTGGACGGCTCTGTTCGATGCGCCAAGCAAGGAGCAGATGGAAAATTCCACACTATTGGAGACTCTTATCAGTTCTCTGCCACTCGAGATGAATGATCGGATAATTCGACAGGTGATGGCCGAACTCGTCAGCAACCTGAATTCACTGGAGAGGCTAGGCGGAGAATTTTCCATGGAGCTGGCTCAGTACGGCCTGTTAGCCGAGCGCCAGTTATGGGAGCTGGTCAGCGCCGGGGCTACTGACGACAGTCAATCCCTTAGCACTCTAAACTTAAGACTATCACGCTACATAGGTCTTGCGCGCAGCGCAGAAGCCTTGGCGAATCTACGCGGCCTGCTAGATGACAGCATTGAGATTGAAGGATTCGATCTTGGTCAGAACCAACGCTGGAATATTATTCAGCGCTTCAGCGCTAGAGATTATGTTGATGCCCGCAGCTTGCTCGCGGCTGAACTTGAACGCGACCCTTCAGATGCTGGCAGGAGAGCGGCTATTGCTGCGGAGGCTGCACTGCCCGATCTTGAAATCAAGCGACAATGGGCAGACCGCATCCTCGATACCGAGAATTCTCTGCCACTGTCTAATCTTCGGGCAGCGATGGGGTCGCTATTTCCTACTGGGCAAGAGGATCTGCAGCTAAACCTACTCCCTAAATTGACAGAAAATTTGGGCGACCTGGCCGCAAATCGCGATAACTATTTTCAACAGAGCTATGGCCGCGATTTATTCTCTGGCATATGTAGCGAACAAGGCTTGCAGATTCTGTCCGACGCAATTAGTAACAGGGACGCTATCGGTGCCACACTCTATCGGTTCATAAGTGAGAACGAACAGAGTGCCGCCAATTGCCTAGCCGCGAGAAACTAGACCGATCGTAGTAGCAAACTAAGTCAACTGGACAATCTTCCTAGCTGCTGATTATCGACGCATCGATGAATTGAACTTGGCAGAAAATTTCTTTTATTTTACGCGATAAAATCTTGTAAGAAGGAGCCCATCAATGAAAGCAATCTATCTACTAGTATTATCTCCCTCGTGCATAAGGAGTTCCGCCCTGATCCGGAGATAGCCGCCTAGGCAACATTGGCTTGAGCTAGCGCGAAGCAATGCGTCGAGCAGAAACTTCCAGCCCGCACCAGCTTAGCAAAGAGAAGAGATTT
>Ga0115555_1001003_pt1 | contig 19547 bp, 10 predicted proteins | sample COGITO_mtgs_1104_2_FD_87285 | JGI IMG/M metagenome (GOLD analysis project Ga0115555, IMG submission 87285) | Pelagic marine microbial communities from North Sea - COGITO_mtgs_110407 | ecosystem: Environmental > Aquatic > Marine > Epipelagic | place: Germany:Helgoland, sampling site Kabeltonne... | reverse complement strand
TGAGAAGACTTGCGGAAATGGATTTTTTTTGTTTTGTTAGTTGGGAAAAATTAAAACCACCACGCAACGCCACCAAAGGACAAACCCCCTTCCCCCCCCCCCCCCCCCCGAAACAAATATAACAGATAATTCCCTCCTCTCCCAATCGTCGTTCCACCCCGCCCTCTTGGCTAACTACGCTGATGTGGAGGCCTCTGCCTTGGCCAACGACGTCTCCCAGCAGATGACAGCTGTCAAGCCCCGGGCCCTTCTTGCCAAAGACCAGACGCTGTACACGGCATGCATGGAAGAGAACGACGACGATGTCGAGGGCAAGGGTATCAGAAAACTCGAGGAGGTATTCGTCAAGTTTGAGGATGAGGAGGAAGAAGGCAGGATGGATATTGAGGAAGAGAATGATGAGAATGACAATGACGAGAATGACAATGACGAGAATGACAATGACGACAATGACGACAATGACGACAATGACGACAATGACAGCAGCGACACAGGTCAGCTGCAGCTGGGGAAAGAAAAAGAAGATAAAAAACAAGAACAGAAGGAACAAAACGAGCAAGAAGATCCCTCCATGTCCAACACGCTCCAAGTTTTCCTCCGAATTAGACCGTCCTCGCTTCCCAGCGGTCAACCAGCTCCTGATCCAATGCCAACAATGACGGTCGTCCCCCCAGTTCCCCCCGCCACAGCCTTAACAGAAGTAGTCTGCAGGCCCCCTGAAGGAAAAGAAGGCACAGAAGGGCGAGCCGGATCCGACGCCAACGAGTCCAAGAGGGAGATGTCGTCCTACACTTACTCTGAGGTCTTCCCACCCGGTCCTTCCACCTCGCAGGCAGCCATCTACGCGCGCACCACTGCACCCCTGGTAGGAGAAATGTTCTCCAGCACCTCTCGAGAGAGCAAGGGACCCGTGAAGAGCAGCCTACTCTTTGCATATGGCGTCACCAATGCTGGGAAAAGCTACACAATTATGGGACCCGAATCCGCTTCCAGCATAGCATCGAGTGGTAATAATGGCAATAACATTGACTACGCTAGTGAAGAAGGAGGAAGGGACAAGAGGGGCATCGTACCGAGAACTTTGGAGGATATTTTCAACAGGATCGAAGGCGAAAAGGGCAGGGAGCTTTGGATCAGTTATCTCGAGATATACAATGAACAGGTTTACGATCTGATGGACACGGCAGGCCTTGGGGGCAACCGTCCCCTGAAGAAAAAGTCCCTCAAGCTCCAGGATCGCCTCGGCACCATTTCCGTGAAAGGCCTGACGAAGCACCGAGTGAACTCAGTCGCCCACGGCCTGAAGCTCTGCCGCCAGGCCGCGTCTAGGCGAACCCAGGCTGGCACAGAGCTCAACAAGGAGAGTAGCAGGAGTCACTCCGTGTGCATGCTTGAGCTGACAAGCCTGAGGGGGACGAAAGAGGGGGATTTTGACCAGATAAAAACCGACCAGACCGCGACCTTGCCGGCTGAGGACGCAAAGAAGGTCGCAGGAAAGCTGGGGCCAAAGTCCAAGAGGGCGCGAGCTCTCGCTCGTGCCAAGGCAGCGCAGGATGCCAAGAAGGGGGCGGCTACCGCAGCTGTTGCCGACGATACCAAGTCACAGGAGGAGCCCGCCGTTTTCTGGATCGTTGATCTCGCGGGGAGCGAGAGGAGCAAGAGAACGGGGGTCACAGGGAAGGGGCAGAAGGAGGCAAGTGGGATCAATACCAGTTTGATGAAGCTGTGGAGGTGTTTGAAACAGATGAGAGCGAACCAGACAGGTTCGAAGTCGACCTTGACCGGCCCGGCTCCCCCCGGTGGCATAGTCCCCTTCCGTGAGTCCAAGCTCACCCACCTTTTCATGAACCACTTGGTTGGTACTGCAGCCGGGAAGACGGTGATGATAGTGAACGTCAACCCTTGCGAGAGGGACTACGACGAGACGCAGCACGTTCTCAGCTACGCCGCAATTGCCCAGAAAGTCAAGGTCGAGCGGAGAAAGAAGGAGGAGAGGAAGGAGGCCTACGACGCAAATGGGAGGAGCTTGAAAAGCATTCGCGAAGAAGCTGAGAGGAAGGAGAAGGAAAATACCAACGCAAAGAAGAGAAAGAGAAAGGAAGGTGTCTCAGCCTCCAACAGTACCAATAACGCTACAAAAAATGCCCAAATGTCTGCCGTGCTTCTCGAAAACCAGGCCTTACGCTCTGCCCTCGTTTCTCTCAAGGAAAGGCTACTGAACGCCGAGACAGAAATCAGAGAAGAAGTCGCCGAAGAGTTCGAAGATCGCATTAGCGAGATCCACCGCGACTACAAAAACTCTACGATGGTTGCCATGCCTGACTTGAACAGCAGCTTCGAGAACTGTAAGCATAAAACTGCCCCTACTCCCGGTCGCTCCCTCAAGAAGATAAAATCCGACATCGCCAACGAATACATCGACGAGCTGCTGGAGAAGATCGAGGAGTGCGAGGAGGAGATGACAAGGATGGCGGAGGACCACTTTCGAGAGGTGGAAAGGCTTCGGCAAGACCTGGAGCTCAGGAACGCTGAGGTTGGGGAACTTCGTACGGAGGTCATGTACCAAAAGGAGGAGATCGCCAAGCTTCGCGGGGACGTGGTTATCATGAAGGACGGAGAGAGCGACCAGAGCGATGGCGAAGAAAGTGTGATGGATCTCATTAGTGAAATTGACGAAAACGAACAGGCCAGGGAACATAACAAGGACCAGACCAAGGATCAGATCAAGGATCAGATCAAGGATGAGCCTGACAGCGCCAGCAACAAGAAGCCCAGAAAGCTCAGGAGGATTAGGAGGGAGAGGGTTAGTGAGGTTGCGTGCATGCCTGTCAATAGTCTTGTTAAGGTCAAGCAGGAAACATTCGCCGGGAATGGGGAGGAGGGAGGAGCAGGGGAGTTGCAAAAGGAGGAAAGTTCTGCCACTAAGATTCTGGGAAAGCTCTCCAGGACTCTCAAGAGAAAAAACTACAATAACAATGGGGGCAACAGTATCAGCGTGAAGGTGCCGGACGAAAACGACGCTAATGGGACGGAGGATCGTTTTTCAAAGAAATCGAGAACCTCGACCGTGGAGGAGGAGGACGTCTTTGCGTTCAGATCGCCACTGAGCCCCATAAAGAACAAAACCAGGAATAGCAGTGTTGATGGCAGGATGGACAATGCATACCTGGCGGCTCTAAGCCGAAGCGAGCTGCAACAGTTGGCGAAGGGACACGGCATCAAGGCTAATCAAAAGTCGTCGGCATTGATCTCAGCGCTTTCAGGCTTGGCGAAGTAGTGATGCTGATGGGCGTGCGAAAAAATAAAAGAAAATTTGAAAGTGCTTTGGGAACTGGAAGCTCTCTTTAGCTATTTTATTACTTCATAAATTCAAACAGTTAACATTTAAAGGTGTTGCCTCAAAAGGAGAACGTAAATGTCTTCCAAAAAGTCGTTGTCACGTCATGGCTGGATTACAAATCTGTGGCATCCACCGAGACCAAATTTTTACCGTCCGCTCCGACATCAACCCCAAGCCCCAAGTTCACGCCGGTTATGCCGTCCACCAAATTGATACTCTTCTCGTTCAAGAAGCTGAAGCTTTTCCTCTTTTCCTTGTTGCCATCGTTCGAGACATCTGCTTCTTTCAGTGCCGAGACGAAATCGATGAAGTTTTTGTTCCTGCCAAGGGTTTCGCTCAAAATACCATTCTGGTCGCTATTCTCGCTCTCACTCCTTGTATCGTCGTGAACGAACGCATTCACGTCAAATATCGGCGATAGGAAATTGCTCAAGGTTGCATTCTTTTCAAAAGGTCCACCTTTGGTAACGTCGATTTGCTTCTGGCTCACGTAGAGACCACCTTTCACGGTCGTCCGCCTTCCAGCGCCGCTTCCCCCATCTTCAGTACCCTGTACGACCATGGAGCTCTTCTCTTTTTCTATTGCTGATTGAGTCTTATCTTGCGATGTCACACCCTTAAATGCAGTGCTCAAAGTGAAACCAGACTTTATCTTGAAACTCTTTTTGGTATGGGTCAAAATCTTGCTCCAATTAATATTCCGGTAGGCGGCAGGTTGGGAAACGAGCTTCTCGTCTTCGGTGGTCTTGAGAGCCTTGGTGGCTTTGTTGTTCATTCCTCCATAGGCGCTACTGTAGTTACTTAATTTCTTCATTGAGCTCCGTTTAGTCACAGTTTCGGCAATTTTAAGCGATCTGCTCGGCTTCAGTTGCTTAACGCTCCCGGCTGCTTGTTTAGGAGACTTGGGGGTCCGTTTGACACTCTCGGTAGGGCTAATGCGACCATTGCTGTTTTTGCTGCTTCCGCTGTGGCGGTCGAGGCTCGGAACTTCGAGTTGATGTTGTTCCTCAGACGGGGGTTTGTTGCCGTCATAGCTGCCGGTGTTGTTGTCATTGTTGTCATTGTTGTCATTGTTGTCATTGTTGTCATTGTTGTCATAGTTGGTAGTATCCTGACCGACTATTTCTTCATCAATTTGCTTGTCGTTTGACAAATCATACGCCAAAATCGGTTTGGTAGCTTCCATCATCCCGTTAATCTCTCCAACGGCATCATCAACAAGAGATATTTTCCTCTTCTCGATGTTCTCGGTGGCCTTCTTCTTTATGCCCTTAAGCTTAGAGCTCACGAGCTTACCGCTAGCAATAGTCCCAAAATTAACTTTACCCTTTTTCACTGCGACTATGACATTGTTAACGCCTTGCATCCAACGGATTGCCGGGTATGTCCTTGCTATAATTGCATCTGGGATGTCCGGGAGGAATGGCAAGGCGCGATGACAGAATTGAGCGGCGAAACTCTGCAGCTCCATCACCCCTATAGCCTTGCAAATGTTCACACTCTTTTCTACCATCGACGCCATAAAATAATGATGAATTAGAAAGCAGGAGTACTTTTTAGGGAGATCCTTGTATAATTTCTGCATGACAGCCATCTGCTTCTTCTTTTCTGCCTTCTTCCTGCTCGCTGCTAATTGGGATTCCCGCCTCATCAATTGTGCGGGTAGTTTGGCATCATTGCCGAAAAACTTCGACTTTCTTGGTGTCGTACTCGTCTGAGTGTCATTTGGCCTCTCAACTGTGGCTGTGGCCTTTTCATCAGCTTTTTTGACAGTTGACGAAATCGGGATGGCTTTTGATTTTGCTGCAGCGCTGGCCAAAATTATCGCATCTATAGAATTGGAGCTATCGTCTTCATAGTTATCACTCACACCAAGCTTCTCCTCGTACCACAAGGCAATAATCTCATGTAGTTCTTGCCTCCTGCTAAAACTCAGCATATTGTAGCATGCTGTCTGAAAGTGAACATTCAAGAACGTGTAGGTGATGTAGCTTTTGTCTTCATCTTTGTTGCTTCCGCCATTCGTTGCCCCCTCCGACTCTTCTTGTTCCTTGAGTGTGGATTTCTTAGGTCCAATTGCATTCACCACGTGAGATTCAATTATTTTAAGGTCGATAAGGGCGAGAAGATCATTTTCAAGGGAGGACACTTTCAGTACAGCATCCTCCAAGATTTGCTCCAAGAGGAAAATCGGACAATCAGAACCACCGGCGACAGCTATGACCTTGAGGATCAGAACTTGCTGAGCGGTGCAAGATTTAAGCTCGCCCCGAACCGCATCCAGCGTGTCTATCGGACAATGCTGGAAAAAGTTGTCAGGAATTCGAGGGGTTGTCAAGGTCCAAGTCGTCTCTTCTGACAAAGTTAAATCATTATTGTAGCTGTGTTCACGTTGACCTGCGTTCGGCTCGTCCTTCAAAAACTTGGCAAAATCCATGACATACATAGGATTCCCCTGTGTGTGCCCATACATGACAGCCGCTGTCACGTTGCACACCTTATCACTCTCCAGCACACTGCACGTCAAGGATATGGTCTCGTTGAAATTTAAGTTCTTCAACTCAAGAATGTGAGAGCTGTTACTCACTTTCCATTTGGGTATCATATCGTCAAAAATGGTTGATTTATCATCTTCTTGTTTATTTGTCAGGTCATTTGTACCTATACCGGGGAAAATGTGGTTCTGCTCCAATTTCTCTTTGCGTACACTTTCCTCCTTTCTATACTCTGCATCTGATTTGAGTTGCGATTTTTCAGCCGTAAAACTGTCTCTAGGTGGTTTCTTCAGGCAACCAGACAACCGCCGATTAGGAGAACTAAATCCGGCCTTCGCTAGCCCGTTAGCACTCTTCAATTTGCTCGCACCAAGCATGGGGGGAATGGGTTTCTTTGCCTGTAATGGAGAGCTGAGCGAGATATTGTCTGTGTCGCTTGTAACCTTGGAGAATAAGCCGTTGAAAGCCGAGGAGGCCAAGAGGATGCTATTCAGCTGACTTGGCTTTACTACATGGGGGATATGATGTCTCATGATGGGTAACTGAGAATCACCTGTTCGCGAGGAAATTATCATCAAGATGTCGTCGCCACAGCTTTCTGCCAAAGTTTGCATCAAAGTAATTGAACTCGGGTCGCACCACTGCGCGTCATCGATGACAACGCAAACAGGAGCAAACTGGGTTACTTGTTTGAACAGTTCCAAAATGAGGTTGCAAACGGCAGCTGTGGACTGTTGCACGTCCATCTTGTTCGTCTCCGGAGAAATGGGCAAATTCGACCCAAAGAAAAAATTAAGAAGGCCCAGCTGGTTCAAACCCTTTTCAGGCAAGTACCTGTTGCAGAGCGCCTTTAAATAGAAAGTCCTCGCAACAACTGTGTCCTCGTCGTCTCCCTCCGATGAGCGGTGATGACTGCCGTCAAACTTTGTGTATGCGGCGCGGATTAATTTCACTTGCGCCATGTTCAAAGCTTTGCCACCTTCAGGAGTCAAAATACCCTCCCTGAAAATCTTGATGAGCTTGATAATGATGCCACCCCACGCATTAAAGCCCTCTGCCTGAGCCATCTGAAACTGCTGTTCCCGCAGAGTAAGGAGTATTGTCTGATTCTGCAGCTCACGGATTGCCTTACCGTGAAAAAATAGGCAGCTACGGGTGCGATCATCAGGTTTTAATACCTCGGCCAAAAAGTGGCTCTTACCCACTCCAGGCTCTCCCTTGACGAGTACCACCCCGCCCTTCAACTCGTCAACAAGTTCATTGAGCAAACCTTTAATCATGGACGACTCGTCAACACGACCTACCAAAGCACTGTTCTTCAAATGAACAAGTTCCAGAACTTGATCGAAGCATGGGGCTGTAGGACAGAATACAGTAGTCACGCCAGAGATCCCCTTCAAACGAAGTTGCTTCGCGATATCGTTCGGCACGAAATCGATCCTGCCGCGTGCCGAATTTTCTGTTTCCTCATCCACGCAGATAGAATGAAAAGGGTTTGTGTCCCCTTCGTTCATGGTCTTGAGGCTGAAAAAGGCCAGGCGGGCCGCCAGGTTCACGACTTTTCCGGTGAGAGCAAATTCTCGCCGGAAGTCACTTCCAATGGCTGCGCAGAACACTGGACCCGTACCAATACCGATTCGTAGCACGCCTTTATTGGAGACAAAGTGGGACTGCTGAATCTGCAGCGCAGCCAAACAGGCGCACGCAGCAGGACAAGTCACCACAAGGGGTTGCAGACCGAACCCAACCACAACGACGAGGCCCTTATCGTCCATAGAGAACTCCTTGATAACCCCTGAATTCTCTGTAATAATCCTCTGGAGGGAGAAGAAGACCTGCTGTATGCCGTTCAGGTCTACGATGTCGTCTTGAAACGTTACAAACATCACAGATGCGTGAGCGACCTCTTCAAGCCACTGAAGATCAATCTGCTCAAAATCGCAGTGGTATGTCACAGGAATTGGAACGAAGCGTTTAAGGCGAGCTTCCAGCGACTTATTCTCTTTGGCCATCTTGAGAACCTTTTTCCGCCTCATATCATCAATAAGCTCGGACTTGAACCCATCCCTGTCAAACTTATCGTGGAAAAAATCAGTATTGTCGTCTTTGACTTCCATAACCACGCAGCTGATTAAGTCAGGGTTAATGTCTTTGACGCCTTCAAGGTCAGGCCGGATACGTTTAATACCGATATGCTCCCCATTCTCCCGAAGGTCTACGTATTCATACTCGGTGGAAAGGCGTCGACTCGTCCCTCTGTACAGAATATCCCAGCAGCCACCACTCATAATCAGCTCTCCCGGTTCAATGAGGTTGCCGAGAATTTTCAAATCGGCGAAAGGTTGACCAGAAATCATGTACTCCCAACGTCCCTGGTATCCACCAACGCAAAAAAGAGACAATGAACCTACTGCCATGTACAGCCGTACCTTTAGACGGCAATTGTCGACCTCATAGTCGTTGTAGTCTCGAAGAATATCCAAGCAGGTCATCTCGGCCCGTTGGAGCGAATTTTTGATGGACACGGACTCGTCTCCCCCAAACACGGACATAATTGCATCGCCAGCTATGCGCACCACATCGCCCCCGTGAAGCATAGTAACGTCTACCAGTTGTGCAAAATACTTCTGTAGCACTGTACGTAACCGCTCCGCGCCAAGTTTCTTTTTGTCGTTCTGTAGGGAGCGCGCGTTCATGGCATGTTTCAAGGACGATTCGATCTCCATGTTTTCCGCCGTGTGTGTAGATTCGGACTCTTTCGAGGGGTCAAAGAAGGACGGCTGGGAGGTATGAAATAAGTGGTCGGGGTTAGGGTCCAGAGTTGTATTTTGAGTTTGTTGTTTAATTAGATGGATGTGGGATTTGATTCTCACTTCTCTGTTATCGCTATCGCTTTTGACTCTTCTTCTCTTCTCCTCACCTTCCTCGTATCATCAGTTTCTAAATCGTTATAGTCTTCGGGAGCACTATCGGTAAAGACATCTCCACAGTCTTCCTTCGCAGCTCGATCCTCCATTTCCTCAGAGAGATTGGTAGACTTGACAAGGTCGGCCATGATAACAACGCCGTTAAAATCATATCGATTTGGCTTCATTTTGGACTCAGCTGTCTCGTTCTTATAGGGCGGAGAAGATGATTTCGAATCCACACTTTTGTTCTTCAACTCTCTTGCTTTTCTGTCATTCTCTACCTCCTTTCCCATCTCCTGCAGGAGCTTCGTGGGAAGGAAGGAAAACATGGACTCAAGCTTGACACGGTGGGCGGCTTCCATGTCAGTCCGCATCATTTTAAGCTGATCGCGGGCATAAGTAGTAGCCCTTCCCCCGTCATAGTTGCTTTTCCGCTTGGTGGCCCCATCTCCCACAGAAGAAGAGTTTGGCTTGCTGCCTCTGGTATACGAAGTCCGCAATTCCCTCGAGGACGAGCTGTAATCGCTTGACACTTGATCAGTATCACGCCTCTTTTGAAAAGGTTTAGTCAATTTATGCTGAAGGGAACTAGATTTGGGCACAGAAGGCATGATCGGCTTGGCAGTTTCAGGGACTGCAGGCAGAATTTCTTGTGAAACACAGGAAGGGCGTTGTCGGGGGGGCTCGGAAGAGCTGAAGGAAAGCTAGAGCCGCACAAGGAACTAACGGGGGGGGGAATACGGAACAAGAGAGAGTGGTGAAGTGGGTAGGGGACAACAACAAAGGACCCCCGGGACGTTAAAGAACCAGGAGGTTGACTCAGCACGAAGAGAATTTAAGCTGCAGACTGCCGATTGCAGAGTGTGACGCACGCACGCAGGGGCAAATTCAAGTACAATTGACACCCTGATTAATTTGTGATGTTGAATTCTATATGAACCCATACAACCCTTCGCCCAACCCTGGATTTGACCTTTGCAGCTTTGATTGTTTGATGGACCTGCCTTCTCTGAACACCAGAGGACTCAGATTTTTTTGGCTGCTCAGACTCTCCTTTTATCACTCAAAAATGCTTTCCTCAGTAGCACGAATGGGAACCCGACGGGTGGCTGCAGGTCCGTTTATACTCCACACCTCCTTCATTTCCTCTCAATTTCATCAAACCGTTCGTACTGTCAATATGATACATTAGGGGCGAGGGTGTGTGTCTGATAGAATTAATGAAGCTTTCGTTGTCGCGCAGAGGTTTGCTTGAGATAGGCACCGCCCGCCCCCCCATCTCCCCACTGAGAATCCTATATTTTACCTTGGTGGCTGGAGCATCAGCACGTGTTTTGCAGAAAAAGATCAGGGCAGCTTACTTCATTTTGGAAGATCGCGGCTGATCCATCTCCTCCATTAGCGCGCTCAGATGTATTTTACTTGCTCGTGTTCGAGCTGCGCTGTCCGTTTACAGGCCCTTTCTTCACAATTGTTGTCAACTGTAGCAAGCAGGAAACAGCAACAGGCAGGAGAAAACTGAACTAACACCCTCCTCCCCTTTTCCCGCTATCATCCTCCCCATCCGCAGCCACCCAGGCGCGCACCTTCGCCGCCGGTTACTGGGAGCTCCCCAAGGAGCATCAGCCTCCTGCTGATTACATTGTCACTCCCGAGTGTGTTGAATCCCTTGAGTGGGTCCTTGAGTCCCCGCCTCCTCTCCACCAGTTCGAGGAGCCCCCCATCATTGTTGAAACGGCTCACCTTGTTGGAAGCGAGGTCAAGAAGGGTGTGGTCGTTGAGGGTGTTGTGGGAAGTGATTGGCACGACAACAAGGGTGACCAGTGGACCAACAAATATCTACATGGCAAGAATTAATTTGATTGTGTGTGTGTGTGTGTGTGTGTGTGTGTGGGTGGGTGGGTGGGTGGGTGGGCGTGTGGGTTGGAGCGTTGAGGCGCGAATTGTAGAAGACGTGTGATATTTAGCCGGCGTTGACTGCCCTCGGACGAGGAGGCGAATTGGACAACATGATGGTGACAGCCAAAATTTCAGGTAACACCATGCTAATGTAATAAAAAAGCTGTGGGCAGTTTGCCGAGCTCGCAATTGTTTTTAAGTCACTTCACTTGATAAAGCTCTGCTAAAAATTCCTGTCATCAATTATCTTAATTTGTTTAATAAGCACTAAAGCATGTATTTATACAGTGTTGTTGTGTTGTTTGCAATTCGCAATGCCCTCTATGATCCTAAGCATTCAGTGAATGTTGGTTAAGAAGGTCCAAAAGCAATAAAAATCAAAGCAACAAGAAACGTCTTATTGCATTTGGTAACCAAGAGCCATTGGCTTTGGCTGAATCACTAGGCTAAAACCCAACAAAGGTCGGATTTGTTGGTGAGTCACAGTCGTTGGCATCAAGCTCGTACAGACGCCGGCGGTTCAGCTCAAGGCTGCTTTCCAGCAGGCTCCCGCGGCTGTTTCCCATTAAACTGTCATCCTCAATGTTGTGGTGCTCGAGATCAGTTTCGTTGGGGTCTTCTTGGCTGTTGTTGTCTGCAGAGCATGTGCAGTAGAAGAAGATCATCATGTTATTGGCCCGGCTATAAATGAAGAAATTGAAAGACCAAAGCGGGTTACCCTCTGTGAGGGGACAGTCTCCATCTGCATCGGCAAGGGAGATCATAAGTTGCGTGAGAGAAGGAAACAAGGAAAAGAGGAAACACAAAAAAAAGGGAACCAGACAACAGCTAGACAACCAAAACAACAGCCAAACCAACAGCCAAAGTTACTCACCAATCAGCGCATTCGGAATGTAGCTGTACACCTCGCATTTATCCAGCTCGTCTTTCGCGTCGATCTTATTCTCGCTGACCTTATTAGAAATTGCCGTCCAAAGCGAATTCAAGACCTGGTGCCCTCGAGGAGGCTGCGTGATGGTACTCCTACCCTCAACAGCTTGAAGATTGTTCCCGTCAATATTGCTGCTGCTATTGTTGCTGCTGGAGGACGATTTCGATAGCACGAAATGAGATTCCAGCGAAGATGCTTTCTCTTCCGTCAAGTGAGTAGACAGGAATTCGTTGAGCTTACTCGCGACTTCATCCTTCATCTGCTTGACCCCAGGACTGGCGCCACGAAAATGAGGTTGGTCAGCCCCAATAACCGCAAAACTTTCAGATGTCAAATGCGAAAAATCGTAGTCGGTGAAAGTGTTGTTCATGCAGAGGATCAGGTCATTCACCAGCTCGCGGTTCTTCTTGTGGCCCATGTGAAGGTGGGAGGAATTCGTGGTGAGGTTCATGAGAGTTGGAGGTGAAGAGACTGAGGGAAAGCTGCTGCCAAGACTCCCCCCCCCGCTCGAAGACAGCCCTGAATTCGACCTTGACCGCTTGCGCGGGGGGGGGATAGGTATTGTCGGTGTCGAGGGTCGCTCTGGCGCCGACACTGTCTTCTTCCCCAGGTTGCCACTGGAGTTCTTTCGCTTGTTGGCCTTCTTTGAGACTTGAACTGACACAGAATCATTACCATTCGATGAGCTCAATAGGTGGTACTCGTGATCTTTTTTGTACAGCTCATCCCACCGCTCGTGCATGTCCTTGTGGAAACTCTTGTCGGTTGTGATCTTTTTCAGTGAGTAGGGGAGCACCTGGAAAGTCAGATTCAGGGATCCGTGGGGGGAGTTGTTTAGTTGAGACGTGAGGAAGGATAGCGAAGTGTCGTCAAGATATTTCATCGTATACGTTACTAGGGGCCACGGTGATCGTTTCCAGAGGCTAAGGGTCGGCTCTTTTTGACACTGCAAGGAAAGATCTTCAAACCAGAATGACACAAGAGAGTGAGGGGAAGAAAAGGTGGAAGGTTAGGATAATCCGGAATACAGAAATCAGAGCTTGGAAATTTGAGAGAGTCTGAGCAGGGTAGTCCTTTTCACTTTCAGGCGAAGACGAACCCTCTATGTCTCGAAAAATGGCGGGGTCGTCGGTCAAATCTCGTCCCGAGAATTCTTTTGTTTTAACAGCCCTCCTCACATAAATGATTTATTTATTATTAAGCAAGAGAGCGATACACAGACGAACAGGAGGGTTTGGAATGATTTTAATAACGAAAAAGGCCAATTTTCAAATCAATCATTAGTCGATGCTTATTTGTTTATTATTTGGATAGCAGACTCTGGGTCAGAGTAGATGACTCCAGATCTGCCCCCTGCTTGGACGCGTATTTCCTCCTGGCCAGCTCGCCTTGATGCTTCAGAAAGTAGAGCATTGTGCCGAAGAAGAGGGCAGTGAGAATAATTCCAACCGTCACGAAGAATCTTTCATTATTGTCGCAGCTGTCTCCACCATCACCGGCATTGACGCTAGCAGCAATCCGCGCGACGTTGTCGTCTATGATGCTATCGTAGAGATTACTTACGGCGGATGTGGTGATGCTCTCGTCTACCGAGGGGTGGGGGAAATTCCAAAAGGATGTTCTAAAGTTTGGCTCCTGCTGTGTGAACTGTGCCGGTCGACCGGGGAACCTGGCACTGTACCATACAGCCCAATCGAATTGCCAGTGCTGGTTAGTGATGAAGTTTGGGAACTCACCCACGGTCTTGGCTTTCTTAGCGATATTTTGGAGATAGCCAGGGTTGCTCACAAACCCTCCTGCAAAGGAGGAAACATCCATGGGTTCTCCCCACAAGCCCCCAACGCCGACGAAAGTGGCTTTGTTACTCTCCTGTATGACCTTGGTGAAACACGCGCAAGTGCTACCGCAAGTTCCGTCAGTCAAAATCACCAGGTGTGAGGCAGGGAGGAACTTGGGCTTCCAATTTTGGGGCGTGGACGGCATTGCCTCGGCAAGGCGACAGTCTAGAGAAAAAATATTCGAACGGTGACTCACTACACCTCCCTGAGTAACGTTATAGCCAGGATTGTACCACGCCTGACCATCTGGATAACTCTCCTGCGTAGCAGGGTCGAGAATTTCCTCAACATCCTTTGGATTTATATAAGGCTGGTTATAGTTAAAAGCGTTGATGTACGCATCCATCAGCTTGCTGTGAGGCAAATCATACTTCATCTGAGTCAGAGTGTGGTCGTTGTAGAAGTCCTCTACTAGTAGCTCCATCAAACGAATGCCCATACAGACATAACCGCCACCATTCTGCATAACGTCGACGACAATCATGTCGAAGTCGACAGAGAGACATTTCTGAGCGTCACCCACAAAACCAGCCCAAGCATCCGTGTAATTCGTCGAGTTTGGCGAGTTTGGCGAGAAAGAGGATACTTTCATGACTAGAACATTTGAGATCCCTGCGGTGTTGGCGTCGGTGCCTTCCGACGTGTCAAGTGTTTGTGTGAAGCAACTTATCTGGAATTCAGCATCACCAGGGTCGATGATGACCTTCCTCGAATCCTCAGCTTTGTCATGGAGAGACTTGAGCTCTGCTGCCCCGTCAATGATGACCTTTTGTTTGTTTGAAACAGCAAAACTCACGTCGCTGTCTACGCAAGAGTTCGCATCTCCAAGGTTGGGCCCATAAACCCCGAGCCAAGGCATTGTGAACGAACCCTCAGCCGTGGTGAATGTAAGACTGGTGACGTCTTCGCCGGGATAAATTGGGTAACTAATAGCACTTCGGAACAAATAGGAGCGGATTGCACTGTTAAAGCGCGCACCAGGGTTGTTTGAGCGAGAATCATGAGTGCTTCCCCAAAAGTGTACCTCAGTCTGCCACTCCTTGCCATTAACGGTGATGAGTTCTTGCCCAACAAGCTGATTTAGAGTGTCCACGTAGGTTGGATTTTCAGCGATATAAGAGGAGAAGAAGGCAGAGGGTTGCAAAACAGCATGGACATTCTCGATTGCCTGTCCACTCTTTGTCTTTTCAGTACTGACTTCAAGCTGGAAGATGAGAGGGCTTGCAAATGTGGCATTGAAACACATGGGCTTGCTGTAGCGCGTGTGGGCGTCCAGGGTCTTGATCAGAGTGGCCTGGACAGCTTCCTCAAACGCGAACTGCGAGGTGTAGCTATCAGATATCCCCTTAAGCTCTGTCAGCAAATCTACCTGGATCTCATAGGGTGGCCCCGTATCATGCATAAGCGCCTTGAACCCATATCCAGCTTCGAGACTCTGCGTCAATGTGTCAATTGTAGCCTCTGCCCAAGTTTTGTTGAATGGGACGTTTTCTAAGCAGTCAAGGACATCGGAGGGGGAAGCAAAACAAGTTGGCTTTGTACAATTCAGAGTACAAGTTGACGTCGCGAAAGTGGGGAGCAAAAGGGCAACAGCCAATGCAGCTATTCGCACCATTTCGTTTAGTTTTTGAGGTTTCAGTAACAGTAAATACCCTCACATTGTTCTCTTTCATCTTGCTTGTTTCTTGACATTTTTTGTGCTTTTTGGAGTGTCAAACACACCAAGAAAAAAAGCACTGTGGTTTCGGTGCCTTGCATGGTCTTGAGACAATCTCTCGCCATCCCAAAAGCTTCCTACGACAATAAATTACAGCTTAATAAATGCCCGAATCATAGATTTTCCTTGGCAAAGCTTCTTAAACAGTTTATGTTACACAATTATTTTTCCGCTGGGCAGTTAGTTGTTCGTCACTTCTTGCCCATTTCCACCTTGGCCTTGACATTTCTAAATTTCTTCATCTTGAAGCCCGGCCCCTCCTCCATTGAACCACTAACGATCTTCTGCGCAGCACCGGCGGCCAACTTGCTACTCTTCGTGGGCTTGGGGAGTGGCAGTTTGCCCTTCTTGATCACGCCAGAAACATCGGGGTATGTCCGCTCCTCGCCATCATCTGGTGCTGACATGATAAGACCCATAGGGATAGTATTCTGAGTAGAAGCGATGCCGTAAGAAAAGGAACTGGGTGGGAGAGGAGTAGTCTTCTTCTGGGGCGATACGATCTTGCTCTTCATCACCGGGTGATCTCTGGCATACTCCCTCTGTGCCTTGGAGGTCAGGCAGCCCTTGGTGAGGGCCTCACGGTTCGTGGCAGGGAATGACTGCATCGTGGTTTCGCTCTTGGATGCTTTCGATACATCCCACGAAGAAAGCACCGTCCCAGCTCCCACCGTCTGCACCTCATTCTTAATGCCGTAGACGAATCCATCCTCAGGAATGTTGTAGGTAGTTGCACGGCACTTTCCGACAACATCTTTCACCATGGTACGCCTTTTCAAAGGCTCTTGTTTGGCTGCCGTCATGTTCACAAGCGACCAGGGATAATCTGTGGGTTTGTTGGAAGGGGTTGGAGTAACCAGGGGAAGACAACAAACAGAGAAAAGGAGGAGTTAGCAACAGACCCAAGGGATTTGCAGACACACCAGCAAAAAACCGCGGAAGTACGGCCAGGAAAAAACTACAGGGAACACCAACTTACCAATTTAATTAGAAAGAGTTAAATTAGAGGCAGGAAATCCAGTTTAACAACCAAGTTTGTTTCGCCTGTTGTCGATGTTGCAAAGAAATCATTTTCACACCCAAAAAGAGACGAGCATTATTTTAGGCGAGTCTTCTGAACTACAGGATCGCTACGTGCCATCTTGGTTACCAATAACAAATAGAAGAAAGATTACAGTTGTCAACTTGCCACATTCACTATCCCAACAACCCCCCCCCCCGCTGGAGCTTAACACAAGCCAACAACAACACCTACCCCTGTAACAATGGCACCCACCTCAGACCCTACAATCCCCCCCCTATCACTAGACAGCTCTCTCCTCTTCTCCGATGAGATTAAGACCCTACCTCCTGTCATGTTCACCCCTTCTTCTGTACCTGCTGTCTCCACTCCACCGAAGGGCAAGACTGGACGACTGCTGAAGGGGAAAACGCCTACTGCAACCACTATGAATGTCATCAACAAAGATATCGAGAAATATATATCACCCGTAATTTCCACGACTCATACATCAAAGGGTTTTGTCCCAATGAACCCTGCTAACAAACCCTCAAAATTACAGAACAGTGCCACCAAGGCGAACACCCTCCGGCAGCAGTTTTTGAAGAAGAAGATCAACCAGCGGAGTGGTGCGGGAGTCGGAGGAGTCCTCCCGGAGAAGGCTCAGCCGAAGATGATGATGCCGACAGGCACTAAGAGCATGTTCCACGAAGCCGGCGAGACTCAAGGGTGGGTGAAACAGCGTCCGCAATCCAACGGTGGCATGCCGGCATCTGCGCTCAAATACGATGTCACTGCCCTGGACACTAGGGACCGCGCCCTTGATGCGACGGCACCTGACCAAGCGACGTCTTTCATGACTTACGCTCGAAGAACAGGCAGAGGATTAGATTCTACCTATCAAGGGAGTATCCTGGAGGGGGGCATGAGTGAGAACGTAAAGAGCGTGGATTTGGGCGGGACGGTTGACTTTGAAGGCGCAAGTAGCCATCAGCAGAGCCAGATCCAACCCCAGGGAAGCAAATTTACGACCAACACGGCCAACACCACCAACACTTTGCAAGGAACTGCATCTACAGGTACAGGGACAGGGGGCAAGAAGAACGATTTGAACGGGGAGATCCAGCAAATCCGAGGCTACCTCGATTTACTTGATCAGTACTCTCTGCACAATTTCATCATACACAAGGGAGTCGCGCTGCGGAATACACCCGAATTCATGTCTTTCCAGAGAAAGTACAATAATTTCTGGGGGAGCATTGAAACAATCCTAGGATCACTTGAAGAATTCTTCACGCTGTTTGAGGTCCCTCTCGCAGTCGTCGATGGACAGAAGGTGGCAGAATTAGCTGCTTGCGACAAGGATAATGTAACCCGAGACGATCTTCTATCGTGCGTATCGAACCTCGAGCAGGTTCTTCCAATTCTCAAGTCAAAGGCCAAGGCGGGCCAGGTATTTCAGGTCGGGAGCAGGAGTCACCTGCGAAAGAGTGTTGTCAAGCTTCAGAGCTGGATGAGGATGCTCATTGCTGTGCGTGACTTTATAACGAAGCGAAACCAGAAGCGGGCGAGTACGAGGATTCAAATGACCTGGCGGAGGGTCCTAGCCAAATGCCGAGTACGAATTCTGCTGAAGGCAAAGCGAGAAAAGGACGCTGTGCGGTGGGAACAGCTCAAAAATCAGCTGAAGGACAATTTTTCTCTCTACCACGACCCGGAGTCACACACATCACACACAATTATCCACTTGCCCTCTCTGTCCATCGACGAGTATATTCGATTGGGAATGGACCACTACACAGCTCAGCAAAACCTCCAGATGAGCCGTTTGGCTGACCTCTGCAGGAACCCGAACACAGAGATTATTTACGTGTCCCCTTTCCCCCTTGACGACGAAATAGTCGACTACATGAAGAAAATTTTGGACGTAGGCGGGTACAACAATGCCACCAGTCGGTTTACCATATTAGTTCCCGAGCTCCTCGACAGCTTCCCCCAGCACTTCCCATTAGCCAGCCTGCTCCTCTACAGTCCGCGGACTATGCACAGAATCAAGCAGCTCATGCGCGGCAAGCGCGGCTACATCGTTCCAAACTTTTGCGGGTACTGGGAGAAAATTCTGTCGCTGGAACTCAATGTCCCGACGCTGGCTCCCGAGGTTGGTGTTTTTGATTTGCTGTCAACGCGGAGCGGGGCGAAGCGTGCATTCATGAACGCCGATGTTTCGGTACCAGTTGGAGCCCACGACATATACGACGAGGAAGATTTCATTATCGCACTCACGAAACTGATTGCGAGCAATTTAGATGTGAGTCGTTGGTTGATGAAGATGGACGTGGACTTCAATGGGGCAGGTACAGCATATTTCGACGTAGCGCACATGCGGAGTGTCGGGGAGTTGAGGCGGGAACGAGAACAACTCTTCAAGATTCACCATGGAGATGTCACCTCGTGGCAGACCCCTGACGTCCAGCTGCTGGCTCGAGCAAAACTTTTGAAGGACCTGCGCGTCACCATCTTCGCCCGTGCCAGGTGCTGCAGTCGCGGCATTTATACCAATTTTAAACAGTTTCTCATGAGGTTTTTGAGAGTCGGCGGCGTGATTGAAGCAGCTCCGATTGATATTGTAGGGCGTCCGACCGTTAACCTCCTAATCGAACCCTCCGGTAAGGTCATCGTTCACAGCTGTTGTGAGCTTCTGACAGATAAGGATGAGATCACCATCGGGAGCGTGTATCCCATGACTTGCGTCCCAGCCAAAGCGCTGAAGGCGGCGGCAACAGCCGTGGCAGAGGGACTGCAACAGAAGAACGTCATTGGGTATCTCTCCATAAACTTCGTTGCGTTCAACCTGAATTCTGGGGGGGGGGGCGAGAGTAAAAATTACCAGGAGAAAGCGTCGAGAAAACTCCGAATGTGGGGCGTCTCCATTTCTCCCAGACTCACTAATGCGGCCTCTCAGTATCACCTGGTCAATAGCATATGTAAGAGCAGCAGCGAGGGTGAAGGACCCGAGTCGCCTCTCATGAAGAGCTACGCTGCCCTTGACTACCTTTACTGTCCCTCCCTCACCCGAATTCAGTACGGTAGCTTCTTCAAACTCTGCCGTATGAATTCAATCTCATTTGACATCGATTCGCTCAATGGACTGATGTTTTTGTTATTTGATAGCCTGGCAGGTGGGATGCTCGGAATGCTTGCTGTCGGCGATTGCACCGCTGAAGCCATGACAAAACTTGCGGATGGCTTTAACTTCATCAAGGGGAACATAGGAAACGCCAAGAACTACCAGGATGTCGACGAATTCAGTGGAAATTATACATTCGTCCAGTGGCTTAAATTCATCCAGGCAGAAGCGAAGCGGAGAACAAAATTGCAAGATGCAAGAGACAAAGCACTTGCAGCAAAAAGGGCAAGG
>Ga0115555_1000997_pt1 | contig 19582 bp, 6 predicted proteins | sample COGITO_mtgs_1104_2_FD_87285 | JGI IMG/M metagenome (GOLD analysis project Ga0115555, IMG submission 87285) | Pelagic marine microbial communities from North Sea - COGITO_mtgs_110407 | ecosystem: Environmental > Aquatic > Marine > Epipelagic | place: Germany:Helgoland, sampling site Kabeltonne... | reverse complement strand
TCGACTGTCTTCGGTTTCTTTTCGACAAAGTGAAACCTTCGCGAGATACGGAAAAAGATGCGGCACTACTAGCAGCAGGAAATGGTCACATAGACATCTTGAAATATTTCGTTGAAGAACGAAAGATAGCGGATGATTTGAAGTTCAATTATCTCGTGGCATCCGCTGCAGTGCATGGCCAACTCGATTGTCTCAAATACTTAGTCGAAGAGGCGAAAGTGCCTCTTAACCAGGGGGATTTCATCGCTTTCGCTCGGTATTACGAGCGCCACGAGTGCTTAAACTACTTGCTCGAAAAAGGGTGCCCAGAACCAACGGACGAAGAATACGCTTGGTTTTGCCGTAGACAAGCAACGAGAATGAGAGAATGAACAAAAGAGACAAAGAGATAGAGACAAATTTTCCCCGCGCGTGCTTTTGCGTATTTCAAAACTCAACGCAGCCTTCGCGCAAGAAGAGAGATACATCACACAAACCCACACGTCTTTTTTATCCGTCCAAAATTTTTCCCGCCTAAATTACGTACGTCTTGAAAAGTCTCGAAAAGTCAACAACAACTTCGGGGAGGAATTCAAAACATTTTCCTTCATAACTAGGAAAGAAACGTACTACTAATACACACAATAATGGAGCACGTGGTGACTCCGAACACGCGCAGGAGGAACACGAACGCGTCCACGCCTGGGGTTTCTTTTTCTTCCTCTGCGAACACGACGAATATTAAAAAGAACAACAACAACGTCACCCAACATTCTCGCGCATTCATCGTCGAAGGGAAAACGAACGAACACTGGGACCCGATGACCGATTTAGACGTCTCGAAAGTCTTGTTCCACGAACACGTCCCGGTGGCGATTCGAGGAAAAGAGGAAGAGGAGCATTATTCGGAGACTACGAATGAAGAGGAGGTCGAAGAAGAGCGGGTGGAAATATGCTCGGTGAGAGTCATGCTCGGCCCAACGGGGAACACGCAAACGAGTTCAAAGAGCAGAGTGCTGAGAGTGCACGTGCAATCGGAGAAAAATCCATTCTTCAGTCACTCGATGGAAGTGAACGAGGAGGAGTTTAACTTTCGCTTGAAAAGAGAACAGAACATACGAGTGGATTTTAACCAGTTTCCGACGCATTTTATCGATTTGTTGAGAGAGTGTTTAGACGGGATGGCGGAGGACGATATCGCCGATAAGGACGGGAACGGAGAGGAAGAAGAAGAGGAGGAAGATACCGCGGCCGACGAAAATGTGTTGTTGTTTCGAAGGACGACGAGGAACAGTTCGAGGAAGTCGCAAAAGGTGAACAAAAGTACGGACGGGAAGAAGAACGCGTTTTTTGCGGTGTTGACGGTGCCGGAGGAGAAGAAGATGAAAAGAACGACGGACCCGTCGGAGGCCGGGCGAGAGGACGGAGGGAGTAGCGTTACTAATAATTTCTCGTTATTTACGATATACGAAACCAACAAATTCAACACGGTTGGACGGTTGTCGTTGCGATTCGCGCGCGCCTCGGACGAGCAGCTGAAGAAGTTATTAGCCGGACGCTTGTTTGATGCGAACGAGGACCGAAACATGTACCAAAAAATAGCCGAAGAGCTTCGCGAGAGTATAGCCGACGCCGAGAAAGAAGTCAAGATCGCGAGAGAACAAGAGCGATTGGCGAAAATGCAATACGCCTCCGAAACGGCAGCAAACAGAACGGAGTTGGAAAACGAACGAGCGCAATTGCACACCAAAAACGAAGCGTTAGATAAACAAGTGAGAGATTTACGCGACGAATTATTTCTGCGCACGCAAACGCAAACCGAAATCGAAATGCGCAATCGCGTTTTAGAAGAGGAGTTGCAATCCTTGCGCGACGAGGTTGCTGAATCGCGCGTGCAACTTCGAAACGCGGACGTTAAGCTTCGCGATAAAGACCAAGAACACATGGCTAGACTCCACCGCGTCGAATGGCTCGAATCGCAACTCAACGACAAAGACGAAGTCAACGCGCTCGTTAAACGACGATTAGAACAAGCTGAAGCGCACATTCAATCCCTGGATAAATCTTGGAACCAGTCTCGAGAACAAACTGAGAAAGCAGAGTCCATCGCCATTGAGTACGCGAACGAAATAAAAAAAGGGAACTCCGTCATCGAACGCTTAGCGAACGAACTGAAAGCGGTCAAATCCAAATCCAAACTCCGATCCACCGTCGTCTTACAACAAGAACAACTCTTAGAGGAACAAAAGCTCAGACTGGACAAAGCCTTGGACGCGAAACGGCAAACCGAGGAGGAAAAGGACATTTTACTAGAAGAAACCGAACGCGTGAAGCTCAAACTCAGCGAAAAAGACCGACGCATCTCCGAACTCGAAGACGAAAAAGCGAGCGACGGCAAGATGATATCCTGGTTGAACGCGCAAATCAACGACGCGCAGTTAAGACGGAGCGCACAAAGCGACCTCGAAAAGTTTGCGTTCTGAGTATTCGTTGTTTTCTCGAGTTCGTTTATAGCCAGTGTAAATTCAAAGTGTTTATTATTCTGTTTTATGCACTACCGCATCAAAGCGCTTCGCGTCTTGCCTTTCCGCCCAGATCTCTTCCTTCTGCTCTTTTTCTCAAAATGCAAGACAAAAAACTCTTCATAATTCGTATACGATACACAACATTAACAACACAAACGCAAACGTTTAAAAACAAAACTTCGTCTCATTTTGACAACAGGTACGCTCTGACGATCCACCTTTGCACGGCGTGTATTTTCTCTCTCTGTCTCTCCTTTCTCGGACGAGGATTACGATGATGTTTCAATTGGAATTTGAAAAGGCGCAAACGATCGAAATTTTAAATTAGGGGTGTTCCCTATTCCTTCTCTCTCTCTCTTTCGCAAACGAAAAGCGTTAAAATAAGCATCCGATCAACAACAACCGCGCGAAAGAGGTGTTTTTGAATGCGTGCAAAAGGTGTCTCTGAGCACGTACCGATTTTGATGGAGAGCACTGTGAGAACTTGAAAAACGTGCATTCAAAATTAATCCAAATTCTGACCCTCACTCGTCCTCTCTCTCTCCAAAAACAACACGAAACGCACTTTGGCGAACGCAGAGTAAAGATAAAAACATTCAATTAAAAAATGGCCATTAAAGCGTCCTCAATCTCGAAGAACCCACTGACGTTGATCGGCGATTTCAGCAATCCACTGGGAATTGCCGCCACGGTAGTCGTCATCGCTTTAGTTTTAGGCTGCGCGGGACAACTCGTTCAGTTGATCAAACCGTTGTTGGTATCGTCGACGAAGGCGAAGAAGGGCGGATCGAAGAGAGCGGCTTCGACTCGCTCTGCGAAGAAGCCGACGCCGAAAGCGAAAGCGGCGGCCCCGGCTTCTGCGTCGAAGAGAACTTCGTCGTCCGCGAGAAAAGCGACGCCGAAGAGCTCTTCGGCGGCGAAGAAATCGACGGCGGCGGCGAGTTTGGTGAGCCCGACGAGAACGAGCACGAGAACTAGAACGCCGGCGAAGAAATATGCGGCGTAAACGAAAACTTTACTGAGATTTACAACTATTACAACAAGAACAACAAGAACAAAGAGAAAATCATCAAACAGAACGCGCGGCACGTTCGCGTGAGAAAAATATTCTGAAAAGTAGATAGCATTTTGTATTAATCATGCAGATATGGACATAAGCCATCTTGCGGGAGGAATCATCTCGGTAACGTTGTGTTTTTTGTTTAAAAAATCGTGTCTAGCTTAGGATATAACTTAATCAATCGTGCGCTTTTCATAGTATTATCTCGCCACTGGCGCCTCCCCGCGAGCCAAGTGGTTGAAATCTTCCGATTTTAAGCCAAGCTGCGTTAACAAGCTCGTCCATCTCGGTGGTTCTTCGTCAAACACGTACGTCATAGGAAAGACCAAGACCCCGCTGCCGCCCATTCTGCGTAAACTCTTCACCGTTTCGTATATCCTCGTTTTCGGGACGCCGATAGAGACCGCGTAAAATTGACCTTCTTTGACAGCTCCGTCACTTTGTGGCGTGTAAATCGGCGACACCGTTGGCCCTTGTAATCCTCTCAACAAACTCCCCCCGCCGCAAATCTTCTCCGCCACGCTCTCGGCGCTCGAGCCTCGGACATTCGCCGTGACCATAAACACCCCGTCCGCTCTCAAATGCGCCTCCAATCTTTCCAACATTTCGTGAACAATCTCTAACACTCCCGGTCGTTTCAACAACGCCTCTCTCGAGGCTACTAAGCACCCTTGCGAATCCAACACTCTCCCGCCTTCAATTTCTTTCAAGTTATTTTCTCTCAACGTGGTCCCGCTCGAGACCAAATCTAAGATGCAATCCGCCGCACCCATCGCCGGTGCAGCTTCCAACGCCCCATCCGCGGTGGAAATAACCACGTTCTCCATGCCTTGATCCTTAAAAAACTGCGTCGCGACGTTCACGTACGCCGTGACCACTCGCAACGGTCTCTCCTTGGAAAATCTCGGGTCTGATTTCAATTGGCTCAACGAGTTCACGTTCTCCCACGCCTGCGGCACCGCCACGGCTAAATGACACCCGCCAAACCCGAGCGCGTCGTGCACAATCACCAAATCCTCGTCCTCGTTACCAATTTCCCTCAACATGTCGTACCCAACAATCCCAATATCCACGTCTCCAGTCAACAACTTTCTCACGACGTCCGTCGCTCTTTGGAACCACACCTCCATGCCGGGGACGTTTGGAATCTCCGCCGCGTATTGCCTCGGGTTTAGTTTCCGCACGGAAAGTTGACACGATTTCAATAACCCTTGCGTGTCTTCCGCCATGCGGCCTTTGGATGGAATGCCCATGCGGATCGCCTCGCGCGCTTCGATCGGTTGTCTTTTCACTGCGACGTCGTCGCGTCGTAAAAATTTTTGTGTGAGAGTTTGTGTGTCAGTTTTATCCAAACCTCCCACCAGAAGTGGATAGAGATGAGAGAGAGAATGTACTCACGGCGGCGTCGAGAAAACGTCTCGATACTATCGCGCGAACACTAAGAATACTCTAATAAACGAGAAAGAGAGAAAGAGAGAAAACAATATATAAGACTCACGTGGTTGCGCGTTTCCTCCTTGCTGCGGGATGGACATCGCAACGAGAGGCACACGACATCGGCGTTGCCTCCGGATCCCCTTAAACGCAGTAAGCCTTTTCGGGTGAAAATTGTGTGTCTTGTTCTGGTTGTGCGTCGTCGTCGTCGGAGCAGCATTCGAGCGCATCATTCGCATGGCAAACATGATTTTAACGATGATACTGATATGCTTTTTGTGGTAGTGTTCTTTCTCGCGAGAGTAAGCGCAGGCAGGAGTTCTCTCGTCTGTCTCGGGGCTCGCACAAGACGAGAAAGCACGAATGTGAGGAAAGGAGCGAAATTTTTTGTTTTTTGGCTGCCACGTTTCAACACATTCTCGCCGAAATTTTTGGATAAAAAAAAGCTTTTGACACAGAAAGAGAGAAGGAGACCAACGACATGGAGAGAGAGAGAGAGATTTTGTTGATTTTGTTAGTTGGTGTTTTCTTTCGTGGGAAGAATGTTTCTCTCTTTTCTTTTTCGCGAAAGTTGTTTGTTTTTTGATGTCGTGTGTTCTCGAGCGGCTTTGCGCGTTCAAAAGAGAGTAGTGTAGTAGTAGTAGTAGTAGTGCACTATTAATCATCATCTGCGATTGGAACGGCGCCAAATCCGAGTAAACACTGCTTAACCTCCGCGTGTTTTCTGTGGTGCGCGATATCCATGGCGTCGCATTCGAGCATGACGGAAAGTTGGGCGACGTCTGCGCCTTTTCGGCACAACGTTTCGCAACATTTTAAAGAAGCAAACTCTGAACAGAGCATCAAGGCGGTGTATCCAGTTTTCGTGCTCTCTCGATTCGGTTGCACGTGCAAGTCGGTGAGAAGGATGTCGGCACCGACAAAGTCGTCGTTTTCGACGACGACGTCGAGGGAGGTTTTACCGAATGCGTTTTCGTGAGACGCGTCGGCCGAGAAGCGGAGAAGCACTTTAGCTTTCTTTCGCAGTTCGTTGATTGCGTGATCGTCGCCTGGTTGAGGTTGGTTGTCCACGAATAGAGTGGTCAACGCGGTTTGCCCGTTGAACGCTTCGCAGTTTGGGTCGAACGCGAATATTTTCTCGTTACGTTTCAAGACGTCCAAGACGCCTTCAAAGGCGTTTTTGGAAGTTTTGCTCGCGCCCATAGAGGCGGCGATGATCGGGTGCACGCCGTAGGAGTTGTTGAGTAAGATTTTGCCTCGATCGTCGACGGAAAAGATATCGTCGCTTGACTTTTGCGCGGCATGTTCCAACAACACTTTCAATGCTCCGACGGATCCGTTTCGGCAGGCGGCGAGAATCGCCGTGTCGCCTCGCGAGTTTTCGAGATGGAGAGACGCGTTCAAGTGTTCCAAAATAATTCGTACGGCGTCTTCGCAGTTGTTTTCCGCCGCTGCAATCAACGGGGTAAAGGCTAACAACGTCGATTCACGGTTGGCGTTGATTTTAGAAACCACGGCGAGTTCGCATATGACCTCCGGTCTGTTCAATCTCGCCAAGAGCGTGCACGCGGTTTCGCCGGATTCCGGCGCTTCAAAATCGGCAGCGGCGCCTCTGTTCACGAGACATTCCAACGCGTGTCTACGACTGGCCGCACCTTTATCGCGCGTGGCGACATACATCAACGGTGATAATTGTAATCGGTCTGCAGAAGTTTGAAACGTGCGCGTGTCGAAACTACTCTCGCAGTTCGCAGCGTTCAAAGTTGCTTTGAAGTCTTGGCACAAGAGACGCAAAATGTCGTCTCGATCGATTAAGGCAGCCATGGAGCACGCGTTCGCGCCTTCGTGCGTTTTTGAGCACAAATCCACGTTCGCACCAACTGATGCCAACGTTTTGACGACGTCGAGTTTACCTAGAAACGTCGCTTCGACGATCGGAATCGTCGCACCGTCTCCGTCGAGATTGCACTTGTGCTTGGCCAAAACTTTGATGGACTTATTCGCTCCAGATCGAACGGCGTGTAAAATAGCCTTCACTCGTTCACTCGATCCGTCGTCGTCGTCGAGAACTAAAGAAACGCTCGCGTCGCGAACGGTCCCTACCGCCAATAAACCATCGACGGTTTCGGAATCGTCCTTCGCGATGGCGTTGAAAAAATTACGCAAAGCGGTGATATCCGAGACGTTATTTTTCGCCCCGACGGAGGTCTTCTCTTTCCTTTCGGTACCGCCGCCTTCGCGATAGTATTTGGATAACGCATCTCTAACGACGAGATTCTTTCGAAGTTGACTCCAAGAAAACGCGTGGTACCCGCTGGGTGCGCCATTATCGTCAAACACTTTCGTCGGATCGCACTGGCCTTGGTCAACCAAGTAATCAATGATGGCGCTCGCGACGTTCTCGTCCACGCCTTCAAAATCGTTTGGACGATCCGCCAAGAGCATCAACGGAGTCCATCCGGCTTCAGTTTTGGACAACGATCCGTTTACTTTACCAATCTCAATCAAAACTTTAATCGTCGCGAGTAACTTGTCAATTGGGCACGCCGCGCACGCGTCGCAAAGTGGATCGACTTTGCCGTTTTCACTCGGAGCGTACGAAGCGTCCGCGCCTGCGTCGAGAATCAAGGCTCGCGCAACCTCGCTGTGGCCTAAAGCCGCGGCGAGGCAAAGCGCCGTGTTCCCAGACGTAGCATCAGTTAAGTTTAGGTCAATGTTCGTAAATTCTGTGTCTTTGAATTTAGAAATCGTCGAGATGGCTTGAGCGCAGTTTCGTCTGGCGCACATGCCGAACATGGTCTCTCCCGCAGTCGTGAACGGATACTTGTTCACGTCAACTTTCCCGTCGCGCAGGACTTTTAAAATTTTATCTTCGTCGTCGGAGTCGAACGCGACGGAAACCGCGGAATCCCCAACGGATGTTTCCAAAGTCGCGCTCGCGTTGAGGTTATTCATCAACGCGTCCGTTACTTTTCGCCATTTTTCAGATTTCAACGCAACCGTCAACGCCGTCTCGTGCGCGGAAGTTTCGTTATCGACCGAGGCGCCGCATTTTTTAACCAAATGTATCATGGCAGTCGCGTTGTCCGTGTCCGCGCAATACGTCAGCGCCGTGTGCTCGTTGATTCGAGATTCGGCGTCGACTTTTGTATGGGCCGCGATGAGATGCGACATGGCATCGTTTCTATTCAAAGACGCGGCGAGTTGTAAAGGCGTCAAGCCGTCTTGATCGGAAGATTCAACGTTGAGGACGTTTTGGCCGAGAGAAGCGAGCGCGATGAAAATCTTCGCGTTAGATTTCGATCGAACCGCGGAGTGCACCGCGGTGTCACCGATTTTCTCGACTTGAGTAGTCTTCCCTTCTTCGAGCGTCACGTCTAATGTCGCGTCCGCGCCCAACTGTAAAAGCTTTTCAACAGCCGGCGCGGCGACGTCACCACACCCGCACGCTCTGATCAATGCCGTGCGACCGGTGCGCTCGTCGTTCACGTCGACTTTCGCGTGTTTGATGAGACATTCGACGCCAAGTGCGTCGCCATGTTTGGCCGCAACCATCAACGGTGTTTCGAGCGTCACTTTATCGATGGCACTTGGATCAACAATTTCAGTCGCGAGAAGCATGTTTACGATATTCTTCATGTCGTCAGCTTTCTCCGTCGAAGAGCTCGAAGTGCACAGCGCTTCCAGAGGTGAAAGACGAGTCACGGAGCTTTTTTGGCTCGCATCGGCACCTGAGTTGAGTAACAGTTCCACCATGGATACGTCGACATTTCTACACGCAACGAGTAATGCGATTTCGCCGCTGACTTCCGTTTCTACGTTCGGATCAGCCTTGGTTTTCACCAAGATGTAGTTCGCCGCGTCGACGTCGCCAATACGAACGGCTCGTATTAACGGCGTATCGTGACTGATCTTATCACCGGCATGCGCGTCGGCGCCGAGTTCAACGAGTAAAGCGCCGGCGGCATCTGCAGAAGCTTCAATTGACGCCGAAAACGCAGAAATACCAAACTTGTTTTCTCGATTCACGTTTGCGCCAACGTCGACGAGTTTGCGGATGATGTTGTCGTTGTTATTCATCGCGGCAACGATGAGCGCTGTTTTACCGGTTTCGGTTTCAAAGTCGACGTCCGCTCGCGCGTCGTTGACGAGAACATCGATTATTTGCAAGGCATTTTCGATGTCACCACCGACGACGTTCGCGAGAGACGACTTCTCAACTCTATCGCACGCCGCTATTAACGCCGTTCTGTGTGAAGTTTTCGCCGCGGAGTAGTCCACATCAATACCGGGAAGTTTGATTAAAGCTTTCGCACCATCTACTAGGCCGCGACGGCAGCAGTACATCAACCCCGTCTCATTTGACATCGTTGAAACGTAATTGACGTCACCGCTCGGGTCGCTTGCACTCGCCGTGTAGACTAGAATATTTGGCGCGCACCAATCGCAGTTGTTCGCAAACGCAACATCCAAAGCCGTTTCGCCACTTCCGCAAACGCTCGTCGCGACGCCACCCAAAGCGACTAAGGCGTCAAAAGCTCGCGATCGTTTCGTAATAGTCCCAGCCATAGCGAGTGCCGTCCGTTTCGTACTCTTTGGCTCGTACGAAATGGTCGCTCCACACGCGATGGCAACTTTTGCGACATCTTTTCCTTTTTGCGCGGCACAGAATAACGGCGTCTCGCCGTTACCGAGAGGATCTGAGTCCCAAAACCCCGCGCCGGACGGTAAAGCTTTCATAGCTTCAATCGAACCCATCAAACAGGCTTGTAAAACGGGAACCTTGTTCGACCTGGACGATTTCAACGGCTTAGCGCCAAGACTCAACAACATTTCGACGCATTTCGGTTTATTCGCCGTCGCCGCGCCGGCGAGTGGCGTAACGCCCAAGGAGGAATCAAACTCGACGTCTGCGCCGGCAACTTTCACAAGCGCTTCGACCGTCTTCGCGTCATCTCTCGCTATGGCGTACAAAATAGCAGTGCGTCCATCTTGTGTTTCTCTGTCGACGAGCGCACCGTTGGAAACCAACGCAGAAAATGCAGATGTTTTACCTCTGAAGGCGCAATGCGTAAATACCGTGTGTTTCGATGCGACTGTTTCTCGATTGACATCTGCAGAGCACTTCTTGATTAACGTTTCCACAACGGTAACTTGGCCGTATTCTGCAGCCGTCATCAACGGTGTTGTCGCGTCTCGAGCACTCTCTCTGTTCGAATTGGCACCGTATTTCAAGCACATGGCGAGTACAGCTTCTTCGTTACCGACTTTACACGCCTCGTGTAGAGCTGAAAAGCCTCGACTCGTTTCAAAATCGACGATGGACGCGTCGAAGTCACACAAAGCCTCCAAGCAGCGCATCCGAGACGGCTTCTTCGCAGCTTCAACGAGAGGTGTGTAACCTTCGGCGCTTTCGACGTTGATAGGGACACCGGCAAGAAGCATGTGCTTCACCGCGTCGGCATCCTCATCAACCACCGCGCGGATAAGCGGCGTCGTCTTATCGCTCAAGCCTCGCGACGGATCGACGTTGTGAGAAGAAATCAAACGCTGAATGACATCCTTGTGACCTAAACGACCAGCTAGAACAATAGCGGTATCACCTTTCGTCTTTCCGTGTTTAACTTCGTAATTCGCATCTGCATTACCGATGGACATCAACGCGGACACGTGGTCGGCTCGTGATGCTGAAACCGCCGCCATGAGCGCAGTTTCTCCAGCCTTTGTCTCGTAATTAATGTCAGCTCCAGCCGCTAAGAGTTGCTCGATTTGAAATACGGAACCACGCTTGGCGGCTAAAATTAATGGCGTCAACACTTCCGCGGTATTTTTGCGAGTTTCGTAATTTACATCAACACCTTCGACAATCAACAAATCCACCGCATCGTCGCAGCCAAACTGAAGCGCATCCAGCAAAAGCGTCGACCCTTTCGAACTTTCGACGTTTTTGTCCGCTCCGTGATCGAGGAGTAACGCGAGAACTCGAGGATTATTCGAAAATGCGCGCGCGGCAAACATAGACAGAGTTACACCGTTCTTGTTCTCGTGATTCACGTTCGCTTTATCGATGGCGTTGGTAAGTAGAAATTTCAAGACATTCTCGCCGTTGATATCGTCTTGGTAGGACTCCTCTGTAGCCATTTGAATAGGCATACCAAGCTTTTTAATCACCGCAGACATAGCAGTTGCGCCTGTACGCGTTTCTTGATTCGCTTTTGCACCGTTTCGTAAGCATAAAGCGACGCGATCAGTGACACCGGATAAGGCAGCAGCGATGAGAGCCGTGCGGCTGTCTCGTGTCTCGTGCTCAATGTTTTCGCCGAGACGTAAGAGTGTCGGAACCGCTTCCATGCAGTACGGAGAATTCAACGCGTGAATCAAAGGTGTAGCACCGGTAATGATGGACTCTTCATCTCGCACGGAACCGAGCGAGTGGTAAATGAGTTCTAACATTTCGCTGTTGTCGGGCGCGAATGACGCCACGAGTGCGTTTTTACCTAAGCGGGTCTCAAAACGAGGATTCGCTCCTTTTTTTAGCAAAGCAAAGTATACGCCTTCATTACGATTTTCACACGCTAACATCAACGGCGATAAACCCGCGGCATTTTCGTGATTGATGCTGGCGCCCAGTTTGGTGAGCTGATATATTGCCAAGACATTGTCTGTTAACACAGCGCACATCAACGGCGTGTAGTTGCCATATTTAGCAGAGAAGTCGCTCGATAGTTCACCGTCCACGTTGGCACCAACAGCTACGAGCGCTTCAATGCACGCGTTACGACGATGCATCAAAGAGGCATAATGCAATGCTTTGACGAATTCCGGTGCGTTTCGCGTCGTTTCGTAATCTACGCAATCGAGAGAAGCTTCATTCGCACTGCCTTGTTTCTTTTGCTTCGAGGAAAGTGATGCGAGTAATCGAATCATTTCGGGGCGATCCGCAGACACCGCCGCGATCAACGCAGTCTTCCCCGAATTCGATTCGTACTCGATTCGCGCCTTGCCATCCAAGCACAAACTCGAAACGACCTTCTCGTTACCATTTTCAATTGCAAGCGTCAACGCCGTGTCCCCATTCTTCGTTTCGTGCAAGACCTCGTTGGCCTCTTCGAGCTTCTCAATCAGAGCGTTCACGCAATCTAAACGACCATGAGTAGCAGCGAGTGTCAACGCAGTATCACCGTTTACGTTCACGAGCTTAGTTTTTGCAGAATGTGGCTGACGCAATAAGAGCCCTAAACATCCGAGCTGACCAGATTTTGCCGCGTGCATCAAAGCCGTCTCGTGCGTGATCGGATTTATCGCGTTCACGTCGGCGCCCAAGGAAAGTAACAACTTCGTCGCATCTCTCGCGCCAAAGTTCACGGCCACGTCCAACGGTCGATCGCCTGTCATCTTTGACGGCACATCTACGTCAAGCTTGAAATCCTTTTGTAAGCACAAGATTGACGATCTCGAGTCGCATTTCGCCGCGACAGACATGGCGTGATGTCCGAGGCGGTTTTCCTTCAATGGATCTGCGCCAAGCTTTAACAGTTTCGCGCATGATTCGTATAAATCGTATTCTAAGCACGACATTAACGGAGTCAACGTGAACTTGTTCTCAAGGTCGACGTCGGCACCCAAAGCCTTGACGAGTATGTCTAGGTTTTCGAAATTCTTCTCGAGGCTAGCAAAGAGTACGGCAGTGCCGCCTTCCACGGTTTCAAAGTTGAGCTTTGCGCCAAGAAATACGAGTCTACGCATAGTTAATTCCCTCGTTCTGTACTTTGCGCTTCCAGCTGCGCTCATGAGCGCAGTTTGCGGTCTTTTGGACATCTCCGGCGACATCGCGAAGTTCGCCTCAAGATCGATTTGTGCATTTTCTTGGACAAGCAACTCGCACGTCGCAGCACATAACTCATCGTCTTCGATGCCAATAGCGGCAGAAATCAATGCCGTGCGCCCGTACTTAGCGTCTTCGTTATTTACCGATGCACCCAAGGCAATCAAACGTTTAATGGCGTCATGCGAAGCGGAGGCTGCCGCAATCGTAAGCGCAGTGAAACCACGAGCCTTCGTCTCGTAGTTCGGATCGGCGCCGAGTGCGACGAGTGTTTTACAGCACCGCGGCAAGTTCAACTCCGCGGCAGTGAGAAGTGCCGTGAATCCAGTTGAAGACGCTTCGAAGTTTGGATCAGCGCCACACTCAATCAAGGCGACAATGCTATCAATCGCACTCGCTTTCACGCAAGCTTGAAGCGCCGTTTGCTTCGAAACTATCTCATCTTCAAGTTCTGGATCCGCCCCGAGATCAATTAAGGTTCTAATAACATCAGGTTCGTTGATGGAGCAGGCTACCATGAGTGCGGAAAGACCGTCTGATTTAGTCACAAAATCTACTTCCGCGCCTGCAGATTCGACGAGTCGCCTACACATCTCCGAGTTGCCGCTTTTGGTGGCACAAATCAACGCCGTTTCTTTGAAGATCTTCGACTCAAAGTTTACATCAGCTTCGTATGCTTTGGCGAGAACGTCTACGCATTCGAATCTTCCCGTCGATGCGGCTAAATGCAAGGGCACTATGCCGGTGGACGTTTCTTTGTTCACGTCGCACTTTCTCTTTGCGCTTACTAAGATTTCTAAAATGGTCGCGCGTCCAAAACGAACGGCTAGTGTCAAAGCAGTTTCCCCTGAGCGTAACTCAAAACCTACGTTCACGTTTGCATCTACTAAAGTTTGGACTACGGAAATGCGGTCGTTTTGAATCGCAACAGCGAGCGCATTCAAACCAGTCTTTGAGTCGACGTGCTCGATATCCGCCCCTCGTTGAATCAATAAGGAAACAAAATCATTTCTCCCACTTTCCGCGGCGCTGAACAAAGGCGACGCTTCAGTACCGTTGCGTCGAACGTCAGCACTGCAACCGTTCGATAAGAGAGACTCAAGAACCTCGACTGTGGTATCTTGCGATTCGCAGCAAGTGAAAAGCGCGGTGCATCCGCGGTGGTTGAAGCGGTCGAAAACGGCACCTTCGCGACGAAGAAATTTGATACAATCTATGTGATTATTCAAAGTAGCCGCAATCAACGCAGTCTCGCCGTTCCTAACAGACTCGTAATCGACGGCACTCACTCTTCGACAGACGTCCGTTTTAGTGGCCTCGTTAGATAAACTTTCGTCATCAGAAGGTACCAGAAGCTCTTCAACCATCGCCACGTTCCCAAGTCGAGAGGCAACGATCAAAGCTGTATCTCCAGTGGAGGTTTCATAGTTCATGTCTTCACCACACTTTCTCAACACTTTGATTGCCTCTATATTTTCATTCATTGCGGCTTTAACTAAAGCGGTGTATCGCGCGGAGGTTTCGTAATCTTTCTCTTTCAGAGCTGTCGCCAAGAACGCAACCGCTTCTAGTTGATTATTGTCGACAGCCTCAATAAGCGCAGTTCGACCAATCGTTGGTTCCACGGATGAATTCGCACTGTTGTTGAGAAGGAATTGAAGCGATTTCAAGGCGCCAACTTTTGCCGCAGCAGTCAGCGCGCAGTGACGGTTACTGGCACCAAATCCAGAGACAAAATCAATCGCGCAGTTCACTTCTAATAACACGGAGATGGCTTCCGGGTCGTCATATTCCGCTGCGTGTATGAGCGCAGTTTTCCCGTTCGATTCTCCGACATAGTTCACGCTCACGTTAACTTGGTTCAAAGCGTGTACGGAAGAAAATGCGCCAGATATAGCGGCTGCGCCGAGCGCAGTCATTCCTAATTTGAACGATTCCAAGTCGACACTCGCGCCGCGCTCGACGAGTGTCCTAATAGCTGCCGGACGACCGTTCTTCGCAGCCATGATGAGCGCAGTCACGCCCGACACTTCACATTCGTAGTCAAGAGCAGCACCACGATCGCAAAGTAAGTGAATAGCATCCACACGCCCCTTTTCACTCGCGGCGCATAGCGGTGTCACGCCGGCTGAAGATTCCTTATTGACGATTGCGCCAAGGTCTAACAGACACGCCATTGCGCGTAAATCACCCATGGCAGATGCCACGCAGAGCGGCGTGAGTCTCTGCGAGTTTTCCGCTTCGATTTCGTGGCCAGCGCGCGCGAGAAGTTTTAAAATTTCAACTTCGCCCTTTTCCAGCGCCACAGAAAGCGCGTTTCTCCCTTTCGTCGCTTCGGCGTAGAGCTTCGCCCCTTTGTCGATTAAAAATCTTGCGGCATCGACCGATCCAAATTCAGCTGCGCGCATGAGCGCGGTGAATCCGTGCTTATTAGACACTTTATCAATCAATGCGCCCTTGCTGACCAATCGTTCGCATTTTTTCACGTCGTTCTCCTTAGCCGCCATCATTAAAAAGGTCTCGCCTTTTGTGTTCTCAAAATTGATGTTGGCTCCTCGCTCGAGCAAAATTTTGCACGTTTCCTCGCGCTCAGCGTGAATACCGAGCACTAAAGCGGTTTCACCAAATCTATTTTCATAATCTAAGGTCGCTCCGGAATCTAAAGCAGTTGTGATGGCATCGACGTTTCCTTCTCGCGAAGCGACGTTCAAGGGCGTTCGCCCATCTCTGGTTTCAAAGTTCATCGTCGCACCGAGCTGATTCAGCTTCCGCAGAAGTTCAGAATCGTTCACCGTCGCCGCGACTATTTGGACTACATCATCGTTAGACGTCTCCGCGTCTAATCTTGCTCCAAAAGATTTCAGCACTTCGATAGATTCAATTTGTTTTGCAAGCGAGGCGACGATGAGCGCCGAGCCAAGAGGCGTTTCCTTATTCACCGCCGCGCCGCGAGCGATGAGCGTTTTTAGCGCAAAAATATTACCTAATCGACCCGCCTCTTGAAGCAACGATAAACCAGCCGCATCAATCTCTTCAATATCTGCACCTGCGTATAAACAAGCGTTTATAGACACGCTATCGTCCCCTTTTACGGCAGCTCTCAAAGGCGATTCAAACGCAGTAGGTATCATGTTAATCTCGCATTTTTTCGAAATGAGATAGTTCACGAGCGAATGTCGCTTTCGGCGAATAGCCGCGACGATTGGCACAATGCCGTTCGACCCAAAACTATCTAATCTCGCTCCAGATTCTACTAAAGCCTGCACGATCTCTTCGTGACCGTTAAAACACGCAGAAACAATCGCAGTTTGCTTTTGAATTGGGCACTCAACTTCACTATCGACGGTGTTAGGGAACGAGAGCATTGTACGACACGGCTCCGCCGCCGATGCATCTCCAGACGCGATTCGACAAAGAATCGTAGCGTGTAAGCTTTTCTTGGCCATGGTTTGAGTGGCGAGTAGCGCACAAATGGCACTTAAATTCCCACCATTCGCGGCAAAGTAAATGGCGATATCACCATCGAGTGTTTCGCGTTCGTAATCGCACCCGAGATCGAGCAATTTCTTGACGACGTTGTTCGGATCGTCCACCGTAGCCGCTAAAGTTAAAGCGGAGTGCGATGCGGCGCACTCCATTCCTTGTGACGTTCTTCTCGCATCTTTTCTAGGTAAAACTTTATCTTTCTCCGTCTTCGGATGTTCGCACAACCCCTCACACGCGGCGAGATTCCCGAATTCTACCGCCCTCATGAGCGGCGTGAACCCGAGGCTATCGATCGCGTTCGGATCGGCGCCTAATTCGATCAGAATACTAATCGTATTTTTGTCTTTGCAATACTTTGCCGCTTCATGAATCACGCTATACGCGTGCGGTAACGGTGTTTCTTGATCAAGCTTAGCGCCTGCTGAAAGGAGAGCTTCAAACGTCGTTTTCGGGTCAACTCGAAGGGTTTTATCGCCGTTGCGCCAGACGCACGGAAACGGTCCAGCTCTAGCCTCGTTCGCATATCGAGCCGCTAAGGTCAAAGCCGTTCGACCATTTCTATCTACAAGATTCGGATTAGCACTGAAAGGCATCGCGCATATCGCTCTGATACTATCGTTCTTCCCGGCTAAAGTGAGAATGGACAGAACTGTCAAGCCGTCACGATTTTGCGAGTCGATGTTCAATTTTCCTCGCGTTTTCGATTGTTGCTTCAACAAAAACTTTGCAATGTCATACTTTCCACTCATAAAAGCCACGGATAACGGCGTGCGACCATCGCTGGTTTCAAACGCCGGGTCTTCACCGAGTGTTACGAGTAACTTGACCATCTTTTCATCTACTGCGTTTTCAACGGCGGTAATGAGCGCAGTTGTGCTGTTTACTTCAACGTCGCGCTCGGCGACCGAACGGTTCAGAGATTCAACGATATCGTAACTTTTGCTCAAAACAGCAGCGATTAAAGCTGAGTTTCGTGAAACATTTGGCAAAACTGAGCGCTGCTCACTCGTCGATGGTTCTTCTATTTTGATCGCTTTTACTTCTTCTACACTCGATGATCGAGTTTCTTCGCTCATCGACTTTAGCGTCGCTTGATTCACATCGCCGCCGTAGCCGGCGAGGGAAACGATGATTTGCGTCCGGCCTAAACTCGCTGCGTGCATGACAGCGGTAACCCCATCTCGGTTCGTATAATTGATATCGCATCCTTTCTCGAACAAACTGGATACAATCGGACGCGCGTTTTTACCTTCAATTGCGGCAAGAAGTGGCGTCAACGTGATGCTCGCCTCGCCAGCTGGTACTCGAGATTCTCGGTTCACATCGCACAAGTTTGCGTCGAGTAGAACTCGCGCACAATCCTGGTGGCCGAGCAAACACGCTTTAATTAACGCCGTATGTCCAACTTTATTTTCGTAGTCGACGATATCTTTTGCAATTTTCTTCAACGTGGCGTCGCCCTCGTCACCCGCAGTGAGCAGACGAGAGAAGAAAAACTCCAACGTCGTAACTGCGTCTCCGTCCACGGCGGCTACTAACGCCGTTTGCGAAGTCGCGGTCGTTTCTTGTGTCAACAAAGTCGCATCGACGTCGAGTAAAACTTCTACAACATCCACGTAATTCAATTTGGCCGCTATAGTTAACGCTGTTTCACCAGTCGTAGATTCAATGGATAAATACTTGTGCAAATCGGATTCGGTGTCTACAATTTCGATGATCCTTCGCAACGCATCGCAATTCTGCGCTCTCGCGGCTTTCATCGCAGCCGTTTCGTTCGTCGCGTCTACTTGTAGAGCGCTCGCTCCAGCTTCTAGCAAAACCTCCACGCATTCGATATTTTTGTTTTCAATAGCAATCATCAAAGGCGTGTAAGCAGACTCATGTGTTGTCAAGCCATCCGCAGCGCCGTGCGACAACAATGCCAGCGTAGCGTTTACTTTATTCCCTCGAGCGGCAAAATATAACGCCGTTTCTCCGAGTTCGTTTTGATGATCAACCACAGCACCGCACTGGCCGAGCAAACACGCAATCGTATCTTCGTCGTCGCTCAGTGCCGCGCAGTGTAACGGTGTTTCGTGAATAGCGTTTTCTAAAAACACATCCGCGCCTTTCTTATACAACTCGGCGCAAACGCGCCAAAACGCGTTTTTCGCCGCCACGCCGAGCGCGAAATCATTTGTTTTCTTGGCAATTTTATTCACGTCGGCACCTAACTCGCACAACTTCCAAACGGCGTCGATTGCACCTCCTCTCGCTGCAGAAACTAACGGTAACTCGCCCGTGCCTTCGTTATCGTCGTTTACGTTCATATCGAAAACTTCCACGCACGCTTTAATTCCCTTCACGTTGTTTTCTCTCGAACAGACCGTCAAACAACTTTCACCAAATCTGTTGCGTTTCTTCGGATCTGCTTTCAACTCCGTGACTAAGAACTTCAACGCCTTCGTCGTGTGCTCGCTCAAACTCGCGTTTAAAATCGGCATCACGCCCGTGCTCGTTTCAAAATCTACCGACCCGCCTTTGGCTTTCAAAAACCGCATGGCGTCTGCGGCGCCGTGCAACGCCGCTTCGGACATGGCCGTTTCGCCGAGCGCGTTTTCCCTATCTACTCTCGCACCGCGTTCGCACAACCACGCGCATGCTTCTGCGTTGTTAAAAACCGCAGCGTCGTGTAACGGCGTCCTCCCGGTGTGCGTTTCCAACGTCAATCGTCCTCCGAGTTTTCTACATAACTTCATCGCGTCCACGTCGCCTCGCGCGGCGGATTCGCAAAAGATGGTCCGTCCTAACGGACCGCACACGTTCACATCCACCTTTCCTTGTTCGACTAAAACTTTCGCCGTCTTTTCATCTTTCGCCATAACCGCAACCAATAGCGGCGACACGCCCGTCGTCATCCCCCACGCGTTGGCATCCGCGCCGAGCGCGACCAACGCCTCTACCGCTTCCGTCGCTCCGCTTTGACTGGCTACTAAAATAGGAAACAGCTCTTTCTCGTTTTCAAAATCCAAATTGGCACCGCAATGATGCAAAGCGTGTATAGATGCCACGGAGTTATTCGCGCACGCGTGTAACGTCGCGTTCGAGTAAAAAAGTTCTTCTTCTTCTTCGTCGTCGTCGTCGTCGTCTCGAACGCGCGAACTCTTCCGCACCTCCAAATTCACATCCGCCCCGAACTTCTCCTTCAATAAAACCACAATCTCTGGTTTATCGTTTTCGCACGCTGCCATCATCGCCGTTCTCCCTCCGATTTTCGTGATTCTATTCGCGTCC
>Ga0115555_1000995_pt1 | contig 19600 bp, 17 predicted proteins | sample COGITO_mtgs_1104_2_FD_87285 | JGI IMG/M metagenome (GOLD analysis project Ga0115555, IMG submission 87285) | Pelagic marine microbial communities from North Sea - COGITO_mtgs_110407 | ecosystem: Environmental > Aquatic > Marine > Epipelagic | place: Germany:Helgoland, sampling site Kabeltonne... | reverse complement strand
AGAGGCAAGCCGATGGAGCCAAAAGTAGCCGAAATTATTGATACACGTTTCAGTCTCAGAACAACTGAGGAGAACGGACCTTCGTAAATCAAATCTCCTTTCGCCTGCGTTCCCGCTGTTGAGAAGGGGCAGACCCGCTGCACCAATTCGATTTTAGAATGAGGCCTAGCTCGTGGTTGAAAGCGCTGGAGTGTGGAGGTATGACAACCTAAACGAATCATATTGTTTTATCTGGTTCGACGACGACGAAAAGGGAGAAATTGAACCGCGAACAAGACTGATAATAACCGAGTTTGCCGCAGAACAACACAGGGAGTGCGTGTCTCGTTCAGTCGAAGTGTCGTGTTCTACAAAATAAAAAATTTGCTCGAAAATCCCGAAGAAAAATCTGTGATTCTCTGTAGGATCAGCTCGAATATTCCGGTCCCACTCGGGTGCATTAGTTTCATTTCAATTCCTGTTTGACTCACCCGTAGTAGAACATTTCCCCCCTATTCCATTGCCTCTCTTCCTTGCTCTGTATTGAACCCTTTGACCCCTGATAATATTTGAAAAGCATCTGCTACAGTCTCTGTGATGAAGAAGCGTACGCACAGTGAGAGCTGCCCTGATTTGTTGTCGGCTGGTGACAACCCAGCACTGACGGCATCAGAGCAGCCGAGTGGCGCTCTCCAAAATGCTGCTTTGATTTCACCCACCTTGACAACGAATGTCCTTACCGCGAGTAAGAGCGCGAGCGCGTTAAGTTTGTCTCAAAACTATCCTCTCGCTAGCAATGGCTCGTCTGGGAGTCTCTTTAGCGTGGAGACGAACTTGACCCCTGTGCATTCATGCCTTGATCTCAAGTCACTTAATGTGAGCCCTAGAAACGACAGTTATTCTTCTCCAGGAGATGACCCACCATGCTCCGCAGACCTGAAGCGTTTTAAGTGTGTGGATGGGGCGACAGGAGTATCGCCGCCGCCACCTCCACCAGAAGCAACTGTCAAAGCTGCGACCTCAAGAAAGAAGACTGCCCTTGACGATCCCATTGCAGGTGACGACGAGGAGTTTCTATTCATTGATGAAGATGATCGCGACTTCGAGTCTCTTCTTGACCAGCCGACTCAACCGAAACGCGCGACCGTGACCACAGCGATTGCTTTCGAAAGCTCTGATGGCCATTTCGATGTGACTAACTCCTTACACAAGGAGCGCCCTTTGCGAGTAACTGCTATTAAAGACTTTCTTAAAAAGTCGGGTATACTAACGTCTAGTGGTATTCTTGTGATCGTAGATCGTGATCGTGATAATGGGGTCGTCATTGATGACAAAGATGTGAATTCCGTCCATCAGGAATTTTATGTGCAACGAATATTGAACTGCTGCGGGGGTGGGAGTGCAGCAAAAATGTCGATCGAGGCCTCCCAGTACAAATCAATATATCTAACGGACTACAGTTTCGTCTCCGCGAAACGTGCCGCGTCTAGTCTCTGTTCAGTCACGCGGGCTGTGCTTGAGAATCAAGCCGATAATGGATTCGCTGTGATCCGGCCTCCAGGTCACCATGCCGAACCGTCGTGCGCGGGAGGTTACTGCGTCCTGAATAATGTCGCTATCGCAGCCAACTACGCTCGGAAACTATCTGCGTCGTCGTTGCAGTCGAAGATCAAAAAAATCGCCATTGTTGATTGGGATGTGCACCATGGTAATGGCACGCAGAAAATCTTCTACGAAGACAAAAACACCCTCTACATCAGCGTCCATCGCTTCCACAATGGCGGGTTTTTTCCTTTTCTTCCGGATGGGGGGGCGCAAAATGTGGGCGGGAGCGCATCTCGTGGTTCCAACGTTAATATAGCCTGGAACGAAAAGCATCTCGGTGATGATGAATACTACGCTGCCTTCGACTGTGTTGTATTTCCTATCTTGAAGGAATTCGCCCCCGATCTTATTCTCGTATCTGCAGGGTTTGATGCCGCAGCTGGCGACATGGGCGAGACGCTTGTTACGCCTCAGTGCTTTCGCGATCTCACCGCCGATCTCCTCAATGTTCAGAGCAGGGTCGTGATGGCCCTGGAGGGGGGGTATGTTCGATCTGTCCTCGCCGATTGCGTTGCCGCGTGCGTGCAAGCGCTGAAAGTAGGTCCCACCAAGACACTCGAAGAGGTTGAGACGGCCAATAAATCATTTTTGAACGGCGATGTGAAGGGGAAATTTGCTGAGGTGCTGGGTAGTATTAGAGGAGGTGCTAGAGCGAGCATTGAGAGGTGAGCAAGCAAGCGCAAGCGAGCGATGGCGAGCAAGCGCAGACGAGCGATGGGGATGCAAACATTTTGCAGTGGTCTAGCCGGACTGACCTATCCAAATACTTCACTTCTCTCTCTTTTTCCCTGTCATTTCATTTCAATGACATTTCTGGAAACTCCCGGTGTTGCAGCACGATTAAATACCACGCCGACTATTACGATTGCTTTGAATCTTTTCGTGATGGTAGTGGGTAGTGGTGTTTGCATAGCGTAGTTTAGTTTTGTCGGAAAGCTATCTTTTGTTAATTGTAGCTTAGCGAAATGAAATTGTAGTTTTTAACAAGCGCGCACGCACTCGGATGCAGTAGAAAAAAGGCGTCAAAAAATTCATCATTATTGTAAGCTACGACGTTCAACTGGCTGTTACTTTCAAATTGGCTAGTACATTTTCATGAATCCAAACACCTCTACGGCACCTACTTCGAATTCGCCTTCCCCCAGTATCTCGTTATCGAAGGTCAGGGTTCGCTCGGAGGATCCCTTTGACAAATCATCGTTCAGCCTCAGGGCCGCGCCTCCTCCCTCGTTCCCACCCATTGCCAAGAATTGGGCAGTGGAAAGCTGGAAACACTCCAACGTGGCGTCAAGAGACAAGCCATTTTCGTCGAAAGAATCCGAGGATATCTCGCCGATATTCTTCGGGGACCACGTGAAGCACTTGTGATTATCGCCGGAGAGAGCGAAGACGAAGCAAGAGCCATTGCCGTAGACGCTGGAGTTGGGCCTCCAGACGTCAGAGGCGTACATGCCGACGACTGTATCCGGAGCGCCGAGCACTTCGCATAAAACGATTGTCTGTCCTCCCAATGATTTGTTCCTTTCACAGGCGTCGTATAATCCCTCGAGACTGCGACCATCCGTGTTAGTGTTGTAGATCAGTTTGAGGGAGCGACCCTTGAGATTTTGAGGAACCCAGGACGTTAAGGACGCGCGAATCGCCGGGGGGAGGGCCAGTCGAATTGAGTCTGGGTTTTCTGGAAGATTTAGCGGTGGGTAGGAGACAGCTTCCAATGGCTGTTTTGCGTCCGATATAATCGAAGCTGAATTCGCAGAATGCGACGGTCCTAGTGCTGACATAAATGAGAGGGCGGGTCTCCCTCCGCCTCCCAACACTACGCTGCCTTCCAGTTCGTACTTCTTTATGTAGCCCAGCAGCATCTTGTCACCAGGGAAACCCACCCGCTTGTTCTGTTTTGTCCCCCATACCTTTCCCAACGCGACAGATTGCAGTTTCGAATAAGTAAAAGCTGCACCGAAGCTGAGGTCCCTCATCCCGTCAAACCATTCCCGGGCATTTTTAAAGGATCGCGACTTGAGGGTCTTCTTGTGACAGGAGATGAGAGCTAGTCCAAATCTAAAGAGCATCTGAAGGCCGTTTATAAGGTAGTGCGAGAAAATCATCTGAACGTATGGAAATGGCATGAGATTCAAGAACAGCTCCTCAAAAACGTCCCTCCTGACAACCTCGCGCCAGTCGTCGAATCCTTCAAATACCTTCCCCGTGCTTGGGAAATACTTCCCAAGCAATCTTCCGAAGGTCTCCACTACTGCCGCCATACGCTTCGGCTCTGTAATTAGGTGCACCTTGGGTGGAGGCGTGTGGTCTACAATTATCGCGAGGGTCGAAAAGGAGACGGAAGCGGGCTGCACTGTCAGGAGTAGGAGGGATATTGCTGGCAGTGAAGGTGCGTAATTTAAGCACCAAAAATGAGAGGACAAGAGTATAAGCTGTTTCACGCTCGCTTTTGTGCGCAGAAGTAATAATGAAAGTGTTAAAAATAATTGTAGCTGAGTCTAACAACGGCAAGCTGTTCGACGATGGCTGGCTGGCTCGCTCACACCACTTTCTCACACCAAAGTTTTACTCACTCACCAACAGGAATTTTTACATGGTTCTGCAGCATGATTGCTGAAGAAAGATTCGTCAGCGCTACTCCATCGACAAATGGTGGCAGTGTCGCGGCGGCAAAATCCGCCTCGCTGGGGAATACAAGGTCGACGCGATTTGAGTAACCTTCATCAATCTGAGCGAGCACTCTCATACAATCCACGTCGGGGTTGGGGTCACGCGACAATATCCCCGATAATAATTCGGGAGTAAACTCAGATGGAACTGGGGTGGGAGGGCTACGTCGCTGCAATTCTTCCAGGGTTGCGCGGAGATAAACAAATGGAGTATCCATGAAGACTTCACGCGAAGAATTCTTAATTTATTCGGTGTCAAGGTGATTGGTAAGGAAACTGTCTTTTTTGCCACCCCACTCTTGAATGATGAACTACGAATGCATGCAAATGAGAAGCGCAACAACAGGTAGCCTAACCTTTGGAATGTTTCTGGTTTTTGGCGAAAATAAATGTGTGAAAAATCCCTCCCCTTGCTGGGCCACGAATTCTCTTTTCTATTGCCCGAAAAGTTTGCCATCCCCGCCATTTTTTTCCTGCGATTACCGTTGTGACCTTTTCTATTCTTTTGAGATTCGCGAATACTTCTCAGCACTCCCTTCCCTTCCGCCCATAGGATGGATTCCCAACAATATAACCTCATCCTATCCGCAATTGCGGTCTGTTCGAATCCGACCCGTCATTCTGCTTCTACGTTCAAGGAGAGCCACAATATGCTGGACCTTTTTATGAGGCACAATGAAGCGAATCGTATGTCAGCCGCTCAGACGTTCCTAAATATGCTCTCGATGCATTCCCATACTGTCAACGGGTTGGACATTACGTTGGAAACGAAGTTGTACTCTCTGCAGTGCTTGAAAAATTTTATTGAGGAATGCCACGCTGGGTTTGATCAGCAGACTCGTCAGAAATTCCGGGAGCGCTTGCTGGAGATTATTGTGGATACCTTTCAATCTGCTCAACCCAACCCCGCGCATGCGTCCGTCCTCTCCTCCAAATTCGGTATTTGCGTATCTGATCTGGTCCTTCGCGACTTTCCTCAGTTCTGGAACTCTCTTTTGGACGACCTCATCACTCTCCTAACCTCCGGGAATCACACCTCTGCAATTGCTTTGCGGTGCATGTGTCACGTTGTGGAGGACTGCACCGATAGCGATTTCAACTCAAAAATCTCTACAAGTAGGCGAAATGATGTTCTCCAGGGAATTCAAGAGATTTCTCCCAGTTTCTTGAAAAAAATCCACGAGTTCATTGACTTCCAGTACAAGACTTTCCTTGCCCACAATGAAACTACTAATAAGGCAGAGAAATCCTCCAGCGCCATGTTGATCAAGGAAGCGCTGAACATGATGTCGATTTTTTGCCACTCCCAGGGGATTCCTCTCGAGCTATCTTTTGCTTCTGATAGCGACTTCGTCTTTGTTTATCTGCATTTATTGCGTGAGACGTATGATGATATTCGAATGTCTGCAGCAACCTGTTTGAAGATGTTGTGCGGCCGAAAGTTAGAGGCTGCCATGTTTTACAGGCTACTCGAGTTGATGCCAAATTTTTTAAAGGAGTCGCAGAGTGCAAGCTCGTCGTTATCAATGGTGGATCAGTTGAGCTTTCACGCGATTCTCTGCGAAACCATGTCTTCACTCGTGACTGTAAATATCAGCAACATCACCAACTGCAAGGAAATTTTTAACGGCGCAAGTGGCAGTTGCAAAGAGCTGGCTCTCTTACGTGGATTTTTATCACTTTTAAGGTGAGTTGTTTGGCAAAGCACTCGAAGGCGAATGCAAACACAATACAAAACGGCAAAGAGGCCGTCTCTAATCGTTTTCCCTTCTCTCCCCCCTCCCTCCTTAATTTTTCTCTCCTTGGCTTGAAGCGAATTTTTGTTACACCCTTCCCCCGCTGTTGCCATGTCACAATCCACGATGTGGATAACTTTGCTTCGGGACCCTCAGATAACGCAGACTAATATTCTGCAGCCCTACGTTGCCAATATCACTGCGGCGATGCTATCTTCTAATTTGAAATTGGATTTTGAGCACGACATTTACGACGCGAATCACCCACAACACGAGATATTAGAGCAGACATGGGATGACGAGGACGAGTATAAAAAGTGGATACACGACCATCGCGGCGCTCTCGCCGCCCTTTGTCGCCTCCTCTCCTCGTCCGCCCCCGCCGCCTCCTCTGACTTTCTCAAGACGGCTGTTTACAGTAAGGTGAGTCTAATTCTAATTTTCTTTTGGTAGCCACTCCCCTGAGTCGCTTCAGCTGCGGACCCTGGTTTCTTACACGCACCCCTTCCCTCCCCCAAAAATGTCCCCCTTTGGTGACCCTCCCAGCTTAATGAATTCAGGGACCAAGCAACTGACAGCGCTGTGGCGCAGCTTGAATCCCTGCAGGTAATCTGTGACAACATGCTGTCTACTCTCCCAAATGGATCACCATCCAACCAACAGGAGTACTCGATAACGATGGCCAACATGAAAACGATAGCAGAGATGATGTTCTCCTTCAACCCGGCCCATCCCCCCCTTCTCGTACGGAAACTATTCCTGATCGAGTCTCTGAAGGAATACTGGTGTGTGGAGCCTGCCTCGCTCCCTCAGGGCATCGAGTTCATCCTATCCTGCCTTAATTTCACGTCTGTGAACGCTTCGATCCCCTCCGTCGATACCCTTTCCCAGGTCGATATTCAAGTCCGGAAGAAAGCTGGGATGACGCTCGTGAGCGTAGGCAAAAAAACGGGCAAATATCTTGTCCAGTTTGTTGCCCAGCTCACCCAGATGTGCCAAACCGTTCTTTCTGAGCACTCCAATACTCTTCAGCCCCCGCAGAAAGTCCACATTTTCGAGTTTCTCACTTCCGTCGCCTCGGCCATGACAGACTACTCACAGCGCAACAACTACATCGCGGAGGTTCTCAAAGAATCCATGTCTAACTGGTGTTCCTCATCAATGTCAATGATATTCGAGTCTTCCGACTCGCTCCTTTCCAATATCGGCGTCATACAATCCGCTGGCAACACCACCTTCGTCACTGATCCGAGCGAGATCGCAAAAGTCAACGATACTTACGGTTCAATGTTTATGCCCCTAACCACGATCATGTCTGTCGCGAAGAGGTGCGAGGAATCCTCGAAAGCTCGCAGCGGAGAAAACCTCAGTGATCAGCCTGTCAATCTGAGCACTCTCGCAATGATAGACCCGTTCGTCCCGCTTTGGCCGCAGATTCTACCCAGTTTGATTCAGGTTATCAGGACGACTTTTTCTGTCTGGCATCCGAACCTCCGATCGATATTACTAAGTGACGTTTGTATGCGCTACGCTCTCGCCATTAGCGACGAGGAGGTTATGCAAGCTCAAACAGGAGCTAATGATATGAAGAATGAGGGAGGTCTGGTCCTTAAAGGTGTTAGCCGCAAGTCGGACAACAATTTGATTGCCAAGTGGCCTGGCTGGTTCAACGAGCTCCGGAACGCGCCGTTCCAAATGCTCGGATTGTGTGCCACCATGCGAGCATTGTACAGCCCTGACTTATTCGATAGCTACAAGTCCATGGTCGAGATTCTCGTGGACGACTTTACCATGAAGTCTATGGAGCATCGATTCTTTACTTCGGCGCTTAAACAATTTGTTGAACCGCTGCTGATCAACTGTCCTACCTCCTTGTATAATAGTCATCTCGCGGGAATCATGTCGAAACTCTTCACGCACCTGAACTGGCGCCTGACTTCGACCTGGAAAAGCGATGCAAACGGTCGCGTGGGCTCCACCGCTCCTTCGTCGACGACGGCGACGCAGGCGGCTGCAGATTGCAAGAATGGCAACGGTACAGACGCTTGGTTCGAAACCTACTACGCCTACGGAGGTATTTTTGTGGGAGACCTTGACAATGAATCTTCCGATCAGGTTGTCTCGCGTGTCCGAGTCGATTTGACGCACGCATTCGTGAATTTTGTGCAGGCTTGCTTCGCACTGAGCGGGTCTTGGGCTTTAACACTCGCCAACGTCGCGCGGGAATCAGAACGCAACCGAAAGAACGTCTTGGCGGCTCAGAATGGGTCTAAGGTGTCTGATGGCTTAAATGCGGACAAAACGAAAAAGCATTATGATCCACAGGTCGCGAAGCACATTGAGTCTATCCATATCAATAGGATCGACAGCTTGCAGCGTTTTATGTTGGTGGAAAACGAAACAATTGCGAAAGCGCTTATCGACACCACAATCGACTGCCTTACCTTTCCTGACGCTCACACTTGTAGGAGAGCGGCGAAGATTTGCCATCGGATTATAGAGCACACAGCTCATTTGGAAAAATACACAAGTATTTTGGGAGAACGTATGTTCGTTAACTGTGTGAAAAATGTCGTTTTCGAGCCGAAGTGGATGTGTGGCAGTGAATGGGATGTCATCGCATTAATTCGGGACATTTATTGTCGGCTTGTGCTGGGGCAGGCTCTTCTTCCGCTTGGCCAGGGTCCCGGTCAAGAATGTCAATTTGATCAGTCGACGAATCGGTTCCAACCTCATAGAAACACGCATTTGCCTCGTGAGGGAGGGGGGGTTCTGAGCTCTCCTAGCAATTTACCCCGTAATGTGCTCATGAAAATCGAGAGCATTGGAGTGACGGACATTCAGGATCTAGAGAATAGGCTGCGAAAGAAGAGGAGTGCCAAAGACCAGAAGGATGCATTCAGAGATTTGCTGAATAAGGGCGCCAAGGCGATGAAGAAAAGCGGCAAAAATTTGGGGGAGGGGGTCTTCAGTCGCGCCAAGGGGGAGGAGGGCGTCTTGGAGAAGACCAAGAAGGCGAGCATCGATCAGATCAGCGGTGCACCGCCTCTTATAACGGTGGGGAAAAATAAGAAAAAGAAGAACCGAAAGAACGCTGCAGATGCTGGTCTTCGTGGAGGGGACTTGAACGGTATATTTTGAAAAAATGCTATTAAAATACGGTAAAAATACCTGTTTCGTTTGCTACTAATATGAAATTTTTTCTACCCACAGCTCAATTCTAGCACCTCTCAAAGACTCTGTATAGTGAAGGGAGTAATGCGCACAGCGTGAATGTCCCGTCGCTGGCGAATTCTTTGGGAGGCTGCAAGCAGAAAGCAATGTTGGGGAACAATGTGTGCTGGACTAGCTTGCGCGCCTCGTCATCAATCAAGGATATATTATCCCCCTCTGCCCCGTCCCCACCTCCAATGTCATCGCTGAGCTCAGCGTAATAGACACCGATCTCACTACAAATACTCTCAAAACAGCTCTTCTCATTCTCGTAGTCAACTTCAGTGGCTAACTTAACCAAGAATCTCGGAAGATGGCACACTGATGGTACGTGATTTTCCAGCAATACTGGAAGCGCCCCCAGCATCCCATTTTTGTCGATCCTAATTGAAAAGTATTCTTCAAGCATTTCTCGACTATCGACGAGCGTTTTCGTCATCGAAGCTGTCACTTCCGCGATAGGGGCCCCAACGTTTTTGTCCCCGTCCAGCCCCTCCTTTTCTAAGCATCCTTTAATAAGCTTGGCAATACCAAGCTTGTTGGGCAAGACGGCGACTTGAAAGCCTCCGAATTTCCACACAGCGACCTGGTAAAACAGTTCTTTCGCAAGTTCGTAGTGGTTGATCATGATCATCTCGACGCTCGACTGGATCAAACTGCGGTGTCTGCTGACACTCCCGACGAAGGTAGAAATTCTGAGCTTGTCCAAAAGTTCCTTGTCTACCCGGGTGGCAATGTCAGCTCGCAGCGCCTGCACGCTGCCATAAGAGCAGGGTGTCGGAATAATTTTTTTAGGCCGGGTCACCGCATTTTGTTGCTGCTGCGCTTTCGATATTGCGTAATCGCTGATGGGTGGGCAGTCGCATTTCAGCAAGGCAGCGAAGGCCCCAGGAGCGGACATATCGATCTTTGCTGCTGCCTCGATTTTGCAGGAGGCGACGTGCTCCTGTGGGACGTAGAAAGAATTGTCACCGTTGCCGTTGCTGTTGATATTGGTCCCGCCATTTTTGGTCGACTGGGTCGCCTGGGATAAGAAGGGCTCCAATGCACCGACAGGAGCGGCGGCGTTCGTCCTCACCAGCTTAGAGGGGTTGTAGTAGGCCTTCGCGGCCGCCCCTGGTTTTGATAACGATGATGATGACTTCGACGGAGGGGGAGGAAGGTCAGAGGTTGCCTTCCGTTTGATCTGCAACTGCTGCTGCTGTTTCTGCTGTGATTTTTCTACCTCCACGGCCTCTTTCTCCCTCGCCGTTCCCAAGACCTGCTGCGCGTAGAAAGTCCTACTTGCTGTTGCGCTGAGCAAGCACTTCCGGATCTCCGTCGCCAGCGTGTCGCACAACTTGTCTTCGTGCAAAAAAGCAATCTCCTTCTTAGTGGGGTGAACGTTAACATCCACGTGAGGGCCAGGGAGCTCGAGCGATAAATATACGAAGGACTTGCCCCTTGAGGGAAGAATGTCGTTATAAACCGAATCGATGGCATTTTTAACAGCCGATGACGACACCAATCGGCCGTTGATGAAGATGATCAGATTGGTGGAGCACTTGGACGCATTGTATGAGCCATTGGTGATCAGTCCCTTCGCCTTGTAAGCGAAGGCAAACTGGGAAATTTTCTTGGCGTTGACAGAATCTAGTTTGTCCATTCCTTGCAGCTGCTGCAATGCCACTAGAGAAACCTCCTCGATGTCCCCCTCGGAAGACTCAAAGACAAGTAGCTCCCTCGATAAATCACTCCCATAGATGTTCGATATCGCCTCCTTCCTCGCATTCACCGCGTCCACCGAATCTACGTCCTGCGCCTTCGCCTTCGCCTTCTTCTGTTGAATTTGCTTGATTGCGACCAATGAAGAGGTGTTGAGATCGGTGCTGTTCTGCGTCTTGCTCTTTCCCTCAACGGCCCGCTTTTTGCAGATGAAGCCCACTCCAGTCCCAGCCTCATGCACAGCGTATTTTTGGCAGACGTCCAGCGTTTTCGTGTATTCGTCGCTGAGTTTCTTAAAAGATCGCTTGCGGGAGGGAATGTTGTAAAAGAGGTCTGATATTGTCACTATTGTCCCAACAGTGCCAGCCTGTGATTTCAAAGGGGGCTGCAGAACACCGTCTGTGTAACTCGCTTTGGAAGCGATCACGTCCTCTCCCCGCTTTGTCTGGATCGAAAGCCTGCTCACCATTGAGGCACTGGCTAGCGCCTCGCCGCGAAAACCAAAGGTCCGGATCGACTTGAGGTCACTGAAGGTTTGGAGCTTGCTAGTAGCAAAACGAGTAGCGGCAAGTGACAAATCCTCTTTACTCATGCCCGTTCCGTTATCCTGGATTGTCAAGGACTCCAGCCCCCCACCAACAGAAGTAACCTCTACAGTACTGGCTTCCGCGTCCAGGGAGTTTTCGATCAATTCCTTTACGATAGAACACGGCCGCTGAACCACCTCCCCAGCAGCAATCCTGTCAATTATTTCTTGGCTGAGGCATTGGATCTTCGACATATTGCTTCTCTCTCCGGGGGGGGGGGATTGTATCGGTGTGGTTGTGCGATGGCCGTGTCGCGGCAGTGTCGGTGAGTTGGGGGAAAGTCAGAAGGGACGTTGAGGGGGAGAGAACGGAGCGGCGGCAAAGAACGAGCGGAACTCTTTGCGACCTGTTTCTCCTTCTGCGTTCTGGTTGGTAAATTTCAGACGCTGTGATGAGTTTCGGACTGGCTGAGATTGCTGACTGTTTTGGCAAAATTGAAATGGGAGAGATATTAAATTCACCTTGATTCTAGAAAACACGAAAAAATTGGCGCCCCCTGGAAACCCCCTCGTAAACCTCAAAGGGGTTCTCTTTGAGGTTTCTTAACACGATCCATCCAAAACCGCCGTAATTTTCCGTCGTCGAGCAGACAAAATCGAAGAAACGAAGGAGCCTCCTAGCAATATCAGCCAGTCAAGCGAAAAACTTCCCTCCCCATCCTGATGGTTGAATTCGGGCTAAAGCTGTCTGACAATAAGACTGCCAAGTGGAGTATCCATTACATTGACTATGAAAAGCTGAAACAGATGCTTAAGAAGGCGAAGAAAGCGAGGGAAGTGAAGCTTTCCCTGGAGAAGAAATACCCAAGTCTTCGGCGAAGGACAACATCCATTGGGAACGAGAACGACGACAACGATATTGCGTCTCCATCGTCCAGGCGGCGCAGGCAGTCGAGTGTCCCATCTCTGAAAAGTCTTGATAAGAGTGATGCGGAGGGTTTGGAGGAGCGGCTGAGCTTGATTAGACCGAGAAACACTGATGGAATGATGGAAGGTGGGGAAGGAGGCAGCAAAAATGAGAAGAAAACTTATGATTCCATGGATTTTTCTTCCCCCCGCTCCCCTTTGCAGTCACTACCCAGCCGGCTGACTAACTTTCTGAAACTGCCAACGTCTGCTGATGAGACGGACCTTTACCGACGTGCCACCGCCGACTTTGAGCTGAAATCGATGGAATTTGGGGCTGCTGTTAAAGACGAGATGAGAAAAGTGGATACATTCTATGGGAAAAAGGTGATAGAGATGAGAGAACGAGTGAAATTTTTGGAGGAAGAGGTCGGAGGAACGGTAAATGAGCGGATGCCCCGACGTTCAACAAAATCGTCATCAAAATTGAAATCACCACTCCGATCACGTAGGCCCCGCTCGTTATCTAAGAGCGAACCAAGCGATTCAGAAGATGTATCCGCGTCAAAATCTCTTCTTTATAACTCCGACTCGGACGAGGATGACCACGCCACTTCTTTCAACGAGCTTCACTCCCTCGACCCAGAATCTCAGCAGTTCAGCCACTCAAAGAATATCGCAGAGAGTGACAGCATCAAAAGAGCTGTCACCGATCTGAATAGGACGCTTAAGCTTCTCAGCAATTTTGCCATGATGAACTACACGGGGTTTGTCAAAATTCTCAAGAAGCACGACAAGTCGCTTGGGCCGGAAAGCAAGGGGCTTCACTCCCCGCTGCTGAAATCTGATGACACTTGCACCTTCCGCTCCCCAAAAATTGTCGACGATTTAGCCTCCCATTTGGAGTGCCTGTACGCAAGCTGGTTCACAGACGGTAACATTCACCGTGCTCGTGCGCAAATGTTTAAAAAAGTCGGAGATGGGCTAGATATGGATTGGAGCCAGGTGAGGAAGCGCTAGAAAAGCGAAGTCGAGATCTCGACAATCCAAGAAAAGATTAGCTGCGGCGCAATCGACCTCTAATCTCGGGCTTTAACTTAAATTTTGGCGACGTTTTTTCTGCTCGTTCTCTGGGCGCAGGTTCGTCTCGGGTACCGACTCGGGATGTGCGCAATTCTGGTCGTGTGGTTATGTTGGGACTGCGTTTGGCAAACGCTCTTTCAGGGGGGAAGGACGGACCGGAAGCGGCTTTGGAGTATTGGGGACACCACTGCGTTTCCTGTTTTCAGAGCTTGCGGGGGACTATTGCTATTAAATTGGTGCTGGGGCATCAGCTCCTTCATTTGGATGCGATTCCGGATCAATTACATTTTTCTTTTCGAGTTTGATCCACGTTACGTGAGGACCCCTATCACTATTTTTAACCAGTGCGTGGACCAGACGCTGGTGTTCCTTTGGCTAATGTTGCTTTACTACAAGAGGTGAGTGAGTTCCAGTTAAGAAGAAGATAATCGCTTGTGTGATTGGATGCGGCTCATGAAGCATCATCATCGATGATGATGCATTGAATTGTTCGTCTTTTACCACGCTAATGATGCTTTGATCTCGTCGGCACAGTGGCCTAAAGCAGATCCCTCATTTTTTTCCATCCGGTGTGTACCCGTTTGTTTTGGTCATGTACACGCTCTACTGCTTATTTATGCCTTGGAAAAACAAAAAACCGCTTTTTTTGGCTATCCAGAACGTCATGACGTCGGGATTCAACTCCTCTACTTTTTTCACACAGTATGTTGCAGATGTATTCACATCACTGATTAAGGTCTTCCAGGACTGGGCCTGGACATTCTGCTACATACTTAGCGGCGATTTTTTGAAAAGATCGGTAAGAAGAAGAACACTACTGGCTGTGTCCCCAAACTTGTTTGCTGTCCGCCCTTTTCCTTCGCCAGCTTCGACTTACGACTAACCTCTAACGACTAACCTCTAACCTCTAACGACTAACCTCTAACGACGAACGACGAACGACGAACGACGAACGACGAACGACGAACGACGAACGACGAACGACGAACGACGAACATACCCTAGTCAAACGTGGATAAAGAGCTGTCTGCACATACAGGCTGGCAGAATTCGTTCGTTTACGTCAACGTCGTAATTCCTTTAATATGCTTCTTGCCCATTTTGTTCCGCTTCGCTCAGTGTCTGAAGCGGTTCCACGACACAGGAAAGCGTTGGCCTAACCTTGCCAACGCTCTTAAATACTCGTTCTCTTCTACCGTCACTCTATTCGGAGCTCTGCACCCTCTCTATCTGTACAGTAAATCGGATTCCGAAGCTCCGTACCGTGATGAAAACAATCACTTCATCTATCCCGAGAAAAAGGTAGATGTCTTCCAGTATTTTTGGATCTCGCTCTTCATTGTCAGCAGCATTTATTCCTACCTGTGGGACATTTTCATGGACTGGGGTTTGGGGCAGCGGCAGTATAAATTCCTAGGTCCCCGTCTGATGTTTCCGTCTCACGCTTTTTACTATACCGCGATGGTTGTTGACGGTATTCTGCGGTGTTTATGGGTCAGCAGTCTAATTCCCCCAAACTCTGGAAGCCAGTTCATTATTCCCAACTACATGACAGCATTGGTTCTGAGTTTGGAGATTATTCGACGAACGGTGTGGGGCTTCATCAGATTGGAGAAGGAGCATCGGGCGAACACGGAAGGCTATAGGAGAGTGGATTACGTGCCCCTCCACTTTACCACCGGTCAGACCCACGATTACAAACAGAAGAGGGAGGGTGGCAAGTCGGTCTTGGTCGAAATCGTATGTGTCTCAATTGTGGTCGTGATTATCAGTATCAGTAGCGTTTTTGCTGCAAGAGACTAAATGATATTGATGAGTAGTAGTAGTCGTCTTCGAATTTGTCGTCGTCGTCGTCGTCGTCGAAATCGCACACCGACGAGAAGGTTTAATGTGTATGAAAAAAATGGCCTAAAAATTACTACTTCTCGACCATCTTTACCTAAAAATCACATAACATTGCAATCCTGCTTTTGTCCGTATTTTGAAAACACTTCTCGCACAATTCTCTCTGTCTCGTCATCGATTTCCTTCTGCCTTGACTTGGTGGACTGAGGGTACATAGCCTTCGTCAGCCTTTCAACCTCGGGAAGTCGAGTCAACTTGCTCCTGAGGCTCTTTGAACGGCAGACTGGGCAGTTCACCCTCGTTTCCACCCTTCCGTTCACCAATTCTTCCCCGCTACTACTGTCTTTCTTGACAACTTCATCCACACAACTCTCGCAGAACGCATGACCGCACTCAAACCCCAAGGGCTTGAACAATGGGTCAAGACAAACAGGGCAGTCGAGTCTGTGCCAGGAGCGGTGGGAAGAATGCATGGAAAAGGAGGGCGGGGGGGGGGATTAGCTGCCGAGAAATATCAACACGAGTAACTTCTGGTCTGGTTCAGTCCACACGAAATAGCCACTTTCCTTCTCACCTGAAGTCGTCATTCCGGATTTCGGGCACGACATTTTCCATCTCTCCTGTGATGGCATCTTGACTCAGATCAATGTCCCTCTCGAAAAATGCCAATGCCTTGAGTTCAGCGATAGTGTTGTCCCTGCCACCTAAAAATCCATAGGTTGATCGCAATTTTGTCTGCAAATATTCGGATCCCGACGGCAACGTTTGAAACTGAGTTCTACGCAGCCTTAACTTGTCATACTTCTTGAGGACCTTCCTAACTGCAGCTCGATTCATTTGCACGTAAAGCAGTAGAGACTGAGCTTCGGTGGCATGTTGAGGAGGTTCGCTGTAGTTTCGGGAGGGTGCATCTCCTTTGGCACCATCGCTTCCAACCGAGAACTCGTCACTCTCAGCCCGAGTACGCTTCACTTTCGTCCCCCCGCCCTTACACCCACCAAAGACTCCCCCTCCTCGATTGCCTGAACCCTGGTTAGCTCCGTCGCTGTTACTCCTGCTTCTCCGCCGACGACCGAGACTGCGATTGCTGCCGCTTAATGAACGTGAGCGACGTTCCGACATGGACTTGTAAGACTGTTGGTAAATCTGTTCCACGTGAGCACATTCAGAGTCAATGTCCGTAAAAAATAGGGAAGTCAAGTGGGCTGGATTCTTTTTCACTGAAAAAGTAGTAGAATTCCCCACATGTGGTGGCAGAGATGTAGTAGATATTACGGAGTCTCCCAGTGTTGTTGTTGGAATTGTTGCTGTTGCTGTTGCTGTTGCTGTTGCTGTTGCTGTTGCTGTTGTTGTTAATGCTGTTGCTTTGGGGACTTGGGACAGCAGCGCGAAAGTGCTCTCCGCTACCAAACTTCCAACTGGGGTTGAGGTTGGAGTCGGAGCCCCTTCGATTACCTGATCACCAACAGCCTGATCATCACCAAAATCATCGTCTTCATCATCATCAGCAGAGTCATCATCATCGTGCGATGTTACCGGTTCAATGGTAGGGTAGGTTTCGGTAAGGGTAGATTGGGCCGGGGGTAGAGGTAAGTCACTACTGCAGTGAGCAGCAGAGATTTTTTCGTAGCCACAGTCTGCTTTGTTTTCCTTCTCTGCCTTGTCTCCTCCTCCTTCCCCCTCCTTCAAAAATTTGAGCATTTTCTTCAGACGCTTATAATCCACACAGTTTCCGGAAAAGTTCGATGATGCGGAAGCTTTGTAAACGTCGAACTGCTTGTTGAAACGCATAGCGAAAATTGAAGGCGTCAATCAGAAGTCACGGCTCGCGGTGTTATTTTAGATAAATGTGTCAAGTGGATCAAATCTGGACGTATTAGGAACGCGATGGGCGAGGAATTCGTGTTTATAGATACAATAAATCCGAATCCATTCCTCAAAGTCGAACTGAAATTTTGGATGGGAAGAGTGAAATGAAAGAAGAACATTTTTGAATCCAAAATCCAAGAGAGAGGGCCTCAAGTGTCAATTCAAAATCAACATTAAAAAAAGACTATCCTCTCTCATTCCGGTAAAAATCCTCTACAATCTTTAACGACTTTTCTCCTTCCCTTTCTATTCTATTCTTTTTTATTTTTCGTTTTTACGAAATCTACTAATTATCTTCCTGTTAACACTCCAACCTTCCCATCCTCTCCTCAAACCCAACGAACTCCTCATTAATCCCCTGCACCACCTCCTCATACCCCGCCAAGAACCTATCGCACCTCCTTCTAAGATTCCTAACCCTCCCCTCCAGCGCCGCCGCCCCCGCCTCGACTCTCTTGATCCTATCATTTAGGTCCCGTCTCCCGAGTTTGGCCATGACCTTCGGTGCATCAGCTGTCTTTTTGTCCATCTCCTCGATCTCGTGAAGTTCATCCAGTAGCCTATGTATATCTGGTGCAGAATCGACTATGGAGGCTGTAACAGGTCCAGAGGTCGATGATGATGACGCTGATATCAACGACGAGCTCTGCAGTTCGTTGAATATCCTTATGGTATCTCTCACAGACCGGCTCCCCAAAGCATTACTGCCACCAGTACTAACTGGTACTGTAAGTATACCCTCCAACTTCCCCTCTAATTCCCTCAGTCTCGTCTGTATGACTTGCTGTCCGTGTTTGTTGCCGTATGTGGCCCCCGCGAGGACACCTTGTTTCCGGAGGCTGGAGGCACGCTCTTCTAGAACTTGCAGGCGGGAGAGGAGGTTAGAGGTTGAGGGCGATGGGTCGTTCCTAGGAGCCATCGGGGAAGGTGTGCGAGCTGCGTGCTGGGACATTACGTAGAAGTAAAAGTGGAGGATCAGGGATTCAGAGGTATTCAGAATTTTAACTTTGAAAAAAAATCTCGGGGATCGAGAGATTCTTTTTTCGGTCGGTCAGAGGGGTTTTTTTCTTACTTAGAAGTTAAATTCAAGGAGATACTCAGCGGTCACAACAAAAACACAAAAACTTGGGTTATTGGGACTATTTCCTGGTAAAATAATAAATTAACAAGGGACCTCGCCCCCCCCCAGATCCCCGGCCTCCCGAACCCCCTTTAAGCTAAAATAACCCCTACGTATTCCCCCTCCCTCAACACAATATGTCGTCGTCCTTATCCTTCGATAAAGCTCGCCTAGTCAGTGCTTTCTTTCTTCTCGTGCTATGTTCTTCTGTGTTCTTTGTGTTCTTCTGTCGAAAGTCTTCCTTTTTCTCTTTGCAACCAATGACTTCTCAAGAAAAGTCCAATCTCCCGGAGGCCAAATCGCCATGTCCCACGCAGTTCTATACATCTGCGCTGAATAAAAACTCCGCACAATCGACGTCGCCAGGCATTTTCCCCCTTTCTGGCACTCCATACTTTTGTTTATCCAACAATGCGTCGTCATCGTCATCGTTGCCGTCTTCTAGCAACCTTGCCACATTAAGTTCTACTTGCTCCCTCCCTCCATCGTCTGCGCGGTCAGCCCTCACCCTTGCTACAGTGTCCGACCCACACTACGTAGTTTTCGGCGCTCATATTGTCGGCCCCGAGGATCCTCCTGACAGCAAGGTCCCGCAATGCGAGCACAGGAGCAGTGGCGAGGTCCTTTTAGTGAAGAAATCTGACACAAAATCAGACAAGGACTTTGTCTACAGTTTTAACTTCTTCAGCGATCATTCATTTTCGCCTCAAAAGGTTCACAATGAAGGTGAAGGTTGGAGTTCTATAAAGTTTACTATGCGGGTTACTTGTGCAGAATGCGACCAGGCTGCGTTTGTCGGCGGAGATGCTGATCTTCGCCGATATCTGTTCTCTGCGGAAGGCCGATTAGTCGGCCCAAGCATATCTCACTGCACGCAAAGCTTTGTCTACTCTTCATTTTATCCTCCACAACGACAACAAGAGCACAGCGTAATCGACGTCGAATTCGATTGCAAAGGTCGTGACGGCGGTGACCATTTGCTAGAGGTGAAGGTATCACGGTTACCTGTCGCGGCAACGTCTACTGATAGGAGGGCACTACCAGTAAATCATTTAGCGCTACGTAAACTAGTAACCATGCCTCATTCTGCCCTACGCGATCCTGATGTTGGCACTGCATGCGGCGATAAGGATTATCGTCACGGTAGATGGATTAGAAAGGACGATTTTGAGAAAGCACCGGTCGATTGGGAGAACGACGAAATGGGTTATAACGTCGGTTATACTTACAAACCATATTCGTGTGATATAAAACGGTACAGCGAAGATGAACTTGGGAAGTGCTTTGCGGGGAAGAACATTATGTTAAGCGGCGATAGTCTTGGAAGGGAGGTATTCATGGGTTT
>Ga0115555_1000990_pt1 | contig 19623 bp, 14 predicted proteins | sample COGITO_mtgs_1104_2_FD_87285 | JGI IMG/M metagenome (GOLD analysis project Ga0115555, IMG submission 87285) | Pelagic marine microbial communities from North Sea - COGITO_mtgs_110407 | ecosystem: Environmental > Aquatic > Marine > Epipelagic | place: Germany:Helgoland, sampling site Kabeltonne... | reverse complement strand
CCAAATGTAACGTTGCTGCTACCAAATTCTTCGCCATTTCTAACGCCACCAACGGCGTGAGTACTGGATATCAATGTACATGCCTTGATATTTCCAAATGTAACGTTGCTGCTACCAAATTCTCGCCATTTCTAACGCCACCAACGCCCCTACCATTGCAACTCGCTTCGCTCGTCGCAGAGACCTGACATAACCCCGAAATCGAAGCAAGACGACAAAACAGAAGGGCACGCAGGGTGGCACCCGGGCTGGAGGCAGCACCAACTCAAGGGTCGACAACTTAGCTACATGATCCTTGAAGGTCTGGAGAATGCACTCACCAAAATGATAACGGTCACCAGCGAGGCTGGATCTCCCATGCCTTCGGAGCATTGGCACCTCACCAACCGTTACAATAAAATTCGGGAGAGCATATCCTCCAATCCTCAGGGAAAGGGGGAGAAAGACAGGTGCTTCGAGGTGAAATTTTTCGAGGGGTTAGCGGAAGGAGTGCAAGAAAAGCTCATGAACGTCGTTTGCGGGAAGAAGATGCAGTGTCGGACAGAGTTCACCCCAAGAGCTGATCCGGGACGGAATTTAAGGTCACTCATCGGCGAAAATTACCAGGAAATCGAGAGACTCAAGAGTCCTCAAGAAGAATATGAAGGATTTGACGTTGCCGTGGAGGGTCAGCAGGTCCCCGAAGGGTCCGTCGATGTTCTAAGTATAGCCAAGGGCATGCCAACAGAGACCAGGGCATTGGAGGCGTCCAAAACAGGACCGCAAACTGCATCAACAGTAAGAGCAACCCACAATTCCCTGAGGAGAACATCTGCCACAACATGGAAACTGAGCGATAAAGTCAAAGCCGGTGTGTGTGACGGATCCAACCGGTTGCCCTGCGGAAGAAATGTGGGATCCAGATGCTTGATGTATGGGCATAACGATGCCAGGGGGGCAGTAGTTGGTGGGAAAGACGACGGCGCCATCGTCTTTCGTATAGGCGACGATGGCGTCCAGAATGGACTCATCATGGCCAGGTACCAAGATGCAGATGCCACCGTCAAGGCTACCGTCAAGACGGGAGAAAAGGTCATCGCAGAGAAAGAATTCAAGGCAGACAAGGAATTTGTTCTCATAGCGCACGATCAAGACATTCAAGGAAATGATGTCAGTGTCAGCTTCGAAATCGTAAGTGGTACGGCCTTCAGTGTGTCACATTTGTACTGGTCTTGAAGATAAAAAATGTGCTTAAAAGGTAGACGAGTGATTGATTGACAAAAAAACAAATCCCTGGAAGCGCTCTTAGCTCGCAAAATTTGTAAACATTTACTGCCAACATTTAATTATTCTCGAGCTCTCTCTCTCTCTCTCTCTCTCTCTCTCTCTCTCTCTCTCTCTCTCTCTCTCTCTCTATCTATCTATCTATCTAACCAAGATTCTTCGCCTTGTATTTGATCACCTGACCTGGTCTCAGCTGAACTCGACAACCACAATAACAAAATTTGCCATGAGGGAATTTTTTTCCTTTCTGGCGAGCCTCCTCGAGTTGCTTCTCCTCGTATTCTTCCTGATACGCCTCAAGGTTGTCCTTCATTTTCTCCATCTTGGCTTTATTCTCCTCGACACTATCACTGACTCGAGACCATCCAAATGTGCCTTTTCCTCGGTAAACACTGTCGAGCATGGTGATAAACTCGTCGTATTCTACTTCCCCGCTACCATCTTTGTCGATTTCACGGATTAGGCCCTTGAGGCGACTAGCGCTGACATTTTCCCCAAGGTTCTCGAGGATGAGACCCAACTCGCTTTCATCGACGGCACCACTACCATCGAGATCCATTGCCTGGAATTCTTTCTGAAAAGTCTCCATCTGTTCCTTGTCATATCGACGTCTCAAATCATTGTTGAGCTTATCAGGGAGATAAAATTTTATTTCTGATGGCATCTCCCACGTTGTGATCTTTGTTTTCACATTGTGGTAGTAGGGGCGTTGGACCATTGGATGCACAAATTTCTGCCAGTCCCCGAGCTTTTTTCCGGCGCTATTTTTCCCTCCCAATCCAATCATGCTGCTGGCGCTGATCTTTCTCCTGTATGACCGATTCCAACAAGCGATGCAGAGGCAGCAAAAATATTTGGCGCAGAATCCACGCTGCGCCTTCTTCCATTCCTTCCACCAGTCAAGGATCTTAACCATCGCCTCAAAACTAATTTCGCCGAATTCATCCTTGTCGGTGAGCTTCCAAACCATCTTGAATTTTTTTTCGTCTTCCACTAATTTCAGCTCGCCGATCTCAGGAAGGATCTCCCTGAACTCCTCAACACTTATCTTTTGAGATTCGTCCCAGTCATATTCGGAGTACACTCTTTTCAGCTTCTTGATTTCCCTGCGTGAGAATTTCATGAAAAGCTCCGTGGGTAGGAAGAAAGGATCTGCTTCCGGTCTTGTCCACCTGACCATCTTTGTCTTTGCGTTGGCATAGAACGACTTTTCGTCCGTCAATTGGTACTCAATCCAGCCCTCAGGACACGGGGTGACAATCTTTACCTGATTGCTGAATTCACTCTCAACAGACTGTCCGATGTTGTTCTCCGTACTGACTGAGAACTTGTAAATGGAATACTCTTTCAGATTGTCGATTGCAACTTGCAAAGGAAGTGAGCCGTCAAGCTCGTCGGGCTCGAGCTTTTCATGGCCCTTTAAGACCCACTCCTTTCCCCCCTTGCCATCTTTCTTTTGGTCGAGTCGGTAGCGATTAACATAGATTGTCGTGATCGGAAATCGTTCGTTAACGAGCGGCCTTTCCCACCAAACAATTGCTCTTCTCAGCCCACCGACGGCCGAGACATGAAGGGGAGGGTCGGGAAACCCGCGTTCGCGCCGAAGTAATATAGCGGATGCAGTCATAGTCTTCTTGCCCTTGCTCAATTCGTTGCCTTCTTGTGGCCGCGTCCAGAATCGTTCTCTTGTTATCTCCTCGAACCAGTAAGCTCGTTCATACTGAAAGTCAAGCGCACGCACGTAACGTCCAACCTTAATAGTCCTGCGCCAAGTATGATTTGAGTGAGTCGTTTTTTATTTGGATTCGCATTCGAAGAGACCCCTATTATTGGCTCACTCGCAGCGTTGGCTTACCTCCCCGGTACAGGGATTTCCCAGAGCTCCTCCTTCGTTGTAGTTTCCACCCAGTAATTTCTTCCGCTAGCTGGCTCCACCATTTTACGCCACTCCTCGAACTCGTTGGAGAAAACGTCCATCTGCATGTATTCATTCTCCCGCGCCTGCTCCGCTTCCTTCAATCTTCGGGCCTCTATTTGCTCCCAAGTCTCTTCATCCTCGTCGCTCTCTTCATCTGAGTCAATTAAATCAGGGTCATCTTCGTCGATTTCGAGAGGCGGAGGCATGTCCTTCTCTACGCGGTTCGCAAAGTAATCAACTAATGTCTCGCAATTGTCTGCAGCCAGCATTTTTTTTATCCGCTTCCTATTCTTCCGCCAATATCGCTTTCCCATGCAGCGCTCTTGTAATTTATGCTGCAGAATGAAACATGGCTTAAGCACTGTTCCAGCCTTCTTCTCTACCTTCATAAACTCCGTAAAGCTCACGTCAAGCGAATTGTCGCCGTCGAGCAGCCTCATGAGCTTTTCAACAAGTGCCGATGTGTCGCCGGCGCAGACATCTGATATCATGATCTCGAGCTCCTTCTGAGTGATTCCTCCATCTTTGTCATCGTCGTAGAGGTCGAACAAGTAGCGAGAAAGAAAAGTCTGGTCCATGAAACAAAAGTTGAACAAACCGATGAAGAATTCACAGACATCCAAATTCATGTTGCTGTCCCCCTCAGTGTTTATATCCATCTGCCTGAAGGATCTCTCGACGAATTTGCTATGATCAAGTCTAAGATGTGTGAAGAACTCGGGAAGGGAGATCTGACCGCTAGAATCCTTGTCGACACTGTGAAACAATTTTAGAAATCGCACCTTTTGCTTCTTCTTCATCTTCAAATAATCCATGAGTTCAATTAGATCTGGACCGGCGTCGCACAGCTTCATGCGTTCCTCAAGAGAGGGACCAAAGAAATATCCCATGGTGCTAATGCTTCGGGATCCCTCAGTGAACTTACAATCCTGTGTTGATGGTTTCTCTTCCAGGAGTGTCCTCAAAACTTCAGAGGTTCTGTTTTGATCATATCGAATTTTCCATACCGCGGCTCTAAGAGGAGTAGAATTGGCAGATTTTTGCTCGGTTTTAATCAACACTCGTGGACTTCTCAACCAATTTTGTCTGTTGACGTTTTGGTTTTGTTTTTTTGCTCGGCCGGGCCACTTTTCTGTAACCATAACCCCTTCATATACTCTCGAAACAGGTTGAAAAAACATCCCTTGGCTCCTTCCTCGATTTTTAGACTATAGCAACACATTCAATTATCACAATAACAATCTCTCTGGTTTCTTCCTCCAAGTGTGATCTTTTGGAAACATTGGCAACTATGGCTACCATTGACTTGGGTGCCATTCTGAAATGGGGTGATTTTGTTACGGGAATATGTATCGCAATCGTAGGATTTCTCAAGACTATGACCTTCTTTAGTACCGGAGGACAGTTTCTTTTGGCATACTTTGTTTATTCTCTCTCCACAATCCTCTTCGGCATTCTAATTGCGCAGACAATCAGTCCACTTGATTGGTGCGTGAAGTGGTTCCCATTCGTCATACCCTGGGGTTCAAGGGGCTGTTTTATGATTTACGTGGGCCTGGGAGCTTTCGGGAGTAACGGTTTCTCTTTTGAGGATGTTGTGGCTTTCTTCTGTGTTATATTTGGGTTTCTCCATCTGATCTTGTCATGCACAGGATCGGTCCGTGATGAAGGCGGGTCACAGCAAACAATTACCCGTACGACTACGACGACTACGAAAAGAACGTCAGGGATGAAACAAGGGAGCAGCGCGCGGATGGGAGGCCGAGTGTAAATAAAGCTAATAACAGACAGAGAATTGAAGACTTGGTTGGTTTCTGCTGCAAAACCGCATCATATCATTTCGCTATTAAGGCCCACAAGTGTATATAGCTTCGTTACTGTCTTTGTATCTGCCAAAAAATGTGCGTAGCCGACCACACCGACATTACCCCCCGAAAAAACTCAGCCTAAGCTCCGCAGCTCAAGCAAATTTCATCATCTTCATCTTGCACCAAACTCTTCGCCTTCAAACTGAGCTTGTCCATTCCGGGTAAGACCTTCGATGCAGGGTTTGTTGTTGTTTCCTTGTTAGTGCTCACCAGGCTCGCCTGATCTACAGTGAATTGGATCGCTTGTGCCTTCGGCTGTGTTCGGAGGTAGTACATTCCCGTCTTCAACCCCTTTCTCCAAGCGTAGAAGTGCATGCTGGTAAGCTTTCCAGTTGTTGGCGCTCCCATGTGGATGTTAAGAGATTGAGACTGGCAGATGTAGGCGCCACGAGCGGCCGCCATGTCCAAAATGACCTTTTGGCTGATCTCCCAGACTGTCTTGTAAATGTCCTTAAGCTTCTGGGGGATGTTGAGCTTCTGGACAGATCCCCCATCAGCAATCATCTGGTTTCTGTTATCTGGTGTCCAATATCCATTGGTTACGAGGTCGCGGAGCAAGTACTTGTTGACCACCGCGAACTCGCCTGCTAACACTCGCCGGTTGTACATGTTGGACGTGAAGGGCTCGATGGCCTCATTATTTCCCATAATCTGCGCAGTTGAGGCGGTGGGCATAGGCGCAACAAGCAAGCTATTCCTGAGACCAACACGGGCAATCTGGGACTTCAGCGTGGCCCAGTTCCAGCGGTCGCTAGGCGTGACTCCCCACAGGTCGAACTGCAACTTTCCCTGCGACGCAGGGCTACCCGGGTAGCTCTGGTAGTGGCCCTCCACAGCAGCGAGCTCGCAACTGGCCTCCACTGCGCCGAAATAAATCGTCTCGAAGATGCTCCTGTTCAACTCCTGGGCCTCCACACTATCGAAGGGGAGAGAAAGCTTGCAGAAGGCGTCTGCAAGCCCCTGTACGCCGATTCCGATAGGGCGGTGTCGCATGTTGCTGTTCTTTGCCTCTTTGACAGGGTAGTAGTTGATATCAATGACACGGTTGAGATTCTTGGTGACCGTCTTGGTGATCTGATAAAGATTATCAAAGTCGAAGAAGGCAACCTCGGGGACATTGTCTCCGCTATCTGTGTCGTGGGGTCCGCCTTTGACCAAGATTCCCAGGTTAATGCTGGCTAGGTTGCAGACGGCAACTTCATCTGGGCTGGTGAACTCGACAATCTCTGTGCACAAGTTGCTGCTCTTGATTGTCCCTAAATTCTGCTGGTTTGATTTGCTGTTGCACGCGTCCTTGAAGAGCATGTACGGCGTTCCAGTTTCGACCTGCGACTCCAAAATCGCAAACCACAGCTTCTGCGCCTTGATAGTCTTGCGTCCCTTGCCCTCCTTCTCATACTGAATGTATTTTGCCTCAAACTCGGCACTGTGGGAATCGTGCAAGCCAGGGCACTCATTGGGGCACATTAGAGTCCAGTCGCCTCCCTCGGACACACGCTTCATGAACAAGTCGGGAATCCACAGCGCGTAGAAAAGGTCGCGAGCGCGACAGTTCTCGTCTCCATGGTTCTTGCGCAAGTCCAGAAAGTCATGGATGTCAGCATGCCAGGGCTCAACATACATGGCGAAGCTACCCTTCCTCTTGCCTCCGCCCTGGTCGACGTAGCGTGCGGTGTCATTGAAAACCCTGAGCATCGGGACAATACCGTTGCTCTCTCCGTTGGTACCGCGAACGTAGCTACCTCCCGCCCTCACGTTGCTGATGCTCAGCCCGATCCCCCCAGCATACTGGGAGATCTCAGCGCACTGCTTGAGGGTGTCGAAGATACCTTCGATCGAGTCATCTTTCATCATCAGCAGAAAGCAGCTCGACAGCTGAGGACGCGTGGTTCCGGCGTTGAAAAGGGTGGGGGTGGCATGAGTGAAGAACTTCTGACTCATGAGATCATAAGTTTCCAGGACTTTCTCCACATTGTGTCCCCAAAGGCCAATAGCTACACGCATGATCAGATATTGGGGGCGCTCAACGATCCTGTCGTCGATTCTCATCAAGTAGGACCTTGTCAATGTCTTGAAACCAAAGTAATCGTAGCTAAAGTCTCGCTCCATCTTGATGGCAGCCTCAAATGTGTCCATGTTGGCATCAGCAGCTGCCTTGAATTCCTCGCTAACGAGCGGTGCCCACACACCAGTCTTGGGGTGGCGGTTGTTGAAGCACATTTTCACGCATTCGGCGAATGTAGAAGGTGTCTCTTTGTGCATGTTACTGACCGCAATCCGCCCAGCCAACACATTAAAGTCGGGGTGGGTTGTTGCCTGGTAGGCGCAGGTCTGAGCAGCGAGCTCATCCAGCTCCGTTGTAGTGACACCAGGGTAAATACCTGCTATCACCTTCTGAGCAACGGCAGGTGCGTTCACGTACTTGGGATCTAGGTCTTCGCAGAACCGCTGTATGCGGGAAGTGACCTTATCAAACTTGATCTCCTCTTGGCGGCCATCTCTCTTACGGACAAACATTTTTCTGCGGAGAATCGGAATAAATGGACGGGAAAAACGTAACGAAGGGGTTTTTTGAGGTATGAGTGTGTGTGTGAAGAACGTTATCGTCCAGAAGCGAGTGTTAGATTAGTTAGGGGGTCATTTCGTTTGCCTCCAAAGCGGCATCGACCAACAAAACAATCCATCCATCGGGATTTAGATATTTTTAAGGCCACACAGACACGATGTACATTATAATGATCCCAGAAAGCAGCTAAAATTACCTGTAACGCTATTTTGTGGCTGATAGGAGATGGAGGTTCGAGAAACTCAGCGGGGTGGGGCCAAGAAACAAGAACCACTCATAAATCAACGTCTTCCCTTTTTTAAATAGTCTCTCGGCGATTACTGCTTATTCAATCTCCCTAAACCTTGTTAATAACGCTCCCACGACCCGTAGTCTCCATTCTCTTTCTCCATTCTCTTTCTCCATCCATGGTCTCTCTTTTCGTCACGTTCACTGTTCTCTCAACGATCCTGCACGGTTGCGTAGGTCACCAAGTTGTTACCCTTCCTGGCTTGGACACTTCCCTGAAAATATACGAAATTTCGTTTCTCATGGCACACGATGCTGCGACTTCCTATCTGGACGATGATGACGATTTTCGGCCTTTATATCAGAACCAGGTGGCTGACTTCCAGCAGCAGTACAACTGCGGTGTACGAGCTCTTGATATCCGTATCTGTATGATCGACGACAACCTCGTGTTCCGACATGGAAAGGTTATCATTCCTCAAGTGAACCTGACAGAATTAATCTCTGATTCAATTGAATGGGTGAATGAAGCCAGTTCTGAGGGCATCTTTAATGCTACTGGGGATGTAATTCTCTTCTACTTCTCCTCCTCGGGCAGTAGCGACGATTATGTCTGTGGTTCATACGATGACAACATGGTCAAAGTAAAGGAATACCTATCTGCTTCGAGTATTCCGTTTTATTCAAGCCAAGATATCAGCGATCCCACAAAGTCGACACTCTCTGCAGTGCTAGCGAACTCCCCGCACAACATCATTGCGGTGTCGGATATCGTGCAGGACAATTTTGATGAAACTCTTAGCTGCAATAGGTGAGGAAGGTTAATTTTTGCATTTCAACCGTCTTTCCCCGAGCTGACACCCCCCCAGAGTCAACCCCGCCGTAATCCTCCCTAGCCCTTGTAATGTAGACCCTGAGGCCAATGACGCGTGTTTGATTTCTGCCTTCCAGAGCATTTTGGGCATAACCGAGCTGGCAGCTACATTTCTCGTGGACGATATCGACCTCTCAGGCCCCGACCTTTGTGCTGGAGAAATTCTCTGCAACTGTTTCTCCGACTCGAACTTGACCAAGGCGGACCCCTCGATCCCCCTCACCTGTGAGTACAATGGGGTTCGGCTAGTGGAATCATGCTGGTACGATGACGGTCCGATTGATGCGCTTTACACGCACCTTGATGACAACGTCGACAATTCCCCAAGTGGTGCCCTCTGGCAGCAACAAGGATTGTGGCAGGGGAACAGTTTTAGTCAACTTGTGATGACTTTCATGGGCAGCTCCCTCACGCTCGACATCACGGAATCTCGGCTCAATCAGAACAATACCGAACGCCTCTTTTCGATAGCCCCTGAAAAAGTTAACATTTTTAATACCGACAATAGCTGCGAGGATGGACCAGAAATGTCAATTGGAATGCGAAGAGCTGGAATATTGACTTATGTCGGCGACGACGATCACGTCGTCGCTCCACCTCCGAGTCGCCCTGAAAATAATAGCCAATGCCTCGACAACCCCGACTTTGTTGACCTGATGCTGTTCACTTGCAATGAATGGCGATGCGCCGATTGTGACAAATCTTTTTATGGACCGTACAGCAAGGAAAAGTTGATTAATAACTGTCCCCTCTCGTGTGGTGTTTGCGGAGATCTTGACAAATCATTTTGTACCTCTAGTGGTGCGGGGCGTAGTGCGGCAGTGGGGGGAACTGGCGTCAAAGTCGTTGTGTTGGCGGCGGTGACTGTTGTTTCATTAATTATTTGATGCGAAAAGTAAAGGAGGCATTTACATTCAGAGTTCTTCTTCTTCTTCTTCTTTAACTACACTCCCTCTTTTCAATTACTTAAATTGACCCATCTAATCCATCTACCAACCATCTCCCTCACCACATTTACGGTAGAACAAATTACAGCCACAAACCACTAACTTGACCACTTAAGAAGACCCGAGAACATTTGAGACCTCATTACTTCATTCTCCCTTACCCAAAAGACAACGCGTGGGGTTTATCCTTCGGTCGACCTCTCCTTGACTCGTCTTCGTCGACTGCTTCGTTCAGATTTTCTACCCCTTTTGTAGAAGTGTCACCCCATTCCCCCTCCAAAACGAAATTTCCCATCATACAGCAAGTGTCATCCTCAACCTGGATGCTCGCAAGTGACTTCCGCAAGTATTTTCTAATATTTCCGCCTTCGTTCACAACAATCGCGCTGCGCTTAGAGCTTGAAGGAGGGGCCAGCGGGTTGTCAGACATGACATTGATACCTCCCTCGTCAGCCATGAGAGTCAGTACAAAACGCTTCGGGCGAAAGAGGCGGACCACGTTGTTAATCAGACTGCCATAAGATCGGAGCGGCTGGTTGGTTTCAAACGATGCATAACTACTCTCCTTCTCTGGCGTGACGTGCACCGTGCTGTAGCTTTTAAATATGATAGCATTCATTGAAAAGCCACAGGGCTCAAACGCCCGGGGATCGATCATTGCACCAGGGCAGAGGTTCGTCAGCCCACTATTCGTTAGCATCTTGTGGCTGATCTCCTCCACTTCTGGCCGGAGCAATTTTGACCCGTCTGACTTGGCGTCCACCCCATTCACGTCCCTGTGCCTGTATTGGTCATAGTAAAACTTTGATGCCAGCTCCTCATCAATATCGAACATCATAACGTTCAGCACCCTGTCGGTGGAGACTAGGTCGTTGCGAATTGTCTTGTCCGCCACGAAAACGAACCAGTGGTCCCCTGTGACCGGTCCGAGAGTGTATCCGTTCCCCTTAAGGCTCGTGCTGAAATCTTCGTGTTTGGAGATGTACTCGAGCTCCCTCTGGAAGCTCGTGTGGGGTCCTTCTCGCAGCTGGAGCTCGGGGAAAGTGAAGTTTTTGCGGCTGTACCCCATCCATTCAATCTGCAAACCGCCATTGAGGAAGTTTTTGTCGCAAGCAAAACGAAGAAGGGTCTTCACACAGCGGAGAAGGGTGGTGGTTCCACAGGTTTTCAGGATGATCATGTACGGATAAACAAACAGAGAGGACTGTTCGGTACGATATAGGTACAAGGCGACGGTGAGGCAGGGAAAAGAAGAAGAAAAAGAATTGAGCGAAGGCAAGCGAAGAGGTTTGCACGTGAGAAAGATGAGAGAGTGAGAGAGTGTTCTTCAGGGGGAGAGTTCCTTCTTCACAGCTTTCAGTGCCCAAGAGCTCATTTCTCACCTCGCTAAGGACATAAGCGTCCAAGTAAGCATTGCTCATCTGGCTAACGATGGTGCACCTCGCGCGGCCGCATATTTGATTGAGCGCAGACCTCGGAAGGCAACGGAGGCCCCGAGGGTGGTCTGCCTTCGGAACAAACTGCACCTCAAGGGTCTTCTCGGGACCCTCAAAGGGAAGGGAGGTGATGTCAAGGTCGTCTAGGGAGGATAAACTGCCAGTAGAGCCTAGAGAGGGGGACGTAGAACCTGGAAGGGGTGGATGGGGGGGTGTATCGGCCATGTGGGGATATAAGGGACGCAACAAGTTTGAGAGGAATATGGGAGATTTTTAGAGAAGACGTCGCCGGCGCAGCCGCACTTGCTTTAAAGAGCTAAATTCTCCTTTATAGAGTTCAAAAGTTCCTGTGGGTAGTGTGGCGTGAAAGAACGTTAATTTTTTTAAGAGAGAGAGGTAAACAACAAACCAAAATACCGCGTACAAAAACCGAACGCGAAATTGAATACCTTATCGTACTACCTTTTTGTTCCGCCCTTCCCACCTGACCCCTGGTTTGGCCTTGATAGCTTCCATTTTACATTTAGGCAGACGATGGGTTACAGGATGCTTTTTGGCGTCATGGGACTCCTGCTCCTTTCTCCTTGTTCGCCGTTTCTTCCCCTCGCCCTCCGTCACCGTTCCATTGTTCCTACTCAGTCCAAGTGGATATGGCAGTCTTCGTCGACAACTTTGTCCTCTACAGCGGCTGCCTCCTCCTCAGAGGCTGCCTCCTCCTCAGACTACTCCGCCTCGTCAATAACCGTGTTGAGAGGTTTGGACCCGGTCCGAAAGCGACCAGGAATGTACATTGGGTCGACAGGCCCTGCGGGCCTGCACCACCTACTCTGGGAGATCGTAGATAACTCTATTGACGAGGTCATGGGCGGCCACGCTAGTAAAGTCGTCGTGACTCTGGAGGCGGGAGGTGGAATAAGGGTGTCAGACGACGGAAGGGGGATACCTGTCGACGCAGTCATTGATCCTGATAGACCGGGGGCCAAGATCAGTGCCTTGGAGACGGTTATGACTGTGCTGCACGCCGGAGGGAAGTTTGGAGGAGAAGATTCAGGCTATAAAATGTCTGGAGGATTGCACGGAGTTGGAGTTAGCGTCGTTAATGCGCTCAGTGAGTGGGTAGATGTGAGGGTGAGGAGAGATGGTGGTGTCTATAAAATGAGGTTTGATCGAGGAGTGAAGGTCGGGGATTTGGAATTCGAGAAGGTTGACTTTGAGTCTGGTAATGCATCAAATGATGGCAAAAATGGCCAAAAAGATGATGGCTTTTCAAAGGGAACCACGGTGACGTTCTTGCCGGACATAACTATCTTCAAGAACTCTGAGGGAAAAGGCTGCATCTACTTCGAGCGGGAGAGGTTCGTTCAAAGGATGGACGAGCTTGCATATTTGAACCCTGGCCTCGAGCTTGTTCTCATCGACGAAAGGGAAGATGTGGTGAGGGGAAATTTGGGAAGAGAAAATTTGGGAACGGCTGAGAAAGTCAAGGACACTGGCAACGGTAAGGAAGAGGACGAGTCCGAGGGTGACCGCATCGACCCCGCGACGGGCGCATTAATCCGCACTTTTAAGCACGTGGGGGGTCTCTCGTCGTACTGCTCCCTCCTCTGCGCTCGCAAGACTTCCCTCATTACTCCCATAACGTCCACAGAGCAGATGAAAAGGCTCAAGATTCCGTCGAATATATTCTCAGACAAGAACAAGGAGATCTTGGGGAAGCTACTTAGCGATGAGGGAGACGGGGGGACGATACTGGCGGAAGGGGGGAGCAAAGACGTCAAAGTTAGCGTGGCTTTGAGGTGGTCGTCCGACATGTACAACGAGCTGACCCTCTCCTTTGTGAACAATATTCGGACGAAGGACGGGGGTACCCATGTTGACGGCGTAAAGGCTGGAGTTGCCAAGACCGTGAACCTACTGAAGAAGACACTTATCAAGGGTGGCGAAGATAACATTCCCAGCGAGTACATTCGCGAGGGTCTGACAATGATTGTGAGTGCCAGGGTCACAGAGCCTGAGTTCGAGGGTCAGACCAAGGGACGGCTTGGAAATCCGGAGGTCAGGGGGGTTGTCAACGAAGTCGTATGCAAGGAGCTTACTCGGCTATTCGAGCTCCGCCCTGACATTCTCCAGAAAATCTATGACAAGGCCAACGCTGCTCAGTCTGCCGCTATTGCTGCGCGAGCAGCGAGGGACATGGTGCGGCGCAAATCGCTGCTGGCCAGCAGCGTGCTCCCTGGTAAGCTCGCTGACTGTGCTTCGCGGAATCCCAGCGAGGGTGAGATATTCATCGTAGAGGGTGATTCTGCAGCCGGAAGCGCAAAGCAGGGTCGCGACCGCCGCACACAGGCTATCCTACCCCTCAGAGGCAAAATCTTGAACATTGAGAAGGCGGCAACCGAAAGAATCTACCAAAACACGGAGTTGCAAAACCTCATCAGTGCACTGGGGTTGGGCGTGAAGGGGGCGGAACTGGAGTTGGAGAAATTAAGGTACCACAAGATTATCATCATGACTGATGCGGATGTTGACGGCGCACACATCAGGGTTTTGCTGCTAGTCTTCTTCTACCGGTACCAGCGCGAGCTTATCGAGAACGGATTCGTCTACATTGCATGCCCGCCACTTTACAAGATAACGACAACGTCACCGAAGAAGGAAAAGTATGTATACAACGAGGAGGCCAAGGAGGCCTATTTTGAAGAGATTGGGCCTGAAGCCAGCGGGAAGGCAACATTGCAACGATTCAAGGGTTTGGGAGAAATGATGCCCGACCAGTTGTGGGAGACGACCATGGACCCGAAGGATCGGACCCTGATGCGCGTGACTGTCGAAGATGCGGCAGAAGCAGACAAAATTCTGACGGTCTTAATGGGGGATTCTGTTGCACCCAGAAGAGACTTCATTTACAGCAACAGCGAAAAAATGAACCTGGGCGACCTCGACGTGTGAACGGAAACGTTTATGATTATTACAGTAGTGTTTGATTGTGTAAGTCGCAAAAAGAAATTGGTTTATCTCGGCCTTAATTTTTCTCAGTAGTGAAGTGGTCTGTCACCGTAAGAGCCTAGTCCAGCTGACACCAGAACTTTCTTTCTCAAGCGTGATGACGACTCCAGCTTTGTTGCTGGCAAGCTGCCACGTGCATCCGTCCTTGTCGATCGGTTCAAAGAAACCCTTGACATTCAGCCACTCCTCCCCGTCGTAGTGAAGTTGAACACTATCGTTGGTGTATTTTGTCTTGACCTTGCGCTTATCAATGTCACCTTTGAGAGAATCTGGCTTGACCACAACAATCTCTATCTCATCCTCGTCCTGCGTCCAGACATACCCTTCCCCCGTAGCCACAGCCCTACCCCCCCCACCAAGAACCTCGGTAACATCCTTGCCAAAAGCTCCGCTGACAGCGCCGTCCTTATCGAGGCTTGCCTGGTACTCATGGTTGTCTCGAAATGCCTCTCGAATCCACTTGGCATCACCGTGAATCTCGCCTTCCTCCACGCTCATGTCGATCAACTCGCGTCGATTCGTCGTCGGATTAATGATCCTGCGCGCGACATAACAGTCTCCGTGCAATTTAACACCGGTAAAGCCGCATTTTTCTGCGAGGTCACACGCCCTCTTGTTTAAAGGGTAGGATTTAAGAGTGCTCACTTCGTCAATGTAGATGTTTACAGTTTCGAAACCATTGGTCGGGCCCGCGGTGCTCAGCGGAAATGTCTCCACAGGACTACCACCACTTATGTCGGCCGCTTCAATCATCGAGTTGATGGTTTCGTCAGAGGGCATGTCCACCATGGTCGCCTTTGGAGTACCAGATTCGTCAGTAGTTAGATTGACATGACCGCCCCCTCCACTCGCTTCCCTCGTCTGTTTCATTATTTCCGCCGGCGTGTAGCGAGACTTGAACGTTGAGCTCCCCGATATATTAAATTTGCCTCTCAACTCCTCCAATAGAGGGTCGCTGACATTACGGCTGCCAGAAGCCTTCCGAGATACATTTTCTGGGGGGATGAAGGTGTAGAGTGTCCGAGGAGGCAAGGAAGGGTTCGAGGGAATCATTATGTAGGCGCACTTTCGAGACCCAGGCGGAGGAGGTGACGGATTGTAAAGCGCCTTCTGCGCTTGACCAGGTTCAGAGACCTCAATTCCATGGTCTCGTAAGTATTTCAGGCGGTCCTCCGGGGTCATATCATCCTCACTTGGATTCTCCTCAGGATCTTGGCCAAAGGCGGATTCGTCGATGTGACAGTCGTCGATAGATGGCATCTCATCGTCGGATGAATCCGAATTGTCAGGAACTTGAGCAAACGTGGCCATTTTCCTTTCTTGCTGGGTGGGACAAATGTCGGAAGAGTAGGTAGGTATTCAAACAGCGAAAGGGGAATTTAGTGGGGTTCCTGTAAGATTGGTGCTACTGCTGAGTAGATAGGTGGGGTCAAGGAGCTGGATGTGGAGGTTTGATCCTTAAGGAGTGGGATGAAATTATTCAGGCTCCAAAATATTTCTCCTTGTCTTCATTACCCATTTTCCGCTCACTTTGATGGATCGGTTGCATATTGAGCATCTCCTTGGTTCTGGTTCCTACGGGTCTGTCTATAAGGTTCGCCTTTTGACGCCTCCTCACGCTGTATACGCTCTGAAGATTATCATCCCCCCCCAGAAGCCCACCTCTCACAGCATCAACACACTCAAAAACGATGGCGGCGACGACAAGAATGATGATGGCGATAACTACCTTTCCTCATCCTCTTCCTTTCCTACTTTCGATGCTTTCCAGGGCGAGATTCACCTGCTGAAACTCTGTTGTGGATGCCGACATGTTGTGAGCTATGTGGATAGTTTCCTCTCCCACTCTCCTCACCACCCCCCTCGAGCGTGCATATTGATGGAGTACTGCAGTGGCGGTAGTATCCTGAACTATTGCTCTTTTGGTGGCAATAGAGACGAAATTGAGTCTATTATTAAGCACGCCGCGGCCTCTATTCTCCTTGGCTTGAGCCACTTGCACTCAATTTCTGGTGTTCACCGTGATATCAAAGCCGGGAATGTTCTCGTCACTCACTCCGGATGCATCAAGCTGGCGGACTTTGGTGTTAGCACCATTCATGGTGGTGAAGAGGGCTATGGAGGAAGTTGGGATAGCGAAACTTTGGAGGATTTTGCTGATCGCACAGTAATTGGTTCTCCGTATTGGATGGCCCCAGAAGTTATTGCGCAGTCTCGTTATGGTGGAAGCGCTGATATTTGGAGCTTGGGGATTACTCTTATCGAAATGGCCGAGGGGAAACCTCCTTTGAGTTCGCTCTCGCCCTTGCGGGCAATGTTCACCATTCCCAAGCACCCGCCCCCAACTCTCGCTGATCTGGACCTCTGGTCCGTGCAGTTTGCAAATTTTTTAGATACTTGCCTCCAGAAAAGCCCCGGAGATCGCATTGATTGCGGTCGCGGTTTGCGTCATGCTTTCGTGAGAGAGATCTTGGAGGAAAATGATGGGACGGGAGTCGGGTTGACAATCAAGAGGAACGATGGCTGGTCTGCACTCAAAAAGCTAGTCGCCCTCAAGACTTCGCCTAAAGTCTCTGAGGCAGCAGAATCACCTAGCGATGAGATGAAGAATGCGGCTGTGAAACAGCTCGCAAAGAAAGAGGTGGAGAAGGTGAGAGCAACCAGTCCTGACGGATTATCCCTTTTTGACGGCCATCGCTGTGCCATTCTGACATCACGTTCTCTTTCACCGCAGGAAAAAGTCGAGGACGCCGCTTTCCTAGCCAATGTGCAGAAATTCAAAAACCACATTAACGACAATCACAATAGTTTTATACATGACCTCGACGAAGTCGATGATTATGGCAAGCAAGGCAGTTTTGACCATGAAGTCGTCAAGAAGGGCAAAAATGTCAATGACGGGCAAGAATCTTTCACGCAATCACTCTCGAGCATTTGTAGTGTCATGCCTGGGCAGAGCAAACAGCAGCGAGGAAAAATCACCTTTGAGGATGTCGAATTTTTTCTGAACAACAACATTACTACAGTTTCACCCGCACTCGAGTCAGATACAATTTTAAAGGATCAGCTTCAAACCCTGCACTCTCACTATATAACGTCTTTAAAAAAAATTCTAACGACACATGCGCTTGCCAGAGAGAAACTGCTTGCTGAGGCGACGTTGAGGAACAACCTTCCGCTTGACGTCACGGAGTTAATGCGTGTGGCCGCGGAGAAAGGCAAGCAAGAACAAGAGCAGAATGGAAGCGGGTCTTCAAAATCGAGCGACTCTCATTCTCAAAATGCCAAGAGAAATTAAAAAGTATAATCCAAAATCTATTTGGTTTTAGTGGTATATGTTGGTCAACGGCGGTCACTCTCATTTCGAACGGCCAATCAACCAGCCACCTCCAAATTAAGTTATTACCGCACGTACAAGACCGTTACAATTAGAAACTCTTGCATCACTGCATACCCGACCAAACAAAAACATCCAATATTGATCTCCCCATCAATAATCATGCATTCATCGCCACTCTCGCTGTACACAAGGTCACAGAATTCAATACTGTCGTCAAAAACAAAAGTGCTAATAAGGTGCATGGAAGGAATGCTGAATGCAACGGCAGCTGCCAAAGGCACCAAAAAAGAGAAAGGATGGAGAATACGAAGGATATTCAGCCAATTTCTGTATGAGGGGCTTCCCTTCCCTTTACATTTGCTCTTGGTTAGGAGCTTCCATACAACTAGACTGGAAATAAATGGTATCAGCATTGCGTTGATGTAAAATAGCGAAGAATCCAAGATAGCGATTGAGGGAGAGCTGGTGGCAGAAAATAGCTTTGAAGGGAGGCTCCAGATTGTAATTTGCTAAATCAATCAAAAAATCACAACAAAAGTTAGAATAGTTGCACCCATCATCAATCTTACACTCTCCCCCAGGCAGGCGGAATATCAGTAGCTGTGTTCGATAAGATTTTCACGGTAATACATAAACCTTACGAATTCGGAGAAAATTAAAGGCTTGACACCAACTCACCTGTGAATCAATCTCCATCAATGATTGCTCCAGACCACTGTAGTGGAATGTCGCCAGTGGAAGGCTGCAAAAAGGGGCCCAAATCGTGTCAGCAAGCAGAAAGATGGGCCAGGCGACTAATAATCATTTGCGAACAAATCTCACCTGATCGTTCCGACGAAAGATGCTACAAGGAAAAAGAAGATTACCCACAAGAGAGCGTCTTTTTTAGGACTCTTGGCAACAAGCTTGTGTGTTTTGCGTAGTTTTGCGGGCAAGAGGTTGACCTCTTCGCTATTGTCCTCTCCGAAACTACCATCCGTGTAGCTGTCGCTATAATAGTACCCATCCCTCTTACGGATAGCCAATAAAGAAAAGATACTTGCGTATCCAGCGAACATAAACCACTGAGTTCCCATTAGAGTATCGGTTTCCACATTCGCAATACCTCGATTCAGGGGAAGTGTGAAATTTATAGTGGTGACGGAGAGCATGATCACTCCCACATAGCTGGTCGCCATGGTTAGTTTTGAAGTCGTCTCGTGTAGAGCGATCGAGAAGAAATGGAGGCGGCCAGGAGGGGGACGAGATTCGTCGTCAGCTGCTGTGGTTGATGTTCTTGCAGAGACTATGTTGCGGTGCTCGGAGCGCAGTTGTGCTGTTAACGTAGATTCTGGTGTTGTTGCGGGTGCAGCCGATGTCGACACCGATGTTGATGTCGATGTGAACGTGTTATCGCCATCAAGGTCATTTTCACGATCACTTTCACCGTCATTCTCATTTTCATCGCCAAGCGGTTTCTTCCTCTTGCAGCAAATAGAAAAAACTGAACAGATTGACCGCGAAAATCGCCACAAAAGCGAGAATAAATGTCGGCACCACATCGCGTCGCGGAAGCACAGCGCTGGATATGTTACCTGCTTTATCAATGGTTGGCCAATCCCCCCAATCAACATGATTGTGGCGATTCCCATGGCCCCTGCGTCACGAAAGTTTTCATAATTTGTCTTGAACGTGGCAGGGTATAAGACTATCTTTTTATTTAGATGAGCGGCTGACGCATCTACTAGTGTGTTACTCCAATCGGTTTGGAGGGATAAGATCTGGAAAAGCAAGTGCAAGAGAATGAAGACGGTGCTGAGAACAGTGGAAGCCTGGCATGAATTTGCCTTTCTCTGCGAGTTCAAGCTGTTCCGTGAGAAATTCAGTGTCTCATCCGGCAGTAGAGGAGAATCCAGTGCCATTTGAAAACTTCAAAGGAGAGCAGATTTTTCTTTTCTCCGCGCCCCTATTGTATGTAGTACGTGAACAGGGGGGTGGGAGGCGTGGCGATCCCGTTTGTTGTGGTGAGCCTTGTGGTCTGAAAATGAGCAAATCCAGTTTTGGAGGAGGAGTTAAGACGGGCTCGCGTGAATTGAGAGTTAATTGGGAGTCGAGGGGCCCTTAATATAATGTATAAGTCAGAAACGAAGAGTTTTGATGTAAAAAATTAATCTTGAGTGGAGAAATTGTTGGTTTTT
>Ga0115555_1000988_pt1 | contig 19644 bp, 20 predicted proteins | sample COGITO_mtgs_1104_2_FD_87285 | JGI IMG/M metagenome (GOLD analysis project Ga0115555, IMG submission 87285) | Pelagic marine microbial communities from North Sea - COGITO_mtgs_110407 | ecosystem: Environmental > Aquatic > Marine > Epipelagic | place: Germany:Helgoland, sampling site Kabeltonne... | reverse complement strand
TTGTTCTTTCGGGCTCGTTGGTCATTCTGTCGTACCAGCCCCCCCCCTCGACGGCCCCATCTGACCCCAATCCCCCCCCCCCCACTAGATCATCCTCAACCCCGATGGGTAGGTTAACCCCACTCGCGCTGACGAAGGTGACGAATTCGCTCCAGCTGACAAGCTCGCTGTCTCCCTGATGGCTGAATCGCCCCATTAAGGCCTCGAGCTGATTCTCTGTCATTGGGAGTTGGAGCTGTCGGCTGGCCTCCCTGAAGTCCCGACGGGTGACGAACCCGGTCCTTCCCAGGTCGTAGACCTCGAAAGTCGCCGCGGCGACGACGCCTCTCCTTCGAAGCTCGGAGAACTTACTCGCCAGCTTGCTAGCGACGATTTCCATCTCCCGAGCGTCTATGCTCACGAAACGGCAGAAGTCCAAATAATCGACCGTGTCATTTCCGTGCCTGTCGAACCTCCGGCTTATCTGGCCAATCTCCAAAGGCGTTAAGATAATGCTAAGCTGCTCTAACACGTCTACGAACTGCTTCAGGCCGATGTAGCCCCTCCTTTCAGGATCACACGCCTCAAACTGTCTGTGAATGCTCACACTAGGACCCCATTGAGCAACACGCTGTCGCATGCTGTGCCTCAGCTTCAAGGCAACGTCCTGCAGCAAGTAGTCACCACGGTTCCCTCCGCCCCCTAAGGCCGCACTGCCCCCGAGATTGTTTATACTGGTGTTAATGGTGGCGTTCATGTTGTTGTAGGGGGTGGCCCAGGGCGTATGCATCCCCGTAGCCATTCCCGGAGGGGGCCAGGTCTGCCCGAGAGGGTTGCCACCCCAAGGGCTCGCCGCGACTCCCCCTCCATAACCTCCCTGATTTGATGTGTAAGGCGTACTGACTCCCCCGTAGCTTCCCCTCATTGTGTTGTACGGGGTGAAATTGTTGCCCGTGCCACCCCCCATACCTCCTCCCATGGTCATTCCCATGCTTCCAATGCTGCTGTTCCTGGGAGTGAGCTGCAAAATGGTGTGGTACAATTCATTATAGTCGACCATTCCGTCGCCACGCTTCTTGAGCCTCGGCTTCAGCGCCCCTACATCTGCCTCAGTCAAGTAACAACCGATGGTCCTTAAGCTCGCAATCAGCCCATCCCTGGTTACAAGGCCCGTGCCACTAGGGTCCTCCCTCTGGAACAGCGTCCCGTAGGGCTGAGTCGAGGTATTTAGGTTGTCTTGAATCTTTATCAACACAGCATCAACACTGACGCTACTGCTGCCGCTACCACTTTCCTTACCCCCCCTTCTAACGCTGCTTGGCGACTTGCCATCAATGCATATCCTTATGAAGATCTTGTATTCCAGCTTGTCTTTTCCGTGAACATCCAAAGCATTCACTATATGCTTCCTCTCCTTCCCCGAGAGTCGGTCGAAGAGGTCAAATTTCTTCAAGAATTTGTTGAACTGGGAAGTACTCACGAACAAGCGAGACCTACCCCCCGCCAATTTCTGCAAATACTGCACGAAACTGTGCTTCTCTTTCTTGGTAGAGCTAGACAACTCGTCTGTGAGCTTCTCGAGGGCGTCTGTCTGAGCAGCACTGAAACCTCCTTCGTCGCTAACGAAGTCGTCGTTGTCAGTATTCACCATGAAGGAGAGTGATTTCCCACGTGTCTGCACAAATTCACGGAATGTCCTCAGCGGCAAGGCGTCAGCGTTTTCGTCATCGGTGATCATAACAATCATCCTGGCGACCTCAGAATTGGTTAGAGACACAGACAAATCATTCTGGAGCTGTTTCAAGCCCTTTCGGAGGCTGCTCTCGGTAATCTCGTTGTCACTATTCGTCTTGAAAGCATCCTTGAACCTCTTGCTATCTTTAAGCCCAGAGGCCAGCATCTTCAGTTTATTCATGAAGCGCCTATCGCTCTTGCTCAGGGTCTTTCCACTGTTCGACTGCCAGCTAGCCTCTCCAATCGCTCCGCTCAAGCCACTGTAATCCACCCCGCCTGAGCGGTCCACAAAGAACTTGAGCTTCTCTACTGTCAGAGACTTCTTGTTGTAGCCCAAGTTCCTGAGCGCACGAGACACTTCCTCGACGGGCAAAATTCCGGAGCCGTAAACGTCAAGGCGGCGGAACTCACTCTTGACCATCTGTTCCATCATAGCCCCCTTCATGTTCTTGTGCAAATTTGTCAGACTAAACGCGACCTCTTTAATCGCGCTGTCTGTGTCCCTGTTGCCTGTGATAGACTTGCTGGTGTGCGTGGATGCTTCGTCGTCGAACGAGACGGCGCTCGCATCATCTTCGTCCTCTGACGAGTACGTTCGACCGCGGGAAGTGAATTCCTCATCGTCTTCTTCGTCGTCTGTTAAATTCGATGTCTGCGAATTGAGGTCATCATCGCTGCTATTCGCTTCCTCTTCCGATGACGAGTTGTAATAGGATTTCCTCGACTTCGATTTTTTGTCGCTTCTTTTTGGGGTCTTTGCTTCCGTCTTCTTCTTCTTCTTCTTCGCCTTCTTAACCCTTCTAACCTTCTTGACAATCACCGTTTTCTTCTTCTTGACTTTGTCCCAGGTCTTACCATCGCAGAAATTCTTGATCTGCCCAGAAGTTAGGAGCCCCGTGTTGTCAGGGTCAAATCGAGATAGCAAAGAGTCGAAGTTATCATCAGAGAGCTCTTGAATTTCGTTTATATCATTCAGCCAAGTGGTGAATTCGTCTTCGATGTTAATCGCAGAGTCCTTCTTGCGCGACTCGTCAATCACGTCGAGCACCTTCTCGTAGTCGAGGGAACCTGATGAAGAGTTGTCGCCCTCAGCGGTCTCCCGGAAATAATCAGACAGCACCTCAGACACTTCGAACAATGGATCGTCGTCCACTGAAACCACGTCCTCCTCCTCATACTCCTCATTTGTATATTCACTGCCGTCGCTGTCCTCGTTCTCTCCGTCACTATCAAATTGTAAGTCGTCGTCGCTGTCGACCTCGCTCTTGCTCCTGAAGCGTGACTTACGTTTGTCTTTGAGCAATTCGCTGTAGATATCCTCTCCGTTTTCTTCGCACTCTTTCAGCATGTCTTCGAGATTGTCCCCTGTACAGTCCGCCCTCAATCCAAGCAAAAATAATCGAGGGTCGATCATAAAGAACCTCCCGTCCGCTGCCCCGACGTATTGGGCAACAGAAACCAGCTCCCCGTCCGTGAGCTGTCCGGCGCGATCGCGATAATTGAAGAATGTGGACAATCCGTTTGCCAACCCGTCAACCGTCACCAAGCCAATGTCATCTGGGCCGATGGCTGCGACAGCCCTGTTGATAAATTTCTTGAATTTCTCATTCTTCAGCTTGGTATTCATTGCTTCCCGTAATAAAGCATCATCCGAACGTCCTATGATGCTGATGAGCTCCCCGATTGGACGAGGCTTGGGCTCCGTAGCGAATGTATGGAAGTCCTCGCGGGATACACGGCCGGCCCCGTCGGGGGCTACTCTCATGATGAGCATGCGGGTTTCGGGTTGAGATAAACGATATCCCAATCGCTCAACCGCCTGAGCGACGTCCTCCAGGTCCAACCAACCTGGAAACGGCATTCCACCAATTCCCCTCGTGTGTTTCCTCTCCAAATCGAGCCAGGCAGACTCACTATCTACCTTGTCTTTGTTCTGCTTCTTCCGAACCTCGCGTTGGCACTGAAGAACATAATTCCGAAGGGCCTGAGTCGCGTCGCCCACTCGGATCGACTGGCGCTTAGTTGTGTCGCTCATCGATAGAACGACGGATTCGAACTCATCTCGTCCAATCATACCGTCTCCATTAGGGTCAAAAACTTTTCGCAGGCGCATCAACTCGGGCTCAGTAAGGAAGATTCCCACCATCTGGACCATTTTTCTAAATTCTTCTATATCGAGGACCCCATCTCCGTCATCATCTAGGCGCTTGAAGCGCATCTTGATTGTCTTAATCATCTTCTTCTCGCTTCCCTTCTTCCCTCCCGCACCGCCAAAGAAATCCTTAATCTTGACAGCCACCTCGTCAAGCTCGTCGTCGTTAAGCTGTACGAAGGATAAGAATTCCTCCCTAGACAATTTTCCCTTGTTATTTACATCTACGCGATGCATTAAGTGCTTGGTGTCGGGAGTGTCGATGTTGAGCCCGACTTCCTTGAGGAGGTTTCTGAACTGAGTCACGGACAGAGTCCCCACCTTACTGGCATTGACCTTCGAGGATGCTGTCGCATGGCGATTGAAGAGTACCGCGAAGTCGGTGGGCCCGCCACGGGGACTGAAATTCAGGTCGGCGGGAGAAACAAACTGACGAATAGCACGGCGAGCGCTACACTCCAGCTCGTAGTTCCGCTCATCTTCTGGAACGCCGTACCGCCAGTCCTTCTCTGCTGATCGTGGCGTTATGGGCCTGAACCACAAATAAATGTTGACTGCAAAGAGTGCACGACGGTTGAGGTCACCGGTGACATGAATGAAACCGCGGCCGGGGGGCTTATGGATTGCGTTGGATAAATTTTTGGCGTTACCGTGGGTCACAGCAATGTCAACAATCGCATCGCGTTCCTCCTCGTCGGATGTTCCTGCTCTCCTGATCCAAATGTACTGGCTCTTTCCCACCACATTTCCCTTGTTTGTCGACTTATTCAAACAAGTGTACCCGGCGATTACCAGCGCGCTGTCAACCAACTTTTCAGAAATCACTATGTCCACGATCGGCTTGAGGCGAACTCCACTGCCGCCGTGGGACCGGCGGCGGTACCAAAGAAGTATCGGAGATGATAGCATCACACCCTCATTAAGATTCGCCGGAATGTCGCCTCGAGATAAGACCTTCTCGTAGCCATCATTTTGTAGACGGGACTCTTCCATCTCGGATGTGGACATCTGCAGATCAACAACGGGAGATGAGCCCCAAATTCCTTTATCTACCTCTTCGTCGTCCCCGTCATGATGATGCTTAACGCCTTCCCCTAAACTAACGTACTCCAGTATGTCTCGGTAATTTATATGACCAAACCCCCCCGCCCCCTTGTCGATGGTGTGGAAAACCTTCCGAAGCTCAGACTTTTTCAGGTCAAGCTTACGAAGAGCATGCCACTTCTTTGTTACCTTTACAAAGTCTTCACGACTTATCTGTGGGTTCGAACAGACAGGATTTATGGTAGGGAGTTAATGATTGTGGTAATTACTTGCAGTTATGGGGATGAATTTATGTTTGTAATGTTCATCATCCTCATCATGTACAATGCTTTCCTTGACTGTCGTTCCTAAAACGTACCTGTTTTGGGTTTTCCGAGAAGATGTCCTTTAAATACTCTTTCACCTCGTTCGCATCCGGGCGCTTCACATTCAGTGACTTGGCCACGGTTCGCTCGAGCCCACGCTTGAAATCCCTGGCAAGGCCCCCAGCTCCGCGGTTCTGGTCGTACGCTTCAGGAGCATCATCAGACAGGTCGTCGTCCATGTTAGTGCGGCGCTTTTTAGCTGATGATGACAGGTGAGACGGACTCGGACGAGGTTTGTGGGGTGAATTGAAGGCCATGGCAGGGAGCAGTCGGGATCAGTTTTGAAAGCAATCGGGTTTGGTTAAAAGGGGTGGGTAGGGATGCGTGATTCTTTTAAACTCGGTAACTGGCGATAAAAAATGTGTAGAAACAGTCTTGTGTGATCTAACTACGACGATAGATCCTAATAAGATGTATGTTGAGAAGTTGGAAAGCAAAAGAAACGGCCGAAGCATTGTCTAGGGAAGGAAACCACAATCCGATCTTTTTCCTTGTTTTTTGTTGTCCAGACGAATAATTAGCACGCATATGCGCCTAGGAGTATAGTAATTGACATCAATCGTTAAATATCAAGTGACTGCCCGCCGACACACCCATCCCTCAACTCCGATCACCCCAAAGCCTAGACAGAAGGGATGCCACGCCCTACTTCCCCGGCGTCGGAAGATTCGCTGATCAAACACTTTCCGAGCACGAATAGCGGCGCTCAGACCAAAAAAAACGACAATGAACATACCCTAGCCTACCGTTTCAACCCCTCTGGAGAAGGCCTCTGTTACTATAGCAATGGTCGAGTCGCCTTGGCTGTTTCAAGATTATCCGATCACCAATTCAAGTACTATGTTTATGATAATGACTCAGAAAAGACAATGCTATGCTCTCTCAATGAGTATGCGGTAGGCTTTGCCTTGAACAACACCAGGTCTAACCCCCAGAGGGGAAGTAGGCTAGTGCTGACAAACAAGGGTGGGGTTTATGCAGATGAGAAGAGAAATTTGAAGCATGAGTGGAGATGGGACGGTAAGGCCCAAAATGCTGGGAAAATCCCTGCAGAGGGGATCCATATGAACCTCAACAAGAACCTCACTCTGCATTTCACGGATAGGTTCAATATTGAAGTGACTTATGATGTGGATGGGATTGTGAAGCACTTTGATGCGGGCATGAAGCTCAAACGTGTGACAAGCTACTTAGATACCGCCAAAAGCACCGGTTTAGGACGGCTTGAGGTCAAGCTAGACAACAGGAGGAGTTTGTGCCAGAGGCAGCTGGACTTTGGGGAGAGCATGTCAGCTCTTCGGAATAAGAACAACCCCAAGAGCGGAAATTTGTCCTCAATGGTCAAGGACATTGTTGGCAACCTTGAGACGCATTTTGATACGTACGAGAAGGATAAACGGGGCGGGAAGTGCTTGCAGTTGCAACAAGCTCGCGTAGATGCCTTTAACAACACCTGCGGGGAGCTCCCCAAAATCCGGAAGACAGACCAAGACATCGAGTTCTCCAAGGGCTATAGCAAAGCTTTATACCTCAGCAAGAAGGAATCCGAAAATTACGATTTTGACGCCAAGAAAACCGCGCGAAAAATCCTAATCAAACCCAACGGAAAGTGGCGAACTGATCTCGAAATACGGCAGCAACTACAGAATGAAGAGCACCCACCAAACCCGAGGCCAAAGTTCCTCAAGTGCGCCAGCGGGCACTACAGTTACAAACAACCTCTTGCAACGGGAGAAATAAGAGAAAATAATATCGAAAAAATCTCTACTGTGCCAGAGATTCCAGAACTGGAGAAGACTCTAGCACAGAGGGTTTCAGATATGTGCAACTTTACACAGGAGTTACTGAATAGGAAGTACTAGAATGGTAAAATTTGAAGCAATATGCAACGGTAAATTTGCTACTACCCTGTCTTTCTGTTTTTGCTACCTCTTATTCAAGATACTTTTGGTGCTTTTTTGTTTTCACATTGGCAAAGAGTTGCTGATATGGCTCATCGTCATCATCATCTGCATCATCTGCATCATCATCGTCGTCGTCTTCATCAATCAAGCCATTTATCTCCGCCATCGCCACAATTCTACCATAGCCATCCAAGACTCCCTCGTCGTCTTCGTCGTCGTCATCCTCTTCGTCGTCTTCATCACTGTAGAGAGCATCATAAAGAGCAGGGCTTGAGAAGCGTACCCTCTCCTTTCTCTCAGCATGCTCACTAGTCTGGCTGGAGAGATTTTTCGGGGAGGAAGACGAATTCTTAGCTTTCCCATTCGTTTTCTTCGCCTTCAATCCGTCTTTGATTTTGACGTATTCAGAAGTGGTCGCAGAAGTGGATGCAGCAATGGTTGTAGCTTGGGGCCTTGCCTTCTTCTTGGGCTCCTTTTTCTTCTGCACCGCGACTTTCGGCTCCGCCTTGATTACTTTGGCTGTTTTAATATCGTCGTCAGTTTCTAACCACGCCCGTGTCGACTGTCTCCTACTCTTCCTCCAACTTTTCTTCATAGCTTCACTCAGATTTTCTTTCCTCTCATTGGTGAACATAGTCTCTCCCTGCTCCTTGGCCCTCTTCTTGCTGTCATTTATACCTTCGACGACCTTTTTTCTCCACTCCTTGTCGACCCACTTATTCGTGATACTCCTCGATATCTTAAGCCTCGTCGTACGAGATATCTTGCTTCCAATGCGAAGTTTGCTGGAAACCTCCATTTTCGATCGGAAAATAGGGTCCTTCCATTTTTCCTTGAGCGTATCCGAAATCCTCTGGTTCCTTTCAGTCAACTCCTCGTCGTTCATCTGTTCCCAGTACTTCTTCCTCTTCTCCCCCTGCTCTTTCCTAAAGCTGTCATCCTCCCACTTTTTCTTGAGTGTTTCCGATATTTTCTTCTTCGTTTCTTCATTGACTGGTTCCCTCTTTGGTCGAGTTTTCATTTTACTCCTGTAGCCCTCGTCTGCCCACTTCTTCTTCATAACTTCCGACAGGTGCTTCTTCTTGTCTTCACTGAGCTTCTTCCTCCTCTTTGAACCGGTCGACTTCCCTGTTCCGTCGCCTCTGACTCCCTTTTTCTTTCTTTCAAGATACTCCTCCTCTGTCCATCCTTTCTTTTTTAGAAGGCTCTGTATGACACCCTGGCGGATCTTTTCACGGCGCTCCTCGGTGATCACCATCCCCTTATTCCAAGGCGTTTTCCCCCGGTTCGCCTTGGAAATCTTGGAGCGGGAGAGAAATGTATGGGCAGTACCACCCCTCGGAGTCCGACGCTCAGAGGGGGGAGGCACAGGAAGCGACTGCTGCTGAGATCTCGGCTGCTCAGCTCTTTGTGGGCCACCTCTGCTGACACTTTCACCCGAGTCATCGGCCTTTCCGCCGTCGATGTCGCTGTCGCCGTATACTTCATGGAAAGGTTTGCGGAGCCGCAATTCTGTGCCACAGAGCAACAATTCTTTTCTGTCCTTCAGGACAAGGGTACTTGAGAGGGGCTTCGGGAGAGGAATGTGGGACGTTCCCGATATACGATTTGGGAAGAAATTTGGGAAGGATGTTGACAAAGATTTTGACAAGGGGGAACAAACTGCTCCGGAGGAGGGGGTCAGTGGACCTGAGATAAAAAATGCCTCAGTCGATGTCGCCATCAGGAGGGTCATGAGCAGCAACCTTATCGTAGACGGCAGTGCTGTGAAATACAAGGAGTTAACGGGCATTGTCGTCGTCGTTCGGTTGGTTTCGTGAGGTTTTGGTGGGTGGGGGAAGGGACGGGAGACGCTGTTCGACTGTGGTGCACCACAGTAATTCGTCAAAAATCACTTGTGTGAATATTCAGGTTGCCAGAAGCAGCACTCGGTTGAAAGTATTGAGAGAGATCAAGGGAGATGGGCAGAACAATCGATTAGGCATTGACAATACCTGGGTAATGATATTTTTGGTTTTGCAAAAGTAAGCATTTCCGGGAATTAATTTGTGGGCTTCACCGATAAAGAAACGCGCTGAAAGACAGCAGCGAAAAGAGGAGGCAGCAGCAGCAAACAATTTATTTTTTAACAGAAGGCAGAAAACATCCCTGATGACCGTCTCGCTGCGGCGTCTCCGTTCTGAGCTGTTGTCGCTCTCTGATGGCTCTGCACCCCTTCCTCCCTCCTGCCTCCATCTGATCCAGTCTCTCCCAGGTAATTCTCAGTGCATGGACTGCCTAACTCCATCTGATACTTCATGGGCCTCCCCATCGTTTGGGATCCTCCTTTGCCTGCACTGCTCCGGTAAACACAGAGGCCTTGGGGTTGGGATCTCTTTTGTTCGCAGTATGACGATGGATAATTGGACGGTTGATCAGGTTTTGAGTATGTTGGAAGGAGGGAATGACCAGTTGAGGGGATTTTTGAGGAAGCAGAAGGTTATAGATTCATATTCAGATACTGGGGGAGGTGAACAGAAGATTGACGCTGGGGAAGTCTATAGGAGTAAGGCGGCTAAGTATTACAGGAGAGAGATTGCAGGTCACGTTAAGAGAATTAAGGACAAGGGAGTGGAAATGTATGAGGGGAGGGGGGGTGGAAAGGTTAGGAAAGGGAAGTCAAAAGGCGACGATGAGGAAGATGAAGCAACTGGAGGTGGAAACGAAAATGGAAATGAAAATGTTGATGATGATGCTGACACCGATGCGCCAGTTGCTGACATCATCGCTGATGACGCCTCTTCCGCTTCAAACGCTTCATCTTCGTCTTCTTCCTCTTCCCCTGCTGGCTCATCTGACAATATAATCCCTGCGGACAGCATGCAAGAAATGTCTCTCTCTGATTTTGTCCCCTCAGACTCTCCAGTTAAAAGCAACTTGAACGAAGATCTTAATGAATCCGGTGATGATCATGCGAGCCCACCACAACCTCCACCACAATCAATACCTCAAGTGCAAAAACCCGATGCTTATGATACTTCCTCTCGTGAATACACAGTGTCATTCTTACCAGGTCGTCCGATGGAAATGTCCTTGGAGCGACGCCCTGACGGCGCTGCGATTGTGTCTAGAACTGTTCTGGGAGGTTGCGCCCACACCAATGGGGTGAGCGTGGGAAGTGCTGTCGTGGAGGTCGACGGGATGGGAAGGGGGAAATCCTTTGAAGAAATGGTAGGGGTGTTGGGGTCCAGGGGTGATCGGGTCATCGACGTTGTTTTCAGGAGACCGCTGGCTGGTATCGGCAGCAATCCGAAGAAGGGGAATGGATATAGTCAGATGGGGGGGATTGGAAGTAGTAGTAACAGTGTGAGATCGAAAGATTCTGTAAATAGCAACGGCAGCAGCGACAGAAATAAAAAAAGCATGAACAATGGCAGCAACAAAAGCCATGAAAATGGAAATGGAAATGGACATGGAAATGGAGATGGACGTGGACATGGACATGGACATGGAAATAAGAACGGAGTAAATGATGGTGTTAGCAACAACAACAATGATAAGCCTCGTGCTCCCCCGAATGGAATAATTCCGACGAAGATAGGATCAAATCCAGAATACAATACGATAAATTTCTGCCCGACAAAACCCCTTGGGCTGGTTCTGTCTCAGACGCAAAACCCGACCACCAACAGAGAACAGTCTCAGGTCACAGGAATCACGGAGGGGGGGCAGGCAGAATGCTTAGGCGTTCAGATAGGGGATGTGCTCGTCGGGGTGGATGGAATGGGTTTCGTTGGACACTCGCGTGCTGTTACTAGTGTCAAGCAAAGGAGAAAGGAGGGCAAATTCGAAATGAAGTTCGTCCGGTGATAGTAATTGTCTGGCAACAACAATCTTCGCGCTATGGCTACCATAGGTAACTGCTAACTTTGTGAAAAAGATAACGATATTTAAGGCTCTGCAAATTCATCTCCTGAAACTTAAACATATTTCCTTCACATACTTTCTTCCCTAAATGTTTGGCTGCCCGATGGCATAAACTTCAAATCCTATTTTCCTTAACTTGTCGTGATCGAGAATGTTTCGACCATCGAAAACGAATGCTGGCTTCGCCATTCCAGCGTAAATTTTCTCGTAGTCAAGAGTCTTGAACTCATCCCACTCAGTGAGGATGGCAATGGCATGAGCTCCGTTGGAGGCCTCAATGGCACTGGGGGAGGTTACAAGAAGGTTTTCGAGGTTGGGAGTATTGGCTGAGTTGACCTTGAGAGTGTAGTCCATCTCAATGAGCATCTGTGTAGACAAAATGTTAGATTTCGATGCTTCCAGAGAAAGAAAAGCAATGGCAGCTCACCTGCTCCCTCTTGACCTGAGGGTCATATACATGGATCTTAGCGGACTCTTCGAGAAGATCGCGGCAAACGAAGGCGGAAGCAGTCTCGCGGGTGTCTCCAGTGTCCTTCTTAAAAGCAAAGCCGTAGACGGCAATCTTCTTGCCCGTCACAGTGTTCATCATGGCAGCGACCATCTTCTCGCTGAAGCGCCTCTTCTGGTATTCGTTCATTTTGATGACTTGATTCCAGTACTCGGCAACTTCGTTAAGGCCGTAGGACTCACACAGGTAGACAAGATTGAGAATATCCTTCTGGAAGCACGATCCGCCGAAGCCGACGGATGACTGCAGGAACTTGGGACCAATGCGGGGATCCGTTCCAATAGCTCTGCTTATCTCTTTGACGTTGGCGCCAGTTGACTCGCACAGAGCACTGATGCTATTGATGCTGCTAACACGCTGGGCCAAGAAGGCATTTGCGACTAATTTGCTCAGCTGCAATGGATTGGAGCAGTTAGATGGATTGTTGGGGAAGGGGAAAGACGAGAATTTTGGTGGATTGTTTTTCTGCTTACCTCACTACTCCACAAGTTTGTGGTTATGATCTGATCCCGAGGAACCCAGTTGGCGTACACATCAACAAGCTTTTGGATTGCTGCCTGTCCTCGGGGGGATTCCTCTCCTCCAATGAGAACACGGGCAGGGCGCTCCAGGTCGTCAATGGCTGTTCCCTCTGCAAGGAACTCGGGGTTAGACAGGACCTGGAAATTCAGACCCTTATCATTGCAAGCAAGCACCCTGCGCACCGCGTCAGCAGTTCTGACAGGGACAGTACTCTTCTCCACAACAATCTTGTCAGATGTCGACACTTCCGCAATTTTGCGGGCGCAGAGCTAGAGGTGACAGAGTTAGTCGATCAGTCATGAAGAAGAACACAAAACTAGTGATGGGCTACACGCTACGTTTTACCACCTTACCTCGCAATTCTTGATGTTGGCAGCTCTGCCTGCTCCAATTCCCTGAGTCTTTGTAGGGGTGTTCACACTGATGAAGACAACATCAGCAGCAGCCACCTCAGAGTCAATATCAGTCGAGAAAAAAAGGTTCTTTCCACGGCATTTCTCTACGACCTCTTGCAGCCCAGGCTCATAAATTGGGAGTGTGGAGGAGTTCCAGGCGGCAATTTGGGCTGCGTTCAGATCCAGAACGCAAACGCGGACGTCTAAAAAATGTGCAACAAAGTGCGAGGAAAATAGCAAATGTTGGTTTTTCGTCAGAGGAAAGGGGGAAATAATAAGGCGAAGCGGCAAAATCAGGATGGTTGGGTAGTGTTAGCGAAAGGACAGTTACGCAATGCCAAGAAACAACAACACAGTGCGCAGGAATGAAAACGTTCAGGTTAAGTAAGGAAGATTCCCCATGCCGAGTCACAGGAGGATGTAAAGAGGTCCAACATCCATTGTCCAGTGGAGACGGGCCGGAGAGGCGGGCGCTGTCTGCCCGTCGCTAATCGAAAGGCTCTAGCCAAGCCCTGTCTGAAAACAGTAGTAGTATTGCATGGTGAATCTGTGACTTGGGCAACCGAGGTTTGCCATGGCCGGGGGCGTCAGCGTTTTACTTACGAGGGCAGTTCTCAGCGATCACAGCCATGGTGGGGCCACCGACGTAGCCAGCTCCCATGCAGCAAATTTTAAGGTCGAAACTCATTTTCTCTTGCGGGTATTATTCTAGAACCAACTTTTATGGGCTTCGAGCTTCCAGCAAGACAGCGCACCGAAACAGGCGGTAACCTAACCCTGACCCTTTTTTGGTCCTTCTGGCACTTTAACGCTATCAATCTGGTTGGCTACCTCGAACAAAATTCAAAGAAAAGGTGCTATATTCCTTTGAAACCGATCCTGTCCAATCTTTTTCTTGCCACCCTTTCTCTCCCCCCTGTCAAGGGCAAAATGGCGAATTTTTACTTACCACTGAACCCCCGGCGGCCGTCTGACTTGTCAGCTACTATGAGATTCGTGAATGACGCTTTGGCCTCTACAGATGCTCACAGCACTCTCTCTCTGGCCTACACATCTATTGCTAAGCAGATTAGCAAATGTGATGACTCTAATTCCCTTTGGAAGCTGCTGTTATCGCTTGGGTCTTCTGATTCGCTGACATGCATAAGCAGCGATCCGGTGAAACACGCAGGGCTGGTCCACTCACTTTTCAAGATGGACCCTTTTGACCGTCCCAAAAGTAAGAGGAAAGCTCCTCCAGGAACAGCTTCAAATAACAATGTTGACTGTGGTACTGATTTGTTCCAGTCATTTGATATTGCAGATGCCTACTTTTTCCTTGTCGTGAACCTTCTTTCGACAAATCCCACATTCTTGATGCCCTTCATAAATATGATTCTCAGGAATTTCAAGAAGATAGTTGGAGAGGCAAGCTTGTCATTGGAGGCACCTTCTGACGAAACGAACAACATGACAGAAGAGAAACCGACTACTGTATCTATGATGAGCAGTGACCAGACGAAAATAAACAAATTGCACTCGACTCTTCGTACCGCACTTCAATTGGTACCGAAAGGTCGAAGCGAAATTTTTCCTGTGATTTGCCAGAATTTTCCCTACAAGAAAGCTGACACTCTGGTCCAGCAACGATACGCCCGTGAATGCCTTAACTTTATCTCGTATATCCCGACTCTGCAGTTCAGTATCTTGGAGCTAATTGTCAACAAGTGTCTGGAGATCGACGTTGAGATAAAAATTCTTGACTCGGGGGCCGTGACGGTGGAGGAGGAGGAGCCTGCGAATAGCGACGGTGTCACGGACAGCGTTGTTAATGACGGAGATGATATAATGCTATTTTCGATGGATGATGACGCTCTCCCATCCCCGCCACGCATAAATAACAAACGACCCCGCGCCCCTTCGATTGAAGCCGACGAGTATGCAGAGAAGCTTGATTCATTGCTTCTGATCTTGTTCGAGTATTTGAAAACTACCGACCCTAGAGTCGCTTACGATGTGCTCGTGCCTATATTCGACAACAGTATTCTTCTGACTCACAAGAGTAAATTCGTGCAGTTCGTGTTTGTACACATCTGCGGTTTGGACGAGAATAAAAGGCGAGCTGCTGTAACCAGTGGGAGTGGAGAGAGTGGAGAAAGTGGTGGCACCAACGGTGGGGAAGAAGAAGGCGCGTTGACGTTGTCGGAATCTTTTGTTGCCCATCTTTTGTCTCTCGTCTTCAACCCCTCTCAACCTCGTATCCACCGCCAGTGTGCGGCCTCTTATGCGGCCTCCTTTGTCTCGAGGACTAATTTTACTTCCCCAGAAACCGTAGCTACCACCATATCGTCTCTGCTAAATTGGTGTGAACATTATTTAGAAGAGTCGAGTAGGGGCGGAAGCGGGAGTGGAAGTGGGAACGGAAGGTGAGGCAAACCGCCAATTGAAGTGGAAATATGGAAATTGGAAAATCAACGTAATCCACCACTTACCCTCTCTTCTCTTTCGGCTACAGAAATGGCTCGATGCAGTCCCCGAAGAAACGACCCCGCACGCCATCTCCCCCGGGCTCCCCCCGTCGATCGCCTTCTCTCGAAACCAACTTATTCTATACAATTGCGCAAGCTTCCTTTTATGTTATGTGCTTCAGAGGAAAGGAGGCGATGAACCACTACAACTCAAATCTAGATGATGCATCGGTAGATATTTCTCCGGCGCGATGGGAAAGGCTTTGTTCTCATCCATTACAGCCACTGCGACACTGTCTAGAGAGTGTACGTAGAGAGTTCTGTATCATGGCGGAAGTCTTCAATCTGGTCAAAGTCGAAACTATCAAACCTTACAGTGACAGCAATCATGGCAGAAAAAGTGGAGACGGTAGAGAGAACGGTAGCCGGCCGAGCAGCCCGATTGTTACCGCGGCAACTATGGAGAGAAAGCGTCAGAAGGGAGGTGTCGGTGGTTTGGGGAAAGGCAGTAACCCACTGGACTCGTTTTTTCCTTTCGATCCTTATTTATTGCGGCTGAGTTATCCAATTATCGGCCAGTGGTATTTAGGGTGGGCGGGGAGCGCTTGTAAGGATTTGGATGCTTCGGAAGCTTCAGAAGGTATTAGCGAAGCCGAGACAGAGAGCGAGTCAGAGGATGAGGAGGATTCTTCGTCATCATCATCAGACAGCGAGTCAGACACGAGCTCGCGAATGCCCTCCAGCTACACATCAGTTGGAGAGGTGGAGATAATCAACGTCTCGGCGACTACTATTGGCGAGAAAATTCAGCTCGAGAGAAAGCCCAGGTCTCTCAGCATCACTGGGAGCGGGGGAGGAGGAAGTTGGTGAAAAGTAGTTTTTAATTTTCGTACCGATTTTGAATTTGACACCAACGAATGCGCAAAAATTACAACAAACGACGAACACAATCTCAAAGTCCCTCAACATTTGCCAAAATTAGTGCTTAATTCATTTCGCCTCCTCCTTAGGGGGCACCCTCCTTTTCGGCCTTCTCCTGTTCCTCTTTATTCCTTAGCTCAGCCGCTTTCTTCTTCTCCTCCTCCATGATAACCTTAGACTCCTCAAGAACCGTCTGGAGGATTTTTCTCGCTTCAGCTTCCTGGCCGTTCTGTTTGAGCGCCCAGGCAAGGTACTTCTTGGCGGTATGAACCATCCTGTGACCGTCCGATTTGCTCCCTTTTTCGTGAGTCAAGTAGTCGTTACCAAGTTGCTCAGCGAGGTCGTAGCACTCCTTCGCCTTATCAAAGTTGCCTGATTTGTTCCACATATTCCCAATATTGATGCGGAGAGAGTGTCTCTCCCAATCGGCTCGGCTGCAACGGTTCTCTCCGCTTAGGAGTTTCAGTACCTCCTCATAAGATTCCCTCGCCTCAGAATACCTCTTCAGGGTTGCAAGGGCATTGCCCTTTTGAAGGTAGCCAGCTCGTTTGCACAGCAACCCTACACGAGCCGAGCAGATCTTTAGCGTATCAGGATGGGATAATCCAAAGACGGTGTCGTTCGCTGGCCGGTCCAATGCCCCATCAGGGATGCGATCTTCGGCCTCGAGAGCAACGGCATCCGCATCCCACATTCCATCGCCGGCTATTTTAAGCGCTTTTTCGGCCAGTCTGAGAGCCTTCTCCCCGCTGGTAGCGTGAAGCATCGTCGTGAGATTAGGAAAATAGGTAAGATACAGGAAAGTAGATAATAGTCTCCAAAAAAAACAAAAAAACAAAATCGACAGAACTCACCTATCCTTCTCAGCCCCCAAAGTACGAAGGCACATCTGGGTCAAAGCAAGGCTTGCACATGGAGGCTCCTTCAGAATCATCGCTAGACGCAATGCATTCTGGGCCATACGGGCGCGTTGCAGGCGGTGCTTCTTCACGTCTTCTTGTTCGTCCTCGCCCAGAGTCATTTTCGTATCATTAAAAACCTCAGAGGGACCCCTGTCCTCATCCCCTTGGATCTCTGAAAACAACAGCTGAGCCAACTCAACTTTTTGTTCCTTTCGGGTCTTGTCCTACGGAAATACAAAATACAAAAGACAAAAGTGTCGGTAGGAGTGTTAGTGTTAGAGTGGGGATGAGTGCGATTTTTTTCCCTAAGCGCTGCTGAAAATCCTGCCAAAGTTTTGTTTTATCTTACCTTCAAACCGCCGTTGAACACCCTCGGCAAGGTGTCCTCGTCTTTCGCTGCGAAATAAACCTCGTCCCCCTTCTTGCGCCGAATGACCATATCATCCAAATCGATTAGCAGCGAAAGGTCCGCAACTCCACCATCATCAAAACCGTCAGCTTCCAGGCACTGATGGCTATCCCCAGCAATGTTGGGCTTGTCTGTCAGTTTTAACGACCCTACGTCCAACTCCAGTGCGGTGGGTGGGACGGTTCCAGCAGGAATGTGGGTGCCTTTCTTGCTAGACGAGCCTTTCTTGCCCTTGCCCATGGTTAAGGAGAGGGTTGTAAAGATGAGTGGTTGTTTGCTGGCGTCACTATTCAGGTCAAAAATGTCTTTATAGGGGCCACAAAACGACAATCCTTTCATGTCGTCGTTTCGTCGGAAAAATTTTTCCATGTTAAATAACGTTCAATTTCTTTCGTAAATTTTTTACTTTTTAGGAAGATAATCGGGATCTTGATTCTCCCTTTCGTCTTGAACTTTAACGATACCCTCACACCAAAAGAAGCCCTCCAAAAACCTCATCAACCACCGTTCATTTGTCGATGAGTGAATGGACTACAGTAACGACAAAGAAACGAGGCGGGAATGGGGCAAGATCAGCAACTTGTACAAATAAATATACGCGGCAAGGGAAGCCGAAAAAAAAAGGAAAACAAATAAGCAGCGACAGTCTCCAGAGTACACCAAAGGCAGCGACAGAAGAGAATGTCTCATCTTTGGTCTCACGACTGCACGCAATGAAATCGTTGATGGCGGAAACGAAAGTATTCGAGAACATCTTGACAGCGCTGAATTCTTCTACGTCTGAGTTGCAGCCTGTGATGATCCTGTACGGCGTAGGAAAATTCGATAACCTTCTCGACAATCTCCCTACCAATATTAGTGGCGGGTTGGGAAATGAAATGAATGGAGCCAAGCAATTGGGTGTCGCATTAGAACTGGTTGAAAGGCTGGGTGTACAGCGAGGTAAGGTCTCAATTGCAGGCAGTAGAACGCGACGCGCTTTAAGAAACAGCTAATAACAAAATCTCGACAGCTTTTTACTATGACCCTGTTCAGACCCAGCTTGAAGTTGAAGCGCTCACTTCTCCAGAGCTGTTAGAGAATAAAACTTCTGTCACTGTTCTGAATGAAAACAAACACGGATTACAGGATTTCACTGGGCTTGCGAACAGCAACAGCTACATCTTGTTTATGCCCCACTGCCCGGGGTCTCTCTACTCAAATGTGCTGTTCTCAAATTGGAATAATTCTACTCTCGAAAAGACTCAAATAATTGGGAATTCGTTCCGTGAATACAATGACTCGCTTGATAGTACTGTTCGTGGACAGGGCGATGATAACTGCGTTTTAAAGATTGTGAACGGTGGGGCAGTGAGGGAGAGATCAATCCAGGTGGGAGGAGATGATAGGGTTTTTAACAATACTGTGGTCATTGGTTTTGTTTTCATCGATGATGATGGGCGCGAATTAGAATTAGTTGATGATCTTGAGAGGATAGAAAGCAATGAGGCTAAGCCAATTGTGCGCCCAAAGGAGGCAATTGCTCGAGGGGGTGGTGGTGAGGATGAAATGCTGTAAAGAAAACGCGTTGAATGATGAGTGTAGAAACCCAAGAAACTAGGATGGAGAAAAATATATGTGTTTGCCTTCGCTTTAAATGTCTCTACTACTTCTCTACTGTCAACCCTGTCATTTCTTTTTGAACACAACAAGAAGGTTATTCTTCGGCATTTCGACTCGATGGGCGAGTGTAAGCCCTCTCTCCTCGGCAGAGGCAATCACCTCTCGAAGATTTCGCACTCCCCATTGTTCATCTCGACACCTGAGGTGCTCGCTGAAGAGCAAATTCGATTCAACAACATTGTCATCCTCAAGAAAGGGACCATACACACAGAGCGCTCCCGTCGATTTGAGGAGTTTCGCTGCCGTAGTCAAAACTCCAAGTGTGCAAGACCAAGGCGAAATGTGCAAGACATTGCAGAGATATATTAAATCTGTGTTATTTTTACCGCCAACAAGGGCAGCAAAGTCATCCCCAACTCCTTCCTCCGCAATCATAAGATCCAATGATTCTCTCGCGATTGCACAATCACATTCTTTCAGTATACGATCGCATGCTAATCGGCTCGATTGGTCAGGATCTGTCGGGTGCCAGGATGTTATCTCGTACCCGGCATCCATGAAGGCATCAGAGAGGTAAAGGCAGTGTACGCCTGTTCCTGCCCCGATCTCAACCACATTCAAATTCTTCTTTCCTACAGAAAAAAGGTTATTGTCAAGGAATGCAGACGCGATCGGATGTTTGTTACGGTGGCAAGCAGGCTCGTCCATACTAGTTGCTGTTGCCATGGCCCGGCGAGATAGATGACGAGATGAAAGGGAAAGAGAGTTCCAGAGTGTTGAAGCAATCAGTCGCATTAATGCGTTAGATTTAGGCGAGATAGATGACGAGATGAAAGGGAAAGAGAGTTCCAGAG
>Ga0115555_1000987_pt1 | contig 19650 bp, 15 predicted proteins | sample COGITO_mtgs_1104_2_FD_87285 | JGI IMG/M metagenome (GOLD analysis project Ga0115555, IMG submission 87285) | Pelagic marine microbial communities from North Sea - COGITO_mtgs_110407 | ecosystem: Environmental > Aquatic > Marine > Epipelagic | place: Germany:Helgoland, sampling site Kabeltonne... | reverse complement strand
CGTCAACTTCTTCAACGCCATCAGTATCTTCCACCCCCCCCCCCCAACCGCTACCTTCACACCTGATTTGACTTCCAATATTGAATTTGCTGATGAGAAACATACCAATATGCTCGAAATTTCTAGAAACTTGGCTGAGCAGATCAAGCACGACCTTTTTCCTGATGCTGAGAAGCAGTTTTTCAGGTGTGCAAGTTCTGTTGCTGTACAAGAGCTGGTGCAGGGTTATATGCATGTCGTCAATGTCCTCGAGATTTGCCCACTTTTCGCCCTTGTAGCTCACGAAGACGTGGATTTCACCCACACGAAGGCGCTGGAAAATACAAGTTGACTTCAGCGCTGTCGGTTCCTCCTCTGAATCTTTCTTGAGGAGCTTTCGCTTCCGGGGCGTGTCTTCAATTTCAGTCAATACATCCTCTCTACCATTACTTTCACCGCCACCACCACCGCCGCCGACACCGCCACCTCCCCCCTCCTTTCGCTCAACAACTTTTTCCACCCTTCTATTCCTCCTCATCTTGAAAACCCCACCCACCCGCTTGAAGACTCCCTTTTTCTTCTTCTCCAGCAAGAATTTATCCCTCCCCTCCTCTTCCATAACTTCTATCTTCCCTCTCTCGTCCTCCTTGCCCAAAAACGTCACCAGCTTTTGGATGACACCCCTTGAGAGGTTGCACACGATGGGTACCATGTTCACTTCCACCAGCCTGATGAGTGGTAGCTTTCCCACCTTATCCCCGACGACAATGACAACGTTGACCATGCCAACTGACCCCTTCTCGTCCCAAACTGCCGGCAACCTCTTACTCAATTTGCTGCTGTTCCCAAAGGCTGCTCTCAGCCTCTTTTCGTGCCTCAAATCAAACCCGCTGAAAATGCTACTGCTCACCAGCGGTGAAGACACGTGAGAGCGAGCATAACTGCTGACACTCAATTTGTGCAGATTGAACATGAATGTCGCTTCACCGGCATTGTAAGACTTCACACTGCTCTCAATATTTTCGAGTTTCAACACCATGAACGGATCCCGACCTCCTCCCCCGATTCCGTCAAATTCCTCCTTGACTTTCAGCGATATTGACAACACTGTCATGCTTACATTAAATTGCAGATTGGGTCTCGAATCTTGCTGTCGCTTGTAGAGCATATAAATTGTCAGTCTTTCCTGCAGCGACACAGTCGCGTCGTCGCGGTTGACGACGAGCTGCCTGCGTTGTAGTTCGGTTCTCGATTTATCTTCTTTGTTAATCTCCCACGAGAACATTTGCTTGATACGCCATATTTCCTGGATAGATTTTTCTCTGTCCCAAACGTCGACGTAGGAACCGTCTTTGAAGAGTTCGTCCTCAATCCCGTCTGCAGTCGTTTCATCCGCCAACAAAATCGTTGTATTCAACGCCGCAAGTCCTTTCAGAACGTCACTCATTATAATAAACTGCTGTTCGTCCACTCCCAAGTTCATCTCGGCCAGCTTGAGCTTTACGAAGAAAGTGGGTTCCATGGTGCTGTGGACGACGAGCACATCAAAATCTATGCCGGCATCTGATGGACCAACAAAGATTGGTAGAAAGATCCCGAATTTGCTAGCGCCGCTATAGTTGTGAGACGGCCGAGGAGGAGATGGCGATGGCGGTGACAACGACGACGACGACGACGACGGCGACATCAAGCTGCGGTCGCTTTCGGCGATATATTTCTCGCCTAGCATGATTTCATCCAGTCCACCCCCACCCACAATTTCCGTGCCGTCTACTTTCCTCCCTTCCTTACCGCAGAAGGCGCTCACTGGGAGCCAGCTTAACCCGGCGTTGAGATCGACATTCGTTGGCGCGACGTGAAGCATAATATTCACGACACTCCCCAGCACCGCTTCTGTCCACTTGTGGGTCGCAACCTTCCGATAAAGCAGCTTTTGGCAGTCTTCAGCGTCAGCACCAATCTGCAAACCATTGATGACTTCTACTTTGCCCTGACCAAGCGCAAATATGATGCAGCTGTTCGTTTTTTCGTCCAGCAGCTGTACCTGAGGACTGTTGATTTCTGCACAGAAGAACCGCTTTGTTGTCATACTGCTGCTGCCATCGAAAAAAAATCTTGTCGACGAATTCGCCGTCGTGGAAAACCTGCGGCTATCAGATTTCCGATTGCCAAACCTTTTACGTAGGAACTCAGCGTTGGTTTTATCTTGGTCCTCATTACCATCCTCGTCTTCATATTCATCCTCCTCGTCCTCACTTGACGACATATCCCCCTCCCTTCTTTCTTTGATTGAGTCCCTATTTTCCTTCAAATACTTTTCCAACAATTTACCTGGTTCATGACCGGAGGTAACTATTCGAGTTATATGTTTGTAGCAGTGTCCTCCAATTTGAAGCAAATTTTCTACCATTTTTTTCGTGACAAGCAGCTTGATGTTGTCAGCCACAACGGTAAAGAGAAACCCAGGTTCGTCGCCGTCGCCGTCGCCGTCGCAGTCGCAGTCGATGTTACCTTGCTTTACACTGTCCTCAATATTGTCATATTTGTTGTTGTTGACGGAGCTACCGTCGTCATTTGGATCACCAGAACTAATTTCGACCGTCCTTAGCATGTCCCGGATTCTTCGCTGGCTCTTTTCTCGGTCTAGATGAATATCAGTATTAGCGGCAGGACTGCTACTGACACCTTCAACCTCAACTCCACTCCTCCCCTTGCCTCTTTTGCCTAGCTCCCCATGTCCGCTCTTGAGCATACTCAAACGGATTCTCTCTAGGCTGAACAAAAAATCCCCCCCTATATCTCCTTCAACTTCCTCCACGCTCAGCATGACGTCGTGGATACACCAGGTCTTCTCTGTGATCAACACTAGCCCCGACACGAATGGATCAGGCATGAGTTTCATTTTAGCATTCCACCGTAGCAAACTCATGTGCCCGGATATGGGCTTATTGATGGCGATTCGTATTCGCCGTTTACCTTCATTGCTGCCCTTTTCTCTGCCTATGAAGCTGTCATCATTACCACTACTACGATGACACTGCTTGTTTAAGCAGAAGTCTAATGCGAATGTCTCGACCTCCAACTCTAAGCTATTGATACTGTAGCAGTGCTCCACAAGAGCTTTGATGCCTAAATTGATACCCCTGCATTTCTTCGGAAAGGGCGCGGGAGGAATTTTCTTATACGCCTTGGCCCAATTTAAAAGCCGCTCAGAGTACTCATCAAAGAAGAAAGTAATTGTAGGGTCTGGCGCGAGAGTTGACATTTTCAATCGCATCATCGATTGCCTCTCCGACACGGCGCTGTTGAAACTGACAATATTACCGTCTCCGTTAGACCCTTTCAAACTGATCGTTGCTGAGATGGAAAGGCCACCGCTCGCCACGTCCTCGTTTTCCGCCAACCAAAATAATTGTACACCTACGACCAGGATCGGTATCTGGACTAGGGGCGTGCGAATGTCGGTATTTTGTAGACCAAGCGTCAGTCCTGCCCCTTCCACTGCAATTTTTTGCATAAAATGATTAATGCGCAAAAACCCGACACTCATAAGAACCGTCTCACCACTTCTCTCGTCGATTAGGCTAATCACGGTATTCTCGATGGTTGTGTGTAGCTTGCTGTTGATAATGGACCTCAACGCGTCCCACCATCGCATGCTCAAACTCACGGCAGGAGGCCAGAGCCTAGCGCACACTCCCGCGCACTCTTGAAGAGCAAAGACACTATAGGGTTCGAATGAAATACAGACGTTATCGCAGTGAACTCCCATGTCTACAAATACTTTCGGCATGGTGGCAGGGATCGGGAGCACAAAGTTCTTGTCGTCAAGGGTAACGGGAACGTAGGAAATGTCGTCGGGATTGGGAGAAGGTAGTGATGCAACGGCGCATCCACTTACAATGCTCTTATCGACGCTCAAGAGGGGGCTTCTATCACTCAGGGATCTCAGTATGACCGTGAGTGTTGTTGCTTCGATGTCGACTTGAGCAAACTCAAGTAGGTCAAATGTTATGTCGTCGTCGCCACTGCTAACAGCAACACCCGTGTTAGGATTGTCACAGAAAGTTCTCTGAATATGCCGAATCTGTTGCTTTTCCGTGATCGGTGCGATAACTACCGTTGCCGTGTCCATCGAACACTTGAGGAGAAACGGAATTTTCCCTTTGTCCTCCGCGAAGGCATAGCTAGATCGCCAGAATGCATTCGGTACCACGTCATCGTCATACGGCGGTTTCCGTTTATTTCGGTTGTCCAACCACGCCTCGAACGGATCGTCGATGATAAGAAAGGCAAAATTCTCCACTTTCAACCATAAAGTGGGTTTGGGAAAGACAGCATGAAGCGATTCGTTGTTGCTTACGATTGAGCGAATACATCCGTCGTGGGAGTAGCCGTAGTCGTTTGATGTGGGAGGTGGCCTCCAGAACACTCTTCTAAAGCGGGAGTCAGATTCGGGCGTCCAAGTCCCAGTATGCGTCGTCATGGCCAAAAAAGTCGCGAACGAGTTGAGAAGGAGTGGCTGGATTTTAGTGGCCAAATTTGCTATCGCATGCGGAAGCAGAACAATCACATTTCTGATTTTTATCTGAAAACCGTCAAGGCCCTCGAGGGGAATTTTGTTGATTAAATGATTCCTCACCCGAAAGTCAATCAAACGACGGCCGCTCACTTTCTTCTCGTCACCATCGATACAGTGCGTAATGGCAAATTCGTCGAGCTGAACCACATCGTGGCGATAATTTCTATCGTCACTGAGGATCGACACCTCGACATCACGGAATAAAAAGTGCTCTGGGAGGTCATTCGAGATAAAGTGCTTCAGGCGGACTTGTAGAGCTGCACTCTCGTTGCTTTCGTCGCTCTCGAAGTTTAGGTTGGCGGTAATGTTCGTGATTAGCAACCGATTCAGAACAGACCCTGTTCCAGCTATGAAATTGGGTAGAGCCGCCGCGACTCTCTCGAGCGCGTTTTCATCGTCGTAGGGCATAGTTCCAGGAAAGATCGAGGGGCCAAGTGACCATCGGATATTTGTAAGCATGACCCAAACGGAGAAGGTGATATCTCGAGAAACTCGGATGACCCGTAACATTCTAGTGGGAGTCCAATTGACGGTGGCGTCAGCCATAAATATATTGATGTGCTTCGACGGAGTTGTTTGAGTCAGACCAAACCAGTCAACTTCGACGTAATGGGGGGAATTCCGATCTTGATCTCGATCTCGATCTCGACTCTGGGCGATCTCCTGGTCATGGTTGGAGGTGTCGTGATGAAGGACGATGTCGTTCATGTGAATTTCAAACTCCTCACAAGGGTCAGACTCAAGAGAAAAACGAAAAGAGTTTATCTTCGCAATTTCTTTTTTGATGTGGTCTTCGGCCAGGAGCGAGGCGTAGGTACTGGAAATGTAACCTTGAATGCTGCTGGCCAGTGTTGGGTCAGTGTGGGGAAAGATGGCGGTGATATTTGTCACATTGACGACAACATCAAAATTCCTTTGGTTGGTGCTGTTTTTCAAGGATTTGAAGGCCTCAGATAAGTCGTCGGGGGAGTGCGACGGTGGCGACGGAGCAGGGGAGTAAGTAAAACCGAACAAGGAAACTACGCGAGGAATCAGGTCGCCGAAAAAAGTGAAAAGGAAGCTCGTAATTTCGAGTTGCACGTTGCTGATGGCAACTTCGACAGCTGGAGTAGGTTTTTTTAATCGGACTTCCAATTGCAACCTATCAATGTCCAAGCATTTTAGCGCGCCATGGTCCCCGAAGGCGTCTCGCAATATTGAATCCGAGGAAAAGGGGTGACTCAAGTAGCACAGATATTTTCGCGATTCAATTATCAGCAAGGGAGGGGGGGCATTGCGGGAGCTCGGGAGAATGCTGGTTGTGAAACTAATCACGCTGATTTCCAACGATAACTTGGATTCACTCGGCAGGGCAGTAGATAACCGAAGAGATTTGATGTTCGTGTGGATGCTAATATGACTGATGGTCTTCAAGATCTGTTTCATTCTCGTTCGCTTGGAGTTGAAGGTGGTGTTAGCTGTAGGTTGCCGTTGTCGAGCCGGCAAGAGATCGAGGGTTTGTTTTAACCTGCTTAGATGCAAGGGATAGAGCGCGATACTAGGGGAATCGAAGTTCGCCATAAGTTGGATTTGGAGGGGACTGTACGTGCTGTCATCGCCATCTTTGTTCTCGCCATTATTGTCGTCGCCGTCGTCTCCTCGACGGCCAATGAATGTGACAGCAGCAACAGCTTCCACTCGATCCCAAGATAAGAAATTTACATCATTGACACTACCGTAAACGTCGTAAAAATCGACACTAATTCGACCATAATCGTTGTTAGAGATTTCGTCATCAATCAAAGATTCCGGGTCGTGGTGGTGGTAATCCTCCTTCGTAGAAAGGCAAATCTCGCCCAAATGAAGTACAGTCGTGGACGTTTGAGACATTACACTAAATGTAATCTTCTTAAATGCAAACGAGAACATTGTCCACCTAAATATTTTCATCGCCTCCACGAGGTTGACGAGGATTTGTTTTGTGCTGCTCTGCTCTTGAGTAGGAGAGGGAGAGGATTTAGAAAGTCCAACTGATTTTAGAAGCTTACAGAGCAGTCCTTCCAAATCATCACCATCCACAACACTCTCAATCCAGCCAACCTCCGCTGCAACTAAGGCGGGGAGGAGCACCGGAGTGTCGTCACAAACGAGCTTTGGGTTCCTGAATTCCATTTGTAAGGAGGAAAGCGATCGTGTGGCGACAGAAGTGTGCGAATTGAGGTCTATTAGTCGACTCGGTAAAACTTTGATATTAAGCGCCGAGTACGCGGCACGAGCAGACGGGGAAGAGTCAGATGGGCGGGTAAATCCCAGGGTCATTGGAGGGAGCGTTATTGTGATACGGTCATTCTCATAACTGAAGTGAATTATCAACCCAGTGAATTCAACAGAAAAAACTCTTGCCACTAAGAACAGGAGATTCAACATCCCAGTAGAGGATAATATTTTGACGATCGGATTATGCCGGGACAGGACATCACGTAAGATGTCAAAGGTCTTGTTAGGCTTGGCCTTTTTAGGAGTTCGCCGAGTTTTTTTGGCTGCCGTTGCTGCTGTCGATGTCAAGAAGGGGGGTATTTTTGAGGCGGAAGTTGGGGGAGAAACAGAGGTTGCCGCTGCAAACGAGGGATGTAACTTCGTCACCGAAACGTCAACAGTGCCACCTGCTATGACCAAGTGCAACGCAGAAACGACATAGTTCCCATCTCTGCAAATTATTTTTTTCCAGAACCATCGCCATAGGAAGCTGAATCCAAGAGAACTGCTCGCTCTAGTGGATACCGCTATGTCGTACTCGTGGGAATCGGACTGGAACTGGGGAGAATTCTTGAAGAGGTGGAGAAGAGAAGAGGTCAACACTTTTGACAGATGTTTTCGAGTAAGTTGTGTGAACAAAACTTTTAAAGTCAATACAATTGCAACAGCAGTGGCAAAACATTTTAGAACGAAAGGTTGCATGCCTAAACTGCCTAACAACTTTGTGTTGTTGGCTGTGTTTTCTTTTGAGGAAGAGGAGAAATTGAAGCAGCAAAAGTTGGATCAATTAAACAAATACCCATAAATAAATCCAGATCCTTGTCTTTTCTTAGTCGTGTAATCGATGCATCTTCGACAAGTTGCAGCATCCCGCGCCTGTAACTTCAAATTCTTCTCGCGTCAATTAAATTTATCCAAGAGTAAGAATAAGGGTGCCGACAAAAGATTAACTTGTTTTGCTCCTTGGACCCGACCCTCGCATTTTTCTTCTTCTTCTTCTTCTTCTTCTCCGCAGTATGGGAACTGGGTAGAGAGCAAAAAATTTGACGAATGCGGGGATTTGGCAGTTTTTGGTGATTATGCTGATGAATACGACAAGTTCAGACCCTACTACCCTTCTTTTCTCTTTGATGATGCGTGCAAAAACTTGTCAAAAAAATCAGCCCTCGACGTTTGCTGCGGCACAGGCCGTGGCGCACTAGAATTAAAATCGAGAGGGTTCGAATGCGTCATTGCTGTTGATGCGGACAAAGGAATGCTTAGGAATATAAAAAAAACAGAAGACAATATCGTGACACTTCAGAGCAGCGCAGAGGAGATGACGGCGGTGGCCGACGATTCCATCAATCTGATTGTCTGTTTGCAAGCATTCCACTGGCTAGACCCTGAGAAAGCCTTGACGGAGTTCAGAAGAGTGTTGGCAGGCGATGGGAAGATCCTGATAGCATGGAACGTAAGTACTCTCCACTCTCCCCTCTCCCCTCTCCCTTCTACCCTCTCCATTCTCCACTCTCCACTCTCCACATCTTTTTGTCATTCGCACTGCTAACCTGCCAACCTTTAACAACAACCCACCACTCAAACCATCAACAACAAACACATCAGGACAGAAATCTTGACGACCCCTTTATTGAAAAGTGGGAGGGTCTTATCGAAAAGCACAACCCCAAATACCACCGCTCAATTAAGTTGGCCGAGAGCTATGAAAATTCAATGAAATGCTTACCAGGTCTCGGGATAACTAAGCGTGTGTATGCAAACCCTCAATTAGTCTCAGCCGATGACTTCATAGCACAAATGCTCACGTTCTCTTATGTTCGTAACGCCTTATCACCCGATGCTTTAAACGCGATCGAAGATGAGACTAGAGAGCTGATTTCGAAAACTTACGGTGTACAGGGAAGTGTAGGGAAGTTTGAGTTGCAATGGAGCACAAAAGCATACGAGCTCAACCGAAATCGCTCGGTGGTAAACTAAACGGGTAAAAATGTCGCAAGGAGTGGAATGAATGACAACAAGATAAGAATGGAGACGACGAGCGAGCGGCAGGAGCAGAAAAACCTAACTAAAATGAAGAGGAATGCCCTGCTACACATCGCTACATTTCTTCAGGATATTATTATTATAAAAGAAAACATTTTTAGTGCGAACTCATCCCGACAGCGCCTTTGAACGCCTCATCAAGCACCTCACACAATGTTGGGTGTGTGTGGACAATCATAGAAAGCTCCTTGATTGTGGTCCCAGCGACGATTGCGTTCGCGCACTCCTGGATTAGATCAGCCGCATGGATACCAATGATGTGAACGCCGACGACTAGGTCGGTGTCTTTGTTGTACAAGACCTTGGCGATTCCAGCACCCTCTCCCTCGGCCAAAGCTTTGCTGTTCGCCCTGAAATTACCCTTGGCTTTGCCGAGTTCCCAGCCCTCCTTTTCAGCCCTCTCTTTCGCCTGCTCCTCCGTCAATCCAACCATGGCTATCTCAGGATGCGTGAAACAAGCTGCGGGGACAGCCTCATGGTTCACGACATGATCGCGACCGCAGATATTTTCCACGGCAGAAATGCCTTGAGCCGAAGCAGCGTGAGCCAGCATCATAACCCCGTTGGCGTCGCCGATGCAGTACAAGTTATCAATCACTTCACCTTCACTCGAAGTCTTGACTCGCATCCTTTCGTCAACGGCGATGAATCCACGGTTGGTCTCAATATTCAAGGATTCCAAGCCCATGTTGGCCGTATTCGGCACACGACCTGTTGCTACCATTGCCGCGTCGACCTCAATCGTCTCAACGTGTTCTTTCGTATTTGCGTCAATCATTTTAATGGTGACTGGTTTTTCACCTGGTATCCCCGGCGTCACCTCGCTGGCGAAAACACCTGTGCGGTAATCAATAGCCCTGGGCCTGATGAGTATCCTCTCCGCTTGCTTGGCAATCTCCTTATCGAACGTTGGCATAAGGTTTGGAAGGGCCTCAATGAATGTCACCTCGCTGCCCAACGCAGTGTACACGTCGCTGAATTCCAAGCCGATGTAGCCGCTTCCAATAATGGCCACCCACTCGGGCACAAAGTCCAGGTTCAAGGCACCATCAGAAGTATAGACGGTCTTCTCGTCAACATTAACGCCAGGGGGTACAAAAGGGATCGATCCTGGTGCCAATATTATGTTCTTAGCAGTGTACACCTTGTCAGATCCTTGGGCCTTAATCTTGTGGGGGCCGGCCAACTCGCCACGAGCAGCTATCACCTCAACACCAAGGGCGAGAAGAGAATTCTACTTTTTTGAGGACGGACGAGATACATGACGGGGCAAGGCAACCAAAACCACAAACAACAGAAAGAAATGTATAATTAGCCACTTTAAATAAGTCATAGCCAAAACGAAAACGAATTCTCAACAAGCTAAGCTCTCACCTCCAAGTTTCCTTTCACAGTATTGGCAAGGTTTTTGGCGTGATTCGCAATACCTTCCCGGTCGTAAGTCACTTCACCCTTGACCTCGATACCCATCCCAAACAAATGATGCTTGTCCTTCATGTCTCTAGATATTTTTACGCGACCGACGTTCGGGTGTGGTGAGGTGGTGCAACTCCAACAAAATTGACCCTTCTCCCCCAAATTAAACAGATATCCATTCCACTCACCTCACTCTTCCCGATGCTGCCAACAGTGCCTTGCTCGGTACACAGCCACGGTTTACGCACGTGCCACCGACATCCCCTCCCGCGAAAACAGCAGTCTTCAACCCCTGACCCCTGGCATGGAGCGCTGCTCCATGACCCCCCACCCCACACCCAATGATGGCAACGTCGAAATCGTAGCTTGAGGAAGAGGAGAAGAGCCTAGTCAAGCTGGCGCTGACGGTACCCGTGCCCGACATGAGATCGACACTCTGATAGCGAAGGGAAGGGAGTGAAGGCAGGCGGACCTGGTTGAAAGCCTCACATGGGTTGAAGAGAATGTTTAGACTCCAAAAGAAAATTGTCACAAGAAGAAGTGGTCGCACCATTTTGCAAATATTCTGTCGTGGAGGGGGCTTCTTTTCAAATTGTTGAGTGGCACAGCAAGTTTTGAAAAAAAAAAAACCGCAAAGCCGCAAGGGCTTCGTTTTTTGCAGTGACGACCCCCACGAAAAAACCTATGCAAGTATAGCCCCTAATAAAACGTCAATTTCCCGTTAAAAAGGCCATTTGGCAACAAAAGAAGTCTCGTATCCCCCCTTCACGCAGTATCTAGAAAAAAGACGTACTAGAATCACGAAGGAAAGAACGTCCACCGCCCTCACCCTCATCACCGTACCAATCTACTGTTCCCCCTAATATTCCATCACTGCACCCTATGGCCTCAATAGTTTTCCGACGACTATCGCCCTCTGTTATTCGACATGCAAAATGTTCCCCTCTCGGATACTTTTCCAACTCCACAAGCACAAAGATTAGCCTCAAAAACCAACTAATAATCTCGAACCGTACATTCTCTGACGATGCTGTTAACGAGTCCTCGTCTTCGTCTTCGTCTTCATCTTCGTCTTTGTCTTCATCTTCGTCTTCGTCTTCGTCTTCGTCTTCTTCATCCGATGATCCCCTTCTTGGAACAGAAATTCCTCTGTCTTTCCTCAAAGATGTCCCAAATCCTGTCTACGAAGGTGAGAAAATACATGCAAACCCAAACCCATCACGCTTACACAACCAGCAATCTAACAACAGCCAATCGCAGCGAAAAACAAATATCCAGATTACGTCTTTGAATATAATGTTGGTTTTCCTACACTCTCAGAGCTGGAGAAGAAGGAGTGGGTCGGAGGAGAGCACAAGGATGGCATGAGTGGGGCTGGGTGGGACGACATGACAATGGACGAGAAGGCCCGGTATTTGAAACTCTTGAATAGGAAGAGAATGAAGGAGAATAACTTGGAGTCTCTCAGCTAATTAAAATAAACCTGCCCATTTCTCTAAGAGAAGTTATTCAACATTTTTCAACGTTTTTAGGGGTCAAATGCCGGCCCCATCTCCCAAGCATCAGCTTTTAAATCTACGGATCCTCCAACAACCTTTCCGTACACACCAGCTGTCACACTTCCAGAATCCTGAGGATAGACCCTGGCTGTGACAACCGAGCGGCCACCTTGAGCAAAGATTTCCACGATGCTAACGTCCACAAAGACTCTCATATTAATGGCATCCTCGTCATCCTCAAACCTCACTAGACCGACAAAATCGTGCTTTCCATAGGCCCCATCTAAATTACTGCTTGCACCTCTCTGAACGTAAGCAAGTCCCCACTTCCCCTTCATTCCGCTGGTACTCAATGCAGGGTCGTGCCCCAAATTGTTGCCCCAATCGCAACCGGCGGCCGTTGATGTTGCCAGAGGAACAACGCCGCACAAGGTATGGCAGGTGTTGGTGTCATCTTCCGCGGGTATCATCGTCCATCCAAGACAATCATCCAGTCCATCGCAGGTGGTCTTGCAGGCTGCCGCATCCGCGACAGTCGTAGAGGGAGCACACTCGGCAGAAGCAAATTGAGATTGGAGGTTATACGTAAGCTCCGTGTTCTGCAAAAGAAATAGGTTAGGCGAGATCGCAGTCAGGTGGCATCCTAAAAAGCTGAGAGTAAATAACGCCAAGCTAAAATATCAGCTAACCGAAAAAATGTGCACGTACTGTACTCACCTCCATCATGATTGCATCGCGAATTCCGAGGCGAGTAAACTCAGTGTGATCGGCATTGCTCAGAACTTCAAACCCCACATCGAAAGAATCCACTCCTGGCCAATCAAATGTCATCTCAGCCTCGTAACTTTTACTTGCGAAGCTGTCGAAATAGGTGACCGATCCATCGCTCTGTCCCTCGGCAGTGACCGTTACAGGTTCACTAGTCAGCCTCAAATTCTTCAATCCCTCCACAGGTTCAAACTTTAGCGAGTTCCTCTCCTTCGTACTGCCCGGGAGAGGAGAAGTCGTCTCCACTGTCGTTTTGCGCGGGAGGGAATGGACTCCGAGCCAACCCCTCGATAACGCCTCGGGGCAGTGCTCAACAGGAGGCCACTCATTCACGTTCCAATCGCAGTCGCCTTCTAAAACCCAACTGCTCATAATAACGCTGCCATCTTTGCTGTAAAATGTCTCTGCGGCGTACATGTCCCCGCCAAAATCATATGGGTCATTGGCAAGCTGGCGAAGCTCGTCGTCGTAACTGAATTCCATGTTAACCTCATCGTAATTTCCAAGCGCATAGAAGTCATGACCAGCATAGTAGCACATTTTCATCGCTCCCTCAAAAGCCCAAAGATCACTATTGTGCGGCTGAAAGAAGTTCGGGTCTCTAGGAATTGGAGAGTCGTTGGGGCCACTACGGTCCCAAGGGAAGGTGAGGAGCATCTTGTCAAGGTTCACAAAGTTGTCGAACTCAGAATCTGACGACCAGAGTGTTGCAGACCCGTTGGTACCAACGTTGGAACCCACGACTGCAAAAAACCCGTCGTCATTGGCCGAGGGCCATCCAGGGGAGGGGTCAGTAGCTCCACCAATGGCAGAAGCATTCACATCCTCGAGCCACATCTCCAGCTTAGGGTCAGTCAGATCAGCGGGAGAAGCGGTGTAAAATGCATTCCCCTTTCCGGTATCCTTGTACAGCATCTTTATATTCCCAGATTTGGTTTGCGTCGCGCCACCAGAGTAATTCATCTCGTCCTGGGCCAGCAAGCGCTCCCACTTTGCAAAGTCCTTGCTGATCGCGTGACACCATTCTACAACATTCGGCGAAGCGTGACCGGGGTCAATGCTACACTGCCAAAACAGACTACAGCAACAGCAATAGCAACAGCATCGTGAGCAACGCAAGAGCGAACAGATACAAGGTTAGTTAGTTTGTGAAGTTAGGGAAGGGAGACTTCTGATTGGAGAGTGCAACTTACTGGTAAGTATCGGTGGGCTCATGGTAGAACATCCCATTGGGGTCCCCCGTGTAACCAACACTCCCTACACCGGGTGTATGGTAAATTGGCTGATGGCGAACCTTAATCGAGTTCGTGTACACTCCCATGATCGATGGCATGGATGTTGAGAATGCAATGATTTTTGCAGCAGTATAAAACTTCATCTTTGAAATAATAGTCGAAGAGAGCAAATACGACTTTCGGGACGGAAATAAGAGGAAAAAATCACAGCTTTTGTTACTATTTCTTTTTGGAAATCTGTGTGGCGCACCACCTTCCGAAAACCGAAAACCCAGGATCCAGGACAGGACCCGGCCGGCCGGGAAACCAGATGTGCCGATATCAGTGTTTTTTTAAGTGACAATGTGTAAGGTTTTCGCATTTTTACTGATCCCCGCGGTCAACGCATTCTTTAGCGTTGTACCTACGGTCCGACCCGCGCTATCAACTTCTTTGGGAGCCTTTGGCGTCACTGCTTCCATTTCAGTCAAAGAAGATAAAAGAGATGAGTTCTTGGATATTATTCAGGCAAATGCTGAGAAGACCATGAGGACCGAGATGGGAGCAATCTGTTACGACTGGGGGGAGTCTAGCACAGAGCGGAACACGTTTCATTTCCAGGAGCAGTATCTTGATGAGGAAGGTTAGTTTCGTTTCATTCCATCCAATATATATCCAATGCAGCTCGCGGCTCAACATTTGTTACCATGATTTATTTACTCACATCTGAAACGCACACATCATCATCATGTAGGATTCGAAGCCCACAAGAAGACACCACACTATGCAAGCTGGGAGAAGTTTGCCACAAGTGGCGCCTTAGCCAGGGACCCGGAGGTCTCATTCTTCAATGTTGAAAAGTCCGTGGCCAAGGGATTCGACGGGGGAAAGGTTGGCCGCCTTCGCAGCAAGGAGTTTTACATTTACAGGGAGGGCGTCGAGGATAAAGCTGAAATGGACCGCATGAGGAAGATGGCAGAAAAGTGCAATGCCAACATGGTTGTCTCTGAGTGTGACGTCTTTTAAATAGATTTTATTTACCGGTATCGGGAAAAAAAAGGCGACGGATTCGTCATTTTGTTTTGAAACTTTTTGTCCTTTCAGGATTTTGACTTTTTGATCTTCATCGATACATCCATCACATTCTGGCAAGGCAAAGTCCCAATCGTAGGTTGTTTCAGATAGCCGAGCCCATTTCAGAATCAAATTTTCGAATTCGGAAAGAAACCTCTCCCAACGCAGCCCACAAAGCCCTCATCCACCCCCTCAACATCGTCCCAGTTACTGTCGGCTGTCAGAAGATTCTCTTGTGGATTACGCTCCCAAACCTCTTTGTTGTTAGTGCTCAATCCTGGTGCATCATGGCTGCCAGAGTAAAATAAGAGCAACCGGCCGTCTTGGATTTTGTAGGAGAGGGGGTCACCAGCGACCGCCTTTTTCTCCATAGCAAACACTGCACAATATCCCCCAAATGCAGGCAAGTATGAAAAAGGCGATTGAGAGAATTGTGCCATATTCTCCTTGGTAGCGAAACGAAAAATTGCCGCGTCTCCATCAAGGCCAAAATAAACAATTTTGGAGAACCTCGCTATTCCACGCACTGGACTGCCGCTCCCGATGAAATAACTGATAGGATCCAATCCACCCAAAGCCACCTCTGTTTTTTCCGAAACGCAAACCTTGAATTTCTCAACGGTAGGCGTTGTTGGGGATGTCAGGGATTTCAGGGATGTCAGGGATGTCAGGGATATCGGGGGGGATATAGTGGTTGCCGGGGTTGGATTCAGGAATGTCAGGGATACTGGGGATATCGGGGGGGGTATAGTGGTTGCCAGGGTTGTCGAGGTCGTTGAGATTGTCGAGGATACCCCAGCTGTCTGTATTTGCTCATCATCCTCACTCCCCATCCTTTTCCGTTTCGGCGACAGGGAATTGCTCTCAGGGCTCGCCTTACTGCATATGCAAGCTTCCACATTTTCCTCCTTCGCGCGTATCTTGTTCTTACGAAGACCGCATCTGCTACAATTGTAAACCCTGGGCTTCTGGTTCTGCCGCTTGATAGGAGTTCCGCTGGTACATTCAGAGGGTACGAGTGGGTTGGTGGATGCTGATAAAGGCAAGGGTGTGGAGCTGTGCGAGGGTGGAGATGGCCATTGCGTAGGCGAAAGAGAGATACTTAAAGGGATCATACTGTCGTCGTAATCTGCAAAATAGTTGTCCTCCTTGAATGTTTCGTGCCCCTTAATGTGAGCTTCTTCGTCGTACGACGACGACGAATCGTACGACAAAGAAAGCATTATTGGAGGCATTGTCTTCATAAGATGCTGGCAATGATAGCACTTTATACAGAGATCAGGTTTATTGTGAAAATCAGATGGGACAGTAGTAGGATTAGCATTTAGCAAGTCAAACATCGCCCAGACCTACACCACTCATATATATCTCCTTCTTGTACGAGTTCTCAAAAAGAAACCTCTCCGTGTACATTTCCACATTTCCACATTTCCACACCACAACCAAAGATCGATTGAACAACCATGCTTAAACCTCCCACCTTTATGTGCTATGTCATGATCGGCATCGGCGTCGGTATGCTGATGGCAGCCCAGACATTCTCGCTGCACGACATTAACCCCACTGAGAATAACCTTTTCCGGTACCACATGCACGAGGACGAAGCCAAGCCTGTCATGCGCGGTTTGCTGCATTCTATCACATCTGTAGTCTGCTGCTTAACGCTGAGCGCCAACACAATATTCAAGTGGAGCGAGGGTCGACACCCTAGCGATTTCGTTATGTGCTATTTTCTCTTTCAGTATTTTGCGAGTGCCATCTATCATCGACAGAGGGAGAATGTGATGCTAACTGCAATTTTTGTCAATGTTGATATCGGCTGGATTGCCGCAACGATTATTGGCTCCTCTGCAATGATCCGTTTTCGTAAGAAGCGCCATGTCGTTTATTTGTTTTTATCTGTAGTTTTTCTGGCGGGCTGCTATGAGATCTTATGCCGTGGATACCTGAGCGACTACAACGTGAAAGAAATCTGGGAGAATTATCAGCAAAGACTGAGGAAGCTTCCTATCGGCAAGATGCTAAACAAAAATAGGTTCACCGAGGGGAATAACGTTGTATGGGCCGGAATACTGCAGTATTTGGATTTGGCTAGGAAAAGAGGGGGGGTATACCTCTACTCACTTCCCTTTGAGGAGTCTATCTGGGCGGGGTTGAAGGTAAGGGCAAGGACAACAAGAGCAAGAATGAAAAGTTTCCGCAGAGAGATGAGCAAACAATTGCTTTCTTCGAAGTATTTGTCCGTCAGCATCTAACCCTCAAACCTCCCTCTACTAACCTAACAAACATAAAATATAATCCTAAAACAGGGACTATCAGCAATATCTTTCGCGCTCTGTCCAGTTTTCTCCCCCGTTATGAGCAAGAGTTCCTTGTTGAACAGATCGAGAGAAGTATACGTTCTCTTGACCCTGGCTGTGGGGAGTTTTATGACCTCATTCACCTGTTTCGCGATGCAGACTCTCACAAGGAAAGGAATCATCAATACTGTTATTCCGTGGCATGTCAAGAATGTCTGGGGCTACCATGAAGATTTTCATCTCATTCTTGTCATTGCTCATACATTCACAAGTCACCTGTACGATACGCTGTTCCAGGACAATAACGATAAGGGGGATTGGGTCGTTGTCAGCCAGCTAATTCCCAACGCCGACCATGCACGAGTCGCTTACGAAGCAGTCGAAAGGACGCGAGTAGATGCTGTCGGGAGGATCGAAGGGGTGCGAGAGGGGATGCGGGAGAGGGTGGGAAGCCTTGGAAGCCCAAACCTGTTATTCAAAAATGTTGCTAGTGGTGCTAATGGGGTTGATGTTAGCCCTCCTACTACCCGAGGGCGGATGAGGGCTTTGAAGAGGGAGAAGAAAACCGTCGAAACTCCCCCAAAATCCAGTAGGGGCACAAGAAGCTCCTCGAGAAGGCGAAGTGCCAGTAGGGGGAAGGCCAAGCGCAATTAGTGTACCTTAGTGCCATATTTATTAAATAGATGCGGGAATTTTGTTGTTGTTGTTGTTGTTGTTGTTGTTGTTGTTGTTGTTGTTGTTGTTGTTGTTGTTGTTGTTGACTTGTGTAATTAAAATGGCGCCCTAACCATTTCATTTTCATTTACCGTCATCAATAATGCTTCACCATTGTGATGAAATTGGAAGTTCTGTACAAGCTCACTCCAGCTAGACCTGAAAATAAAATCGCAATTTCCCGAGAAAAGCTCAGCGCGTTCTTCGCCGCTATACCGAGGGTCAGGCAGAGCAAACACCTTTCCCGCCTTTGCCGCCCGGCCCGATATACATCCTGGTGCAGAATCTTCAAAAACGATGCAGTCAGCGGGAGAAACTTCAATTCTACTTGCTGCCAGCAAGTACATATCCGGCGCTGGTTTCCCATTGGACACCATATCACCAGTAATAATGTCTTTCATCTTATTGAAAAATAATCCTTTCATTGTTTCATTCGTGCACTTATTTGCCACGAGATCTTGAGAGGAGGAGGTCGCAATCGCTTGAGGAATGTTGTGAGAAGCGAAGAACTCGACCATTTCGGCAGCACCATCAATAGCGCTTAAGTTATCGCCACTGCACAGATCTTGGAGGTGGTGCTCCCAACGATCAACCAACGAAACACCTTCCCTTTTCGTCGCCGTTCCTTTTGACAAAGTCATGACCCAATTTTCTATAATTGGCACCCAATCTGCACTCCTCGTACCGATAATGCGCTTCTTAATTGGCCAGTCAAAGTCATCAAGGGTAGGGCATTCACAATTCTCAAACAAGTCCTGAATTGCGAGAATCATCGCTTCATCACTCAATTTCTCCGTGTCAAGCAATGTACCATCCATATCCCAGAGAACGCCTTTCACCTTCATGTCGGCAATAATTGATTAGAGCTGCAGAGACTCTATTATTCTGGCAATAATTGATTAGAGCTGCAGAGACTCTATTATTCAAAAAAAATTCGAGGGAACAACGAGCGAGAAATCATCTTTCTATCTTTACTTCGGTGAGTAATTTTTTCACATCCCCATCCCCTGTATTCATCGCCCGCGAGCACGTTCATTTTTCTGGTCAATGCTCCGAAGTGTCCAATATCCAACGACCTCATCGCTGCCGTAAAGCGACATCCCATTTTGTGTGGTAACAATCGCGGGTTTTTGCCCCAATGACAGCTATTTTGAGGGTTGACGGTCTGATTCTTTGGATGTCTCGTTTTGAGACTAGTACGATACGAAGGGGAAGGACCACAGCTTTCTCCAAAAATTACTTATGACATTCATTCTCAAAAACTTCAATTACTAACCTAATCTCACTCACACACTCACACCCTATTGCCTATTACACAACCAACAGCTATGCGCTCTCTCTTGCTATCCTTGCTATTGATTTGTTCATCGATAACCACTATTAGTGGCGATGACGCTCGCAGATTGAAGGGAAAAAAATCCTCCTCCTCCTCATCATCTTCATCTTCATCTTGGTGCCCGCATTCATTTGAGGAGGGTTGGAACTTGGGTGACTTTACGGTGGTGGATTTTACTACGACTGACAACCCTGATAACAAAGTGGTGGTTTCTTCTTCTGGGGACATAAGCGTCGCTCCTAATAACGAAACCAGCATTCCATATTTGTTTTCTTTCACTCTAGTCCCCAGTTTGAGTGCAGATACGAATGATGTATCCTTAGTGTCGATGAGAGATGGCGAGGAACTTCAGCTTACTACATTGAAGAGTATTTACAGTTCAGAGGGTCTTACTTGTGGGAATGGAACGGTTTTCCAGGCTTTGTATCCACAGGTGGATGATATGCACTCCCTTGAGTTTTATCTTTACGCGGTATGCGATTTGGAAAAT
>Ga0115555_1000979_pt1 | contig 19748 bp, 12 predicted proteins | sample COGITO_mtgs_1104_2_FD_87285 | JGI IMG/M metagenome (GOLD analysis project Ga0115555, IMG submission 87285) | Pelagic marine microbial communities from North Sea - COGITO_mtgs_110407 | ecosystem: Environmental > Aquatic > Marine > Epipelagic | place: Germany:Helgoland, sampling site Kabeltonne... | reverse complement strand
TGGGGGGGGACAGGGGGGGACGATGGGACGGGTTTTGGAGGCGGTTGTGGAGGGGGTGAAGGAGGTCGACGGGGGGTGGGGGAGGATGCTGAGGATGTGGGCGGGGGTGTGACGACGCACACAACAAAGGGAATAAATAAATAAATATACCCGGGTACCCATGGTTATATATATACCGGCCTATAATATATATATATAGGCCACACAAGCGAAAAGGGATTTTTTTTGTAAAAAAACAACTGCTTCTTCTTTTCTGCTTCTCTCTACCAATTTAATACGAAACATTTAAAATACCTCACCCTCCGCCTTCACTGTAACGAATGACAAAGGTCCCTCTCTCACCGAAAAGCACATTCTCGATTCGTCCACCCGCGGCAACAACGCCTTCGACACCTCGGTAAACGTCCTCAAACTGACTCCCCAACTGGTAATCACCATCCGACCACCTCACGAAGTACTCCCCGCACGGGCCGAGGGAGACCCTCCTCACCACGACCCGGGGTAGCATTGACCTCACGATCCTGGCGTCCTCGACGTCGTCGACGGGGAGGTTTCTGGTGGACGACGCGAAGAAACGTCGGCTCGTACGGGTTTTCGAGTTCATCGCCGTCTCCAGTTCGGCGGGTATGTCGCAGTACGTGTACGAGTCCCGCAGCAGGAGGAAGTAAGAATCGCGGGAGGACCCGAAGGACAGGGAGAGGACGTTGCCAAGGTCGGGGTTGCCGAGGTCGTTCTTCAGCTGTCGCCCTACTGTACCGTCGAGGACGTAGTCTCCGTTGGTGTATTTGATGTAGCACCGTCCCCTGGATCCCAGCGCTATGAACGAGACGTTCCCCTCGCCTAAATTCTCGTGCACCTCCTGTCCCAGACCCTCCGTCGACGAGTAGTCCCCCCCGATGTTGACGCAGACGCCGGTGGAGGAACCGGACAGGGCGAGGCACTTGCAGGAAGGGGTGAAGATTGCGGAGGAGAGCAGCCCAAGGAAATTCGGGTGGCAGTGGATTCTGAGCAAAGTGGGGGGTGCTGTTAGAACAAAAACAACATTTCAATCCTCGGGGAACGTCTCAAATAACAATGTCATCATCACCAACTTACTTGTCACCCCACCCCTTCTGCATCCGCTGTAGCTCCTCTTCTTCCGCATTTTTTTCCTTCTCGAATGCCTTCTCCGCCTCCCTCTCTTCCTTCTCCCTCCTCCCCCCCTCAAAAACCTCCAATCTCCCCGCAACTTCCTCCCTCTCCCTTTGGAGTTCGGCCAGCTCCCGGTCGATCCTACCAAGTTGATTCCGGAGCGCGGATTCTTCGCCCTCGTTCAGGTCGACGGTGGATCTAGGGGGCGGCTCGCCTATCGCCCCGACGTATTTGTAGCCGGTGACCGTCCGGGGGGAGGTGAAAATTCGTCGGAGTTCATCCTTGTTCGAGTAGGGGACGAAGATTGAAGTCTTCCCTAGGCGCGTGTGCGGCAGTATGACGTTGCACGTCATCGACCGTGCGTAGACGATGATCGTCGTACCCGAGGCGATGTGAACGCTGCAGCGGAAGCATATTGAACCTTTTGAGATGTTGTAACTCAATTCTTCCGAGGAGGAAGATGTCGCCACTGAGCGGATCTGGGGGAGTGTGAGAATTTTTAAAGTATTTTGAGGCGACGAATACAACTTTGACATGTGGGAGTTATTGAAGTTATTTATCGCTATATCGCAATAACTAAAAGATAAGATAGTAAGATACTACAAAAACAATCTTCAAATAAATAAATCGGGCAAGTGAGTTCTGCTGTAGAATCTCACAGTTCATTGTAGCACGTTGACATTGGACATGTCGTCAACAAACGATGGTAAATTAGAGGATTTTGTCTGGCCCTATGAGGAGGGCATGTGGATCTTCATTGTCTTGTGTGTTTTATCGGCGTTCCTTGTCCCCCTCCTGTCGCTGTACTTCCGTAACTTAAACGGTCGGCGCGACCCGAAGTGGACAGATATGCCGCAGACTAAGGCTTTCTGCTGGCCGTTTAGGAGGAGTAAGCTTGATGACATGGTCTTGGCTGTGCCGGCCTTCATCCTCATTGTGAGCGGATTTGGGACATTGGCGGCATGGTGCAGCCAAGCCGCTGATGTCCAGGCACATGAATACTACGGCAAGATGCAAGTATTGAATGTGGCTGATACCGGTCCCAACTTGAACCTCAACCAATTCACTTACCAATACAACTGCCGTCAAGAGTCGTACAGTTGTACCCAAAACGGCAAGTCAAAAACCTGCCACCGTGAGGTCTGCAGCACTGGCTACTACGAAGCGTACAGAGGTCTCCTTGACCTAGGATGGGGAGGAAGTTGGGGTTGTCCTGATCATAAACAGTCTGACGGAGGCTTCAAAGTGTGTGAGAAACAGTTGGATTACGATGATTGCTCGTTCAAGGTCTGCAATGCCCGGACTCACAACGGCGGTGAATGTTCGAGTGAGGAGCGAACCGCTGCGAGGGAAAAGGTCGAGAATTGCCTCAGCACTGCGTACCCGGGAGCAGGGGGGGTGGAGGGGGCCATTACTGATAAAGTTGATACTACGGAAACTTTCGACGCGTCCCAGGACCCAGGGAAGGCCACGGGAGTCAATGCTTACTCTATTGACTTCATGTATGGGGACTGCGACGTGTGTAGTGCGAAATTCAGCGTGCCAATTGCAGCTGCAAAAAGAAACAGAATTGCTGGGTTCATCGTTCTTTGGGTTGGATGTACAGTTTGGGGGATTTACTTGCTTCGGAATGGGTTGAGTGGCTTCTGCTGCAGATTCAATAGTGAAATGCCGTACCCTGCCTTCAAACGACCGCCCGAACGACTGAAGAAATGGATTGAAATGGAGGAACAGGGGAAAAGTGGCTATCAGAGCAGGGTATGAAGTAAATGTAAAATGCTTTTACACATGAAAACATGTAATTGTAAATAATATTTAAAAAGGGAGCATTACGTTTACGAAGGCGAATTTTTCGTTATCGGAGTTGGTTTTTCGAGGTTTTGGGGGAAAAATAAATAAAGCTCTGCTTCATCCCCACTTTATAAACGCGAGCGTTTTTTTTTCGCACCACCGCACCAAGTGTGTTTGTGTTTGTGTTGACGCGCTTATTCCTGTCTTGACATGGAGGATGCGCCCCCTAAGCCCCAAAGCCAAGTGAAGAAATCACACCCTCTCCAACCCCCTCTTCCCCCGAAACAACAAGCCCCTGAAGGTGCTATCGCCAGAGAAGTAGAAGAGCAGCAGCACGAGTGCTGTATCTGCCTCGACCAGATCACGTACCCAACATTGACTCCCTGTGGTCATACTTTTTGCTTAAAATGTATCCTCGCTTACTTCACCTCTTTGCAGACAAATTACTTCCGAAAGGATAATTATGACGAGGAGATTGATATCCCTGACCTCCGGGGAAATTACCATCCGTTCACACGAGGACCATGCCCTTACTGCCGGCTCGATGTAGGGTTGGAGGATTTGCGTTTGGTTGTTGAGCGAGAAAATGAAGAGGATGTCCAGTTCATGCCGAGTCTCTGCGAATTCTTCGATTATGGCGACAAAAATATTGTCGCTGTGATTCCCTTCAGCTCACTTAATTTCACCCAAGCCGATTCCATGTGCGCAACAGCAGATCCGTCGAAATTTGACTCTCAGTTTTCCTTTGACAGCTCGTGTCTTACACCTGCTAAAGATCTGAGCTTTATTCAGAAAATGAGGCTCCAGAAAAACTTTGTCGGACTTTTCCCCTCGGCCGACGTGCACTTAGCACATTATGATAGTTCTTTATCTTCTTGCATCTCGATCCGACTGTTTGTGGACCCTATTCTCCTCTTCGACCCTGTATTTGTCAAGTTTGTCAGCAAGTCTGAGAAGATAGAGTCGGAGACTATGTTGGAGATTGTCACGAAGTTTACCTCTGTTCCTGTGACACGTGAGTCCCCGTCAGATAATGAAGGTGTTGCCTCAACAGTAAGGGAAGTAACAACTTCACTGACCCTTGGCGATCTTCGGAGAGGAACACAAAAAAATTGGTTTCACGCGAACATCACCCCTCCAGATACTGCACGAATTGCTGGGTTCAATGATACTTGTGCTATTAGCGGCGTAAGATTCTTCAGTAAGCTTCCCCAGAATTCGTTAATTTTTGACAGCGTTCTTGTTTCAAAATCGCCAGTTGAAAAGTTTGTGTCCAAGCGCGAAATCGAGGACTCTGTCAAAGCCACTCTCAGCATGCTCGTAGATTACAAGAACACGGCAGTTCTGACAGAGAAACTGACCATGGAGACCAAGCAGCGAGAACGCCGGCAGCGTCTCTTATGGGTGGCGGGGAGCGGGGAAAACGACGCAGCCATCGCTCGCTCAGCCATCGCTCGCAATTTTAAAATGCATGATTACCTTTGCTTCGCCCCGTATGTTGCTTTCCTCTTGTCAATCATAACTGTCTACTACGCGTTGTATGTATTGTATTTTTTGCTGAGTTTCTTGGTATGGTTTTTTTTCTTCCTATTTTTTCCTTCCCGGTTAGCAGCATGGAGGGAAAGGGAAAGGGAAAGGAACGATGACGATGACAACAATGATATTAGCGATAATAATGATGACCTTAACAACGATATCGACGGCAACGACAATGCGAGCAATGGTGCGCCATTTTTTATAGAAGTATAGATGGGGGCCGGGAGGGGGTACCGACCCAAACGCCGCCGTATAGAATCGGTATTGATAATTAAAAAGTAGAAAACGTAGGACGAGCATTTGTATAGATGTTATCCAAAGAACACTCACTAATTGAGCCACACACAGCCCGGGTAATTGTCAGTTTTTTCAAAAAATATCTTCCTTTTTTCAAAAATCCAATATGTTATTTCACGTTTGCATTGCACACCTCTGACACTACTCGCCCCTGGTCGCTAATATCTTGTCACATAGTCTCTGAGGTCAAATTCTTCCTTCAACATCCGAAGATTGTCGGCAATTCGAATGACGTCCCGAGTTTTTTCTCTTGAGACTAAGAGCTGCTCGTCGAAATTCTCGCGGTCCTGCAAAATTTCTTGCAGTGGAGCGAGGGAAATTAGCTTTTTTATCGTTGTGGGCTGGAACAGCTTCTGCAGGGCTGTCACGAAGACAGTTGGGTGCTGGGCCATTATTCTGCGTCGCAGTTTGCGGAGAGTTAGTTCCTGAAGAAATTAAACGGGCGAAAGGCAATCCGTCAAATACACCAAGGGTTTCACTTACCTTAAAGTAGGTTTCTTTTTCCTGGAGTCGATGAAGATGTGAGAATCGTAGGCTTGGTTTCCCATTGGTAACGGCTCAATCTCGCTTCCAACCAGAGGGCCTCTATTAACGGAGATATTATCGTGAATGTGGTCATTTCTCGTCGTGGTTCTCGGGCTATTTTGTTCTACAGATGTGGTTGAGGGTAGGATAAAGCTATGATTGACCCCACCACTCCCACTCCCAGCACCACTGTTGTTGGTAGTGCTTCGGACTAGTCTAGGTACAGGCGGCGGTATTTCCATTTCATCGTAATCCATGTCGTTGCTGCTCGATGGGACAACATTCGGGGCAGTCAAAAGTATCCTTGTTGAAATCTGCTCTCCCCCTTTTCCCCCAACTCCTTCACTTTCAACTCCCTCAACTTTAACTCCTCCAACTCCTCCCCCGCCAACGGCAACGGCAACGGCAACGGCAAAGCCCGCGTGCGCGTTTCCCTCGATGGTTTCCATTTCGAAATCGTCGCCGTCACCGTCCCCGTCATTGTCCGTGTCGTTCAGATTCTGGCTGTTTGAGCCATGAAATGTCTCACATACAGATGAACCCTCGGGTATCTCGGGCACGGCGGACCAGGATTCCTCGTGTTGGTCGATGTTAGCGTCTGCACAAATCGAGTCGAAGCCGACGCGATGGAGAATGTCGTCGATCATGGAGAAAGCGCCTTCTAGAGCGAGCTTGACGCCGCTAACCATCGATGTAATCGTGTCCTTCTCATGGTCGAAATTGCAGCGGAAGTGCAGACGTTCGATGCGGTAATGGTCCAGGAAAGGTAGGGGAATGTACAACAAAACGTGCCGAATGAGTTCAGCAGGGAGACAGTAAAACGCCTTGACGACTAAGAATAAGTCCCTGGGAACCCTGGCGTGCTTTTCCTTTATGAGTTTGATGGTGCCGTCAATGGTGGTCCCGCCACCAATGGTCTTGACGCGCGCCCTGTCTTGGAGCATGAGGATGTAGATCTTCGTGTAAATCCAAAGCAATTGTCTGCGGACTTGCCGGCGTATGACGAGCATCTGATAGTCGTAGTCGAGCATTGCGACGATGTTTTCAAATTCAGGCTCGTTCTTCGCTTTGTGTTTCGCTATGTCAATCGCAGTCTTTCCCCGGGCGTCCCTAAAAAAGAACTCCGCGCCGCCATGGACCAGCTCCTCTACAACTGCAACGTTCCCCCTCTTGACAGCCAGCATGAGCGCTGTGCTGAGCTGTTCGGTCATGCCATTCAGCTCCGCCCCCCTCGCGACGAGCAGCTTGACGATCTCCACGTGGCCCCTCTGGGCGCTGAGCATGAGGCTGTTCATCCTCTCCTTGTTCCTAGCGTCGGGATCTGCCCCCGCCTCCAACAAGGTCTTGGCGATGCGAACGTGTCCCTCCTGGCAAGCCCTCATCAGCGCCGTAGTAAGCTTCTCGTTCGGCTGGTTCACGTCCGCGCCGTGATCCACGAGATAATCAACCACATCGGGGTGCCCGAAGTGACTGGCCTGTATGAGGGGGGAAGAACCGGTGTAATTTCGGGAGTTGACGTTGGCGCCACCGCCGAGCAAAAGCTTGACTGCTTCAAGGGAGCCTTTGTGGCAGGCAAGCTGCAAGGCGTCGCAGCCTTTCGTGTTCGTTTCGTTTACGTCCGCTCCTAAACTCAAAAGTTGCTTCATTTGCGGTACGGCGTTTAGCTTAGCTGCCATGATGAGCGCTGTGGTTCCATAGGTATCAAAGGTGTACTGCGAACCGAGCCACTCGGAACGGTATTGGTTGGGGTTTGGGTTGGGGTTGGGGTTGGGGTTTTGAATTTGGTTTTGATTTTGATTTTGGTTTTGGTTTTGCAGGGATAAGGCACCATTAGCATTATCATCGGTGCTATTTTGGCCTGTAATTGGAGTTTCAACCGGGGTGAGGGGGAAATTCTGGGAAATCTGGGAAGTGGTTTCGCTGAAAATGTTCGTAGTGCTGCTGGTGCCCATCACGTTCGCATCATTTCTCCCTTCCAGTGCGTTTAAAACTACTGCTGGAATGCTCGCGCCATTGCCGTCTCCTGAAACCGCAAAAACGACTTCAATATTATCGACTGAAAATACGCTTTCTCCTGGTTTTCCATTTCTGTTGCCTTCGTCTTGAGCAACATTTTCCTCGTGGGTAGAAGAAAGTCGTTCGTAGGGAAATATCCACTCTGGGCGCGGAACATATCGGAGGTGGCCCTCGTCTTTCATGTACTCTTGTATGGAAGGTGCATAAGGGAGGACACAGAGAGTTGTTGCAGGAGTTTCCTTCTTGTTCTGCGTAACCTGATTGTTTGTGCTTAACTGGAGAGAATTGTTGTCATTTTCGTTACTGATCGTGTCAACAGTGCTGCTGTTGGTGGGAGTGTCGTATATGCTGCTGTAGCTGCTGTTTAGGGGAGTTCCATTGGGGGAGGAAGGGGTTGTTTTGCCATCACAAATCTTGCTTTCTTCCCTTATTTGCACACTCGTGGAATCAGAAGCACCAGCCAATGGGTCACTGGAACCATCTGCAGGTTGTGAATTTGAATTGGAAGCATGTGCCGAGGTAGGAGCATCGGGGGTGCCGCTGGAGGAGTTGGAATGGGGAGGGGAAGAGCCTCGAATACTACGTTTTCGAAGACCTTTCTTGGCCATTTGAAGGAAAACTTAATTTAGATTTTAAGTTTTCCCTGGACGATTCAATGTGTTAGGTCGCGAATCAGGAGAAGGTTAATTCGTATCCAGGCGATTTTGGTTTGAGAATTTTCTTTGCTTTTTCGATGTTTGGGAATTTACTCCTGGGGGTAGTCTTATTCCTTCTTTTTGTGCAATACGATCTGCAGCAATTCCTGGCTGTATCATACTGATTGTTTGTCCTACGGATGGTATCAACAACTATTTGTATCATCGGTGGCGGTCCTGCTGGGGTGGAATTTGCCGCAGCGCTGATGTCAAAACTAAAGGAGGGACGACCCCAAATAACACTCTTTGAGAAAGGAGACTGCATTGGGGCATCTATACTGTCAAATTGGGGGCACGTGAGGTTATTCTCAACTTGGGCCCTGAATGTGTCCCCCACTGGTGTGGCTGCGCTGCGCAATGCTGATGCTGCTGCCAAATACGATGAAGATGTCTGCCCAACCGGTTCTGAATATGTGCATGAGTATGTCCAGCCTCTTGCTCAAGCCCTCGATATCGACATTGAACTCGAATGTACCGTCGTCTCGGTCTCTCGCGTCGCTTGTCACAAGCAAAACATGGGCCAAAATAGGGGGGCTTCCCAATTTCAGATCCTTTTCTCGTGTGCGGGAGTGGAGAAGTACGCTAAGTTCGACGTTGTGATTGACTGCTCAGGTTGCTTTGAAAATCGGCCTTATTTTGGTCGGAACGGTCTTCCTGCGATTGGGGAACGAAAGATTCCTGCCCACCAAATCACTCACAAGATCGCCAAATCTCACATCAAAGACTTGGAGCTGATACAAGAAATGAAGAAGGTCGCTGTTGCTGTATTCGGGTCTGGTTACTCTGCAGCGACGAGTGTCAAAAATCTCCTCGAAAACCCGAATATCGGCGAAATATACTGGTTCACAAGAAAATCGGTGAATGGTGGCAAAGGACTCTATCAGGTGATCGAAGACGACCCACTGGCTGAGAGGAAAAGCCTATGCGAGCTGGCTAACAAATTGGCGAGCTCCTCGTCGTCGTCTGACCAAAGGAAGAAGTGCATACATATTGGGAATGTCGTGGCGAGCGAGGTTGCAATCACTTCTGGGGGTCAACTGGAGCTACACCTTGAATCTCTGGTTGACGGGGACGATGCACCTTCTCGGTCTTCTGTCGTGGTAGATTTCATACACAAAAACGTGGGATTGAGGCCTGATATGTCAATCGCATCTGAGTTGCAGGTCCACTACTGTTATGCCAGTGATGGACCGATGAAACTAGCGGCGAGTCTGGGCGGTGGGGGAGACTGTTTGGCACAGAAAAGCGCTGGTGTGGAAACTTTATTGAACCCGGAGCCAAACTTTTTCGTCGGTGGAATCAAGAGCTATGGTCGAAATAGTAGCTATTTGCATAAGATGGGGATTGCTCAGGCGGAAGAGATCGCGACATATTTGAAAGAGAATGCTCAATAACCCAATGAACCCAGTTAAGGTGTTTGACAAGAAGAACGTCCCTTTGCTCTATCCTTCGCTCTACATTTTCACAAACTAGTTTATTCACGTTTTTGTTTGTCGTCTTCGTCATCGCTGTCACTACTGATGTCGCCTCCTCCGACCATTAAGATGGGGCAATTCTCTTCCTTCCATTTCCGAACCCCTCCTGCTATCACTCGGAAGTCCCCCCCACGAGATCCAAAAACTTTCGTTAGGAGATCGAAAGCAAGAAGCGACAGCTTCCCGTCGGTGCAAGACAAAAGTATTGTCGTGGACGGGTCCAAAACAACCCTGTCTGTCAGAGGAAACTTGAATGTGCTGGTTGGGTCCTCTTCCTCCTCCATGTCCTCGTATTCGTATTCGTCAATTGAGGGTCTTTCTGTATCTACCTCTACCCTCGCGCTTCCCTCCTTATCTTCACCTTCGTCTACGAGTTTTTCTACCATCATCCTGTGCTGCACAGCCATCCTCTCATACGGATATATAACTGCCCCTCGCACTACTACATTGGTCCTCCCTCCAATTACATGGCTCGCAATGTCACTTTGGCTTCTAACATCGATAATCCTGACCTTCTCGGTGAAAATTTGGCGGTTCTTGTCTATTTTGTTCCTCTCCGAGATCATCATCATTGCCAAGGTGGGGGTTACTATCCGATCTTTACTTAATGACCCCTCTATTCTTGTTATATCGGTACGCTCCATGAAGTTAAATATTGGGTTCGGAGAGAGCTTTTCCGTCTGTCTTCTTGCCTCGGCCGCAGCATTATTCTCTTTGAAGCCCATCTTTGGGACCCCTGCCCCAAATGTCCCCTCTTTGGTGGCTATGACAGCTGCAACTGGTTCCTTCCTTGTCACGGCATCATTCTCATCATCCGATCCGGAGTCGTCGGACACTTCTACTCTCCGGCCCCCCTTTTCGCTAACAAGCTCCCCCACGTTCACTTTACCTGCTGTAAGCTGTCGTTGGGCCTGAGCAGCCAATCTTGCAGCCTTCTCGAGCCTTTCTTTCCGGATCATCTTTGAATTTGGAACGTGTGAATAAGACTTTTATCTGGCGACGATAATCGTCAACAGAGCGATTCTGTTGCGTATAGGATCGAACACGTCTTGATTTTCTCTCAATTATAATTATCTTTTCAATCACTCTATTCTATTTTGCATCCAAAATTTACTCTCGACCCTCTCCCCTCGACCCTGGCTTTTTTTCGTGTCGTGGTTTCAACTCCTCTCAAAGTTGTCACACCCATCAAACATCACTGAGTAAAATATAATCCGCTGCCTGTGCGGTTATATATACTCTGGCTCCAATTGAGCGATATTTTTTTGGTATTACCCTCTCTTGCTATACTGGTACCCCTTAAAACTTCTGTCATCTTATCCATAAGATGCGCCTCTTTCTCCCCTCCCTCCTCCCCTTTCTGGCGTCTTCTCAGGCCCCTTTGCCTCCCCTGATTCCAGTATCTGATATGTCCGCTCCTGAGAAACATTCTGACGTCTACTTGTTCGGGAACCACTATGAGCAGACTCAGCAACTCCCCTCACTTTCTACTTCTTCCTCTATCGCCTCCGCCCTCTCTACCCTGGATGAGTCCACCGCTACGTTGCGTCGATTGGTAGATAACAGCTCCGGGGAAAACTTTGCTGCGGACGCAGTGTCTGCCTGCGCCTCGCGGACAGCTGCCCTCAAGTCCCTTCTGTCTTTGGGGAGCAATGCAGCTGCTGTGGATGGATCATTCAGGCTCTCTGCAGAGGAAAAGAGTGCTCTCCCTTGTTCTTTTGAGACGAACTTTGATGGTCTGGCGACGGTTTATACTCAAGTTAGGACGCCGACGATGGAGATGGAAGAGCGCAGGCAACTGGGGGGAGTTATGGGGATGGACATGAGAACAGTTGTTCAGAGTGTGGTCCTCCCCTCAGGGGAAAGGTTCCGCCTTTCGGCCTACGGGGATAGCATCTTCCAGAGAACTACAAGCAATGTTCCGCTTCACGGTTTCATCCTCGACGGAACTTTTTACTCTCTTGACTCCACCCTCCGGTGCGATGCCAGTGGCCTTAAGTGTCATGATGGTACTTCCTGGAAATCCTTCACTTCTCTTGATGATGTCGTTGATCGCAGGCAGGCTCTTTTCAACGCTGTAAACGCGAAGTCGTTCGACGAAACTGCGGAAGAACATGAGGAGCGTAAACTCCAAGATGGTGTGCACAATGACTGGACGACAGGGACTAAAAGTGTGCTTCTTGTTGTAGTGTGCTATGAGGGTTTGGATTGTACTGACAGGGAGACCGCCATGGCTGGTGACCTTGACGTTAGCTCCTTCTCCACTTTCGAAGACGATCTCAGGCACGAAATGGGACTCTTCGAAGACTTCTTCTCGCAGCAGAGTTTTGGCAAAACACCGATTGATGTCACCGAGGTTCCGGGGCTAATTATTCTCCCCAACGGTCACATGTCAGCAGATTTCTGTCAACGAGATCCGTCTGGAAACGACCTCGATCATTTGGGGACTATCTTCCAGGCGATCTTGGCACAAGTAGAGACAGAGCATCCCTCTGTTGGAGATACTTCACTTTACGACTACCCCCTCGTTCTGTCTCCTAACTGCAACCAGGCTGACCCCGGCTGGGCCGGAATTGCTTATGCTGGTTACAAGAATAGTTGGGTGAGAATTGGGTCAGGTGGCAGCTCAAATGGCCGCGTGATCGCTCACGAGATTGGGCACAACTTTGGGAACCAGCATGATAGCTTCGGTGCGACCGAGTACGGCAACCCTTTCAGTGTTATGGGACACGGTGAAATTCCGCAGGGACACTTTTTGGGGGGTGCCAAATTCGTCTTCAATTGGCTGGATCACAACGATCACGTTTTAAGCATCGGACGGGCTGATAGTGGTACAACTCACTGCGGTCGCACTGATCTGAACTGCGACCGGATGAATGTTGACGAGCCGAAGCAAGTAACACTGCAACCTATTGACGACAGTGTACTAACTGATGATCGCCCTGCGCTAGTGAGGGTCTTCACGGATCATCCCACGAGGTTTTATTGGCTGGAGTGGAGGTCCCAGTTCAACGGGGGGGGTCTCATGATAAGTTGGGCACCTGTCTTCGCCCTTCAAGGCGGGGGTGGAATACTCGGATACAGCAATTTAGTCAATGTTCACACCTACACCACTCCTTCGTCTTGGCAGTTCGAGGACAAGCTGGAGACACCTGCTACGGAGGTTCTATCGGACTCCTATTTGAAGGCCGGAGAAACTTACGTCATAGATCTAGACGAGATCGGACTTGCAGTTGAAGTCCACAGCATTGATCCTATTTCAAGGGAAATGAGTGCGACGCTGACCTATAAACAGCTTGGGAGCAACAACCATGACGAAGAGGCGTTGGTGATGTCGAATGGGAGTGACGGAGTTTGCCTATCTAATAATGAGGTTCCCCTTAATAGCGGTGAAGTCGTCCGAATGGCCGCCCTTGATGACGGTGATGAAGGAGAGACTGTCCGAGTCGATTTCAGCGGTTTCTGTGCGAGGGACACTGATGATGCTAAGTTCTATGTGTACAAAGAGTACCCTGTCGGGGCGACTGAGTACGGGGCAAACCCCTCTATTGGAGCACTGCACGTTGCATCGGTTCCTTTGTGCGGCGGAGAAAGTGGAGGAGGAGACTATTGTGTGGCAAACGGGGGTGTCCAAGTCACTGTTGGTTACGGCAACGTCGACGGCTGGTTTGCGTATGAGGAGACTGAAGGTGAATTTGCTCCATACAAATTTCGGAACGCTGATTACGGAGTGTCCGTTGCCAATGTTGCCCCCGGCACTTGGGCGATAGTGACAGATGGTGGTGGCTATTACGATTCGAGGGACTGTGGAGTTGACATTGTCAGCTCGAACTATCCCGGCTTCGTTGAGGTGTGGAACTCGTGTTACGTAGCTGCTGGGTTTGGTCCCAACATGGTGGAAGTTGCTTGCAGCAGTCCCACTGAGTTCAGTGTTAGTATGGGAACAAAGAAGAGCAGTATTCGGGAAATTGTCTGGGATACCTACAGTGCTCCATTTTTCGTCTTTATGCCCGGGGAAGGTATCGAGACGGAGGGAGCTGTGACAATTGAGTGCGATAGTCTTTCGCATTTTTGCAGCGAGGGTGAATATTTGAACCCCACGGGAGAGTGCCTCAGTTGCCCGTCCGGTACCTATACTTTCACCTGTAGGGACAGCGAGGCATGTTGCCAACCTTGTCCTGGAGAGCGTGCTTATTTTGAATACGAAACGAATCATTGCCACAACTGTCCTGAGTTCCAGCATAACCCTGACCCTTCTATGAATACGTGCGTAGACGACCTAGTTTGCGAGGAAGGATACAGCAAGCACAGGTTCACGAAGCGTCGAGACGATCAGTGCCAGACTATTGCTTACAACGGTGGAGAACATGCACAGAGATTGAGCGCCTACAGCCACATCAATGATATTGCGTTTGTCTACAGTGGAGACCCCTACTTCGATTTCACTTGCGCGCGCCAGGATCCAACGAAGTATTATTGCCTTCAGATTCCCAAGAACCAGGGGCACTTGAATGCCTGGTACCAGAGGATAGAGTGTCTCAATGGGCCAGTTGATAATGTCTTGACGGCCTATGAAGACTGCGATATGGCTAGTCACGGTACTGACTGGAATTTTGCCAAAGATATTTCTTGTTCGGAGGATGGCTGGAGTGGGTCTGCTCATACTATCGCTGACGGGGAAGGCAATGTTGCTGACTCGGGGATGTGGGTGAGCGGCTTTGAGGAAGTCAGTGAGGTCTGCTTAAAGGATGGTGTGTGCTACTCGTTCAGTGCACAACGACCCTCCCCCTGGAAAAATACTACTGTCATGGAATGTTTCGACGCAGACATGCAGGTCGGCTACGGGAATATCGACTGTGTCTTGTCCAGAACCGATACACAGTATGAATGTGCAGACCAAGACGCCAGGCTGTGGAACACCTTTGATGACAACTGGATTATCGGGCCCAAAAGCAGCAGCGGTCAGTATTTTGCCTTCCAGTGCGGACAAACATGGAGCGACCATGATTTGGTTCAACTTTGGGACGAGTGTTTCACCCCTGGCTTAACGGGGGCCGTTCCCAACTTGCAGCCCCTTGGGATTATCCCGAAAGCATGTGTCAAACCTGACCCTGTTGACTATCCTGGTTCTGTGTCCTTTCAATTGCTTTCTGGGGATGGAGCTGTCTTGATGTCGGGAAGTAGCTTGTCAGACGGTGCTGAATTTTGCACTGAGGCCACTGAGGTTACGACCCCACTCCCGACAACATCCCCGACAAACCCCCCAGAAGTGCCATGCTGGAGCGACGCGGATTGCCCCGAACCCAAGACATGCGATAACGGCGAGAAGGAGGAGAGGCGATTAAGGAGTGGTAGGCTTAGGGGAACGAGCTGGACTGAGAACTACCTGAACAGCAAACTCCACAAAAGGTTGGTGAATGGTAAGAGGCGATTATTCGGCATGTCCGAGGACGATGACGAAGATCTATCTCCTCGCGTTGAAGGGAAGTGCGTTTAAGTGGGTGCAAACTTAGTTTAGCTTCTGGTTTCGATTTTGGAGGCTTGGCTTAGGTTAGGTGGGTGGTACGGCGTTGTACATAAAAAATGTTTAACATGGAAAAGCAAAAGAATGGATTTTCTTAACTAAAAAACTACCCGACCCAATTTTGTTGCACCGTTGCGCTACGCTACACATTATCATTCGTCTTTTGCTTTTTGGTCAGCGGCACTGCTGCTGCTGTCTTCAGGGTGCACCCGTTGCTCCCAAATTCTACATGGCACGTCCCCCCCACCTCATTCTTCTGTATTTCTGAGAGAGGAATATCGGTGAAAGTAATTTCTTCGTCCGAGCCAATGGAGAATGAAAAGGATTCCCCTTCTTTGGCGTTATTCAGAGATTTATTTAGGACAACCGTCGACATTTCTTCTTTCTTAACTCCGTCAAACAGCTCCTCATAAATTTTGTCAACGCCAGAATTTTTTTCCTCCTCGCCCACGGATTCCCCGCTCAAATGAAATACGCCACTTTTATCCCACCTTTCCACGCCAATGGGCTTGTAGTTTACCCAAACATTGACGAGAAAGGTGATTCTGCGCCCCCGTCGAATGGCGCTCCCCCTGTTCTTCTCCGGCTCCCCGAGGCTTTTGGCGTATCCCTCTAACTCCTCGTCAAGAGATTTGCTCTTGAAACAAGCCACAACTGCGTGCAATGATCGACCGTCAAAGCACACGTGCTTCCCTCCGGCTGGGTATGATATCACCCCCTTTTCCACTACTCCTCCGTTCGATTGTGTGCTTCCGCCACCCTGGATGCTATCCACAAAGCGATCGAGTATGACTGTCGGAGCACCAAGATCTGTTAGATAAGTCACAGTTGATACATGAGGAAAGACGTGAATTCCGGACATCTCATTCAGATCTTCGTCTTTATCATAATGGAAGACAACACCTTCCTTGCTCAGACCAGATGTATTATCTGTGGCGGCGTAGCGACCAGAAGGCGGAGACGGTCGAACCTGGCACCACCACTCTGCTCCGCTTGTCGAATGATCCACACAGGAAGCTAACTTCTTATCCCGCAAGTGGAAGTCAAAAACAGACTTTGCAATCCTTTCAAAGTTGTTTGCCGGCGCTGCCCCCGAAGGAAGCCAGAATGTCCGGGGAAGCAACACGCAATCTGTCACATCTGCGTCCTTGTACAACTCGTCGTGACTATCAGAAGGAGTCAGTGCAGGGAGCATGTAGTGCTCTGTCCGAATCTTGCTGCCGACGATGTCGATGTCACTCTGCTCTTTCTTGTTAAGGTGAGGCGGTGGCTGGGGCAGTCCCGTTGAATCTAAATTTAGTGTGATCTCCATCCGACCGACTGACCGACCGACTTTCTACAGAGGAGGAAGGGAGGAAAGGAGTGGTAGGGAGTGGTAGGGCAAAGTACAGCAGCAGCGAAGCATTCGACAACAAGCATTTATTTTCTTTCGGCTGATTTTTCTTCAGCCAGCCCTCAAATCGTCCTTCTCTTCACGCTAAATTATCTACTTAAGTGTGGGTGTGTCTGTGTTAATATCTCTCGTCGTGGTGTAACTTCTTTTATACACTCCCCTCCCTTTTTCTATTAAAATCCCCAATGCTTCGCAAGGCCATCACAGGCTCGCTCCCTTGTCGAGTTCTTCTTGCACGTCAGTTGTCGTCTACGTCCTCCTCCGCGTCGTCGTCGTCGTCGTCTTCTTCCTCCTCGGCCCCGATGACCAGGATTGAGGAGGTGCGCCATATAGTGCATGAGCGAATAGCCGGGCGAGCTCGTTTTTATGACAAGGTAGCAGTGATGAAAGGTTCAGTGGCAAAAAAAGCGGCCCCCAGCGTCATCACGGGAGGCATAGACGATAGTGATAGCGGTTTGAAAGGTGCCGTGTCGTCTTCGTCAAAATCGATCGAGAAAAAAACGAATGACTATGGTGATTTTTACACTGTGACACTGGATGGAAATGAACTAAAATCTCCGCGGCGGCATGAGCTGTACTTCCCAACGATGGAACTTGCTTGCGGGGTTGCTGTGGAATGGGAGAGGCAGGGGGGAGACAAGATGGTTGTGGAGGATGAGAGCGTGGATGACGATAATACGAATTACAATCCAAAAACTATTGAGCCCTCCACCATGCCTTTGATGACACTGTGCAGTACAGCGGTGGACCAGATCGGTGTGACACCGGAGACGGAAGAAACGTTTGGAGGGAGAGCAAAAGTTGAAGAGAATGTGATGAAATATCTCTTTAATGACACCACCTGCTACTTTGCTGACGACACTGAGGACGACCGGTTGCTGCTGGCCAAACAAAAGGATAGCTTCAACAATCTCCACGCATTTGCTGAGAAAGAACTCAATGGCAAGGTCGACGTCGTCCATGGCTTTGACCTGAGGAAAATAAAACACGGCGAGGAGCTCGTGCAAAACGCTTGCTTGTTCGTAGCTGGCTTAAGTGGGTGGGAACTGGCCGCCCTGCAGAGTGTGACAATGGAGGCCAAGTCTTTCCTCGTGGGGTTGGGGGTGATTAAGGGATTTCTGAGCGGTGAGGAGGCCATCAAACTTAGTAGAATTGAAGAAGAGTTCCAGCTTGAGACATGGGGACTTGTCGAAGGCGGGCAGGACATAGATCGGCTCAATTGCGGAGTGCAGATTTATGCCAGTTGTGTATATCTGGACATGCTCCGAGCAAAATGAAATGCAAAAATGAAATGCAAAATGAAATTAAGTGGATAAGAATTTGCAGACAATAAAGTATCTTCTTCTTTCTCTTGTGTTCATATTCGTTTTCGTATTCAATTCTCCGGTCAAGGTCAAGATTCAGGGTCCATTATTCTGAATGTTTGCAGATGCCGTTGTGCCTTGCTCCCCTCGACACCAATCACCAACAAGTCGTCCGTCTTCGTCTGGCACCAGCTGAGCGAAAACGTAGTCCCGCTGACAGGTATCCGGTCCCTGAGCACCCACCTCCCCCCGTTGGCCGTCCCGTCCCTCCTCCCCCACCAGTCGTCCCCATTGTCGTTTCCGTAGCGATCGTCCTCGTACATGTTCCCGCTTTCGTGTCTGTACTCGAGCAGCTCGACTTTGTTGCCTTCGCTGCCGATGGCGCAGTAGCACTTCCCGGGAACTCGGGAGCATCGCGAAGGCGAGGAGAACGCGATGGAATGGATGGTCGATGTAGGATATGTCAGGTCGTAAGGGCAGCCGGTGCTTGTCATGGTTGGAAGGCTGAAGAGATTCAGGAGGCCGTCGGCCCCACTCGCAGCCAGGGTACTTTCTGGACAACCTAAATCTACTGTATTGTTGCAGCCATCCGTAAAGTCGTTCGTAAGGTTGTTCTTGTCCGTCTGGGGGTCGAATATGTCGATGGCGTAGATGGAACCTGCGCTAACTTTCTGTTCAAATGAGCGCCCGTTTCCGCCAGCCCCAGCCCCGACTTCCCAGAGCTTAACGACCCCGAGTTTGTACCCATCCTGCTGCACGCTCCCCCCCCCCACTACGAACCTTCCATTCCTAGAGTACTTAATCTTGTTGCACTGCGCTTTCGTTTGGACCTCGTCCCTGAGTGCGGCAGTGCACTCGGACGTGGACCCGGTGGAGCTCACCCTGACGTCGAAAATGAGAAGCCGGTCGCCGTCGGACGGGCCGATTCCGGCCCCTCCCGCCACCACGGCGGCGATTTCGTATGAGCTGAATGCATTCTCGTCGGCATTGGCATTTCCATTTCCATTTCCATTGCCATTTCCATTTCCATTGCCATTTCCATTTCCATTGGCATTCAGCGTTTTTTGTCTGACAACAAGATCAACAATCAGCCCCTTCCTATCATCGTGCCAAAGTACATTAACCGCCCCCGCCCCCCCCTTCCTCGCTGACTCCCTGACGTCCCCGTGGCAGATCCTGCTCCCCTCTGACCACACCAGGTGGTCAAAAGAACCCGGGAGAAACCTCACCCTATCGGTGCAGCTCGCCCCCCTCCTACAGGTCGGGCTGGACCTGGCAAAGGCGCGGACCACCTTCTGCAAACCCGGACCGTTCACGCTGTGGGGCGAAAGAGACCCTTCATAGACGAATACGGCGCCGAGATCGGGGCCGGGGGTCCCCTTCTGGATGTTCCCCGTGGAGGTCAAGGCCGCCACGCGGAAGGTGTGCACCGCATCGGATTGGCTCGGGGATTGGCCATTGTCGAGGGCGGTGTCCAGGGCGAGGGCCGGCGCGCGAGGGAGTCCCCCGAACGGCTCCGGACCGACGAATGACAGAGGGAAGAAGGGCAGGTCGCTGGAGGGAGAAGGGATATGAGGAGGAATAGATGAGGATTGCTCGCGATCACGATCACGATCACGATCCCCACGATCACGATCCCCACGATCCCCACGATCACGATCCCCCCCTCGGGATTTGTGCGGTGGTGGATCGAATACAACGTGCGACATCGAATTGGGGTGAGCGTGCGACATCGACATCGAATTGGGATGTACGTAAGCACCTTGCGAGGCCGGATGCTGCATCTGCATCCTTCCACCCTGTCCACCTCCGCCTTTGTACCCTCTCCCTTGCTGCTGTCCCGACCCCGGCCCTCCGCCGGGGGGACCGTCCATCGGCGGGGGGGCATCCTGTCCCATGCTCATTATCGGACCCTGATCGCGGTCCTGCATTCCACCACCACCACCACCACCACCACCGCGGGCGGACCGCTGACCAGGTCCGGGACCGCCTCGGTTACCCACGCCAGAACCACCACCGCCGCCACCGCCAGAGCGATTGTTACCACCACCCCCTCCGTAT
>Ga0115555_1000977_pt1 | contig 19774 bp, 19 predicted proteins | sample COGITO_mtgs_1104_2_FD_87285 | JGI IMG/M metagenome (GOLD analysis project Ga0115555, IMG submission 87285) | Pelagic marine microbial communities from North Sea - COGITO_mtgs_110407 | ecosystem: Environmental > Aquatic > Marine > Epipelagic | place: Germany:Helgoland, sampling site Kabeltonne... | reverse complement strand
GTTCCAATCACCTTGTCTCCATTTGATACATTGGTTCTTGGCCCTAAAAACAAAGCCCCATAAGAATGCATATTCTCCAGGAACCAGTCATCTCGATCAGTCATAACTTGGACATGTTCAGAGGCAATCTCATTGGCAACCTCAAGCATTTCATCATAGGTGTCACAGACAACAACTTCGCCATATTCATCCCAACTAACCCCTGCGGTGTCAGCTGTTGGAAGGATGGTTAGTATTCTATCAATTTCATTAAGAGTCTCATCTGCAAGATTTTGACTATTGGTTACAAGAACTGCTGGAGAGTTATAGCCATGCTCAGCTTGGCCCAATAGGTCAGTTGCGCACAATTCAGCATCTACTGTCTCATCTGCAATCACCATGGTCTCTGTTGGACCAGCAAAAAGATCAATTCCAACTCGTCCGAAGAGTTGTCTTTTGGCCTCTGCAACATATGCATTACCGGGACCGACCAGCATATCGACTGGGGCAATTGTTTCAGTGCCTAAAGCCATAGCACCAACCGCCTGAATGCCGCCAATTACATAAATCTCATGAGCGCCTCCAAGATGCATTGCAGCAATGACCGCTGCATTAGGCTGTCCTTGATAGGGTGGGGTGCAAGCTACAATTCTAGGAACCTTTGCAACACTAGCAGTAACAACTGACATATGCGCTGAGGCGACCATTGGGAACTTACCTGCTGGCACATAACAGCCCACTGACTGAACGGGAATATTTTTGTGTCCAAGAATAACGCCTGGCATTGTTTCAACTTCGATATCTTGCATCGAGTCTCTTTGAGCTTGTGCAAAGTTTCTCACTTGTTCTTGAGCAAACTTAATGTCTTTCATGTCTCTTTCAGACACACTTGCAATAAGACTATCAATCTCAGCTGAGCTTAGTTTGTATGATTTTGGTGAGTAATTATCAAACTTTTCTGAGAACTCTCTTACAGCAGCATCGCCTTTTTCTTCAATGACTTTTAAAGTATTTTTGACTACCTCGCTCACCTGAGCGTCGTCGATTGCTTTATCTTCAGCAGTTTTTCCTTTTTTTAAATAATATATAGCCATAGTAATTCCAATTAATTAGGTTTAGGGGGATCAATATCACCACGATCAAATGCTTCCCACCCCTGACCATTAAAAACATCAACTCCAAGTTGAGCGAGAATACTTGGAAAATCTACATTAACCCAATTATCAATAATGAGGCCATCTCTAACTTCCCAAAAATCTGTGTAATGAATTTTCACGCGCTTGTTTGTAGGTTTAATGCCCATGAATTCTCCACTATGAACAGCATCAATGTGCCCAAAACATGAGGCCCATTCACCATCCACAAGAAACTTGTCTGTTTTGTAAATTCTATCTGTAAAAGCTGCTCTTAAAGGGAGCTGCCAGTTATTTCGAAACTCTTCAAGATTGTTTTTTGTTCCACATCCTTGATTACCCATCCATCGAAAATCTTTATGAAAGTGCTTGTCCATACTATTTGAATTAGCTCCCAATGCCTCTTCCATTGCCTTAACTACTGCAAGGGTTTTTTGGGATTTTTCATCATAACTCATAATATCCCTCTAACTAGTTGTCTAGCATTTGTCCAGTTTCACTATCAAACAATAAGCATAAATTTGCAGAAATATTAGCCATAACCTTAGAACCAATATCAACATGATAGTTTTTATCAGACTTAATTGATACCAACTCTCCTCCCGATTTGATGGATACCATTGTCATATCTCCAAGAAGCTCCATTGAAAATGCTGGAGCAGAAATAGCACCTTTTGACTTAACAATAACTGCGTCCTCTGCTCGAAAACCAAGAGTCACATTGCCCTTGTGTTTTTTACTCAAACCATCAATCTTTACGCCTTCACACGTGAAAACACCATCCTTAATTGAACCTTTCAATAGATTCATAGCTGGTGCCCCAATAAAGCTTGCAACGAAACTATTAGCGGGTTTGTTGTATATTTCTTGAGGTGTTCCAACTTGCTGAACGATTCCAGCATTCATTACAACAACTCTGTCTGCTAAAGTCATAGCTTCTACCTGATCATGTGTCACATAAATAGTGGTAACTTTTAAACTGTGCTGTAAATTTTTTATTTGTGCACGAGTGGAGACACGTAATTTAGCATCGAGATTTGATAATGGCTCATCCATCAAAAAAACTGTTGGCTCTCTTACAATTGCTCTTGCTAGCGCAACTCTTTGCCTTTGCCCTCCAGAGAGTTCTGCTGGTTTTCTGTGAAGAAAATCATTCAGCTCAACCATTTCAGAGGCCCTCATCACTCTCTCATCATGGAGAGATTTATCAATTTTTCTAACCTTTAAAGGAAAACGAATATTTTCATAGACTGTCATGTTAGGGTATAACGCATACGATTGAAATACCATGGCAACATCTCGGTCTTTTGGCTCAAGAGAGTTAACCACTTTTCCATCAATTGAAACCTCACCACTTGTTACATTCTCAAGGCCAGCAATCATTCTCATTGTCGTTGTCTTGCCACAACCAGAAGGCCCTAACAAAACTAAAAACTCTTCGTCAGGTATAGTAAGGTTAAAGTTGTCTACACCAACAAAATCACCCCATCTTTTTGTAAGATTTTTTAATTCAATTTCTGCCATAATATTATTCTGTAAACTTATTCTAGTAAATTAAGGAATGTAAGCAAAATGCATACGATTGCAAAATATTATAGCACAAGGTTTTTTCTTTGAAAGATAATGTTGCAATCCTATGCAAAAAAAAACTGATTTAACTAATTTTTAAGTTGAATTTTGAAATAAAATTCAAATTTCTATTTAAGGGGAAAATATATGACAAACTTGCAACCATCAAGAGAAGTCTTTATTACTTGTGCTGTTACTGGCTCAGGAGATACAACTGGGAGATCAGATAAGGTTCCTATAACCCCACAGCAAATTGCAGATTCTTGCATTGAAGCAGCCGATGCTGGCGCAGCAATTGTTCATATTCATGTTCGAGACCCTAAAACAGGAGTCCCAGCTCGTGACCCTGAACTCTACAGCCAGGTGATTGATATAATCAAGAAATCAAAAGTGGACATGGTCATCAACTTTACTGCTGGAATGGGTGGTGATATTGTTTTTGGGTCAGCTGAAAAGCCTTTCCCACTCAATGAAGCTGGTACCGACATGGTTGGCGCAACAGAGCGGCTTGAACATGTTCGGAATCTACTTCCAGAGATATGTACCATCGATTGCGGAACTATGAATTTTGGCCATGGCGATTATGTAATGACAAATACCTCCTCAGTTCTTCAAGAAATGGCTCGCCAGGTTCAGGCGCTTGGTGTCAGACCAGAGATTGAGTGTTTTGATACGGGTCACTTGCAGCTGGCAATATGGCTGAAGAATCAAGGACTAATTGATGATCCAGTCATGATTCAGCTTTGTATGGGAATTCCCTGGGGCGCCCCAGATGATATGCACACCTTCTTAGCGATGACTTCAAGTGTTCCTAAAGATTGGACTTTTTCAGCCTTTTCAATAAGCAGAAATCAGCTCCCTTTTGTCGCAATGGCGATTCTTGCTGGAGGAAATATTCGTGTTGGCTTGGAAGATAATATTTATCTAAAGAAAGGTGTTCTTGCTACGAACGGTGACCTTGTCAAAAAAGCAGTCCAGACAGCAGAAGGCATGGGCTGCACGATTTTAGGTCCAGATCAAGTTCGTAAGAACTTAAAACTAGAAAAGCGCTGGGGATAGGGATGACTCAGATAAAGTCTGCAGGGGTTATTGGAGCGGGCGTTATTGGAAGCGGATGGATAGCTCGCCTAATGCTCAATGGAATTGATGTATTTGTATTTGACCCATCTTTAGATGCTCCTGAGAATGTTCAAAAAGTTATTCAAAATGCTGAGAGGGCATATAAAAACCTTCTCAAGTCAAGCCTGCCTGAGAAGGGCAGTCTTACATTTTCAGCTTCAGTTTCTGATGTTGCTAAATCATCAGAATTAATTATTGAAGCAGTTCCAGAAAGACTTTCTGCAAAGCAATCGGTTTATGATGAAATTGAGTCCAATGGCTCTGCGGATTTGATAATTACATCCTCAACTTCAGGGATATTGCCATCTGATTTGCAGTCAGAAATGAGTCACCCTGAGCGTCTGATTGTTGCACATCCATTTAATCCAGTCTATCTATTGCCATTAGTAGAGCTAGTAGGTGGAAAGCAAACATCTCATAAAGTGATCAATAAGGCCTCAAGCATTTTTACTCATATTGGAATGTTTCCACTCCATATTAAGAAAGAGATACCTGCCTTTATTGCTGACAGGCTTCTTGAATCAGTCTGGCGTGAGGCTTTGTGGCTAGTGAATGATAATGTTGCTACAACAGAAGAAATAGATGATGCTATTCGCTATGGATTTGGCCTTAGATGGGCTCAGATGGGTCTTTTTGAAACCTATAGGCTAGCCGGCGGTGAGGCTGGAATGCGTCATTTTATTGCACAATTTGGTCCTTGCCTAGAGTGGCCTTGGACTCACCTCACGGATGTCCCTGAGTTCACTGATGAACTTATTGACAAGGTATCCAATCAATCCGATGATCAGTCTGGGCAATACAGCATTGATGAACTAATGCAGAAGCGTGATGATAACTTAGTTGACTTTTTGAAAGCTTTAAAAGAGAACCGATGGGGTGCTGGAAACCTTTTAAAAGAATATGATGAGACTCTATCGAGCCCAGTCAACAAACTAGAATTTTCGAAGCTAGATTTATCTCAACCTATTGATACTTATACGACTCATATTCCCAAGGAGTGGGCCGATTATAACGGCCATATGACCGAGGCTCGCTATCTGGATTGCTTCTCAGAGGCAACAACTGAGTTAATGGCTATCATTGGTGCTGATGAAGAATATATCGCTAATGTTGGCTCCTACTTTACAGTTGAAACACACATAAGGCATCTTGATGAAGTTTTAATAGGAGAAAGAATCTACTCCAAAACGCAAGTGATTTATGGTCAGAATAAAAAACTTCACCTCTTCCACTGGCTACATCATAATGATGGAAGGCTCCTTGCAACAGCGGAACATATGTTGATCCATGTCGACCTCAAAAGTCGCGGTGCCAGCATGCCTAGCGATCTAGTAATGGATAGAATGGAGCGCATTTATAACGCGCATAAAAAACTACCCTCTCCAGAAGGAATAAGCCGTGCCGTAGGTGATAAAGTCTAATACCATTCATCTGCCATACTTTCTTTCTTCTTAGCCATATAGTCTATTAAGGCCTCGTCTATAGACTCATCTAAAGGTGGCTCTTCATATTCCTCTAACATCTGATTCCAACGCTCATAAGCTCTTTGTTCAGCATCTTTCGATCCATCTTCCACCCACTGTTCATAAGAATTGTTATCAGGAAGCTCTGCTCGATAATTCGCAGTCTCAAAGTTTTCAGCTGTGTGCTGAGTTCCCAAGAAATTCTCACCTGGTGAATTTTCTATAAATGCACTGCTTGCTAAAGAATTCTCATCAATAGTCAATCCCTCAAACATGCGATGAAGCATTCCAAGACGATCACAGTCCAGTATAAACTTTTCATAACCCACAACCAGCCCTCCTTCAAGCCAACCAGCAGCCTGATGCATAAAGTTGGCGCCTGCCAAAATTGCTGGATACATAGAATCCACTGATTCCTGCATGGCTTGAGCATCGGCAACCTTTGAGGCTGTATAGTGGCCGCCCGCCCTAAATGGCAACTTCACTCTTCTGGCCATCTGTCCAACGGCATAGGTTGCTAGGCTTGACTCGGCAGTTCCAAAAGTAGGTGCTCCTGATTTCAAATCCATTGTGGTTAAGAAGTTTCCATATACTGCACTTGAGCCAGGCCTTACAAGTTGCGTGAGTGCTACTCCAACTAGCGTTTCTGCATGGGCTTGAGCAATAGCTGCTGGCATCGTTACGGGGGACATTGCGCCGCCCAAAATAAATGGTGTTATAACGACGCCCTGATTCGCCCTTGCATAACCTTTGAGTGCATCAGTCATAGTTTTGTCATAAACCAGCGGGGAATTAACATTAATGTTTCCCTGTATTACACAGCTCTTATCTAACACATCACCACCAAATACGATTCGCGCCATATTGATTGAATCTTCTACTCTATCAAGAGCGGTTACTGAGCCCATAAAAGGCTTGTCAGAATACTTAATATGGGAATAAACCATATCTAGATGGCGTTTATTGACAGGAATATCTACTGGCTCACAGTTTGTACCGCTTGTATGATGAAGCCATGGAGTCATATGGGAAAGCTTTATCAAATTATTAAAATCTCGCATGTTGCCTTGCCGCCTTCCACCCTTAAGATCATATACAAAAGGGGATCCATAAGCTGGACCTAGAACTAGCTTATTACCCCCAAATATGGTTGATCTTTTAGGATTCCTTCCAAGCATTTCAAACTCACTTGGTGCAGTCTTGCAGAGATTTTGAACAAGGCCCTTGTCAAACTTTACAAGGGTTCCTTTAACGGTTGCACCAGCTTCCTTAAATAAGTTTAATGATTCTTCGTCATCCCAAAATTCTAGGCCTACTTCCTTGAGGATCCAATCGACATGGTCATCAATTTTTGAAAGCTCTTCCTCACTAAGCATATCATAGCACTTGATATTTCGTGTCAAATATCTTGGCGGATCAATCTGCTCTGATTTTTTTCGTTCTGCAATTTTTGCCGAACGACCTCCTTCTCCTCTTCGACGATTTGACATAGAACCTCCAATTAAACTAGTTCAAAAAATATGAAATTAGATTTAAGCCAATGTTAATTCAAAAAAAAAATTAACTCAAGTGAATAAATTCATTAACTTTTATTGATTTTTTTTAAATAAGTTTAAAAAATAGATAATATAATCAGAGTTTAATTTAAAAAAAGGGGTCAATACATGAAAAAAATGGAGCTGAAAGGCAATATTACATCTGAGATACTCCCTCTTTTTGAGGGAGACAATGCTTACTTAAAAGACTTTGCCACTTCAAATGATGAGGCTGCGCCGATAACTGCTGGCCTTTTTCGTCTAGAGAGGGGCGAATCAATTACTTACGACTATACCTATGAAGAAATGAAGTTGATCATAGATGGTGAGTTTCATATCAGTGACGGCTCAGGTGAGGAGGTTACAGCAAGCAAAGGGGATTTAATTTATTTCCCTAAAGGCAGTGTCATCACCTTTAGAACCGATAATTTTGGTCTGGGTTATTTTGTAGGCCAAAGAGGTCAAGACGAAGCTTAGAGAGACCTAGTTTGACAAAGCACCCTTCCACTTATTGGTGCAGAAATCGTTCTTCTGTAGGCCTCAACAATTCGTTTCTCTGAAGTGGGCTCGAATCCATCGAACACCATTCCATAATGCTCAACCGAGTTCTCAATGATAGACGGTGAAACTATATTAATTCTAAGCTTGCCAGCATACTCTGCAGCCAATGTTGAAACGCACATGTTTAATGCGCCGTTTGCTGCGGCTGCGGCTGAACCTCCCAAAATTGGCTCGTCTCCAATGATTCCACTTGTCAAAGTGATCGAACCATTTTCGGTGAGATAGGGAATTGCTGCTTTTACTAAATTTAGTTGGCTTAAGCACTTATTAGATATTCCTATAGCAAAGTCTTCCATTGTCAACTCCTCAAATGGCTTGAAAGGAGCTCGAACACCAGCACATGAAATTAAAGCATCAAAAGGGCCAATTGTTGCAAGTGCAGCTGATGCGCTCTCAAAGTCTAAGGCATCAATTTTTAAATCAGGTCCAGAGCGGCCAGCTCGAATAACCTCATAGTCTTTTAGTCCGCCAACTACGACACTTCCAAGTCTTCCTGTTGCTCCAACTACAATAACTTTTTTCATAAAACTCCTTATTTAACTTTCTTATAATAATGATATCACTAAAAAAGCAGGCTGCCGATACCTCTTTTTACTTCTTCTTTTGTTGCATTAGAATCTAAGGCTTTTCCAATCCTGACGTTGATCTCTCGACGGAAACTGAACTTCATCTTTCTTTTAACTGTTCTTGGTGCTTTTGAGAAAAAACTACCCCACATATTGTTAACTGCAAAAGGAACAACCTTGACTCCTTCTTTTGACTGAGATAAAACTTTTTCAAAGCCTCTTTTTAAATCACTCAACTCTCCTGAAGTTGAAACATGGCCCTCTGGAAATAAGCCAACAACACAGTCTTCATTTAATAAATTAACAATGTTTTGCATTGCATTTCTACTATTCTCAGGTCTTATAGAAACGGCACCAACACCTTTTAAAATCGAATTAAAGATAGGCTTACTATAGTAATCATGGTGAACAACAAATCTTATTGTTCTTGGAACTGCCCACTGAATGAAAGCAAAGTCAATGTAGCTAATATGATTCCCAAGAAGTAGGACAGGACCACCCTTTGGAAGATTTTCAAGGCCATGTACTCTTAATCGATATCGCCATCCAAATAAAAGGAGGCCTGCAAGTTGACGCATAAATTAAAGAATAGCTTTAAGTTTTCTCAATACAATACTGAAGCCAACAACTGCCACAAATGCATTAAAGTAGAGAATAAATTCACTTCCAAAACTTAGGTTTGCAAGAAAAACTGTGAAGATCAAAAGACTAATCATCGCAATATTTTGAAGCCAGTTCTTTCCTGCGAGCATGCTTCCAAGTCCATCTTCTGGTGAGTTGGCTTGCATTAGAGCATTAAGTGGAACAATCATCATGCCTGCACCAACCCCAAATAACAAAATAATAGAGGTTACCAAAATGAGTGCTATAGAATTTGGAATAAAACTCAGGCTTGAAATTACTGGCACCAAGATCGCGCATACTGTAATCATGATTGACCCTGTATAAATGTTGTTTATGCGAATATTATTAAAGCTTTTTCTGCCAGATAAAAAGGCTCCAATCATAATGCCAAGGACTGATGAGGCTAGCATTGCATTAACCACTAGTGGACTCTCAACACCAAAATTAACCTTGGCATGAGCAGGAATAACGGCCACCAAGTTTTGCGACATACCCCAAAAAATGGCTGTACCCAAGATAGAATACCAAACTATTTCATTCGCCCTCATGGCCTTAAAGTTTGTGGACAGATAATGAAATGAGATTAACTTTCCAAGTGAAAGTTTTACTTTACTCAACTTGGCTGGGTAAAAGCGAGTCCCAAGAGTTGCCAAGAATTCTATCGTTGATAATCCAACTAAAACCCAGCCTACTGGGGCTATTTTCATTAGAATCTCCTCAGGAGTTGTAACCTGCATTGTTCCCAAATAAGCTTCAAACAAATAAGAGAAAAACACTGTACCCAATAGAATTGCAATTAATACTACTGAAGAGTGGTAGGCATTTCCCTTGCTTAAGCCAGCCTTGCTAAGACACTCTTTAATGTACCCCATTTTAGCAGGTGAGTAGATTGCACTTTGGGTTGCAAGTAGAAGCGTAAAGCCAAATGCAGTTTTGTATAAACCATTGTAGTAACAGTAAGTAATTGCCAAGGTAATCAACACCGCTGAAAAGGCACTAAAACGCATTACACTTGTCTTTGCAAATCTATCAGAAAGATATCCGGACATAGTAAAAAGCAGGATAAAGGGAACCAGAATCATAGCATTTACAATGGCAGTCAAAATGATTTGCTGTTGCTCTCCATAGATCATAAAGATAGTATTTTGGATAATGATCTTATGACCTAAGTCTACAAATGCATTAAGAAATACAGCAACTAGGTAAATTGAAAATACTAAGGAACGCTCTCTGCTAATCGGTTGAATTTCTTCCATAACTCTCCAGGATATTATCTTTAACAAGACAGTATAAGAGAATTATTGAGCGTCAAGCATTAAAATTAAAGTTGACTAAAATTCAATCCCCTCAACCTCAGCAATCGTTTGCATATCTTTGTCACCTCTTCCAGAGAGATTAATGATAATTGTTTTATCACTGGTCCATTCTTTTGCTAATTTCACTGCATAGGCAATTGCATGAGAGGGCTCTAATGCTGGAATAATGCCCTCAACCTCAGTTAAAAGATGAAACGCTTCTAAAGCTTCCTTATCCGTAATAGCAACATACTCTGCCCTGCCAATATCTTTAAGGTAAGCATGCTCAGGACCAACTCCAGGATAATCAAGGCCGGCTGATATTGAGTGTCCCTCAATGATTTGCCCGCTCTCATTTTCCATTAAGTAAGTTCTATTCCCATGCAAAACACCTACGCTACCAGCGGTTAGAGGGGCAGCATGAGCATCAGGACCAAGATCAATGCCTCGTCCTCCAGCTTCAACACCAATAATCCTGACTGAAGTATCCTCGATAAAAGGATGGAAAAGCCCAATTGCATTTGAGCCACCCCCAACACAGGCAATAATGGCATCAGGAAGGCCTCCGACTTGTTCATCAAACTGTTCTTTTGCCTCTTTACCAATAACACTCTGGAAGTCTCTTACTAGCATAGGATATGGGTGAGGACCAGCTACTGTTCCAATAATATAATAGGTGTTATCAATGTTCGTGACCCAGTCTCGCATTGCCTCATTTAAAGCATCCTTAAGGGTTTTTGAACCCGAAGATACCGGGACTACTGTTGCACCAAGAAGCTTCATACGATAAACATTCTGAACCTGTCTTACAACATCAACCTCTCCCATATAGACCACGCACTCAAGACCTAATCTTGCGGCAATAGTTGCTGAAGCAACACCATGTTGGCCAGCACCAGTTTCTGCAATAATGCGAGTTTTTCCCATTCTCTTAGCGAGCAAAGCTTGGCCAATTGTATTATTAACTTTATGAGCTCCAGTATGATTTAGGTCCTCACGTTTTAAAAATATTTTGGCGCCACCAATTTTTTTTGTTAAGTTTTCAGCATAATATAGTGGTGTTTTTCTTCCAACATAATGCTTAAGATCATCCTCAAACTCCTTCAGAAAATCCGGATCATCTTTATATTTTTCGTAGGCTTCATTTAATTCTGTTACGGCAGACATTAGTGTTTCTGCAACAAAAACGCCACCATATTGATCAAAATGACCATTCTCATCTGGGAGGTTATAACTCATAAATTAGTATTTCTTATAAAAGCTTCTATTTTATCAATATCCTTAACTCCTGGAGCACTTTCAACACCACTAGAAGCATCAACAGCATATGGTCTAACTTGTCTAATCGCAGATGACACATTGTCTGAATTCAGCCCTCCTGCAAGGATAATTGGCAAAGATATATCAACACAAGCTAATGACCAATCAAATGCCTCACCCGTTCCGCCAAAACTTGAAGGGTTAAACGAGTCCAGAAGAATCGCACTTGCACTTGAAAATTGTTCAGCTACTTGGACAACATTAGTATCTGGCCTAACTCGCAAAGATTTAATAAACGGCATTTGATATTGAGTACAATCAAGGAGGCTTTCGTCACCATGAAATTGCAGAGTATCTAAAGGCACTTCACAAAGAATTTCATCAACAAAGCTTGGGTTTGCATTGACAAACAATCCTACCCTATTAACAAAGGGTGGCAATGCATCAATGATTTCCTGTGCCTTTTGAACATCGACATTTCTTGGTGACTTATCATAAAAAACAAGACCAACTGCATCTACACCAGCAATTGAGGCATCTCTTGCATTATCAGGCTCAGTAAATCCACAAATCTTAACTTTTGTCATTAGCAGTTGTGTTTTATTTATTGTTAGATTTTCTCACAGGCTACCATTTCATTGGATGAAATAAATGGATATGTTGAAATCTAACTTATTTGTTTTTCTTAGGTGAGGCTTTCTTTTTTCTTTTTTTAGGCTTGGCTTTTGCTTTAATTTTACCCTCTATAGCCTTTTTACATTCTTCTAGAGTTAAATCAACAGGCTCTTTATCTCCAAATATTTTAGCGACAGTGACATTTTTCTGTCCCTTTCCCCTCTTTTTTCCATTCCAAATGTAAGGGCCAAACCGACCATTTAGAACTTGAATATCTGAATCCTCAAAAACCTTAATAATTCTTTCTGCATCAAATTTTTCTTTTGCAGCGATTAACTCTAATGCAGTTTCTAAAGAAACCTCCTCAGGGGTTTCTTCTTTGAGAGACACATATTTTTTCCCATATTGAAGGTAGGGTCCAAATCTGCCATAGTTTGCTTTTATAGTTTCACCAGATTCAGTCTCACCAACTGTTCTTGGCATTTTAAAAAGCTCTAAGGCCTCTAGAAGAGTAATATTTTCAATATCCTGTCCCGTCCTTAAGGATGCAAAAGTTGGTTTTTCCTCATCATCTTGTTTTCCAATCTGAGCAAATGCACCATAACGACCAAATCTGACGCTTACAGGCTTGCCAGAAGCTGGGTCCTCGCCCAAATCTCTTTTGCCATGTGTTTCATCTCTTGAAATATCTTTTGCCAACTCAATTTGCTCATGAAAAGGCTCATAAAAATTACGAACAACGCCAGTCCATGACTTAGACTCTTCAGCAATAAGGTCAAAATCTCTTTCTAGATTAGCTGTAAACTCATAACCAATAATGTTTCTAAAGTTTTTCAGTAAAAAATCAACCAACAAGTAAGCAACATTAGTCGGGAAAAGCTTATTTTTTTCAGCTCCCGTGGTTTCAGTTTGCTTCAGCTCTGAGATAGCACCATTTGTAATTTCTATGCATTGATACTCACGCTGAGAGCCCTCTCTAGTATCCTTTACAACATAATTTCGATCTTGGACAGTTGTAATCATTGTTGCAAATGTTGAAGGTCTTCCAATCCCCATTTGTTCAATCTCTTTAACTAGCGATGCTTCGGTATATCTTGGTTTTGCCCTTGAAAAGGATTCCCTTGAGCTCATATCAACTAATGTCAGAACATCATTACTACTTATTTCTGGCAAGAGCCTATCATCAGAAGACATATAGTCATAAACCTCAAGGAATCCTGCAAAAGAGAGTATTTCGCCATCAGCGATAAAGTGTTCGCTCCGACCAGAAACATTGATGGTCACTTTAGTTTTTTGAAGTTGTGCATCACTCATCTGTGATGCAAGCGTTCTTTTATAAATTAATGAATACAGCTTTGAAGATTGATCATCCAGGCCAAGAATAGTGGGCTTAGTTAGATCAGTTGGTCTGATAGCCTCATGTGCCTCTTGAGCACCACTCGAGCTGGTCTTATATCTTCTGGCTTGATGAAACTGCTTTCCATATTTTGATACAATTTCTTCTTCAGCACCAGTAATAGCCAGTTCAGATAAGTTTAATGAGTCAGTTCTCATATATGTGATTGCACCCTCACGATATAAGTTCTGGGCAATTGACATAGTCTGCTTAACAGAAAAACCAAGTTTTTGCGACGCCTCTTGTTGCAATGTAGAAGTAATAAATGGAGCTTTAGGTGATCTTTTAGAGGGCTTAGTGTCAACTAAATCAACTATTAATTCAGCCTCTATCAACGCCTCAGCAAAAGAAAGAGCATCTTCTTTAGAGCTAAATTCTTTATTGAGTTTTACCTCAAGATTTTGATTATCCTTGTTAATTAAGTTTGCTTTAACCTTAAATGTACTGACTGGAATATGAGCTGAAATTTCGCGCTCTCTTTCCACAACCAATCTAACAACTGGAGACTGAACTCTTCCTGCGGAACGAGCTCCGGAAATTTTTCTCCAAAGAACTGGGGAAATTTCAAAACCAACCAGCCTATCAATTATTCTTCTGGCTTGTTGAGCATCAACAAGATCGGTATTTATTGTTCGTGGATTCTTTATTGCCTTGGTGATAGCACCCTTTGTGATTTCATGAAAAACAATCCTTGGAGTATCTAAATCCAAAGATAGAGCCTGTTGAAGATGCCATGCAATCGCTTCTCCTTCTCGATCCTCATCAGTAGCCAGAAAGATTTTCTCGGCAGCTTTTGCAGATTTTTTTAAGTCAGCAACAACTTTTTTCTTGTCTGCACTTATAGCATAAGTTGGTAGAAAGTCATTTTCAATATTCACGCCCATGTCTTTCTTAGGCATATCCCTGATATGACCAATACTAGATTTAACAACGTAATCTGGTCCTAAAAACTTTTCAATTGTTTTTGCTTTCGCCGGTGATTCGACAATAACAAGATTTTTTGACATAAAAAGTCCTACTGAAGAGTAGGGTTATCATCGTGAAACACAATAGACTCAATCCATTGCGATGGAACAGCAGATTCAGCGCTGTTTCCAATAACCATCATTACAACCCATTTCAAATCATCGATACTAAGCTTTGAGTCTTCTAGAGACATCACTTGATCAATGACAATCTCTCTTTGACTCGGGTTTAGTTGGCCCATATTCTCCATAAACATTATGAAGCCCCTTGCTCTGGAATCTAACTTAGTTTTTTCAAGTTCACTATAAATTCGCATGGAATTATGCACCGTATTAAAGCTTGCAATTTTCCCGTCTTGAAGTGCTGCTATATTCTCAAGCCAAATTAAAGCTTTTTCGATTCTCTCTGAATCAAATCCAGCTTCAGAAAGATGAGTCTTTAACAAATCATCGTCCAACTCTTGAGTTGAATCTTGCTCAGCAGATTCAAACAGAAAGTCAAACATAAAGGTGAGTACATCAAGAATGTTGTTAGTCATAGAGCCTCTTAAAAATTAACATATCTTACTAATTTATAAATACTGGACTCTAATAACAAAAGAGTCTAATTAATTGTTTATTACTTGTGGGCAACAATCACTTTTTCAACCTCCACTTAAGTTATAAAGTGATTACTAAATTAAAGCAACTAATTATTTGATACCTTCATTATCCACATCTTTATGTAAATTGGGCCTTAATAAAGCCCTAATAGCTAAGAAACTCTAATTTATCAGGCATACCGATTCAATCCAAGTATGGTAAAATTGCAAAATTTTTTGTTGGCATATACAGATTATGAAAAGAACTTTCCAACCAAGCGTACTAAAACGTAAGCGCAACCACGGCTTTAGAGCTAGAATGAAAACTCGTTCTGGGCGTGCTATTCTAAGTGCACGTAGAAAAAAAGGGCGTAAGCGCTTAGCAGCTTAACACAATGGCTGGCTCGCTTGCTCGAAGTGTGCGTATTACAAATGCCAAAGAATTCGCACATATTTTCAAAAAGGGGCGCCATTCTCAAAGTAAATTTTGGAAAATAGTAGTGAGTAATACTGACTATTCTTTATCAAGGCTTGGGCTTGCGATATCCAAAAAAGAATACAAAAAAGCTGTTGACAGAAATCATTTAAAAAGACTGGCTCGTGAGACTTTTAGACTAAATCAAGATTGTTTTGGAAGCGTTGATTTCGTTGTGATGGCCAAAAATAACCCAAGCATAAACAATACTAAGATGACAAATGATTTGCTTTCACTTATGACAAAAGCAACAAAAAGGATAGCCTCCTGATGAAATTTTTGATTCTACCTCTAATCAAAATTTATCAATGGATTATTAGTCCAATTTTAGGGGGTAATTGTCGTCATATACCAACTTGTTCTGAATATACATATGATGCAATTAAGTATCATGGCGCCATTAAAGGGAGCGCTCTTGGAGTAAAACGAATTAGCAAATGTCATCCCTGGTCTGAAGCAAGTTATGATCCTGTCCCAAAAAAAATTAAAACAATTTAGATACTTATGAATACTCAAAAACTCTTTCTTTTTATTGCAATTTTTTTAACTATTTTTCTGCTTTGGGATAAATGGGAGCTTACACAGTCTGTAGATGAGAATGGCAATGTAATTACCCAAACTCAGCTAGTAAGCAATGACTCTTCAACAGAAATTACTGATGTTCCTCTTCCAAGTGATGTTCCATCAGCAGATTTACAAATCTCAGAAGACTCAACTCCATCAATAATTGAACCAAGCAATTCTGGTGCTTACACCACAGTTGTTACAGATCTTTTAACTCTTCAGATTTCACATAAAGGTGGAACGATCATAAGCGCCTTACTGAATAAATACCCTGAAACCTTAAACTCTGATGCACGTTTTGAGTTATTAAGCAATTCTCCAGATAGAATTTATCATGCACAAAGTGGATTGATTCCTGCTGATCAAATGCCTACCCATCAAGATGAATACACTTCCGAAAGAGATGAGTATTTCCTGGGTAGCGATAGTCAATTGACAGTTCCATTGAAATGGACTGATAATAATGGTATCACTGTAACGAAAAACTTTAGTTTTAAGCCAGACAGTTATGTTGTCGAAGTTGACTATCAAATAGAAAATAATAGTTCTTCTGATCGTGTTGTTAGTAGCTATACTCAGCTTGCTCATGGCGCTGCACAAGAGTCTGGCGGGTTCATGATGGGAATGCAAAACTTTAATGGCGGTGCAATCTACAATGATGAGGAAATCTTTGAAAAAATTGATTTTGAAGACTTTGACTCTAGTCCAAAGACAACGTCAATTGGTGGATGGGCAGCAATGATTCAGCATTATTTCTTTTCAGCATGGATTCCAAATGAAAAGGAAAAACATACCTACTCAACCAAATCAAGTAGAGATAACTTTCTTCTGACAACTGTTAACCCTAGCACAAGAATTGCTGCAGGCTCCTCAGTCAATGTTGGAAAAAATCAGCTTTTTATTGGACCCAAAGAGCATGTTCGCCTTGAAAATCTTGCGCCTGGACTAGATAAAACTGTTGACTATGGGTTCCTATTTATTGTGGCTAAACCTTTATCTGTATTCCTTCACTGGATTTATAGTTTTGTCCAGAACTGGGCGATATCAATAATCTTGGTAACGCTGGCAATTAAGCTTGCCTTTTATAAACTCTCTGAAAAATCTTTTCGATCAATGGCTGGGATGAAAAAATTAGCACCTAGACTTCAAAAGATTAAAGAAACATATGAGGGCGACAAACAAAAAATTGGTAAAAAAACTATGGAGCTTTATAGAACTGAAAAAATCAACCCTGCTGCTGGTTGTCTTCCGATTCTAGTTCAAATTCCTGTGTTCATCTCAATATATTGGGTTCTTATAGAAATGGTTGAATTGCGTCAAACGCCTTTCTTATATTTGCCAGATTTGGCTGCAAAAGATCCTTATTTCATACTCCCATTAATTATGGGCGCATCTATGTGGTTTCAGCAACGACTTAACCCTCCTCCTGCTGATCCAATTCAGGCAAGGATTATGCAAATGCTTCCAATCGTATTTACTGTATTCTTCCTATGGTTTCCATCAGGGCTTGTATTATATTGGGTTACCAATAATATTCTTTCAATTGCTCAACAAATGTACATTAACAAAAAAATCAATGGGTAGTTAGTTTTATGAGTAACAATTCTAAAGCTGAATCAATAGCAAAAGAAATCAAGCTTTTAATCTTGGATGTTGATGGGGTTCTTACTGATGGTGGTATTTATTTTGACGATCAAGGTACTGAGCATAAAAAATTTGACTCTCAGGATGGTTGTGGGATTAAATTACTAGAATTATCTGGTGTTGAAGTTGCAATCATTACTGCAAGAAGCACTCGCTCTGTTGCTCATAGACTTGAAACTCTTGGTGTCAAAAATTACTACCATGGTATAAAGGACAAGGGTGTTGCCCTAAAAGAGCTTTCGGAAAAACTGTCTATTGATTTAAGTGCGTCAGCCTTTGTGGGCGATGACGTGATTGATCTCCCTGCAATGTCAAAAGTAGCCTTACCTATAGCAGTTGCAAATGCACATTCATTTGTAAAAGAAAATGCACTGATGGTTACAAATAATGCTGGTGGTTCTGGAGCAGTTAGAGAGGTTTGTGACTTTTTATTAAAAGCTCAGGATAAATATGATGACCTAATGCAGTCATTTTTAAAATGACTAAATTTCAGTCTGAGTGCTATGAAGCTCTTAAAAAAGTCCCCAAGGGAAAAGTAATTACATATGCCGGCCTGGCTAGAGAAATAGGAAAACCCAAAGCTCACCGAGCTGTTGGAAATGCTATGAACAAAAATCCTTTTGCCCCTAAAGTACCTTGTCACAGGGTGGTGAAGTCAAATGGAGAACTAGGTGGTTTTGCAGATGATATTAACGTAAAAATAAAACGCCTTCATGAAGAAGGCGTTGATGTACTAGATAACAAGATTGTAAACTTTAAATCTATTTTGTTTAGCGAGTCTTAACGCTTTTTACCTCTCATCTTAGAGATCATTTGAAGCTGGGCCATTGACTCTGCCAATGCTGCTTGAGTGGTTGTTACATCTTGATCGCCCTGAGCATTAGACATAGCTTCCTCAGCTCTTTGTTTTGCCTCAAGTGCCTTAGACTCATCTAAGTCATTTGCACGAATCGCTGTGTCAGAGAAAATCGTAACCGTACCAGGCTGAACCTCAATAATTCCTCCTGAAACAAAAATTGACTCCATGCCACTCTCAGTTTCAACTCTAACCTCACCAGGTTTGAGTGTGCTAATTAGTGGGACATGCATTGGATAAACACCAATCTCACCCATTGAAGCTGGAGCAAAAACACACTTCGCTTCTCCTGAGTATATTTCCTCAGTTGCACTAACTACATCAACATGTATTACTGACATTTATGCTGTCTCCGATGCCTTTTCTTTAACTTCTTCGATAGAACCCGTCATATAAAAAGCTTGCTCAGGAACAGCATCATGCTCTCCATCTAAGATAGCTTTAAATCCAGAAATTGTATCCTTTAATGAAACATACTTTCCTGGGGAACCAGTAAAGACTTCTGCAACAAAGAAAGGCTGTGAAAGGAATTTTTGGATCTTACGGGCACGAGATACAGTCTGCTTATCTTCTTCAGATAACTCATCCATACCAAGAATAGCAATAATATCTTTCAACTCTTTATAACGCTGAAGAACGCCTTGCACTCCACGAGCAACATCATAGTGCTCCTGACCAACAATTAAAGGGTCAAGTTGACGTGAGGTTGAATCAAGTGGATCTACCGCTGGATAAATACCTAGCTCTGCGACTTGACGAGACAGTACTACTGTTGCATCCAAGTGAGCGAATGTTGTTGCTGGAGATGGATCTGTTAAGTCATCCGCAGGAACATATACTGCCTGAATAGAGGTAATAGAGCCTGTTTTGGTAGATGTAATCCTTTCTTGTAGGGCTCCCATTTCTGAAGCGAGTGTTGGCTGATAACCAACCGCAGAAGGCATACGTCCTAATAGAGCTGAAACTTCTGTCCCTGCAAGAGTGTAACGATAAATATTATCAATAAATAGCAAAACATCACGACCTTCGTCACGAAAATACTCAGCCATAGTGAGGCCCGTTAAAGCAACCCGAAGTCTATTTCCTGGAGGCTCATTCATCTGACCATAAACTAAGGATACTTTATCTAGGACATTTGAATCTTTCATCTCGTGATAGAAATCATTACCTTCACGCGTTCGCTCGCCAACACCAGCAAATACTGAATATCCAGAGTGCTCGATCGCAATGTTTCGAATAAGTTCCATCATGTTAACTGTTTTACCTACCCCAGCACCACCAAACAATCCAACCTTTCCACCTTTTGCAAAAGGGCAAACTAAATCAATCACTTTAATGCCTGTTTCTAGTAATTCAGTCGCAGGTGCTAATTCATCATATGCAGGTGCTGAGCGGTGAATTTCCCAATCTGCTTCTTGACCAATATCGCCAGCATTATCAATTGGCTCTCCAAGAACATTCATAATTCGGCCAAGAGTTTTTGTACCAACTGGAACGGTAATAGCTTTACCAGTATTGGTTACTTCTAGCCCACGCTGAAGTCCTTCAGAACCTCCCATTGCAATAGCTCTAAC
>Ga0115555_1000972_pt1 | contig 19829 bp, 18 predicted proteins | sample COGITO_mtgs_1104_2_FD_87285 | JGI IMG/M metagenome (GOLD analysis project Ga0115555, IMG submission 87285) | Pelagic marine microbial communities from North Sea - COGITO_mtgs_110407 | ecosystem: Environmental > Aquatic > Marine > Epipelagic | place: Germany:Helgoland, sampling site Kabeltonne... | reverse complement strand
TTTCGACTGCTGCGACTTAACTACTACATCTAGTGGAAAGTGCTACTTTAGTAACTAAATACTGGGGCCGAACATCTCCAGACACTCTTGATGCCGTATTTTAGTACTCTTGGTCAATAATTTTTTTTACAAAATTTTAAAATTTTTCTGTTGACTTATTTAACTTATTTAGGTGCCTAAAAACTTACTTCAAAAAAAAAAAAAAATTAAAAGTTTTATTAAATTTTAAAATATTCTTATTATTCGAATGCTCCACATTATTAATAGGTTAGACAGATTTATTAAAATGCAGCTTAACAAAGAGTTATAGAATCATTTTTATGATGGATAGTTTGTATTTATTAAAAGGAGTTTTAGGAAGATAAAAATATCACTCTGTCTTAAGCGTTTCTGAGAAGAAACTCATTCTTAAATAATTAAAACAATCAACCTAAATGCCATCACTTTTAATTTATTAAGTTACACGGATATAATTATGGAACTTACGATTTTAAAAAACCAATTTTTATTGGTCAACGGCTCAAAAACACTGCCCTTTAAAAACGAATCATAATTATAATTAGATAAGCCGTAATCAATTCAATTTAAAATTAAAACAGTTTCAGAAAAATGTAGTGATGTGTTCTAATCCATTAAATAGGTCGCCACATTTTGATCAAATGGCTTACAAACATAAAACTATGTAGATTTAGGAGCTTCTTCTGGCGCATATGCAATCAAGTCATTTGTGGTATCCACCCTAATCAACCCAACAGGCTTGAGTAAAATATCATAAAACTTAATCGCCTGTGTCAGTTTATTCGTTCCAACCATTACATAACCTATCGTACTAGTTCTCCTATCAGTGTCCTAGTTTCTCAGCTATCGATACTATACGATACATCTCGCGCATTACTGGCTTTTCAATTAATTTTCCATCAATAACCACAAGGCCGGTTTCTGCGTCCTCAAACGTTTTTATTATTCGTCTTGCTCGTGATATTTCTTCATCAGAAGGTGTAAAAATTTTGTTTAAGGGGGCTATTTGCTTTGGGTGAATTGATCCCTTCCCTGCAAAACCAAGGTCCTTGGCTTGCTGCGCGAGAATTTTCATTCCATCGAGATCAGCTAAGTCAAGATATGGGACATCAATTACGTCTAGGCCAGCAGACGCAGCTGCATGCACAACACGAGATCGAGCGTAAAGCATTTGATCCCATCCATTCTTACATCTCAACTCAGCCGCCATGTCTATTCCCCCAAAAAAAAGAGCCTCAATACGGGGACTGCTGTGAGCGATATCATGAGCTGCCTCAAGTCCTTCGTTTGTTTCAATTATTACGTGTAGCTGAGTCAGATGCCCCCGCTCTGTTAATAGCTGATCAAGTATTTTTACTTCATCTGGAGTACGCACTTTTGGCATCATTAAACTTGGAGGAGGAGTATTAGTTTCCAAAACCGCTTGCACATCATCTATTCCAAACCTCTCGCGCATGGAGTTAATCCGAACAATCCTTTCAACACCATCATCAGCTTGAGGCTCCTCAAACAATTTTAAAGCGCACACGCGCGCATCTGCTTTATCTTGTGGAGCGATTCCATCCTCAAGCTCAATACAAACCATATCAGCTCCCGAAGCTAATGCTTTTGGAAACATCTCTGGTTTAAGACCGGGTGTAAAAATAAAGGATCTTCGAGGCCTTGGAGTTCGTCGATTCATTGTTAAAATCCTCTCATATAAAAAGTATTGCTAAGTTGGCAGTGTTGCCCAGTTTCTTTCAGGAATTGTACGGTCATTACCTTTTACAATTGCTTTTTCTTTATCAAAAAACGGTAACTCAACAACCTTGCAGGAATGTACGCTAGAATCAGGAAGCTTTATGTGAAGGTTCCTCCCAATCCAATCATCAGCTTCGTTGAACCGAGCAAATCCAACTCCAATTCCAAGAGTTGGGGAAGGAACGCCAGCAGTAATATACCCGACCACTGTCTCTTCAGAGAGTATCACAGATCCTGAGCTTGGGATAGCCGTGGTACAAGTTATACCTACCAGCAAAGAGCGCTGGTCGCGTCCGATAAGAGCCTCGCGCCCAATAAAATCGCCCTTATCTAAGTTAACAAACGATCCCAGGCCAGCCTCATATGGTGTCATCGTTATATCCATATCAGTTAGGTTTCCGAGAATGCCTCCTTCTATCCTTCTGATTGTGAGAGCTCTAGTCGAAGAAACCTCCATACCATAAGGTTTTCCACTTGCTACTAAATGATCCCAAAGTTTTAGATGATCAGTTTTATTGCCCTCCGTATAAACCTCAAATCCTAACTCATTTGTAAAACCCGTCCTTGAGACAAATAAAATCTGCCCTCCTAAATCAAAATATCCAGATCGAAAATAAGCCATATTTTCATCAATTCGTCCTTGCGAAGCAGCATGCATAATATCTAAAGAGGCCGGACCTTGTATCTGCAAAACCCGAGATTTAGGGTCGCAGATCTTTACTTCAAAGCCACCACTGTGAGCAAGCAACCAAGTTTCAAACGGGCCATCAGCTTGCACATACCAAAATTTTTGGTCGTCCAGCTTAAAGACAACCCCATCCATAAAGATACCCCCTTGAGGCGTGCAGGCTAAAGCATAATAGCCCCTTCCAATCTGCATCGTACTTACTCTTCTGGTAAGCACCTTTTCTAGAAAAGGGACTACGTCTGGACCTGAAATCTCTATTGGTTTCTCCGGAACATCAAACATGGCGGCACGTGTTCGCAAGGTCCAATATTTTTCTATTGGATCTTCTCCATTATAAACGGCTAAAAACCTATTTGCATATACACCACGGACCATCTGGGCAGTATCTTGCCTCTCCAAAAAAGGAGACTCTTCAAAACGCCGAGCACTTATTCCAACCGTATTTTTTAAGTCCTTATCTTCTTGTAAATTCATTTCTTTCCTTATCTTATTTTAAAAAAGGCCAAAAGTATGAATAATGCAGACTAACGAATAATGATTGGCGGTTCATAGGCAGTAACAGTATCTACGGCACCTTCACACTTGCTAACTTCGACCATACATGAGTGAGCTATTGGCCCCTGCCCCAAGCGCGATGTTCCTTTGTCAGGAGTGAGTACATTAGGATTTCCATTTTTACACGGACTGGCATCATCCGAAGGATCAACTGGATCATACCAAGCTCCTGTACTCATTTGAGCCACGCCTTCGCGCAGATTGTTATCCAGTTTCACACTAGCGTAGCAGGCACCACGAGAATTAAAAACTTGCACTAAGTCATCATTTTCCAAACTTCTAGACGCCGCATCATCAGGATGAATATATATTGCCTCTCGACCATTAACTTTAAGAGATTGACTCACGCTTCCATGATCAAGCTGCGAATGTAATTTATCCTTAGGTTGGTTGGAGATAAGATGTAGTGGATACTCCTTATTACCATCCCCTAACCATTCGCAAGGTTCCCTCCAAAAAGGGAACCCCGGACAGTCATCATAGTTAAAGTTTGAAACGGTTTCAGAAAAAATTTCTATTTTCCCGCTAGGGGTTTTAAGCAGGTTCTTTATTGGATCGGAACGAAAATCTTCTAACATAATAGTCGAATGCTCCGGTGCCTTAAACTTAAACCATCCGTCGTTTAGAAATTGACTGTATGTTGGCATTTCTTGATCCAATGACCGTGCATTTTCGCGAGTTCCATCGTATATCCATCTGCGCCAATCTTCAGAGCTTCGCCCCTCTGTAAATTTGAGTTCTACCTCCATCACCCGCGCTATACGTTTAAAAATTTCAAAATCATCTCGACTTTGACCAAAAGCCTCCGTTAATTTCGACATTTTGATAACATATGGATCACGAGGTGTAAGGGCAATATCCTCTCGTTCCAGAGGAGTGGTACACGGTAGTACTATATCGGAACGCTTAGCTAGCGAGTTCCAGCACCACTCATGACAAATAATTGTTTCTGGTTTTTTCCAAGCTTTCATCAACCGATTCAGATCTTGATGATGATGAAATGGATTGCCTCCAGCCCAATACATTAGTTTAGTATCAGGATACTGATATTCCACGCCATCAAAATCGAATGATTTACCCGGATTAAGCAATAAATCACTAATTCGAGCCACTGGAATAAAACTTTTAACTAAATTTTCTCCTTGAGGAAACGGTACAGCGGGCGGAATAGTAAATTGTCCGCCTATATGATTAACAGCACTATAACCAAAGCCAAAACCACCACCAGGAAGACCTATTTGGCCCAACATTGCAGCAACGGCTATAGCCGCCCAGAACGGTTGCTCTCCATGATCCTGACGGGTAAGCGACCAACTTACAGAAATCATCGTTCTATTGGCAGCCATCTGCCTTGCTAATGATGTAATTTCACTTTCAAATATATCGCAAATATCTGCTGCCCAATTGGCTGTTTTGGGGATACCATCAGTTTCACCCAACAAATAAGGAATAAATTTGTCAAAACCTTCAGTATAACGATCAAGAAAATCAAGATCAGCTAGACCCTCTGTGTAAAGCACGTGGGCGATTCCTAACAAGAGTGCTGTGTCAGTGTTGGGTCTTGGTGACAACCAAGTTCCACCAATGTCCGATAACAAATCAGAACGAAGTGGACTAATATTTACAAATGAAATCTTTGCCTCAGCTGCAGCAATAAGCTTCTCTTTTTGATAATGATGGCCCGTACCGCCCTGGCAAATTTGACCATTTTTAAGCGGCACCCCTCCAAAACAAACAAATAGCTCAGTGTTGTTAATTATTGAGTCCCAGCTCGTGCAGGTATCTAGAAAAGCCCGAAAACTACCTAAAATATGGGGGACCATCGCTTCCGCAGCGGCAAAGCTATAGGTAAATTTTGATTTAGTATAACCACCAATACAGTTTAAAAATCTATGCAGCTGACTCTGGGCGTGATGAAAGCGTCCAGCACTCGACCAGCCATATGATCCAGCAAATATTGACTCGTTACCAAAATCATTAGTCACTCGGGTTAATTCTTTCGCTACCAGTCGTTCTGCTTCATCCCAGCTGACTGAAATAAACGGCTCGACCCCGCGCAAATGGTTATTTGTATTTGGTCCCTCTTTTAACCAACTTTCCCTAACCATTGGCGTATCAACTCGAGTAGGACCGTGTTGCACATCTATAATCCCACTACCTATTGGAGAGGGATCGTTATCATGCTCAAATGCTATTAATTCCTCAACTCGCCCATTACCCACCCGAGCCCGATAGGTTCCCCAATGTGCACTAGTTAGAGGTAACTCTGAATTTTCTGTCATCGCATTTTTCCAAATTTATAGTCAAAATTATTCTTAACATTTCCCTACTCATTTTTACAATTAATTCAACTAATAACTGTTCGTATTTTCATAATGTCTGTAAATTTAGCTTTCCTTTGCTTCAGAAGTTCTCCACACCAATATTCCCAACAAGAATAAGCGTCACCGAAAACAGACCGCCTGCCACCTAAGAATTCATAATAACCTTTAGTACAAATTGAAACCTGGCATTAACATAAAAAATGCCAAAAGGGTTGCGAGGCAGTTACGAATAAGTATAACTGGTATCTTTGTAAGAGCTAGCTTGCAACTTAAACCCATGCTAAGTGCGTAAGTGCTAGATGAAGTGGAGTTTCATCTTACTTCGTTCTTACTTGCGAACGAAAATGAAAAAAAAGTATAATTCAGAGCGTATCAAGATTAAGAATTTAACAACTCGTCTCATTAACGTGAAGGCATTAAAAAAAGCGCTCTTAATTGAGGTGAATAAAGTGAGTTTTGACTATATTATTGTAGGTGCAGGATCAGCAGGTTGCGTTTTGGCTAGCCGTCTAACAGAACAATCGAATATCAAAGTGTTATTGGTCGAAGCAGGTAAGGCGAATAACCCATTGGGAATAAAAGCTTTAAACGAGAAAATACCTGCCGCATGCGTCGCTAACCTTCAAAATAAAAACACCAATTGGTTTTTTACTGGGGCAGCAGAACCTCACTTAGATAATCGTACCTTAACCCATTTTAGAGGAAAAACACTTGGGGGCTCTTCAGCAATAAACGGCTTGGTTTTTATTAGAGGTCACGCCTTGGATTTTGAAAACTGGCAGCAATTAGGGTGTGATGGCTGGAGTTACGCGGACGTACTGCCCTATTTCAAAAAGATGGAAGGTTATAGCAATGGGAAAGATGAGTTTCGTGGTGGAGATGGTCCAACGAAAGTAAAAAGGCCAGTGCCAACAAACCCCATTGATCTTGCGTTTCTACAAGCTGGCGAAGAAGCTGGTTATGAAAGAACTATGGATATCAACGGCTACAAGCAAGAAGGATTTGGTGTCCTCGATAGCACTATTTTTAAAGGCGAACGTTGGAGTACGGCAAGAGCCTATCTTGACGGCGCGTGCAAGCGCTCAAACCTTGAAGTTGTTTCCGGCGGTAACGTACACAAAGTCTTGATTGAGAATGAGAAAGCAGTGGGTATTTTATATGAAAATAATGACGGTACAATTGTAGAGGCAATAGCGAGAAAGGAGGTAATTTTAAGTGCTGGGGCGGTCGGCAGCCCAAAAATCTTAATGCTATCGGGAATTGGACCAAAAGCACATTTGGAAAGCTTAGAAATAAAGGTGCTCAAGAATTTGCCAGGAGTTGGTCAAAATCTAAATGATCATCCTGACTTCATATTAAAATTTAAGTGTGCCAAACCAGTCTCGATTTGGCCACAAACCAAACTTCTTCCTCGATTAGCTCTGGGGGCGAGCTGGGTTCTTACCAAGAAAGGTCTTCCATCATCGAACCTATTTGAAGTGGTAGGCTGTATTAGGTCAGATTCAACTCTTGAATACCCCGATTTACAACTTACTATTTTACCACTTGGTGTAAACTTTGAAGATTGGAAGCCGCTAAAACAGCATGCATTTTCAATACACCTTGGTCTAATGAGACCATATAGCAAAGGCGCATTAACACTGAAGTCCGGAGACCCTAACATCCCCCCAAACATTTTAGTGAATTACTTGGAGGACCCACGTGATCGAGAGGCTCTCATTAAGGGAATAGGTCTGGTAAGAAATCTTGTAAACCAACCAGCCTTTGCAAATTTGAAGGGGTTGGAAATTTTTCCAGGTTCAAATACTAACTCCAAAAAAGACCTTGAACATATTTTATCGGCAAATGTTTCTAGCCAGTGGCACCTATCAGGCACGGCTAAAATGGGCGCGGCGACTGATCGCAACGCTGTAGTGAATTCTTCTGGGCAGGTTTATGGAATTAAAGGACTCCGAGTTGTAGACGCTTCAATTATGCCGGAAGTCACAAATGGGAACACAAATAGTCCAACTATTATGATTGCTGAAAAACTGAGTGATGCTATTAAAGGGCTCGCTCCACTTACACGAACTGAGATACAACTATGGAAAGGTGCGTGATACAACTTACCAAAACAAAAAGCACACGAATAGCAGAAAGAAAATTTAAAACGTTCTCCAAACTAAAAAAAAGACTTTAAATAATTTTTTTGTGGAAAATATTAAATAGCAAGCTTTACTCGGCCTCTCTATCAAAGTTTAGTAAGCTACTAAAAATGCAGTTGGCTGTTGGAGACAATACAACTTATGATTGACACTAAATTCTCGGACAAAACTTTAAGTTTTGTGATCTTCCTGGGCGCCGCAGTATGGGGTATGTATTGGTTTCCTCTTCGAACAATTGAGACCTATGGTATTACTGGGTCCTGGAGTGTTGTAATATTCAATGCTTGTCCATTAATTCTACTATGCCCACTTCTTGCGATTAAGTCGAAAAAGATAAGAGGAGACCTTCGACCACTTGGGTTTTCTGCCATCATGATTGGAATGGCGTTCACGCTTTATGCAAATGCTCTCATGGAAACTACTGTGATAAGAGCTACCCTCTTATTTTACTTAAATATCATTTGGTCCACCATTATAGGGATAATATGGTTATCAGAGCGATTCACCAAGGCACGTTTTGTGGCAATGTTCGTTGCGCTTATTGGACTTTTCTTGCTAGTTTCGCAAAGCAATGAAAGTGATAATCCGCTCAGTATTGGAGATCTTTTTGGTTTGCTGTCGGGTATATTCTGGTCTATCGGAATAGCAGCTCTTGCAAGATGGCCGAGTATTTCACTTATACCAATGACAACATCTGTTTATATCGCAACTGCCCTTTTATCCTCCATCTTTGCGATTTTTGTCTACCAGGAGCCATTTCCAACCTTAAGTGCCATAAAGCTCGCATTACCGACGGCTACACTTTGGTCAGTCATCGTTCTATTGCCCGGATTTATGATAATCTTTGAAGTGTCAAAATACCTATTTCCTGGTAGAGTAGGAATACTAATGATGTCGGAAGTCATCATTGCAATAATCAGTGCTTCTATATTGGTACCATCAGAAAAGATGTTTATTGTTCAGTGGCTAGGCGCCGCCTTTATATTATCAGCTGGTTTTATAGAAGTACTATTTGGGGACAATAGACCCCAGAACCGTCATTAATGATAGTTAGGCAAAATGAATTTGACTGATTTTAATAAAAATTCTCTCAAATAGGCGAAATAACTATAAACCTTCAACAATTGAGATTGTTGCTTCAGATGCACTAAGCCTAATTGCTTTTACAGGTCGATATACTTCACTTGATAAGAAACTCTTAGCAACCTCGACACTCTCAAACTTTATTAAAACTAAACGCGAGGGAGACCAAAGCTCTGATTGATCAATATGAAGAGCGCCTCCCCGAACAAGATACTCGCCACCAAAACGCTCAATAATTGGTTTAGCCAACTTTTTATACTTTTCATATAGTACGGAGTCATGGATTTTTGTGTCCATAACTAGATATGCGCTTGGCATTGTTTACCCTCATTTATTAACGTAACAAAACCTATAACTGATTCTTTTAAATTAGAACACACAAAGTAAAACTAAAAACTAGAGCACACAACTTTATGCCAGGGATCGATTTAAATTTTATTTTTGCGTTGATTACATTTTATTTTGTTATGTATGTCACTCCAGGCCCAAATAATTCTATGGTGCTCGCGTCTGGGTTAAAATTTGGTTTCATGAAAACGATTCCTCATATGATAGGAATAACACTTGGCCATATTTTGCAGCTTACCCTTGTATGCCTTGGCTTTGGAAAAATTTTCCAAACCTACCCAGAAATTCAAATTGTTCTTAAATTTATTTGTGTCTTATATCTTCTCTATTTATCCTATCAATTGATTGGGGCCTTCGAAGGCATAAAAAACGAAAAAGCGAGACCTTTAAAATTTATTGAAGCTGCTTTATTTCAATTATTTAATCCGAAAGCTTGGACAATCTCCACCGCGGCTGCTTCGGGATTTCTTAAAACAGATTCTGATTTATTTATTTCAATTTTTGTTATTGCTACGATTGCTTTAATTATTTGCCCGTTATCAATCGCTCCTTGGGCCGTATTTGGTTCTTTAATCCGAAGACACATTCAAAATAAAAAACTTAGAACATTTGTTGAGTATTTGCTTGCAACATTACTATTTGCTACAGCTCTGTTTATTCTGCTCGAAACCTAATTGGATAAGTAAGTGACAAAGTTGTATGGGAGCCATAATTGAATATAAATATATTTCCGACCAGTAAGGAAGCTGGGGCACAAGCCGCCATTACCGGAACAAACTTACCATTTATTAGCGTCTCTTTAGATCAGAGATGTAGAGAGCAACAAGTCACTGAAGGTTGGTTCAAAACCTTAGCTGATGTACCGCTTGAAGCCATTACTATGAGCATTAGACAAATACTTAAAGCAAAATCAATTATTTGTACGGTTCTAGATGGCCGAAAAGCGTTCGCTGTAAAGGAAGCTATTGAAGGACCATCCTCTAACTTGTGCCCAGCATCGGCCCTTCAAAAACATCAAAATACTCAGTTGTTCCTCGATACTCATGCTGCGGGCTTGTTGAACCGCTAGGCAGTACCCGTTTTCATGACGGTGGGTTAATAAACTTACTCTAGAGATTTTGAAGTGCATAACCAAAGCCTCGCACTGTTCTAATCAATTTTTTACCACTTTTAGAATCAATTACTTTTCTCAAGCGCCCCACATGCACATCAACTGTGCGAGTGTCAATATCTGCCGAAATCCCCCAAACCATATCCAACAATTGATCTCTGCTATATACTCTACCTGGCTGTTTCATGAAGGTCATTAAAAGCCTAAATTCTGTCGGCCCAAGGACCACCTCAATTTTATCAACAAAGACTTTGTGCTCTATTGTACTAATCGTTAAAATTCCAGAAACAATGGTATCTGAAATAATACTGGCACGGGGTCTGCGCAAGGCAGCTTTTACCCGAGAAAGTAACTCCACCACTGAATAAGGTTTTGTGACGAAATCGTCTGCGCCGACATCAAGCCCTCGAATTTTATCATCCTCCTCTGATCGCGCAGTTAACATAATTACAGGTGTTTCTTTTATGTCTTTATTTCTTCTTATTTGTCGGCACACTTCAATACCTGAAACCTTTGGTAACATCCAATCAAGCAAAACTAAATCAGGCTTCAATTCTAAGGCCTTTAGCACTCCCTCTTCTCCATCCATGGCAACAGCCACTTTGTAGCCCTCGGTTTCCAAGTTATAGCGAAGTAATTCTATTTGGTTAATCTCATCTTCGACCAAAAGTATCAGGCTCTTTAATTTGGACATTACCCTCTTCCTAACTTGAAGCTTTGAGATCTTCTCCCGTTACGATTTGATGAACCTGACGCGCAATGTTAACAATATGATCACCAGCCCGCTCAAAATTTCGCGCCAATAGAATAAGTTGAATAAAAGTTTCAATATCCTCTGGATTTTTTTTTATTTCTTTAATGGCAACTTTGTAAATTTTATCATTTATATCATCAACATCAGCATCCTTAACTCTAACTTCAGCTGCTTTATCAATATCTTTCTTTTTATATGCCTTCAACGCATCGGTGAGCATAGACATGACAAGCTCACTCATTGTTTCAATAAGAACCATTATTTTCTTCTCTGGAGCGACATCAGAAAACTTGCGAATACGTTTTGCTGTCGACTTAGCGTGATCACCAAGTCGCTCAAGTTCAGTCGCTATACTTGTCGCCATTAAGGCCAATCTAAGATCAAGTGCCATTGGCTGACGCATAGCAATCATTTGTTCAGCGAGCGTATTGATACGTTTATTCATTCCATTGATTTCACGGTCAGTGGCTATTAGAGAGTCAACTTCTTCAAGATTTACCTCTATCAAAGCATTAGTCGCAGCGCGAATCTGCTTTCTTACTAGTTTTCCCATTGCCAATATCTCGTTCTCTATTCGATCAAGATCCGCATCAAATGCACCAACAATATGTTCTTTTTCCATGCTGCTATCCTATTCGCCCAGTTATATAATTTTGTGTTCTTTCCTCTTCAGGATTAGTAAAAATTTTCTGAGTTTCCCCAAATTCCACAAGTTTTCCAAGATGGAAAAAAGCCGTCTTATTAGAAACCCGAGCCGCTTGAGCCATTGAATGAGTAACAATAACAATTGTAAAATCTTTACTCAACTGATCTAAAAGTTCTTCGATTACGGCAGTTGCGATGGGATCCAGTGCTGAGCAAGGTTCATCCATTAAGATTACTTCCGGATTGACTGCTATGGCTCGGGCTATGCAAATCCGTTGTTGCTGTCCTCCGGAAAGTCCAGTTGCTGAGTCATCTAGACGATCTCGAACCTCATCAATTAAACCCGCCCGCTCTAAACTCTCCAAAACAATATCATTTAATTCAGCCTTACTTTTTGCTAGTCCATGTATCTTTGGTCCATACGCAATATTTTCAAAAATTGACTTTGGAAAGGGATTCGGTTTTTGAAAAACCATCCCAACTTTTGCTCTAAGATCAACGGGATCTAGATTATCGCTATAAATATCTTCATTATCAAGCAAAAGCTTTCCCGAGACAGCACATCCATCGATAGTATCATTCATTCTATTAAGACATCTTAAAAAGGTAGATTTTCCACATCCAGAAGGCCCAATGAGTGAAGTAATATTATTAGATTCAATATTTAATGAAATATCGTCTATGGCAATTTTAGTTCCATAATGTACGACAACGTTTTCAGTCTCAAATTTATTTCTCATGTTTTACCATTTTTTTTCAAATTTCCGTCGAAGAATTATAGCCGTCAAATTAATCAGAATTAAGAATGCTACCAAAAACATTATTGCTAATGAACTTCTCTCATAAAAGGCCCTTTCAGCACTGTCAGCCCACATAAAGATTTGTACCGGCAAGACAGTAGATGGTGATGTAAAGCTAGTTGGGACATCAATAATGAAGGCTACCATTCCAATCATTAGAAGCGGCGCCGTTTCACCAAGAGCCTGAGCTGTACCAATAATGGTCCCTGTGAGAATTCCCGGCATAGCCAAAGGGACAACGTGATGCAAAGCAGCTTGCATCTTTGATGCACCTAAGCCCAAAGCCGCATCTTTTATTGAGGGAGGCACAGCTCTTATTGATGCCCTCGTTGCAATAATTACGGTCGGTATTGTCATCAAAGCCAACACCATTCCTCCTACCAATGGAATGGACCTTGGCAGACCAAAGAAACTCAAGAAAAGCGACAAGCCAAGCAACCCAAATACAATAGACGGTACAGCTGCTAAATTATTTATATTAACCTCAATAAAATCTGTTAACTTACCTGGCTTAGCAAAATATTCTAAATAAATAGAAGCCATTACTGCTAAAGGAAGGGACAAAAGAACAGTGACAAACATCGTTAATGCTGACCCAACGACTGCTCCAAGAATGCCAGAGCTTTCTGGTTCGCGAGAGTCGGCAGACGTAAAAAAGTTTTTATTAAATTTTAGTTTCACCAATCCTTCCGAATGCATACCATCGATCCACTTTAACTGTTTATCTGTCAAGCGCCGATCTTCCTCAGGAATATCTGTGTTAAAACGGCCTTTTAAATATTGATCAACATCATCCGACGCTGTTATAAAAATCAATGTTTCACTGTTAAAAGCTTCTACATTTTTTATAAAAAATTGTTTTACATCGTATCCAGAATTCGACGAAATTAAACGATTTAATTCTTTCTTGTCAGATCGCGAGGAGACCTCTGGGAAATTTTCTCGAAATGCTTTTTTTACTTTACTATCCCAATTAAACAACAGAGCTTTTTGGGCATCAACTGCTCCACTACTATTTAAAAGCTTTTCGCCAGACACTTGTATCTTAAGAGGAATATACGCCTGTTGCATAGCGGTATATCCATTAAAAGTAATTGAAGACAGTAACGTGATCAGCATCATAATGGCTATGCAGATAGACGCAACACCATAAAACTTTAATCGCTTCTCTCGAGCGTGCCGTTTTTTCAATCGTTTATCTTTATTCATAATGAATTCACCGAAGACAAAATATTAATCATATCGTTCTGCCAAGCGTCTTGAAATTGTAAGTGCTAAAACATTCAAAAGAAGTGTAAATGTAAACAAGGCCAATCCAAGACCAAACGCAGACAAAGTTTTAATGTCGTCAAACTCAGTATCTCCGGTAAGTAACGATACAATTTGAACCGTTACGGTCGTTACAGTTTCCAACGGATTTACAGTTAACTTTGCAGATAAACCTGCCGCCATTACGACAATCATTGTTTCACCAATCGCTCGACTGACCGCTAATAAGAAGGCTCCGATCAGTCCAGGTAACGCGGCGGGTAGAACAACCTTTGTTATCGTCTCCGCTCGTGTGGCTCCTAAACCAAATGATCCATCCCTTAAGGATTGTGGAACTGATCGAATCACATCATCGGATAAAGAGGAAATAAAGGGAATAATCATAATTCCCATTACACTGCCTGCTGCGAGAGCGGACTCCGAAGACACACTAATTCCCAAACCTGCCCCGACATCGCGAAAAAATGGTGCAGCCGTTAATGCAGCAAAATAACCATATACTACCGTCGGTATCCCAGCTAAAATCTCAAGAATTGGTTTAATAATATCTCTTACCGGCTTGCTTGCAAACTCAGCCAAATAAATAGCTGAGAACAGTCCGATTGGAAGAGCGACAAACATCGCTATTGTCGCAACAACAATAGTACCAAGCAGAACTGGGATCATTCCAAACGAACCTTGAGCGGCAACCTGATCGTCTCGAATTGCAATATTGGGTGCCCAGTGAAGCCCGAAAATAAAATCAAAAAAGTTATAGAGAGAAAAAAATTTAATAGCTTCAAATGAAAGAGAGGCAATGATTGCAATCGTAGTTAAAATTGCTATGATGGCCGCCGTAAGAAAACTAACCCTCATAAATTTTTCAACAGAATCTCGAGCATTTGAAGACAAATTGACCCTGCGTATAAAAATCATGGAACAAAGCATCGAGAGTAGAACGATTGACAAACTTTTTATAATTCCAAAACTTCTAGAAGAAGATGAGAATTCATTTGCGATTACATTTATTAGAGCATCATCACTTGTTACCGCACCACGTACGATATTTTTTACCTTGGATAAGTTTAATTGAATTTGTGCTGACGATAAATCCGAAAATAATTCAGAAATTCGTTGAGAGTAAAAACTGTCCAGAAGCTTTGGAGTTAAGATTGTTAAAGCTAGTAACAGTATAAACGCAGGAAAAAATGACCAAATTATGGCATTTTGACCATAATATTTTGGTAAAGACTTAGGTTGAGACTCCGTTGCTTTGATTTTATATAAAACCCTATTCCTGCAAAGTAGGTAGGTAATCGAAGAACAAGAAATAAGAACAAATGTAAGAACTAAAAATGACATGCAGCCCTGATCCTATATTTTTAATTCACGTACTCACGCAATTGAGAATCCAATTACTATTTACTATAGTGAACGAAGGCTGTTTAAAACCCCCAATCTTTGTGTGGAGGCTCATTAAATTTTGTAACAGCCTCCACATCCAAACTTGGAAAGATTTTTAGTTTAGCGGAATCAACCCCACTTCAGCCAGTGGACCATCTTCGTCAGCCAAACTCATAAAGTAATCTGCAAATTCCTGAACTCCTGGAACTACACCAATATGCTCTTTTTTCACATAGAAAAAGAGAGGACGACTTACTTTATAGGATCCATCCGCAATTGTATCAAAGCTTGGCACAACCCCATTTACGACTGAGCCCTGCACCCGATCTTTATTCTGATCCAAAAAGGAAAAGCCAAAAATACCAAATCGATCTGAATTATCAGCCAACTTCTCAATAATAAGGTTGTCATTCTCGCCAACCTCAACGACGTGACCATCCTCTCTTAAGGCAGAACACTGAGCTTTATAACCTGCATCACCTTTCTTTTCCATTTTATAGACCTTTTTACAAACATCATGCATTACCAACTCTACGAATGCATCTCTTGTTCCAGATGACGGAGGAGGAGCAAGGACATCTATTTTTACTTTTGGGAGAGACTCATCAATGTCACTCCAAAATTTATAACCGTTCTCAACCATTTTTCCATTCGACATTACTTTTGCCGAAACTGCCTTAAATATTTGTTCTTTTGTTAAAGAGAATTGCCCAACAGATCGAGAATTCGAAAATGTTATTCCATCATATCCGATTAAAAATTCCTGTGGAGTAATTCCATTTGCTGTACAAATTTCTTTTTCGGAAGACTTCATGGCTCTACTTGCATTGGTAACGTCTGGATGCTCAAGTCCTATACCTGCACAAAACAATTTAGCACCTCCGCCTGTTCCGGTTGACTCAATAACAGGGGATTTAAAAGACGTATTCTTGGCAAAACGTTCCGCAACTATCGTAGAGAAAGGGAACACCGTTGACGAACCAACGATCTGAATTTGATCCCGTGCAACAGCCGGTAAAGCCATTGCTGAGAAAACCAACGCACTTATTAAAAGATGAGACTTCATTGTAAACTCCTAAGTAATAAAAATAAAAATTTGAATAGGTTTTAATATGAACTGAATAGAATCGATTTGAATCGGAATTATGACACTTAAGTAACAATTTTGTGACAACTAAAAATATAAAAATCAACGAATAGGATTTACTACACGGAATTAATCTATGGGAAGGAAAACATCAAAAGTTGAACACTTTCCAACCTTGCTGTTTATTATAATATCACCACCGTGCCGCACTAAGATATGTTTCACAATCGCCAATCCAAGTCCGGTACCTCCAACGTTTCGTGATCGACTTTTATCAACTCTATAGAAGCGCTCGGTTAATCTATGTAATTCGTGCTCAGGTATTCCATCACTTTTATCCCGTATTCTAATTTTTACACAGGGCTTTGGGAAATCTGTAGCATTGTCGAATTGCTCTAGCTCTATATTTATGATGCTGTCTGTATGGCTATAATTCACAGAATTCTCTAACAGATTAATAAAAACCTGCCTGATATTTTCATTATCCCCGGTGAGTTCCGGAATTACGGATTTAACTCGCAACTTTAACCTTTTATTATTCTTTTTAGCAAATTTTTGAGTAGCCGCCACTGCTTCCTCAGCCATTAATGTCACATTTAAAGAACCGCTAATCCTTTGTTTTTGTTTAACTTCCGCCAAAGAAAGTGACAGGAGGTCTGCTACCAAGTTTTTCATTCTTTGAGTTTCTTTGTCCATGATTTTCAGAAATTTTTTCCGCTTTGAACTATCACTGCCAGCAGGACCTCTTAACGTTTCAATAAAACCATTTATTGAGGTTAGAGGAGATCGAATTTCGTGGCTCACATTCGCAACAAAGTCGGTGGTCATTGTTCTTGCAGCCGAAATTGGAGTTAAATCCGTAAGTGTGACGACAGCTAATTGCGAATTTTGAGTTTCAAAGGAAGTCATTTTTATAGCAAGGTCATCGCCATTTAATGTTTTAAAGTTGATCTCCGGAACAGTCATGCTCCCTGTATTTAAACAGTTCAAAATTTCGCTAGCAATTTTTTTACTATTAAAGATTACCTCGGCAGCGGCATTATGAAGAATTTCTGGCAAAAGTGCCTCAGCATCCTCGTTACTCCCTACAAGTGTCAGCGAGCGATCAAACAGTAAAACCGGCACTCGAACATACTCAATAAAGTCCTTTAAATTATTGTTTTCATTCATATACTAATTTATTCCATTATGTTTTCAGCAATTTCGATGCTTTTTCAAGATACAACAGGATTAAACATGATGTTATGTTTTTTAAAAGATTTTTCCATTTTATTACAGAAGAAATTTTCAAATACAACCTAGTTTCAAGGGAGTTTGCAAAAATCTATTTATTCATAAAAATGTTACAAAAATAATGTAAGACACAAATATTTAAATCTAAGGAAATAAAAATGTTTAAGATTGCCATACACGGCTTTGGGCGAATTGGAAAACTCGTTACACGTCGTCTCTTCGACGTCGGCCTTGGAGAAAATTTGACTTTAATAAACGAGCAGAATGGCTCAATTGAAAATTTAGCAACTTTATTAGAGTTTGATTCCATTCATGGTCACTGGCCAAAAGACATTGAAATCAGCACAAATACAATAAAAATTAATAGTCATGAAATAACAGTTTTAAATAGTTCCTCCATAGCCGGACTAAAACAAGTTATCTCAAGCGTAGATCTTCTGATTGACTGCACTGGCTCAACTAAAAATTTTAATGTGCTCAAGAAATATTTAGATTGTGGAGTGAAAAGCGTCTTAGTTTCAGCTCCGGTTAACGATGACAGAATTTTAAATATTGTTTATGGAGTGAACCACAGTCTATATGATTCCTCCAAAAACCATGTTGTTACAGCCGCAAGTTGCACAACGAACTGCTTAGCTCCAATTGTAAAAGTTCTTAATGAACAAATTGGGATAAAGCACGGTTCTATAACAACAATTCATAATGTGACTAATAGTCAAACAATTGTTGATAAACCTGCGGGCAATATTCGACGGAGCCGTTCCGCATTAAACTCTTTGTTTCCATCAACAACTGGATCAGCCTCTGCAATTTCTTTAATCTTTCCTGAATTAAAGGGTAAATTAAATGGTCATGCAGTTAGAGTACCAGTCTTAAATGCTTCTCTAACAGATTGTGTTTTTGAGATGAAAACAAAAATTACTGCTGATGAAATTAACGAACTCTTCGAGGATGCATCTAATAACGAATTATCTGGAATTTTGGGTTGTGAAAAGCGAGAGCTAGTCTCCGCAGATTACGTGAATAACCCACTCTCAACTATAATCGATGCGAGTTCCACGATGGTTATTAATGAAACCCAATTAAAAATTTATGCATGGTATGACAATGAATGGGGTTATACATGCCGAATGGTGGATATAGCGAATCTAATTAAAAAAAATTATGAGTAACAATACAAACCTTATCTCTTTTATCGCTATAACAACAGCTTACTGGGCATTCATGCTAACTGATGGAGCCTTAAGAATGCTGATCTTACTGCACTTTCACACGCTTGGAATTTCAGCTCTGCAATTGGCTTATATATTTTTAATTTATGAATTTATGGGAGTGATAACAAACATTTCTGCAGGTTTCTTAGCAAAAAGATTTGGTCTAAAAAGCACATTATACGTAGGTTTGATTCTACAAATTTTCTCGTTACTCATGCTCTCCCTTATTCCAAGTAACTGGTCTATTTTTTCTATGGTAACTTATGCAACCTTGGTTCAAGCCCTGTCTGGTATTGCCAAAGACCTCACCAAAACAAGTGCAAAATCGAGCGTTAAAATCCTCGCTCCACAAAATGAGAATGATATATTATTCAAATGGGTGGCAAGGTTAACTGGATCTAAAAATGCGATAAAAGGGGTTGGATTTTTTCTAGGATGCGCTCTTATTGCTTTTGTCGGATTTTCAAGTGGTTTAATCGCATTGAGCGTAATGCTTTTTCTTATACTCCTTATCTTAATAATTCTTATGCCTCCCAAACTTCCCAAAGGAATAAAATCAACAAAAATTAAAAGTGTTCTATCAAAAGATAAGAGAATTAATAGTCTTGCGCTGGCACGCTTTTTTTTATTTAGTGCGCGAGATGTCTGGTTTGTGGTTGGTATTCCATTGTTTTTTCTTGAAATGCTATCAGACGGCTCAAAAGACGAAAACAGAATTGTTTTTTTTGTTATCGGTAGCTTCATGGCTTTTTGGACAATTTTTTATGGTATCGTTCAAGCTTGGGCTCCATCGCTATTTAAAAATATTTCAAATAGAAACCTTATCCAACGAGCGGTGAATTGGATTTTCGCTCTGACTTTGTCACCACTTTTATTAGCTTTTGCTCTGTGGATATTAGGCCCCCTCTCCAATCAAATTTTAATAAGTGCGGTTATTGTGGGTTTACTCATTTTTGGTGGAGTTTTCGCCATAAATTCTAGCCTGCATTCATTTCTTATTTTGCATTTTACATCAACTGAGCGGGCATCTCTTGATGTAGGGTTCTACTACATGTCGAATGCTGCAGGAAGACTTCTTGGAACTTTATTATCAGGGTTGAGTTTCCAGTTAGGAGGGTTTCTGCTTTGTATCCTTGTATCAGCTTTTTTACTAATTTGTGCATGTCTCTCCACGATATTACTTAGTAAAGTTTTGAAACCGCAAAAAACATATAACATTTTATAAAAGAATTGTGTTGAAACAGTATTTATATTTGAATTAAGACCTAAAAAATATAAGACGAGAAAAATGAACAATCTTGGAAAGTCACCAAGCACGGTAGCCACAAAACCAAACTACTTAAGAACTCCACAAGCTAACTATTAGATATTAATAAACAAATAGATATTAATAAACAAATTTCGTAATTAAAAACCTTTGATGGGCCTCGATT
>Ga0115555_1000968_pt1 | contig 19849 bp, 20 predicted proteins | sample COGITO_mtgs_1104_2_FD_87285 | JGI IMG/M metagenome (GOLD analysis project Ga0115555, IMG submission 87285) | Pelagic marine microbial communities from North Sea - COGITO_mtgs_110407 | ecosystem: Environmental > Aquatic > Marine > Epipelagic | place: Germany:Helgoland, sampling site Kabeltonne... | reverse complement strand
GCCGCCGCCGCCGCCGCCGCCGAGTTCCCCTCACCCTCGGTGACGCTGAGAATTCCCCCATCTTCCATGCCTAGAACCACCCCCCCGACGTTCCCCGAAACGGCAGTCACGCCCCCACCCCCCTGCGGGGCCTCTCTTCTCCCACCTAGTACCCCCGCCTTTTCGACCGTCGCCCTCAAGTCCCTGAGATCCCACTCCCCGATGACGCCGTCGCCAGTAACGCTCGTGAGAATATCCCCCCCGTTCCCCCCGTACCCGCTCACCAACCCCACGATGTTGCTCGCCTTCGAGTTCGGCGGTGACCTCTGAACGGGCAGCTTCTTCACTCGGCAATCCCAGACTAATATCCTGCCGCTGCTTGTGCCTCCGATGATCAGCTGGGGCTCTTCCCTGTGGAACAACGATTTCGTCACCTGCGCCCCGGCGGACGACAAGGAAACGTCCGGTCGTGATGTCAGCGACATGTTCCATATCGCCACGTTGCACTCGTAGGAACCATCGTCGTCGTAGGACGGTTTGGAAAGGCCCGTTAAAATAAGTTCTTTGTGGTGAGGGGAGTGGTCGAGGTCGACGATTGTCGGAGAGGAAGCTGAAGATGATGCATCCCCCCTAGCAGCATGAGAGTTGACGTAGAGCTGGCGGGCGGTGATTGCTGTGCCAGAAGCCGAATTTTGGGCAGAGTTGGTGGCGGATTTACGCTTTTGGGAGGCCTGGGAACGGTGGTGAGAGAGCAAGTCAGAATTTCCGTACCCATAGTCATCCAAGAGACCCTTCCAATCGAGCTCCTTCATCCCAAGGTGCTTCTCCATGATTTTACTCGCGGAGGAAATTGATGATATCGGAATGTCAAGGTCGTCATTCAAAAAGGAGGAGGGAGGATTCGGAGGCTGTTCCTGCTCCTGCTGCAGATCCCCTCCATTCTCATCTCCCCCCCCCTCTTCTTCTCTGTCGTCAACTGGTGTGGGAGGTAAGTCGACATTGTCGACGGTTTTTTCTTCCTTCTTCTCTTCAACTACTGCCGGTTCAACAACATCCGTTTGAGTTGATGCATCATACGTTGCCGTCTTTCTTGGAGCCGCCGCAGGTGCAGGCGCAGGCGGAGCTATTGTCGGTGTCGGCGTAGGCGTCGGTTTCGGCGATAAACTTTCGTTTCCTTCCTTCTCCTGCTCCCTCCCTCCTTCCTCATCCTCCTCTGCTTTGTCTCCCCTCTCCCTCCTAAAATCTTCCTTATCAACAACATTTCCACTCCTCATGAGCAGTTCATCATCACCGTCCTTCTTTCCGGGTTCATTCTGCTCACCCAAGAGCTCGTCGATGTAACTGCTTAGATCGGAGGCACCAGAACCGGTTGGGGCAGCATCATCAGATTTGGAGGCTTTTCCCCGCTGGGAACGACGAAGCTTCATCGCCTCCAGCTTTGCGCGCTTCTGGGAGAGCGCCGACGCGCGGGACGGGAGAGAAGAAGAAGACATGCTCCGCTGCGAGTCGGTAGATTTTCAAACAATTTCGGGGGCCAGTTAACATTTTCATCCCACCCACCGTGCCTCAATCTCTCCTCCCTCTATTTTAAAGAAACATAATACATATTTAGTTAAACACTTTATAGGGCGCTTCTACATCTTCGGAGAAACTATCACTGCCACGTTTAATTCCCATCGACGCCGGAATCACTTAAACAACTTCTCCCGGTTGTTAATCGTTGACGTTTTATTTGCGGAGTTATTTGCGGAATTATATCCTGCGATGGCGGTGCTGGAGACTCTCTTCCCGGCGACGGTCGATAACGTCTTTCCAGGTCCAAAGATTGCGCAGTGGATATTTTGGCTTCTCACGACGGTGGTGATTCTCCGCAGTCTTGTGCATGTGGTTAAGGACGACGGGGGCGCGCAGAGCATCGCATCGGTCCCGCTGGACAGCATGACGGCCGACGGAAAGGCCGCCGTGATAGCAATCTTCGCACAGTGGGGCTTGTCGCAGCTGATCACAGGGCTGCTCTTTCTGGCGTGCTGTGTCCGCTACTGTTCGTTGATTCCGCTGATGTGCCTCGTGTTCATTCTGGAGAATATTGGGCGCGTCTTGGTGGGCGCCTTCAAACCTCTCCCAACCGAAAGCAGCCCACCAGGTGCCGTGGGAAGTATTGTGTTCTTCCTCATAGCGTGTGGCGTGCTGGTGGCCACGCTGAACCCGAGTACGCGGTGCGCACCCGAAGGGAAGGCATAAGCATGCCGCAGCTCTGCACGGTTCGGCACGACGCGCAGCGCAGGCCGCCGAGCGGCGGCGGCGATACTGTCTTTCACGCAGTCGTCGCACGCACCCAAGTACCGGCATGTCTACCGCGAAGGTGACGTGCCCATCTGGGACAACAGCTAGTGCAGCACATATTTGTTGCCGAATAAATCAATGGTCTATTATTAAAGTAAGGCAATCACGAAAAGATATTCAGTTTTCCGAAGAGAGCAGGTGATTTCGGAGTGATGATCAAAAAAAAATGCAAGGGATTCTCCATACCGTAGAGACAATTTTTTTATGCCCCTGCCTGGACCGCGCATTAGGCCATAATATTAAAGAAAAATATTTAAGACTTATTCTGCTACAATTCTCCCTCTTCCTTCTCGTAGGAGCTCGAGAGCCATCAATTACGGCTGAAAATCTACAAATAGTCCTAAAGGAACATGACTTTCCAACAATGGAGATAGATCGTGTCTAGGAGTACGTGAGCCCTCCTTCGTTAATGTTGCGAGTGACGAATCCAAGTACTCTGAGAGAAAAAGAATTCTTTTAGTAAAGCCACCATTAACGCATCCCATCAATTTCGCTTCGCCGCTCTCTAGTCTTAACTTTTACTTACCTGCCGTGATCCTCAAAAACGGGGTCAGTTGGCAACAGCCAGAGAATTTTGCTCCCAATTCCAAATACGTCCACCAGGGGGATCTGTTCCTCCTCTGACAAATGGAATGTGTTGCTACTCTTTTTCTTCATCCTGTCGATGGTGCCGATTCCCGTAATTAAGCCGTAAATCACATTCATCAACATTGAGCTGGTAAAGAGGAAAAAGACGATGCAAAGTACCATCATGCAGCGTACGAGCTGCTTCAACATTAAGTCGAACTCGCACGCTTCATCTTCGCAGAAGAAGTAATTCCATGCGATTATGGTAAGCGAATATACGCTGCAGGACCAGCAGTACAACAGAAAGAGAAGAAAATGCTTCATGTTTCCGCGTCCTATGCAATTGTTCATCCACGGGCAGTGGTGGTCCATGCCGCTGATGCAACGGGAGCATATGCGGCAGTGGTGGGAGCTTGGTGGCTTGAAACTACTGCAGCGCGTGCAATAAGATTGGCGCGTCTGGGTTGTCTCTGTGAGGGAGGCGGCGAACTGCATTTGCAAGGTCTCATTTGTGAGGAAATTGAAGTGAACACTTTTTAAACCCGTACAACTGCTGCGATCGCAGGGGTCTCACCTTTGGAACTGAGCCGGGGTCGGTTAGCAATGTCTTGGCGTGACATGCAAGGGCCAACCCGACCAAGATGCAATAGCCTAAACTCCATATCCCAGAGATCCCCCCACTTTCTGCCAAAAAGATAAAAATCACTGCCGAATACAGGAAGAGGAACCACACCAATGACGACATCAGCAAACCTGGAGGATCTTGCGTATTAAGCCAGACGCCAGAACTCTCCGCGGTACTGAAGGTCAGCCAAGATGTCGGCAGGAATGTGTTGGGACTGTAGTAGTACTCCTCATTGGAAGGGTCCATGTATTCCCCTGGACCCAGCATGAAGCTGTTCTTGTCATGGTCATGGGGGGAGATGTGGGATTTCGCAGACGCGAATTCACTCGAGTCAGAGTGGCGGTGATTGTGCACGACGTGGCGACGACGCAACATATCTGTGGAGTTGAGAGTGGCATCCATGCCATCGGCATATCCAACTTCAGAGACACATAAGGGGGCTGTTTCCTCGGAAAGGGTTAGCATTGAGCCTGGCGCACGAAGATAGCGAAAAGACTGGGAAACGTAGGCTGTATCAAGGGGGGGCGTTGATCAAGTACAGTCGCAGAAGAGGGTGGCAGAGAGGGGGAATCTCCAGCAGCGGTGCCGACGAGAGAGAAGGGATTTGAAGGTAGGTCGATTAAAAATTATGATTAATAAGTGCTATGGGTCGTGATATAAATGTCGTGGCCACCTTGACAATTTTTATGGAGAAAATTTGAGAATTGGAAATTCTAGGAATAGCCCGGAAGGGCCGTTTGTTTTCTCACAAAAAACACATTTTACGACCTAAAAGGCTTATTGGAGGCTAAAATAACTTCCTTCTACAATACTGCATACACTCAATAACCCTTGAGGATACAAAAAAATTCGAAAATATGGCTCTTAAGAGTGCAACGAGTCTCATTGTATATTTTGTCTTCCTCCTCGCTTTCGCACCTACGTCAGCCAACAACCACCTACGCACCGCGAATACCATCCGCAAGAATGTTCTTCGTGCAAGTTCTCCTCATCTGAAGCGAGCTAGTCAACGCGCTCTGTCTGCATGGCAAACATTAACTTCAGAAGAAAAAGAAGAAACGGTTAGTCTGTCGGACAACGAATACAGCGATATCCAGCAATTTTCGGAAGTTTGTGCGGAAACAACCCCCGCACCTCCTAATAATCGCCTTCTTGAGCTGGACTGCCGGATAAATGGTGGAAATGTCCGCGCTTATGTGGACACTGGTGCTGAGATTACTGTGGTGAGCAAGAGCTGTGCCCATAGATTGGGTTTGGATCGACTGGTGAGTTTTTATTGCCGTTTTTGTTTGCTTCTCTCGCACGTTTAAACCGTAATCACGCAAGTCGCGGCCATTCGAGTCACTCACACGCGCGTTTTCCTTTCTTTTTTCTCTACTTATGCACAGATAAAGAAGCACCCCCACCCTTCCCGTTGTGTCGGTTTGGGTTCCTCCCACCTAGTGGGTACGATTCCCTCTATTCCTCTCTCCCTTGGTTCCTCTCCCTACACTACGCATCCAACAACGCTACATGTACTGTCATCCGACCTGGGTACCCATGATGACCCTACTGATGTTCTGATCGGCCTTGACTTCTTGGAGAAGGTAGGGGCCAGGATCTGCGTCAAGGGGGGGACGATGGAGGTAGACGGGATCGGTGGGGTAGACGGTTCGAGAGAGAGAATTACCTTTTTGGGTGGGAAGACGAGATCGACGGACGACAATACCATCAAAACTATCCACATGGAAACTGATCCGAGCGTCGTCAAGACGGAGGGACAGAAACTCCGAAAGGTCAAGAGAGGGGGGAGCATGAGCACTATTAGTGGCAGCCCTTTCCGACAGCGAGAAAAAAGTGACGACTCCCTTTCCAACGAAAACGATAGCAATTACAGAAGCAATTATGGCAACAAATTCAACAGCAACAACTACGTCAGCAACAAAAATCATTGCTGCCAAACCTCCTTTGGTGTTTCTTCCCGTCGCTCCCGGCGGCGAGTTTCACCGCCTAAACCCACTATCGATTTGCCGCCGGTAAATCCGGGAGTGGAAGACGATCTAGACATTCTGGACAACGAGGATGTCGAGGGTTTGTTTAGTGATGAGGAGACGGTAGAAGGTATAATTGAAGATGTTGACGTAGAAGATGATGACGAAGATGATGATAATGATGACGATGACGGTTTTGTCGGTGTGCTTGAGAATGGAGATGGTGAAGAATTTGATCTTTCGGGGGTGTAGCGAATTATTATTTGTGACTATAACTAATTCTTCATGGGAACACTAGATAAAAAGGGCACCCCAAACCCCCAAATACTTGACAACGATATTTTTATGGAAATACTACGTTCACTTTCCTTTTTTTCTTAAATGCTACCTCTTTCCGAGTAACCAGAACACCGGCCTCATCATTATTTCGATGAGCTCGCTTCCTCTCGTGACACTTCCCTTTGGGTGTGGCACGAATTTCACTCCCTTAAAAAACATCAGCCTCACAGCCTCGAAGTGAATCAACGCCTGTACCCATGCACAAAATAACGGGTAGCGGATCATGGCTGAGGTGAGAGTCCAGGGGGTCAAGGGAGTGGACTTTAAGACCATGTTGGTCGTCAAGATCGATTGGGGGAGAGGCTGCAGCCGTGAGGTGGAATCGGTGAGTGTATATCCTATGGCTATATCGTCTGCTTCGGCAATAGCGCAATATTACAAGCCCTCACCTGACTTCCCTCGCCCTCCTTCTCCTCCCTCTCGCAGTATCCCTCGACGACGCTTTTGTCTATGACCCTGCACACCACCTTGATCCCAACCACCCCACCCTCGGCATATTTGATCTTAAATTCCCAGTCGTATACCATATTCTCAGTCCCGATGAAGGGGCTCACATGAAATCTCTTGTCAAAAACAAACCGGAAGTTCTCGCCTGATTCGTCAACTTCCCAGTTAGTCACGTCGACTGATTCCGGGGCTAAAACGTAAAGCTCCTCCTCGTTCCACGGCGTATTGCTGACTTCCGCCACAATGTATTTCACCTTATCTTGGTCTCTGCCTTCCCCAAATATATAGTAGAACGACACTGGGTTGAAACAGTACCCAAAGTAGGAAAGAGAAGTTTGGAGTAGCACAGTTGAATTCAAGGGTGGTATTGTTGGCGTGCGCTGAGCAATAAGATTCAACAATCTACGTCGAAAGCGGTTGTCAGATGGTTAAAATAAGTTGTGAGTTTTTTTCTTTCGAATCGTTTCGCATCCTCGCTCACCTGTCAGGAAGAGTCACGGTTGTCGACTTCCCCCTATCCACGATGCGTTTATCTTTCAACGGCATCGCTTTGGTTGGACTCAAACAAATGTTTCTGTTCGTTGGTCTACCGAAGCTGATGACCTTACCATTCACCACCACAGGCTTCGGGACCGACGGGGTTGATGGGTTGAATCGTTTCGACGTCAGACGCTCCGGTGAAGTCGACTCAAACACACACCCTCCCACTCCTCCCACCCCCCTCCCACTCCTGAAGTGATCAGAATCCAAGAAGCGCGCCACCGTCGACAGAGGCCATATTGAGCTCATCAAAGTTCCTGCATGCTTGAGATCCAAGCATGTGAGGAAGATAGGGTATGTAAATGTGTGTCGAGAAGGTGAATACCGGCTATGAGTGACGTACCCGTGCTGGATAGTGTCATTTTCGTTGTCACTGATGTGGTTGAATTTCCGCCGCAGAGAAGTTATGAGGAATAAAGAGAGAGTTGTGAAAATTGGGGCGGTGAGGGTCGCCAGGGATGTCAGGAAAGTCCACTTAATGAGCTGCTGAGGATATTTTAGCATTGCTGTCAACTCCACTGTTACAAATATTGTAGAGAGGTGAATATTATAGGGCTGAGGTTCCGTAAGAGTTCTCAGTCATGTGTCTGTGTAGCCAGAAGCACGACACGATTTTCCTTGTTTGTGTTGAACGATTTGATCGATTTTGGTCGATTTTTCTCAGAGAAGAGGATGTATTTTCGTTATACACCGAGGTGCAATTTGGGAGCGTTTTAACGAAAAATCAAACCTTGAGCTCCCTCTTTCTCTCACCACACTTTTTATTTTATTTTATTTCAAAACTGCTTTATTTGGTCCTAGAAGTTGTCAGTTTTGATTAGTGTTGAGATTCCTCCCTTGGGTTTCCCACCCTGTGCTCCCTCCACACAGTTAATATCTCACCGACTCAAGGCGATCCATGCCTCGTGATGAGGACCAAAAGTCACCGGGCACGTTGCTCCTCTTCTGTGTTCTGATGGTGGTCAGTGCGATTCTGAATTCGCTATCTTACAAAAAGGTGAGTGTAATGCCGTTTGCCTTTGCCTTTTGTCGATTTTCTGAACGGTTCACGGCCGCACTGGTATGGACCTTATTGTTTTTTTCTTGTCGTGAATCTCACCCACCACATTTCCCTCTGCAGATGCTTAACAGTTTCAAATCGCAAGATCCCGAAAATCACCCGCATAACTATGAGTTCTTTGTGAACCAGATCAATGTAGCGATGTACTGGGCGGTCGCTGCTGTTATTGTGCGCAGCAAGGCGGTGAGAAATCCCAAGTGGTGAGTGATTGTTCTGATGATTGATTGTTCTGATGAGCGCAATCAAAGTGGGAGAATGTGATGATCTTTACACAGAACCAAAATACAGTCGGATTCCTACTGATCGCAATGATGTCTCGTGTAATACTCTGATTCTCTTCTTGTTTAACATTTGTGTCTTGCCGGTACCATGGTAAATCTTTCAGTTTTTTTGCAATACTAACAACTGCCGACACACAGGTTCTCGAAACAGACTTTTTATTGCCAACGATACACAATGATGGGATTCCTTGACGCTTTCGCTGGTTTTCTGTCCTGTGTGGGAGGCGCTTTTGTTGGAGGGGCAATCCAGAGCCTCATGAACCAAACAACCATTCCTATAACTCTGCTGCTGAGCAAGATTTTTTTAGGCAGCGTTTACAGACGAAGGCAGAATATTGGTAGTGCAATTATCGTCGTCGGAGCGATTTGTAGCGTCCTGCCTAGTTTGTTGCCCAAAAATACAGAAGAAGGCAACGACGAACTTAATTCTTATGCAGAATCAAATGGTATCTACAGGTTCTTGACTGAGACAACAGCTAGGAGTGCCACAACATTCAGCGGTGTGGTCGTGTACTTTTTTAGCATCATACCCGGAGGGTTCAGCAATGTGTATAAAGAGTACGCATTCAAGGAGTCCGAGAACCCCGTGGATGTGTACTACATGACCACCTGGGTTGCCTTTTTTCAGGTTGTCTTGGGTTTTGTCTTTCTCCCCGCGCAGCTCCTGCCTGGGCTCGGGTCACTTACCTACGAGGATATTCTCCCTCAGTTAAGAGATGGGTGGATGTGCATGCTCGGCTATAATCCGCTGGAAGGGGACCAGTGCGAAGGGGCGGGGTTTATCATGGTTGTCTACGTAGCTGTGAATTTTGTATACAACATTTTCAGTTTGCTCGTGGTGAAGCATGGATCTGCTAATTTGAGTGTTATCGCTGCAGCTGTCGCCCTGCCGTTGACAAATATGAGCTTCAGCTGGAAGTTTCTAATGGGTGCAGACTATGAGCCCTTCGACTACATCAATTTAGTCTCGACGGCAATCGTTTTGGCTGGTTTCCTAACGTACAGTACCTCGTCAGAAAAGAAGTCCGACGCTTCCTTGTTCTCTCCCCGAACAGCCAAGGCCAAGCTCGCCGGTGCCCCCAAGGGTAAAACTCTGGGGCTAGCATCTGCGGGAGGAAGTGTCATGTACATCCGTCCTCGAGCGGACAGTGACCCCACGACTCCCTTTTACACCCCCCTCATAGCGCAAGGAAAGCGGGAGAAACTCCAGAAAGACAGGAGCGGCTATAATCTGGAAAATTTTAAGTTCTGGAAGAGCAGCAGTAATAACTCAGGAAGGGGGGATAGAAATGCGGCCGAAGGTATGGATATTTTGGATGGAAAGAAGGGAATGTGGGCAGATAAAAAGTCGCAGGTCGGATATGGCGCGGTTGAAAGTGGTGAATTTAAAGGGCCCGAAAGTTTGTAGAAAAAAAAACATCTGCTCCACTTTAGCCTCAAGCAATCCCTTGCTGTAGTGGCCTTTTTGCTAGCAATGCGCCATGGTCAGGGGCTATCGCTGGGGCTCCCATCGCTTGGTTGCGATTTTTAAATGTCCCTCTATCGGTGCCGAAAAGTTCGATGACGTGTCGTGACCTTTGTGTTTATCGGCCATTTCCTTCTATTTACATTTACGATGCTCAATTATTATGATATTGAATCAGTTTCATGATGTTCCATTCCATGATTTGTATGTTCCATTCCATGATGTTCCATTTTCACTTGTAACTTCACAGTATTGCCACGCTTAACCCAACCCCACCAAAACCTCCCAATATTACCGCCGATACAAAATCTAAATTCTCCGATATTAGAGTCGACATTGCTGTCATAGACGAGGCAATAATAAAGATTGTCGCCAAAATGTTGAATTTGTTCAGCTTGCTCTCCTCCTCAGCAATAGTTATGACAGGTCCATCCTCTCGGCTCTGTGGGTCGCAACTATTTTTTACGTCTTCATCGCACCCAAGAAAATCCGCTAAAACATCCCAAACACAGCTCCATGCCTCCTTCGCCTCTGCATTTAGAGCGCACGTTCTTAAATTCGCCAAAGTTATTTCCACAAGAGTCTGGACATAAGTCTCAAGGAGATCACTCCTCAGAGTCAAGGTTTCGTGAGTCTTGTTGCTACCAAATGTCTTGGGTGGGAAGGGAGGAAGGCCGAACGATGCTGATTGTTGATGCTGCTGCTGCTCGGACGGGGGCACGAGAGGAGTGAGGGACTTTATTACAGCTTCCCGGAGAGAATAGAATTCACTGAAACGCTTGTGGACATCCCAGTCAATGTCGTGGTGGGTGGGAGATGTGCATTTTACGCGAAGGTGGTATGTTATTGGATCTCCAGAGGAAGAAAGAAGAGATGATACACCAGATGACGAGCTCATGGAGAGGGAGGGAGGGGGTGACGAGTGGGAAAGCAGCAAAACATGGAGGGTGGAGAGGGGTTCTAAGAGCATAGCTGCCATATTTAAGTGTATTGTTCACGCTAATACGCGGAGTAGTCGACCGACAAGCTCTTCAGGCGAAGAAAAATAAACGACTTGGTCGCACTTCTTACGTTTTCGGTCTTTTTTGTGCTGCCGTTCCTGTCGACGACGAAACCCTCATTCTCTCATTAGGAATACTTGTTGTTGTGATGCTTTCAGAACTGTCAGAACTTTCCAAGAAGCGCAAAGTTAGCGCCCTTAATGTCGGCGACGACCACGTTTTCCTACTTGTTGACAATGAAAAAAATGACACCAATGACGAAACCATTACCGCTGCTCAAGCGCCTGCAAAGAGTGTCATCAAAGTGACGAAAAGATCTCGCCCCGACCCACTTTTCTCTTCATTCACGCAGGGCGAAGCGGGCCTTACCCCTGATCAAATATCCCTTCTATCATCGCTTGACCTTACTGAAACTCACAAGAATGCTGAGTATTCCAACTACGATGCCACAGCCGCCACTGCTCTCTCGAGCACCCTTAGCTCCATCCCCTACGTTGGGTCCTCTCTGAATTCTCTCATCTCGCTCGTCATTGGTTCGGATCCGTCCTACGGCGTTGAGGTCATCTCGCCTGCCTCTGAGAGGCAGATTGCTCGCGCAACCCCGAATCCCCCCGTAATGATCCGCGAGAGCCCTAAGCTCTACAAGAAGGTCGTCCTTCCCTATTTGGAGGAGAATGCGACCCCTCGGTCGCTCAACTGGGTCTACAACTGCGTTGACGTGAAGAAGGTGAGGAAACGCTGATACAAGTTTTCACCCAACCAATCCAAATGCTAATCCAACCAGATTCTCACCCTTTAACATCATTTTTAGGAGGCCGAGCGTCTCCTGATCAATGACGAGGAGTTTATCCTAAACGTAGATACTAAGTGGAAGAAGCATGCCAACTGCCTGGAAGTTGCCCAGGACGAGTGGCGTGATCATGAGGACACAAACCTGAACGACCTGTACTGCCTCGCCATTGTGAAAGAACGTGGAATCCGTACCTTGCGCGACCTCACTGGAGCCCATATACCCCTCCTAAAATCCATCCTCGATCAGGGTAAGGCGGCAATCGCCGAAACGTACGGAGTCGAGGGAAACCAGCTCCGCATCTTCGTCCACTATATTCCTCAATTCTACCATTTGCATGTCCACTTCACCCGTCTTTGGAATGACGCAGGTGTGCAGGTCGAGCGCGCACATCTGCTCGAAGATATCATCCAGAACCTCGAGTCGGACGACGATTACTACGCCAAAAGAACAATCTCCTACAAGCTTCCCGTGAATGACCGTTTGAAAATCTGGATGGACGAGCACCCTTTGGATGAGGAAGAAGAGGAAGAGGATGAGGAAGAGGAAGAGGAGAAAGGGGAGGAGGATGGCGACGACCACGACGACGATGACAATGACGATGACGGTGACGATGACGATGACGATGACGACGAAATGGATGAAGAGTAAAGAAAACCTAAATGTAGTTGCATGAAATTGAATACTTGAGATGAGTGTCGATTCCAGTTGTAAAGATCTTTTTCTTCTCAATTCTGCAAAATTATTACCAATACAATACTAAATATTAGGGTCAATTTTGTCGTTGATACCCTTCCTACTCCTCCGTCGAGCTCCTGTTCGTCATCAGCTTCTACAGAATTTCCTTCGTCTCCTTGTTCCGCACTAGACGGCGCGCTTGATGGCGCGCTCGACGGCGCATTCGAAGGAAATGCTGTGTGTGTGGATGGGTCAGAGCCGAAGGAAAAAACAGTTCGCGGCCCATTAATCTCAACATTGAAGACGATCTCGTAGGTCCTTTCTTCCCTGTCGTAGTTAGTCTGCCAAAAGTTGCTGGTAAATCCGAGAGTAGCCTGGTCGAGAAGTTCGAACGGTCCATCGTTCACTTGTATCCACAGACCTGTGCCCTCCCCAACAGTGTGACTATCCAGGCCAGAAATTGATATTGGGACATACCCGAGGGCGCTCCCTGTGACAACAAACTCCACCTCATTGACATTCTGAGCCTTCGTGACTGCGACTGGATAATGCGTGACAACATCCACCCCGAGACCTCCCTCTACGACAATGTTTCCGGCTGCCTGTCGCATAATCTTCTCCCAACTCTGCAGCCCTGCTAAATCATTCAATGTTTTTCCGTTAGAATTAGATCGGGCGAGTTCGTACTCTGCCCCGATACGCGGAATCACCATCACCTCAATTTGAGCCTCCCAAAAGTCACCAGCCTGCATGCTCGAGACCCCAGCTGGTAAACCCAGCTCTATTTTGTCGCATAAAATACTCCACGACGGCCTTTGCACTGTCGAGCCGCCGATTCGTGCCGCGAAGTTGCGAATCACCAAACCACGATCTCCTACAACCATGTTGGTATCTTCGATTTGTGCCGAATCCGTATTGTTGCCCATTGAAATCCACCAATTTCCATCACCCAACATTTCACGGCCGTACACGTCTCCATACATCTTGCTCGTCGATTTAACAGTCCCTCCGCTACATGACCTCTCAATTGTTTCCATCACTGAAGTATCCGAACCAATAACGAAATCCTCGAAAGTGGCCCTGTAGTTGTACGTTTCGCTCCCGATCTGGAAAAATGCCATTCGACTAAAGGTCACATCTTCGACAACCTCGTGGCGAACTGTGAAGAATACCCGAACGAAGTCATCGGTCCTCCCTCCCCTTACTCTCACTTTTGTTGACATTTTGCCATCCTCGCTCCGACTCTTGTACTCCGCGTCACTCAAACAGGGTCCATTAACCCATATGACTGGATCCAGCTCTTTCTGGTACACGAATTTACCCTCCTGATCAAAATATAATAAATTAAAGTCGCCGCCTCCGACGTTTTCTTTCCAATTGCCATCGAAGAGCTTAACACGAACATCAGTTACGGTCGCTCGAGTGTGACTGCCGAGTGGGTCGAAGCAGATGTTTTCGCCTCCAGTACCTAACGCAGCTTCCTCCCACAACCAACGGTCACTATAACCAACGATGGATAATTGAGAATGACTCCATGCGCTAACCCCACCAAATTTTTCATATGCAAGAGCAAACTGAATTGATAATTGGCTCTCAGGAGGCATTCGAAGGAAGGCATTGCCGGTCCACCAAGTACCGTCCCATCCTGCCCAAAAAGCGGCACTCCCTCCAGTGTGCCAGTTTTTGCTGATCTGCAAAGGAATTCCAGTCGGCTGGCCATTCTCATCCAAGATTATGATGCTCAAACCGGTAATCTCGGCACCTGGCCTAGTCGATTGATTCAATGAACCCTCGCGAATCTTGAATTTCCGAGAGAAAACGAGCCGAACTGAATTCTCACTAGCATTATCGTTTTGAATCATGACCGGCACGGTGAAAAACTTATCGCCACAGTCGACGTAGCTACACTTGGGAGCGTTCGAGGGCACCTCGATCATCACGTCTTGAGTACTGCTCTGTTTGTAGACGACACCAACGTCGCTTGTGATGCTGATTCCAGAAAAGTTAACAGCAGCTGGCGAAAATAGCAGCGGAATGTCGAGATTCTCAAATCTTCCCGAACCTGACAAGATCTCTGTCCCGGTGCCGTCGACCAGCGTCACACTTGCTGGTCCTGTACAGCCCCCGAACGTCATCGCTTCAGATTTAACTCGCAGTGCAACGCTGTCTGCCCAAACATCGACCTCAACAAAAACTTCCCCGACCCCGCTACAATCCAGCACACATTTACCCCATGAAGATCCCGCAACGAAACCATTGCAAGTTGGATATTCTTCAGGGCAAGGATTATCACTGTTCCCAAAATTGGAGGCACAATTTTGGCCACTTGGGTCATTACTGGTGGTGCAGATCGGCATTCCCTCGTCATCAACCCAAACAAGATTCGTCGCAGTTATTTGGGTCACCGTGTGGCCACCTCGGACGAGTGAGATCTGGGTGCTGCTTGAATCGATCGAGAAAGTCGCAGAAGGAGAATCCTGGCATACAATTTGGCTAGTGATGATCAATTCTGCAGGAGGGATCTTTTCGTACACATTGTCTAAAGTCAAATTATCTATTGTGCCAGTTGAGCCAAACTGATGTATTAATCCGTCTTTTCCGCCCATATCCAGTACTACGCCGACATTTCCAGAGTAAATAAGAAGGTGCTTCTTCTCGTCCAACCCACCGCTTGATTCAAAGCAATAGGAACCGCCGCTGTTGTAACCCGTGAACTTCTCGCCTAAAGAGCATGCTCCAGAGTCACTAGCACTCTGAAAGGTGAAAGCAGTCCCAACAGGAAAAAATTCGTTCCACTCCAAAGACCAGTTCTCGTACTCACCACCACCATTTTCCTCATAAGGTCGGATGAACATATTGTTGTTCCAGCTTATGTGCTCTACATAGTGGAGTGTTCGAGGGAAAATCGCGCCGTCGGATTTACGTACAGCCCACAGGCCAAAAATTGTTCCTCCACTGCCGCTCAAAGTGGGGCGGAAACCCTCGACTTGATTGTCTTCGTTCTTTATGCTGACAGACCATCTTGGCGTGGATCCAGCCATTGACTGAGTTGCCCTTGATGATGTGACAAATTGGTGCTTGAACCCTGGTGGCTCTAAAGGCTCTTCCCAAAATTCGAAACTCCAAGTGCCGTCACAAGTACTACTCAGAACCAATGGTGTCGAATCATCTCGCCCGAAGGACGTTTCAATATTTTCAGGTGCCATGCATAAAGAAGATGCATCATGCCTCACAGAACCGTTGTTTTCAAACGTCCAAGCACAAGCAGATGCGGTCACTGACGCAGATGATGAAAGAGCAACGGAAGCACTGTCAGAAACCCTACAGAGTGCCTCCCCGTTATTGTTCCTTATTGTCTTGTCATCATGAGAATACGCTAGCCTCAGTCCATCTCCGTATGAGTATGTTTGAGAAATTACCAGAGATGCGGACGAGCTGCTCTTTACACAATGTCCGTTCGAATTCCGTAAGAACAACAACCACGACTCTTTCCCAAAACTCGGCCATCCGCCTCCCAATTTTGTTGAAACTGAAGGTCCACTTGGCCAAATTGTGTGAACGACATCGCGAGCTGTGGGCATTACATCGTTTATCCCGGCAGCAATATACTGACCCGAGGTATCAGAAATTGTTGTTAGTAGAAAAAGGTTGGTGACAAATGAGACTTTCATTGTGCTAAGAAAATGCATTGGAGTAAGTGCCAAGTAGGAGGAGCGGATGAGTGGTTAAAAAGTTTCTATCTCGATAACATTCAGGAGTTGAAACAAGCCATCCATAAAAAACAAATGGCAAAAATATTAGTAGAAAAACACAACCACTGTTTTCTTAATCGTATTTTACCCTGTCATGGATAGCTTAGGTGCAAAGTTCAAGCGAATCTTCCAGCCAAAAAAGCTGAAGATAAAGGGGGAGCTAGTTCTACAGTGTGGGCTAGTCCAACCTTCCAATGAACTCTTCTTGTCTCCCACTGCTAAATCAACTGTCAAGTACTTTTTACATGTCGAGGTTACGCGGGCAATTGATCTTGTTGATGCCGACCTTGCTGGCTTGTCTGATAGCTTCGTGGTGTTGAAACTCAACGGTGTTGAGTTTGGTCGGACAGACGTGGTGCCAGATAACCTCAACCCGAGGTATTTCGAAGAGGCCTATGAAATCCCAATCTTTAGAGATTTAGATAATGTTATGCTTACGGCGGAAGTGTGGGATATGGATACCGTCGTGGTTGGGGATTTCCTGGGGAAGGTATCAGTCAACGTGGAATGTATCGGTCTGAAGAAGTGCAGTGATGAAAACTTGGTCCTCAAAGAAATTCGTCTGCCTCTCGGCGACTGGCAGTCAAGCGATGTCAAGTCGATTCCTAGCAAGTTCCGAAGCACTCAGACTGAGATGCATAAGTGTCCGTCAGTGTATAAACCACCGGTAGAAGATGTTCTGACCCCGAAAGAGAGTACGACCAGCCTGCTTGGGAGTATCAGTGGTGACAAGCGACCAGCCGCAAAAAGTACTCTTGCTGATTTAGAGGTGGAGGACAAGAAGTCGTCCGGCTTTGCAATCTACATGTCGATCTTTATGATCTTTGTTTACCTCTTCGTCACAGTCATCTTCTACAGCTGGCTGGTGGACGACTACTCTGTGCGGGAAGCGCTGTACATGGCGGTGGCAACCTTTACAACTGTTGGTTATGGCGATATACTACCGACCAACGATAATGCGAAGATATTTGCCTGCTTTCACGCATTCAGTGGGATTCTGTTTATCGGCGCAGGAGTGGGAATCCTTGTTTCGGCTTTTATTAAGGCTGAGCTTGCCAACGCTGAAGCGAAAGACGAGGAGCGATCCCAAAATATGCTGGCTATGATGGAGACTGACGACGAGCCCAACGACACTCCTACTCTGGAATCAAAAGACGAAAAGAAAGAAGGTAAAGCTTACACCCCTGACCTATCCACGAAGAGCGGGAGGAAGGAGATGAAGAACATCCAGTCGAAGGCTTCGCTTTTTGACCAGACGAAAAACCAAACTTTCGAGCTCACTCGAAACTTGAAGCGTGGTTTGCTGGGGAAAATTTTAAGCTTGTGGACCATTCCGATACTAGTGCTTGCAATAGGAGCCGCCGCGGTCGGCAGCTTGGAGGAATGGAAACCGCTTGACAGCATCTATTGGGTAATGATTACTGCCTGCAGCGTCGGTTACGGCGACCTATATCCCACCAAGGAAAGTGCGCAGTGGATTGCCGTTTTTTTCATTCCCATCAGTGTTGGTCTGATGACAGGGAGCATCAGCCAATCGATCAGTTACTTCTTCGAGCATTATGCTAGTGAAGAGGCCAACAAACTCTTCTTGCATGACTTCGCGTTGGATGACTTGATACACATAAAGGCTAAGGACACGAACAAGATCGAGAGACACGAGTTTTTTGCCTTTATGCTCACCATGATGAAAAAGGTCGACCAAAAGTTGATCGACAAGTTAAACGCTCAGTTCGATCAGATGGATGCCGATGGAAATGGATTCCTTGAACCTGTCGATTTGGAAATCATTACAAAAAATAAAAGGAAGCTTAGGAGGGGTGCAATCACAAGATTTCATGCGGCTCACAGCGACTTTGAGAAGAAGGTGGGAAAGGGGGAGGAGACGACGGAGAAGGGGCAAGAGAAAAAGTTTTTCGGTGATGAAATCGATCCTGAGACTGCCGAGCCATTCAATGCAAAAGGCGACAATCTGAGGCGATTTTCTACCAACTTGTAATGATAATTAGAATAATACGATGATGATGGCGCTGATAAATGAACAACTGTTAATTTTTTGTTTATGTTACCTATTTGCCATAGTGAAGCAAGCTCTCCATATTCGCACTAGACATCCCTCTCCGAGCAGTCGACGGAAGCAAAAACTGGCTTTCAGTCCTGAGTTCCTCCTGTTGTTCGCGCTTGATTTTCTCGAGGAAGGAGGTATGTTTCCTTCCGACAATTGAGTACTTTCCCCCGCGCGCAAAGCGAGGCGAAGAAGGTGAATGCGAGCGATTGCTATCGTCGGACAGCGAATGGTAGCTTTCATCGCCATCAACGGTTTGTCTTGCCAACTTTGTCATGGTCTTTGCGTCTCTCGGGGGCTTCGGCTGGAACTTTAGCTTTCTGTGCTTACCTATAAAAGGTCTCCGGGCCATTTTCTTAGTTGGAGTACGAGCAAGGGCGGCGACAGGGGCAAATACGTTCCGCTTCAAGCTGTTCCGAGGGATGGCAGCTGAAATTTTTGGCGGGCGTTGAGAAGCTGCCGGGCCTATGCTGTTAGATATCGCAATTGGTGGGGGTCTGACGCGTCGCCGCGGAGGGGATTTGTGGCAAGGCATTACTGACTTTGTCCTCTTTTCCTGCTCCTTAATCGCTGCCTTTTTGATGAACTCCTCTTCTTTCCGCCTTTTCTTTTCAGCGAAGTGGGGCACAACGTCTGCCAGCGTCAGGGGAGTTACGGCGTATTTTCTTGGGTCGTAGGGTGGTGGAAGTGGGACGAAGCTAATGCTGTGAGTTCGTGCGTTTGCCTTGTTGTTCATGTCCTGCCCGATGCTGTGATTTTTATGTAGGATTGTGTGAACTTTGTGACTTGTGTCGAGAGTTGAATTGAAGGCCCTTCAGCGATCTCCTGATTCGTCGACCTGCAACAACGAAAACATCGTCCTTACCTCTGAATAAGCCGTTTGCTCTCTTCGATGGCCTTTTTATCCTCGGTATCTTCTTCGAGCAGATTTTTTTCTGTCAAGACGGCGGAAGTATCTGCGGAGGAGATCGAGGGGTTCGTCTGCAGAATTCCTTCAATTATCGACGACAGCTTCTTCAGAGCGGGTATGAGCTCCGTGTCAACTCCCTGTTGTTTCCCATTTTCGTTGGACTTTTTCGGGGAGGAATCGAAATAAGATATCGATGAGGATGAGGATGAGGATGAGGATAAAGATGAAGATGAAGATGCTGGTGCTGATGGAGATGACGAGCTGGAGGAGACTGTCGAACTGTCGCTACGAAATTTTAGAACCTTCCGGTCGGTGGGCGGCGTGGCGCAATCCGACTCAGATGATGAGGGAGGAAGTGGATCGGTATTGGAGCAATCTGCGAGGGAGAGCTTACTGTTTTCGCTAGGGTCCGCGAAAGGAGGGTATGTCGCCCTGGGGAAAGGGTGCGTCATCACCTCAGAACTGATTTTCTCAATATTTAAAACAAGCTAAAAAGGAAAGGGAGAGTGAGATTGAGATTCGTCTCCGGTTAGAAAAAGGGGGATTTTCCTTCCTGACTTACCTCTCTAACCCTCTTGCCCCTCAATTTGGGGGGCGATACTGGCTTAGGCGGATCCTGAGAAACAACCTCATCAACTGTCCTTTGTCTCGTCTTATCAAGACTCCGGCGCAGCTTGTCCGATCTATCGATCGCCTCTTGGATAAAGTCGATGCTTTGTCGAAGACGGTCCTGATTATGGGTTATCTGACGATTCACCTTTTCGAGCTGAATTTCATGTGAGCGGTTGGAAGAGTAATGGATTAGCTGGGTTGTTGTTTTGGTCGTTATTTTTGTTAGCGTGAGGGAGAATCTTTTGAGGCTTTTAGGCAGACAAATCTCACCTCACGAGCAATTTTCTGGGCAGGCTTTTTCGCTCTCTTTCCAGTGCGAGGTGGAACAGAAGATTGAGGAAGTTCAGTCATCGTTAAAGAGGTGGGAGCAGCCGTTTCGAAAAAATTGGTATCGTTCGTTCGTTCTTGAGATTTTTAACCGGAAAGAT
>Ga0115555_1000958_pt1 | contig 19920 bp, 13 predicted proteins | sample COGITO_mtgs_1104_2_FD_87285 | JGI IMG/M metagenome (GOLD analysis project Ga0115555, IMG submission 87285) | Pelagic marine microbial communities from North Sea - COGITO_mtgs_110407 | ecosystem: Environmental > Aquatic > Marine > Epipelagic | place: Germany:Helgoland, sampling site Kabeltonne... | reverse complement strand
TACCACTGAAGACGAGAGTGCGTCAAACCCCTTTTCTACATCCTCCGTAACCCTTGCAAACTCTTCTTCGAACCCCTTTACGACCTCTGTACCTCTTAATAATCACGATGAAGTATCATTAAAAAGTAACAATGACAATGACGACCTCAAACAGAAGCTATCGAACGACGTGGCGGCTGCACTAGACAGTGCGTTTAATTCGCAGGACACTCAATTCGGAAGCAACAATATATTTGGCAGTACCAATGCCAATGGCAACATTGATGTCGGGAGTACCATCAGCAGCACATTCAACGACATATCAATGAAACAAGTAACCAACACTAGCAATAAAGGGGGGAGCAGTGATGGCTTTGAAAACCTTGCAATGGCTGCATTTAAAGATGCAAAGACACAATTACAGAAAGGAGAGGAACCGAAGAAGACAGAACAATCGCATCATCAACAACGACAACCACGGCAACCTGGACAATACGAGCAGCAACCACAAAAAAACGAGGGTTTTTTGGGAGACGACGATGACGACGATGACGACGATGACGACGACGACGGCGACGACGGTAAAGTTGGAGGTAACAATGCCGACTCCTCAATCGAGATCCACGAGTCTCACAAGCTTAGCATACCTCATCAGCTGCACGCACCACCGCCACGTCCCCACAACATAAACACTGATTCTCAGAATTCTTCATCCATTAATCTCTCCCCTTCGTCGCCCTCGACGAATCCATCGAAATCCTCATTTAAAATCAGCAAGTCTATTGCCTCGAAAACCATCAAAGGTGTATCAAAGCTATCAAAAAAGGCGTCCAAGAAAGTCACAAAGATGGCAAAGCGTCGTTCCGCTTCTCACGACGACGACGAAGATGAAATGACGAGCGAAAAACTCGGCCTCCATCTCAAGAAATTGCTTGCCGACTTTCACTTAGAGGGCGGCCCCCCCAATGAACACGACACAATCATTTGGGCCGTATCAAACCAGCAACCGCTACCTACTGACTTTTTCTCTTTTGTTTGGTACCGGTCGAATACCCAGGGGCTGAAGTCGACGGCATCCATGAATGCCGTACATGTGGACTCCATGTCCATGAACATGAATTTATGCAGCGTCATTAATTGCGGCGATAAGCCATTTTATCACCCCAATGCTAGGTGAGTATGTTGGTGCACTCGATTTGCCCGCCTCCCCCCCACTCTCCGTAGTCACTCACCCCCTATGGCCGCCCCCCTTCACACAGCGATCTGGGTTGCCAGATCTTCTGCGAGATTAAAATCCTCTTGGACGATTTAAACTTCGACGAAGATTCTTCTCCTCACACTTCCAACCCTACGGATGACACCAGAATAGCTTCCACGTACCACCCTCTCAACACATTGAATTCATTTACTAAATCGCGAGCCCTCGTCGCCTTCGACACAGACTCCCTATTCTGTGATTCGTTGAATGTTTCTATTGCTCGAGATAGTGGCAACTCGGCCACGTTTGAACCACTTCTATCGTCTACGAACGTTAGCATCCACCTTCGACAATCGAGCTTGACAGTTTCAATGGAGAAAAACGACACTCCTCGAGGATTGAAGATCGACCTCAATGGTAATCTCAAGCTTGTTGTCGCCCCTGATTCGACTACCAATGGAAATACGATCGACTTATACATACCCAATGGCAGTAACAACGTCACCTGGTTTGGCGAGGCCGGTGGCGAACTCTGGGGCTACTGGAACATGTTCAAGGCGAGCAACGAGACGGCCGCGAGCGCCTCACAGATATCGAATCATATAATTCTAACGCTTGACTTTGAGAATGATGTTCGTATGAGAGACGTTGTCTATATTGTGGCCACCGTGAAGATGAAAAATTCAGCCTCAGATTTCTACTACAAAGCAATCGTTTGCGACAACTCATCGCCACCATCAGCTGCAACTTCAGCTGGTACAACCGCCGAAAGCAACAATCAAACAATGTCTCCTTCGGTGTCACCAGCCAGCAAACAGACTGAGCTGAAACACCAGCAGCAATACAACAAACTGAAGAACAAGAACAAGTCCCTGTCTACGCAACTAGAGGTTATAGAAGACCAGCTCGAGCAGTTGAGCGAGGCATTTGACGAAGTTGTCAATAGCAAGAGTGAAATTGAGGAAACGCACAGCAAAGAAATAAAACGTCTCACAGAGGAGAGAGAGAGCCTGGAAGCGAAGCTCCGAGAATCGACCAACAATGTCGAGAGGCTGGAAAGCGAACTACAATCGAAGCCGTCTCAGCTTTATCACACAAAAACCCAGCAGCACCAACCTTCCCAACAGCAGCTTAACAGCGACGACCAGAAAGAAGCAGCCGAGAACGCCTCGGTAGAAAAATGGAAGCTGGAAGCAAGCAGCTGGAAAAGGAAGTGTGACGCGATGTCCAACGATATCAAGCGCCTGCTGAAAACTCAAGTAGACAGCGACAAGAGAGATAAGATTCAACAAGAATTGAACGACACGACACACGAGCTGGAGAGTTACAAAATGGCTCTGGCTCATGCGCTCTCGCAAGTGGAGGAGATGAGGATGAGGGAACACGCGCTGCTCGGAAATACTTTCGAGCGGACAAATTTGAAGCCACGTAACAAAAGCTACACCAATGTAGGCAGAAACATCGTAAAGATGAGAAAGCGCGTAAAGACCTTGAAGATAGACACTGAAAAGATCCAGAACAGCAAGGCCAGGAAAAAAATAGGAAAGACGTGGGGAAAGGTGAAACGAGGGGTAGGGATAAAGAAATCACCTAGAGCCAGTGCTAGTACAAACGATGCAATGATGACAGAGCGCAGAGAGAGCTTCTTCGACGACGACGAAGATGACGGAGTCTCTGTGGAGGGCGAAGAGTGGGCAGAAGAGGGAAAGCAAGAGGTTCAGGAAGCACCACCTTCTGAGGACGAGAATGAGGTGGTACTCGATGTTTAGGGAAAGTACAATTGTTTTGTCGTCTAAATGCTGCGCAACACAACTTTTTACGCTACTACTACGATTTCATTTCATTTCCTTTTTTTTACTGGTAAAACTACATCAAAAACCCCCCCAATAAATTGCTGCAGCCGCACATATATTTGAAGTGTTTGTTGCGGACAGAGCTCAAGCTCATTATGTCAAGCTGTAGATGGACGCGTAAATCTTGAACAGCCATGTCAAGTTTTTTCTTCTCGATATCAACTGTCGCCAGAAATGTCGAGCTCATTGACGACTCGGCCCTCTGCACAATAAGATTGCAAAAGGTGCAACAATGGTGGTAGAACTTGTCGATGTCAGCGCGCACGAGCACGATTGATCGGTTTATGCTGTCACTTGCATTATTGCTTGGGTGCTGAAAAAAGATAAGCCCTATAGAATCTAAGTATCGGTCGTATAGGCGACAAAAATCGTTCACGCCCTGAACCATGCCCATTCCGCGCTCAAATTCTCCCCAGCACTCGGTCACCTTGATACTGTAGTAATGACCAATGCTGCTCAGGACGTGCTGTGCTTCATGACGTAAGAGATCCAATTTATGCAGAGATCCCTTTTCGCTGCCGCTATTCCTGGAGTCGCTGTGCTTGAATTTGAGTGTCTGAAATAGGTCTTTCATCAGAAAACAGACACGAAAGTGCTTCATTAGGTGCTTCTGGACGACGTTGTATTTTCGCATGGCATCAAAGTTGAGGAGAATACTCGACGCCGGCCACGGAGCAGCATAATCCGCACTGAGAAAATTCAAAAAATTAGGATCGAAAGCGTCCCGAAATTGTGTGCTGTCGAGCCCTTCGTCCATTTTCTCGAGGTCAACGTCGTATGAAAAGAGATTCGAGTGTTCCGAATCCTCCATCATCGTGTTAATCGAAGCGGCGATGTGGGCTCCCTTGATGTTAGACAGTGACCGCCAATCCACGTAGTGAGAGGCGGACATTAACCCCAGATGCAACTTGTGCGTAAATTCCGACAAATAGAGCCCACTACCGCACATGAAGCTGTGAAGAAGTGTGAAGTGATCCATAATTTTCAGTTCCTTCGTGAAATAAGTGACGGACAATTTGTCAATCGTAGCGAATTGTTTATCGACAACGTCGAAAACCGACATTTTGATCGCTTCGTCTATGTCCACGTCTACGTCTACGTCCACGTCTACGTCTACGTCCACTTTCTCGTTGTCTTCATTGCTATCGTTGTCATCATGGTAGTCGTTGTTGCGGTGTTTTCTCACCGCATTGTTGCTACCAAATTCACTACTGTTTTCATTGGTCTTTGTGATCATGGGGATACTGGATATTTGAAAAAATTTACGAGGAATTTCACCCTCTTCCGAAGAATTCATCACACCCAACTCATTCACTACGTTTTCCAGCCCCCTTTTCTCGACGACCACCCATTCCTTCTCAACCGCCACGTTCTCCTCGACAACAACTTCCTCCTCGACAACGACTTCCTCTTCGACAACGACTTCCTCCTCGACAACGACTTCCTCCTCGACAACGACTTCCTCCTCGACAACGACTTCCTCCTCGACAATCGCATTATTCTCCACCACTAGAGCCTCTTCCTCTACGGTATTCTCTCCCCCCACTATCTCTTTCCCTTCCTCCTTTGGCGTGCCTACTTCAGATACAACAGGCTTTACGGCAATCTCACTTTCCCTGGAATCGGCTAATATCTGCTCTCGCGTGTACAGCTCCTTCAACATTTTTTGTGAATCCTCATCTCCCAAGCGCTCTAGCCTTTCCTGCTTCCATTCGCTGATTCGCGTTCGCCTTTCTGTTTCCTCTATGAGCTTATCGTACTTATCAACTAGTGCCTTTTTCAAACTCCCTAGCATCTTGGCTTCCTCCTCCTCCCTCTTCCTCTTCTCTTTCTCCTCCGTCTTCAGTAATTCCGCTTCTTTATCTTTCTCTTCTTTCTGCAACGCGAGCTTCTGATCAATATCGTCATTAATGCGCTTCAGCTCCGCCCGCTTTTTTGCCGACTCAACTTCAATCTCTTTGTCTCGTTCTTCCTCCAACTTGGCGATTATTTTCCGCTCTTGCCTAGCCGTCGCCAGCTGTCTGCGTGCCTTGACAGCGCTGCGTACGTTGTCCAAATCTGCGTAATGCTTTTTGTTCATCAAGGCAATGTTCATGGCCTGCTTGGTACGGAGGAATTCGTCGAAGCGAGCTTTGTGACGATTCGACACGTTCAAGTCGAGGCTGAAGGCGATTCGGAAAGGCGGAACAAACTTGTGGAAGTTGCGCGCGTTGTTGATTCGGAGAAGGGATAGGAGGTAGCCCGTCTTGAGGATGGCTGAAGATTTGCGTCTCAGAAAATTAGGGATTGTGCTCCCTATTGCTTCGCGAGTCTCGTCGGAGTCTGCGTCCGACCGTTTCAAAATTTTCCAAATCTCCAGGTCGCTCAACTTGGCAAACTCGAGCTCCTTAAACGGGTCATCGGCATGAGTAACTTCGCCCTCGAAGAGCCATAGGGACAGCATATTCAAGTAGGGCCGCAGAGAAGAAGAAAATATCATAAATAAAAGCGATTTGGTGCGTTGATTGGACGCCACGTTGGCTTCGACAACATTTTTGTAAAGGTAGTTGAGCAAGGGGACTGACTTGGGGAAATACTTCCATGAGTTGCTGTGGTGATCGTTACTGATCGAAGAAGAGGTGCAGCAAAGGAGCTCAGCCAAGATCGTTAAGTCCGCGAAAAGTGGTTCATGGTGGATCTTATTTATAAGAACAAGGAGAGAAGGCGGCGATGACGATGATGATATTTCTTCCCAAAATTCAAGACAGCCAGCATTGTACTCCTCCAAGAAATCAGCTACGCTTGCAGCTAAACCCTGAATTATTTCCCCTCCTCTACCGTCCAGAAAGTGTATCGAAAAGAGCCGCAAACGATAAGCCTTAGTACCGAGGTGTTTCAACACGCTGACCAAATCATTCAACCGTATTATTTTGCTCCTTCTGCCATTGTTCAAGCGGACACGTCCGGTGACTTCGTCAACTCCAAATGACTTCGATTCGAGCCCACGAACTGCCAAAGCACTGTCCGATAGCAGCGAAGGGTCGTTGAGTAGATTCGAAATTAACCTATCTTCGTCGTAGTCCGAATCACGGCCGTGGATGCACCGATCCAAATCACTCCACCAGGAGTTCGGTTGGTGCAGAGGGCCGAGAGATGGGGGTGGCGGTTGTTCTTGTGCCGACTCGTGCGGTAAGCTAATCCGAGATTCTACTGAGTCCCATCCTATATTTTTAGTTTGTAGCGACTGCGGTTGAATCATCGGCTGCAAGGTAGACAGTTGAGGCGAGGGTGCAGAAACTCCGGGATAAGGTCGAGGAGGAGAGGGCGGGGTACCCATCAGAATGCTCCTCATCTTCTCGTCTGACCTCAATGACATCCTAACACTACCATCAAAAAATTTACCCTCATCACTGGCCGCGTAAATTATGCCCGAAGTAGCTTTCGACGCGGCATGTTCCTCAGTGACACCGAAGACCCCAAAATAACGATTTGTAGGGGCGCCACTTGGAAGGGATAAAATTTTGCTTGGGCTTGGGCTTCTGGTTGATGAAAAGGTGACAGGTTCGTCGTATTCTTCCGAGGAAACACCACCAGTTCCGTCAAAAGGACAAGAAAAAAAACTCTTTACATCCGGGAACTTGCTAGACTGCGGGCGGGGGGGGGATGGGGGAGGAGTTGGCTGGGAAGGGGGAGCAGGAGGCTTTTCAGGCTGAGTGTGTCGGACGAGGAGAAGGGTGGCAAACAACTTGACCACTTTCGTCTTTTCAGGAGGAGTGAGAGATTGCATTCGGTCGGAAAGAACATCGAACGGGGCAAAATCGAATCTACGCGAGACCAGGCCCGTTTCAAGCGAAGGCTCACCAGGGGATGGAATACTAGTATAGTTGTTCAAGGAAGTAGCCGTCACAAGGTCCTGGAAGAGATCGTCGAGAAAATCATCGCATTCATCGTCATCGAAGCCAGGCTCCTTCCCCTTCTTTTCGTCGTCGTTCATATTCAAGAGGGAAGGGTCAAATCCAAGAACATTGAGGATGTTTTCAGCAGTCAAAAAAGTTATTGAAGGAAGGTCGGTGAAAAGTGGCGCGGACAGCGCTCCGGCCAGTTCATTTAACGCAGATAGCGCAACAGTGGGAAGCGTGGCCTCACGAGCAGTGTCCATGCTGGGGGGGTGGGGGGAGCTTCTGAATTTTGGAGGGTGTTTTCTTTAGCGCTTATCCTAGGAGATTAAATTCCTCTGGAAGTAAAACCGGCTTCTACAGCAGTAGGAAAGAGTTTTCGCCCTTATTGTGACAGTTTGAGATACTAATTGTGATGCTACAGGGTTATCCAGTTTTGCTTGGGTGATGAAAAATCGGATATTAAATTGCAAGGGAACCCGTACCAAAGAGCGACAGGCGAATCTAGGCTCTATATAGCTGCTAGTCACAGCGCTAAAAGATAGCTTCATTAAGAGAGTTAGACGGATACAACCCCTGTGAAAAGGGTCAAGAAAATGGCGAGGAGGGGTAACAACGTCTTAATGTCAGTGGTGGTGGCGACAATTCTTTTGACGAGCATAGTCGTCGTTGCGAATTTTCACTTTTTCAAGGGACTGGATGGACCTGCGTTCTCAACGTCATCTGTTTCGTCATTGTCAAAGACAGACAATGATCTCCGTTCGGTTTTGGAGAACCAGGACCTGACAATTACCGTAATGCGGGAGGAGATTGAGATGCTGGTCAAAAAGCTTAACGAAGACGTCGACAATGGCGTGACGGAGGCGCACAAGGGGGGGTACGACTCTCAGCCTTGTGCTGTCCCTGGTGTTGACAGTGAAGCAGCAAAAAGAAAGCAGGAAGAGCTCTCGATAGCTCAGGCCGAGATAATTAGCCTGAAGAGCCAGCTGTTATCTGCCGAATCTCGATCAAAGGTATTAACTCAATCCCCACCGCAAGGAGGCAATGGCGACCACATTCAACACTCTGCGCACTACGATAAATGCGACGAGACTTTTGGAAAAGGGCTCGTCGACAGTTACATGAAAGACCCTGTCATTATCTGCGATGGCGGCGCCTCGAAGATTACATGCTATACACACAAACAGTTTCATAAGCAAGAGCTAGACATGTTTTGTGTGGGGACGGAAATCACCATTGACTTTAGCAAGGTCAAGGGGGAGCATTCCAACAAAAAGCCGCCCAGGGGAAATGGGCAGTACCACTCTTTCGACCATCATTCAGTGAGCGCATCGTGCAAAAAGACGCCCCAATTTAATACCGTTAGATTTATGCCGCACATGACGCTTCAGATGAATTCTTTCGTCGATGATGTCGATAATCCTACAAATTCCAGACGCTCTGAAAAATCGACCTATCTTCTTGCCAGAGATGAGGATATGGAGAACGCCTTCCATTCTAGCGCCGATTTCATCAACATGGAATTAGTCTACCAAGGTCTGGGGCTGAGCAAGCAATCGACAGATATCGTGTTGTTCGATAAGAATCCTGATGGCCCATTCTTCGAGCTAATTCAAAACGCTTTCACCACACCATCATCACCCCTGAAGAGGGCGAAAGATTTCAAAGGCGAGACTGTGACCTTCAAGAAGGTAGTTTGGCACCTGGAGAGTCCGGCGGGAATTGTGTTCCCAAAGGTTGCGGACAATTCGGGTCTCGGGTGCCGTGATGGTTTTCTTTTCCACAAGTACCGTGAGAGGGTGTTGAGGGGCTTTGATCTGTGGGATGTCCCCCCCCCCAGCGTGCCGTCACTGACATTAATCCCGAGGTATAGGACGGCGGAGAAGAACGTAGGAAGGGTCCTCGCGAACGAGAAAGAGGTCGTCAGTGTAATGGAAGAGTGCGTCCTTTGTGATGTCAGGGTTGCAGATCTGGGATCGATGACTTTTCGGGAACAGCTTAAAACCATACGCGGCAGCAATGTGATAGTCGGTGTCCACGGCGCGGGCCTTATGAATATACTATTTGCGCCGGAAGAGGCAGTTTTGTTAGAGATGCACCCGAACTATCGCCTTGATCGACACTTTCGGCATGCCGCCCGAATGTCTGGAAAGAATTACATGCCTCTCCGGTCGACACAGCAAGTGACCTGTCAGGGGTCATCCGACAACGTTCCTATTCCTATCGGCGATTTTAGAAATGCTATAGATGGCGCCGTGCGCCTCGCGAGGAGTTTTGATGACGGATTGAGTGAGTGTGGCTTGGTGTGTAATTTAGATGTCCTTGCCTTGGATGCCAAGCACGATGGAGATTTCAAAAGGCTCGGAATTGTGAAGCCCAGCAACCCCAAACCTAGATTTCCCTGCCACTAGCAAAATACAGCACTAGCTACACCAGTAATTACAAAGATATTAATATATGAGAAGGAAAAGTTGTGAAAGAAGAAGGAGGTCTTATTTTAGTGAATATTCTTCCTAAGGAAAAATATGTTCAGACAATTCTATTATAGTTGAGGAGGGCATCGGAGAGTGCTAGAACAATTTTCGAACACATGATTCTCGGGGAATACTCCACTTGAATTATTCCCGGGCCGTGCAGTTCTTGCAACTTTTAATTAAACCCCTCTTGATTCCCCCGGGACTGATATAACCGCACTGCGTCACAACGCTTACGATTAAAGATGGCTGATGCCGACCTGAGCGCGAGCCAGCTCCGCCAGAGGTGCGAATTAACTAACTGATAGCAACTTGCGCGAAAATGCACCTTGACTGTAGGGGCAGCTTGACCAAAACAAATACGAGGATGCGACTCGGGTTGTTGACTTTGTGGCTTGTGAAGACGTCAACTTTGCTGGCAATTACCTTTACATCGTGCAAATTATCCAACTAACCCAGACGCAAAAATGCTGAACACGAAACACAACGCACGCAGATACCACAAGGGGGGATCCGCCCCTGACTCAGAGCTGTCCGCTTCCCAACTCCGCAGCCGATATGGTGTTGCAGCAAACAAAAAAGATTTCTCGACCGGAAATTCCGGTAGTGATGCCAACACGATGATGATGGTTGGAGTTGCTGCTGTTGTCGGGCTGCTGGTCTTCTATTTTGTCTTCTTCTGATGGCTTTGCGTTGTGGTCGTAGGATAAATAATTTTTTAAAAGATCGAAAATAACGGCAACAGAAAGAACAGAAACGAGTTGCCCTAATGCAAATACGTGTCATTGTCATTTTCTTTTATTTTTTATTTCTGTTCCTTTTGGAGTTTTTGTATCACATTGTCAGATGCTGTTTGAGAAGCTGCAGAGTAGAGGGAGGCTATAGATTTTGACGAGGGCGGATCGAGATCGAATAATATTGAGTTGTTCTGTCTTGACTTTCCCCCTCCTCCATCACTGGCTTTGTTGTTGCCTTCACTGCCATTTTCCGCATTTGTATTCTCAACATCACTGTTATTATCTGCAGAAATGATTGGTCTCTGTTGGAATCTCCGGAATGCTCTCTGTGAACGCTCTCTCTCCTTCCTTTGTTCTCTCTCTTTCTCCCCCTCTTTCTTCTTGCTCTTTTCTCTGGCCACTGCCCCCCTTCCCGTCACGAGATACTTTTCATGCTGCTTGTAGCGGAAGTTGCTGTTGCTATTTCTCATGGTGCTCGTTTCCAGTTTGCTTACGTACGACTGGAGGTGCTTTATCTTCTTATCTTTTTCGTCGTTCTCAGTTTGAAGGTAGCGGATACGACGGACGGACGACATTAAATGCTTCTTGTGAGTGTGCTGCTCCTTCCTTGCCGCATTGATTAGTTTCTGGATGATGGGAGCTTGAGTCTCAATCTTCTTCTTTAATTTTTCGTTCGTTTCAAGAAGTTTTTTGTTTTCGTTCAATGCCCTCTGATACCTAGCTCGGAACTCCTCAGCCTCCACCCCGCTCATATTCTCCCCCTTAATGATGGCGATGGCCATGGGGTAATCCTGAATTTCTGCATTGGCCGGGTTCGCCTCGAAGTAGGGAGGCGGTTCGCTCGCCTTCAGCGTCTCTGTCGTTGCGAGCTTATTCCAAAATTTTTGTTCGCTTTGGTGCCGAATCTTATTTTCGCTGGGGTTCGAAAGATAAGTCCCAATGTTGTCGCGAAGACCCTGGAGCTCTTTATCTGTATCGTCAGCCCTTCTCTTCTCTCCCAGTGCCCTCTCTTCCATTTCATGCAATTCTCTAAGAGCCGTATTGAGATTTTCTGTCAGCTCAATATTCTTCTCGACAAGCTGCTGCATTGTTGTTTGTCTGTTGCCGTTGTTGTTGTTGTTGTGGGTGTTGTTGTCACCAGGGAATAGGCTGATGTTGTTGTTGTAGTCGTTGTTATCATCATCGTACCGGCTTTCCGGACCATACCCCCCGAACATTTCGAACTCGGTCTCTGAACTTATTAGAGCCTCCCATCTATCCTTCTCTTCACTGGAGATCATGGAGATCAATCAGTTCCTCTTTTGTTCTTTAAGGGAATTGAAAGTAGGAAAGGGTGCCGTTTTTGGTAAATCGAAGAAATAATCCGTACTGAAGAGGATTCCCTATACAACGGTGACGTCAGTAGTAATTTATATCCCTGTGTCTCGTGGGATTCACTAACAAAAATAGAAAAATAAGTGTCGAGAAACGGCCACATTTATTTGCGAAAAGCAAGTTCCAATTAAATTCGAGTGAATAAGAGAAGAAAATGAAGCCCCCAGCAACCGCCCCCGCTGGCACAAGCCGCAACACCCCCCCGGGCACACCAGGTCACAGTTCCCGGCGTCCGAAAACCTCCGCCTCCGCCTCCCCGGCGGCCAACTCCCAAACTCCCCCCGGCTCCCCCCCCGGCACTGCCCACAAGAAGAAGAAGAAGAAGAAGCACGGGTCACACGGAAGCGCACACGCGCAGGCGAACCCGCTGGAAGGGAAGTATGTGGGTGGGCTCAAGGATGGGCTTAGGGATGGGACAGGGACTCTTTCGTTTCCCAACGGGGACAATTATGATGGCGAGTTTTGGAAGGGTATGAGACACGGCGATGGCGTTTACCGGTCGTTCTGTGGGTACGATAAGGCGAGTGGGGAGAAGAAGTTCTCTGTGTACACCGGGGGATGGAAGAAGAGCAAGAGGGAGGGGGAGGGAAGCGAGACTTGGCCCGGCGGGAGTAAATACGAGGGGGAGTACAAGGATGATAAATTCTGGGGCAAGGGTGTCCTCCAAAAGGGCCAGGGAAAATACGCCGGTGATTTCGTTGACGGCAAGAAGGAAGGATTCGGATTCATGGTCTTCGAGGGGGCGAGCATTTACGAGGGAGAGTGGAAAGGGGGGAGGATGGACGGGTGGGGAGAGTACATTCTCGCTGATGGTACGAGGTACGAAGGTTCGTGGGAGAATGGGTTAAAATCGGGGCTAGGCATGCAAACTCAGAGCAACGGCGAACGGTTCGACGGAAACTGGAGAGATGGGAAGAAAAGTAAGTTGGATTTTTCTTCATTTGTTGAATTTTGAATTTTGTCATTCACCAGTTGAATTTTGTCTTCACCAACATCTAACAAAGCAAATCTTCACATTCACATTCACATTCACATTCACATTCACGTAACAGACGGGGAAGGAGTTTATAGGTGGAACAACGGCAAGACCCGAAAGGGCGAGTGGCAAGACGACAAGCTTGTGAAGTGGACGAGCAACGAGAGCTTCGGCTCCATAATAAACTACACCAAACCCAGGCCGGCACACTTGAACAAAAAGGGGAACCTGAAGATCATCAAGGAGACTAAGGATTACGCGAACCACCGCGTGGCGGCCATGCAGCAGGGGAAGTGAACGGAATAAAATGTCGGCAAGAAACAAAGCATCGAAAGGCAGAAAAAAAGGAAATGCATCGAAACAGAAGGAAAGGAATCGAATCGCGGAAGAGGTAGACGAATAGATAGCTTAAGAGGTAAACGAATACATAGCTTTGGAAGAGAGTTACCGTTTAGGAGAGGCACATTGTTACAATTCTTCTCCGCTTTTATCTACTGTATCGTCAAAAATGTCCGCAATGGCCCTAGCAGTCCTAACCGCGGAAATAATCGCCCCTTCAGCCCCCCCCTTCTCATAATCCGAGACCATGTCACCTGACTGAAACAACATACCTTCATCATACTTAACGAACTCTCCCCCCGGTCCTTTTTTCCTACCCCCGCCGTCAACAACATCATCAACAACACCAGCACCAATAGTAACACCCCTCCCCCACCTCTGACACTCGACCTCTAGTAGTTTACCCTCATCAATCCCTGCCCTCTCCAAAAACTCCCTCGCCAACGCCATCCCGGGCCCCGCACGAAGACGCTCTTTATCCTGCTTCACGAAACTCCCGTCCTTACCGACCATTGGATTACGGGACATTTCGTCCGAGCCGAAGGCTATTGTCGATAATATTACCCAGACCCCTTGAGAATAACGACGGGCGAACCATATTGATGAAGGATGGTTGAATGTCATGGTATCGACCATCGTATTATTATCATCATCAAGTCTCAAAATTGCCGCAAAAATCGGCTTAACACCAGCGTTTTCAATCCGTTCCTTAACACTCTCTTTAAAACTCAACGGCAGACCATCAATTCCCCCAGGACCAGTCGTCGCCGTCCCGTCCGTTATCACCACAGCGTCGTATTTCTTCGTCTGGACGTCTTCGGTACCGCGCTGGCGATAACGGAGTATGAATTCATCTGCATCTCGCGTTAATGATGTCACCTTAGTCGATCCGTGGTATCGCACGACGTCGCTTGGCCAAGAAGATGACAGGCTTTTTACGAACGATGACATCACTCCTGTGGGGGGAATGTAGAACGGACCCCAGGATGGGAAGCCGAAGAAATTCGAATTTGCATTTGCATTTGCATTTGCATTTGCATTTGCGTGCTCTCCACTACTACCACCAAAACCGACAACGCGATTCACAGGCTTCCATTCAACTAACGTCCCATCCTTAATAAACTTCCCAAGGAACCCCCTCCCGACATCCGTATCGCACCGGAAAAACTGCGCACCATGATTCACCATAACATCATATACATCCTCTCTCCCTTCACCGTCCGCGTCCCTGTCCACGTCCGCTTCCGCTTCCGCAGGGAAATTTACCACCCTGCTCGCCGTCCGCCCGCCAGGACCACGACCCTGCTCATACACGTCGATCGCTATCCGTTCGGGTGATGGAGAGGGAAATTTCGAGAGGAACTCTGTCACTAATGTTGTGCCGGTCAGACCGCTGCCGATTATTGCGAGACGGAAGGGAAGGTACATTTTCTTGGGCAGGGTGTGTGCCAGGGAGGGGGAATGGAGGTAAGCAGTGTATATGATAAGACGAGACATTGTGTATTTGATGATGTGCCGAATTAAGGAGCCTCAAAATACAAGCAATCACAGCGACAATAGAACACAAAAAACCTCCTCTCTACCGCATATATATAATAGGTAGCTCATTGCGTATTTCATCTCTTATATAAATCCATCTCCACACCATTAAAAAATAACCACTGCCATGTCCCTCCCCCCTCTCCCTTCCCCCCCGTACACTTCCTCCTCCCTCTCTCCCTTTCTCCCCACCCTCCAACAGTTCAACGCTCTGCACAGTCCTCCTGATGCGTTTCGTAAGTCTATGGGGAGCGGGGCGTTGAGTGATGAGGCGTATCGTCTGAGTTGGGTCGAGGGTGTGGGGAGGTTGTTGGTCGCAGTTGTCTACGAAGGTGACAACGACAGTGACAACATCACGAACGACAAGAATATTTGCAACGAAATAATAACATGTACTTTACGGTATAACCTGCTGTGTGAGTTGTTGACCTCTGCAAAGAATTTACTAAGGATACCGCCTACTGGTGGTATTGATGACTGTTTGAGAGGGAAGGAAGTGGTAGGGGCGTACTGTGCCCTGATATGTTACACTCCTGACAATGGCAACGATAATAATGACAGCCGCGTCAACGATAACAACCGTGTCAACAAAATCCGTCACGACATGCTGCTACGCAATGGATACATTGCCTTAACAAACCTGCTGGCTTCTACTCCTTCACTGAAATCTCCCCACTCTGCAATGTTCCCACTCCTAAATTCCACACTCATCACGTCGTGCAGAAGGTTAAAAGAAAGCCTCACCATCGAGACGTGCTATCGTCTCGTTCGATTCCTTCACTACGCAATAGGAACAATGCAGGAATTGAGGAAAATCGCCGTGTTGGTTGAAGATAATGTTGGGACAATTGTTGAACTACTTGGTTATTTTGTTTGTGAGAAGTTTCCAAGGGAGGGAAAGGAAAATGAAAAGGAGACGACGTCGTTGTTATCACCGCCGATCCTGCTATCGCCGCCGAGTGATTCGACATATCCGCTAGCGATCGAGTGTCTGAAAGCTCTGTACGCAATCTCGTGTTCTGGTGAAGGTAAAACGTACCTTTCATCCCCCTCAAACGCCGAGACTGTGAAGAACCTAGGGTACGTTCTCTCGAATGTACTCCACCTCCCGAACGGGAACAGGGACGTCTACGAAGTGAAACTCGAGGCCGTGAAACTAATAATGGAGCCTCCTGCGGATTATGTTCAATATCTCCTCGACACGGGCTGCATTGACAAACTCTTAGATATACTACACATACAATCATCAGAATGCGTCGTTGAGAAGTGTAATGATGTACAAGGAAGGGTGCTTCATGTGTTAGTCGCGACGAGGGAGTGTTGCAAGCTGAACAAACTAGTAAAAAAACACGTAGAAGAGCGCATATTCCCCGCAGAAGAAATGCGCGCAGCGGAAGAAGAGAGAATGAAGGAACTCTCTGCCCTCCCGGAGGCCGAAAGGGAGCAGGCCCAAAAGGCCCTCGACTTAAAACCGATCTCCTCCCCCCCTCACTCTCTGAGATCCCACCTCCTCGCTCTCCTCCTCTCTCTGGACACCAATGTCAAACGCTTCGCATCTGAACTATTGTGGGAGATTTGCGGGGACTCAAGGATCTTCTCGAAAAGGGTTGGGTATGGTAGGGGGATACATTTTTTGGGGTTGAAAGGAATTGTTAAGACGCCAAAAGGATAGTTTTCTTTTCGTTATTGCATATGTAAATAGCACGGTTTTACAATATTTTTTTAATATATATTTTCGTGACGAGTGATGTTCTTTGACGGTGTGATGTTCGTTGACGCTGTTATTTTTACAACCACGACCACGACCACGACCACGGCCACGACTACGACCACAACCACGACCACGACCACGACCACGACCACAACCACAACCACAACTAACCCTAACACAGCACCATCATCTTCAAACACGTCCAACATCTACACCTAATTTAACCCTACCCTTCACAACCTCACCACCCCCCCGCATCGGACAACTGAATAAACCGTTCCAAAATAACGCACGCCGCCACGGCGTCCTCCTTACCGCTCTTCCGGAACCTCTCCGCTGCCCTGTACTCCGATCCGGGACGCAGGCGTTGGCGGTGGCCGGACGCACGGCCACGGCCACGGCCACGGCCAAGGACTCTTCCCTTTTTACCGTCCCCGCGACTCTTGCCGGGACGAACGTGAAAGTCATCGACGTCATGTTCATGGAGGGAGGAGGAATGCAGCATCCGTTCGACAGTGATATCGTACGCTTCTACCGTGCTCATTCTCTCGTCAACAAGACATGCTTTCAGTCCTTTCAGTCCTTTCAGTCCTTTCAGTCCCTTCAGCCCTTTCAGCCCTTTCATCCCACCTTCGCCTCCGTATCTACTCTCCAGTTGGCTCTCTAGTTTTGACAGCAGGTCCATGACAGCACGACAACCGACGGTGTCTTCGGCACCGCCCATATCAACCGGCCAACCAAACACAAGACCACTAACTCCCATGTCATCAACGATGTCCAGGATCTTCTCCGCAGCTCTATCGCCCCCGATCTTCCTATGGGGCAGGACTGCGAGGGGAGAGGGAACCGAGGGGAAGGAGGACGATATCGAGCAGGATGCCAGACCTATCTTCGTCGGAGAGACGTCGAGCCCTATTAACGTCGTGTCGCCCGGAACGAGCGATAGCATTTCGCCGGCTGGGACTATACACGAAGGGAACGAAGGCGATGAGGGGGACGTTGAGAGATGCGCATGGAGGCCACGGAGGCGGAAGGATATTTCAGAGGACTTGGACCGGTACAGGCGATGCATTTTAAAAACAATGCCCAATTTTAAGACCGATCAGCTCATCGTCGAATCGTCAGACATATTATGTGGAATATTTACACGAAATCCATCATTGATTGGCAAAATAACGGCAAAAAATCTCAAAAATTAATTTGCGCCGAAACCTACTGAAACACACATTGGTAGGGCCAGAAAACCACAGAAAACCACATGAAGCTCACACTCCTACCATTCCTTGCCGCCACGGCAAGCGCATTCACTCCAATAGTGACTAAGCCACTATTCACCTCCCAGTCCCTGCGACCATCCCTGCGGGCTTCAAGCACTTCCCCAAGCTCAACGTCCCTAAACGGGTACAAGATCGGCGTGGTGGGCGCGACCGGTGCCGTCGGCAAAGAGATCGTCGGCGTCCTGGAGAACAGGCAGGGCTCGAGCGGCCTCTGCGACTCCCTGCGCATCTTCGGCTCTCCCAGGTCCGCCGGGAGCAAGGTCTCCACTTCGTTCGGGGAGGTGACCGTGGAGCTCTATGATACTGATGCTGCTAGGGAGTGCGATGTTGTGTTCTTAGCCGTCGACGGGGACTTCGCCCTGGAGAATGCGAGGAAGATCAGTGCTGATGGCGGGGCTGTTGTCATTGACAACTCCTCTGCGTTCCGATATGAGAAGGACGTCCCTCTGGTTATTCCCGAGATCAACGGTCACATAACCAAGACGAAGCGTCTGATCGCGAACCCGAACTGCACCACCGCAATCGGCTTGATGGCTCTGGCCCCTCTCCACAAGCTCTTCGGCATGAAGAGAATGTTGATGTCCACCTACCAAGCTTCCAGTGGCGCTGGGGTGCCTGGGATGGAGGAGCTGAGGGTTGGTACAATGGACGTAGTCAGCGGCAAGAAATCCGTCGCGGACAACGAAGTATTCGCCCACCCTCTGCCCTTCAATGTAATCCCCCACATCGACAAGTTCCAAGAGAACGGCTACACCAAGGAGGAGATGAAGGTGACCTGGGAGACCAGGAAGATCTTTGGCCTAAAGGAGGACTTCCCCGTGAGCTGCACGGCCGTCAGGATCCCCACCTTCAGGGCCCACTCCGAGACGATCGTCATCGAGACGGAGAAAAATATCGACCTAGACGCCGCCCGACAGGCCCTGAGGGAGGCGAAAGGCGTCAAACTTGTCGACGATGTCCACAGCGATCCTCCCATGTATCCCATGCCCCTCACCGCCGAGGGAAATTACGACGTTGAAGTCGGTCGTCTCCGTCGTAGTGAAGCCTTCGGTGACAATGGGATTGAGTTCTTCGTTAGCGGGGATCAGCTCCTGAGGGGCGCCGCGTTGAATGCTGTGCTGATTGGGGAGGAGATGGCCAGTAATGGGAGCTTGTGAGCTTGTGAGCTTCTGAGCTTGTGATTGGGGGTTGGGAACATACGAAAAAAAAGGCTGAATGAAGTGAAGAATACAAAAAACCGCTAAAGAATGACGCTAAAGAATGATGCTAACAAGTAACGCTAACAAGTAACGCCAACAAGTAACGCTAACAAGTAACGCTAACAAGTAACGCTAACAAGTAACGCTAACAAGTAACGCTAACAAACGCTAAAATATATTTGTTTTTTTTTTGTTTTTTTTTGAGAAAGTTACGAATGGAAATGCAACGCGTCTCATGGTGCTCAAACGCAACGCAACGCAACGCAACGCGACGCAGTGCCTCAATAAAATCATTTTCTTAAAATAATTTTAACCTAAAAAATGTCATATATAACCACCACCTCCCTCCCTCACAAGGGAATCAATAAAAATCACCAAATTCACCTTCGTCCCCCCTTCCTCCTCTTCCCCCCCCTGTTGTCCTGGGTCTCCCTCCCTCTCTTCCTCTTTGCCTTCATGATCGCCGCCTGCTCCCAATATTTGGTCTCCTCCTCCCCCTCAAGAACCTTTGCCTCCTTAATCTTTTTTCCCCCCACCTCCAACTCCCCGGCGGCCAACTTCTCCGCCACGGTTACAAGAAGAGCATTGGGAGCATCGAGACGGACGGCACCGTCCTCCTGGCCGCGAGAGTAGTCTACATAGACCCCATCGGTCAATCCACCTTTATCAAACGCCTCTTTAATCGCCTCCCTGTCACAGTCCTCCGGCAGTCCAGCAAGGGAAACGACGCATCCCTTCTCCCAAGTAATCTTCTCGACTTCGAGGGGGGCGTCCCCCCCTACACTGGACTCCTTATCCGCATCGTTGGTGCTGTCGTCGCAGGATTCTTTCTTCTTGGCATCCCTTTTCGCGCGCTTCCCGTCGCGCTTCGCCTTGCTGGCGTCGAGGAAACTCTTCATGCTCTGGACGGTAACCACGTTTCCCTTGAGAGTGAATGACTCACTGGTCTCCGCAGACTTCTCCTCAGAGCCGTCAGGCTTTACGGCAACATTCTCCTCGACAGCCTTGGCCAAAGCCTTCTCCATACCCTCCGCACTCGCGTATTCAACGAATACCTCCCCCAAGCACTTCTTATCAAGTTTCCTCATCTTGTCAGCCTTTAGGAACCTGAACCTGACGATCTGAACTTCTCCGAACTTGGAGAAGACCTCCTTTAACTCCTCGACGGTTACATTGTAGTTGTTATCGGTTTGGGGGATGTTGAGGACGTGGAGAGAGCGTGGGACGTTGTCGATCTTGTCAGGGAGAGGGTCTTTACGGCGGATCGCCTGGGGGGGGGGGGGGGGGGGGTTTAGTGTGGGGTTTGAGGGGTGGGGAGGTTGTGGGGGGGGTGCGTGTCCGCACCGCTGTGTGTGATCGTTTTCCCGCAAGCTCACTTTGTAGTATTCT
>Ga0115555_1000952_pt1 | contig 19980 bp, 6 predicted proteins | sample COGITO_mtgs_1104_2_FD_87285 | JGI IMG/M metagenome (GOLD analysis project Ga0115555, IMG submission 87285) | Pelagic marine microbial communities from North Sea - COGITO_mtgs_110407 | ecosystem: Environmental > Aquatic > Marine > Epipelagic | place: Germany:Helgoland, sampling site Kabeltonne... | reverse complement strand
CTTTGCTATTTCATTGGGGATCAGGTTGTCTACCAGGGCGTACCCGTTGTCATGAAAGTTTGACAGCGACGGTGAAAGATCGGGCGGCGGTAGAACGGATGTTGTCATGGCCTCGAAGATTATTTGACATTCACAAGGCAACAATAAAAAAAGGGGAGATTTTTTTGAGTAGATCGGCAATCTCAGTTACCAGATACCTCATTAAAATTAAATCTACTGCTGACCGGCGAGAAAGTTTATTCTGCGGGTAATCATAGATTTGTGTTGGTTCCTGATATAAATTACCCTCACACGACAGACCAAACCCTTCGTTCCATTCACCGTCATCACCACCACCACCTTTGTCAGCAGATGCTCACAGCGATTGTCACTGTCCTCATGCTTTTTTTTTCAGGCCTTTAAGGTGCCCTCTGTGGTGGCGTTTTCTTCACAAGGTAGAGTATATGTTGGCAGGTCTGTTCTATCACGAACTCAGTCTGTTCGTTTGTTCTCGTCCCTGTCCCCACAACCTCCCACCTCATCTGTGAGTTTCAAGGCCAGTAAAGCTTCCCCGGACGACAACAGTGCGTCGACTTCAACTTGGGAGAGTTTTGGTCTCTTACCATCGGTGGTTGAGGGAGCCTACAATGCGATTGGCTCTGATTCTCCCCCTACGACCGTTCAGTCCCTGGCAATCAGCAAGATAATCTACAACAAAAATACGAAGAAAAACCACGTGGCGTTCGCCGCCGCGACGGGGAGCGGTAAAACGTTGGCATATCTGCTCCCAACGTTTCACAAACTGAAAATCACCGAAGAGATGAGGAAGGCCAAGAACCTCTTTGACGATGACTACAGCCGGAGGCCATCAAAGCGCCCTAGGAGTTTGATACTGGCGCCGACTCGCGAGCTGGCGTATCAGATACTCGAAGTTTGCAAGAAGTTAACCCACACGACGAAACTATCTATCGTTAGCGCCATAGGAGGCAACGACAAGGGCAGCTCGAGCAGTTTGTCAGCTCAGAAAAAGCAACTGAATCGACCTGTCGATATAGTTGTGGGTACGCCGGGGCGGGTGCTTAAGCTCTGGGAGGAGCAGCACCTTTTTTTAGGAAAGGTTGAGGTTGTCGTAGTCGATGAGGTCGACACTATGCTGGAGGAAGGTTTTCAGAAGGAGATCGGCCGAATTAGCCGCGGTATATTTTTCCAGCCTGAAAAGGCCGGGGGTGTGCTTGAGGAGAGGAGGATCGATGATGATAGGCTTGGCAGGTCGCCAATTCCTCCCCAGCTCATTGTGACGACAGCTACAATGACTCCCTCCGTGACGGAATTCTTACAGACAGGAAAAGTGAGCAGAAAGAACAAGAACATGCGCACTTCCAGCGCGATAAAGAGCGGAGCAGAGGAAAACAAGGTCGACCTCCCAAGCCCAATTGAAATTGTGACAGCTCCCGGGTTGCACAAGGCCGTCCCGCGATTATCCCATCAGTTCATCGATGTTGGGAACAGCGATAAGATTGGCCTTTGCGTGACTGCTGTCCTGGAATCGCTCAGGGAGAACGAGCGCAAAAATGTCAAAGGAAAGAAAATGGTATTTTGCAATTCTCTGGCGAGTTGCCGAGCTGTAGAGTTTGGGTTGAGGGAGGGAGGCGTCGATAACTGCTTGTGCTACCACGGCGATCTTACCACAAGTGACAGGGCCGAGAATCTGAAGCGATTCAGGAGCGACGAGGAGGACTCCGACTGCGATGTGTTGGTCTGCACTGACATTGCAGCGAGGGGCTTGGACATTCTTGGTGTCGACCACGTGTTCTGCTTTGACTTTCCGCTCAACGCCATCGACTACCTGCACAGGGCTGGGAGAACAGCGAGGGGGTTGAATAACATGGGCAAGGGACAAGGGAAGTGCAGCAGCTTTGTCGCCAAGAGGGACAAAGTCTTGGCGACAGCAATCGAAAAGAATGTCAGGAAGGGGTTGCCCATCGATGAGCTCACAGGAAGGAAGAGTGACTACATTCCAAAGGCAAAGGAAGACATGAGCAAAAAAAGGCATGGCGGTGGAACCAAGGGAGTCGCGAAGAAATTCTGGTTTGATGGTCCTAATGGGGGCAAAAGCAGTTCAACGAATAAGAAGAAGAAAAGTAAACATCGACGGTCTTGAGGGAAGGGAAAGTGCGATTGGCATTATGCAATTTTTCATTACGTTCATTTTAATTCAAAGTCAGTCTACTCTAAACTCTACAATCTAACTAACCTCTACTCTATGAGCCGAGCTCCGTCGCCCTCGTCCTCACTTTCTCCGTCCTCTTCGGAGACGTCTTCCACTTCCAATTTTATCACTTCCTCACCGCTGCTGGAATCACAGCGGGAGGAGTCCGATTTTTGTGCATGCCCAGCGAACACGCACCCGAACAGGATGAAAACCGATCCCAAAAATTGAATGCCCACAACAGTTTCACCGAGCGCGAAAAAAGCAACCACAACGGTTACCAATGGTTGCAGCGGCTGAGAGAGAACAACTGTGCCAGCATTGAGGGTGGAATTAGCGAACGCCTTACAACTGTACCCAAAACACGTGCAAAAGATGATGCTGAATGCGCAGCCGATACTCCACTTGCGTAATTCATCTGCATCATCTGGCCACGGGGGAAATGGTTCCAAGTTGGACGCAATGTCACCTATACTAAAACAAGTGAGGAGAACAGTGCAGACCAAAGTTTGGTAGAATATCACATTCGTCGCACTGTAAGAAGACAGGACTCGCTTTTGAAGCAACGTTCCAAGTGCGATGCACACTGCTTCGCCAACAAGGAGGAACACACCGATTAAAGGCTTGATGCTGCCAACATCGTCATCGTCATCGCCATCGCCATCGTCATCGTCATCGTCATCGTCATCGTCATCGTCATCGCCCCCCAAAGAGAGCAGCACAACACCTACTGCGCTCAACAAACAAGCAACTATTTTCGCCTTCGTGAAGCGCTCCAACCTCAACAACACACCAAACCCAATTGTCAGCGGCGGCGCGAGCGTCTGCATTATCGAAGCGATCTGACTGCTCGTAAATGCCACCCCGTAGATGTATTGGACTTGAACCAAAGCTTGGCACAGCCCGAGAGCAGCAAAGGTCTTTCTCTGTGCCGCTGTCATGGCTAATTGGGACCGCCGCAAACCATCTTTGTTCGTCTTCTTTACAAATAAATACAAAACTGGGATGGTTAATATGCTACGTAGCGTCGTGAATAGCAAAGGTGATGTATTGTTTGTTATCGTGATCTTCGATATCACATTCCAAAGGCCGAATATTATTGCAGCGATCACAAGTGCGCAGTAAGATTCAGTCAATGGCTTTAAGAAGGAGACGTACGAATCTGTCATTGGTTGTCGATTGGACCCTCAGAGGAGATTTTTATCCCTGTTTGGGTGCATTAAAACTGTTATTTTTTTTTTTCCCAACTTTTTCGGATTCTTTCGGAATTCTTCGAAAAAAAAATCGGAAAAAAAAAATCGAAACTGGAGGAAGGTTTAGAATCCAGGTGCATGCTTTGACGGATCTCGAAAAAACGCCGATGAGGGAGGATCGATCTGCGGGATAAACATTTAGCGCGCAATCAAACATATCAAAGTTCAAACACCTATTAAATCAAATCAATGTCAATTCTGTTCCGACCCGATCCACCCTCCTCCTCCTCCTCCTCCTCCTCCTCCTCCAACCCCTTCTTTACCCCCCCCCTCCTCCTCCTCAATGCTATCGAGAATGATCCACAATTCTTGCTGAGTCAGGCTGTCCAGCCTCAAGACGCCAGCGCTACTCATTTTACCGCTTGCATCACCTATGAGCAGCAAATCATTGTTAACGACCTTCAAGCAGCTGATGGCGCAGGAGTGAACCTTGTCAGGAATGAGATGCATCAAGATGAACTTCCCCACTCCTCCCTCCTTATATTCCACTCCCCACAGTCTAACATCACCATTATCATGCCCAGTAACAACGACCACGCCATCCTCCATCCACTCCGCGCAATTTGTGCTGCAGATTTTGGTAACTCCATCGATGACGACACCATTTTCTCCGTCCCCCGTGCCCTCGATTAGTTTCGAGCCGTTTATGTCGTATATCATCATATTCGTCCCCCCCCCTCGTGTACCAAGCGCGACGCAGACACTTCCGGTCTGCTCATTGACACATAGATCGACAATATGATCATCATTCACCGTCTGCCTCTCCCCAAGCCTCCTCAAGAAGCACATCCTCTTCAAGTCCCAAATGATGATCCTCCCATCCTCCCCCGAACTAACGACCACCCCGAATCCCACGCATATTTTAACCTCCAGAACGCAGCCTCTATGCCCGACGAATGTACCCTCCAGCGTAAGATGTCTGGCGTGTACGTTTTTACTCGCTTTCCAAAGCCTGATGGTCCCGTCACGACAGCCGGTGACGATCCAATTCACACTGCTGCATACGCAGGTTATGTCGTCGAGGTGCAGGTTGCTGTGTATGCTCACGACTTTATCACACTCTCTATGTCGAGGGGTCGCGACCGCGACGTGCACACTCATATCCGCCCCGTCGCCGAAGCGAATGTATTTCACGCCGCCAAAGAACACACAACCACTCCCGACACCACAAACTTTATCCTTCACAACCGTGATATCCCCCACCTTCTTATCCTCCAACCTCAACCCGACCCTGCATACATCCCAGCTAATCGGTCTAAGATAAACCCGCTTCTTCGCACCGACGATGCAGAATGGCGGCGTCATTGTCGCCAGAGCATTTATGGCGTTGAAATCGACGACCTTTGCCCCGTCCTTCTCCTTGACAGCAACTCTACCTTCCCTCCTGGGCCAAGGGCGCTTCTCCAATCTACTCGGCGTCTGCCCAAAATTATCTATTTGCGCAATCGTCGCATCTCGCTGCACGTCGTCTTCCATCATCTCCACATCAACGTGCCCCTCATACGTCAAATGCACGAATAGATTCTGAGCCTTCACGGCCTCGCGACCTCTCTGCTTGTACCCGAATATTAAATCGATCCACTTGTGGAGATTGGAGCTGACATGGTCGCTCTCGAGGGCAATTCTCATCGTTCGGGAGAATTTTCTGCAGTCTCCGCGAGCCCACTTCGGGAGGACAACGTCGTCGACCCATTCGCCGTTCTGGGTCACGCCAAAGTCGAACTTGTTTCTGTTGGTGAGGAACTCGGGGTTTGAGTAGAACTCTGGTATGAGTTCTCGGACATCCTGGAGGTTCTCGTATGCTGCGCTTCTCCAGCTGCTTCCAATGTCTCTGAATAGACGGTCAGCTTTGTCGAATCGCCCTCCCTGTAAGGACAACGCCAGTCGACTGTACGGTTCTAACCTCATCAGATAGTAAAGGACATATCCACTGCAGCTATAGTGCGTACCGTAGTGAAATGCGGGCGGATCATCGCCCGTACCATCCTCACTATACGCCTCTAGCGCATCATATCTCTCCCTAAACTGCCTCGCCCTCGCCTCCCCAATTGCGCCCATTGGCTTCCCCAAATCTCTGTACACAGACGGGTCATTCAGGTCAATTTCCTCCGACTCGTAGTCGCTCAGAACCCAGGGGAATACGGGGTATTGCGTAAGATCGTTGTACGTCCGACCAGCGAAAGTGTTCAGGTGCATCAGGTACTCGAAGTTGCTCATGCCACCCTTGGTCCACCTGGCGGTGATCTTCGCCCGAAGATTCGTCATGAATTTCTTGTAGTCGATCCTCGTCCCAGAGGCAATCATCTGTCTACTGCTCGCGAATATGCTGTTCGGCATCGGCGTCCTCAATATCTGATTCAATAGACCATCCCTTTCCCCGACGCTATCGAACGCGACGAGAACGGAAGTCTGGTGCAGGTCGAAGAACTCCAGCCCCGTCTGACGCAGTTGGTACCGGCGCTTGTAGACGGAGAATATCGAGTCAAAGCTTAGGCGCTGACAGCGGTGCTGGAATCCGACGCTGCTGTTGGATGCCGATACGGATGATGATGATGATGTTGATGCCTGGGTTGATACCGACGTCGCCGATGCGTCGTGGATCGAAGGGGACTCGCGTCCCTCTTTCCCCCCGCTCCCCGCACCCTTTCCCTTCCTTCTTCTCAGGTGTACCTTGAATTTACTCGTTTCGACCTTGACTCTTTCGATAACGCCGTCCAGACCGTCTCCCTTTTGCAGAACAAACCCGTCAATGATGTAGACGGATCTCTTGCAGAAAAGCAGCAGTCCCTTTGCGACCTCCAATCCCGTGCAGCGGTTGATGTTGTAGCAGTACTTCCAAGAGGGGTCGTTGGGCTTGACGAGGGGGGCGTCCCCCTGTTGAAGGAGGCCGCGGAGGAGCTCGAATGAGCTGGCGGAATGCAGGTCTCCCGCATCGTCTTTGGCTTCCAATTCCTCGTCCTCCTCTTCTTCCTCTTCCTCAACCACAGCCGCTGCGGCATCCTCCTCCGCCACATCTGTCGCCGCGTCAGACTGTATTTCCGCTCCATCCTGTTCGTCGTCCCCATCCCCATCCCCATCCCCATCTTCTCCTATTTTTCTTCCTTTCTTCCCGCCTTCGTCCCCATCATCTCCATCATCTCCATCATCTCCATCATCGTCCATGTCAACTTCGCTATCGCTCTCTCTGCCCTGCCGAATCGCCTGCAGCAAATTCTCATCCAGTTTCAAGCTCTGTCTTTTGGTGATCTCCTTGCTCATTTCTCGTACGACCTTCGCGGTATCATCATCAGCCGTATCGTCTGCCGCATCGGCATTCTTATTAACGTCGACCTCCTCTCCCCCCTCGTCGTCGACATTGTATATGTCGAAAAACTCGTAGTTACGGAGCATTTTCCTCCTGATCCTCTCTGGACCTTCGCTCAAATCCAATTTCCACCTCTTAATATTTTCTCCTTTGCCTCCCTCTCCACCCTCGTTTCCACCGTCCACTTCGTCTGTCATTTCCCTCTCCCAGATCCCACCCTCACCCTTCAACTCTCGTAGGAGCTTCTTCCACCTCATCGCCCCCGCCGTGAGATCTTCGAATCCCCTGCTCTTCCAGAGATCGTGGCTTTCCTCCGTCTTCTTTTCCGCGACAACCATCCTTCGCCCCCTCTCCTGGACCTTGATGTAGGAGTTTTCTCGACCCTTTCCTTCCATTCCGACGACTTTCTCCTTCTGAATTTTCTCGATTGCGATCTCGGGTCGGACGTTCCCGAAAGTCATGAGATGCTCCGCCTTGATGCTAACTTCCTGAAATACATCTCCAACGTCGCCCTCGTTATCATCAAACCACTCCCAAAACTCGGAAAACTCGCCCAAGACGCTTTCGCTCATTCCTCGTCCGCCGACCTTATTCAGTCTGTCGAATCCTCCCCTCAAAATATCGAGGCCCTTTTGCAGTTCGCTCGCCGCTTCCAAAACTAAAAGTTCTTCCATCATGCCCGCTCTCTGACGGAGTAAGCTCTTGACGACCCGGGCCGCACAGTCTTTCAACTTTCTCTCCTCGTCGCTGAGAAGGGAGTACAACTCGCTCATAAGACAGGTGATGAACAACTTGTCGCTGTGGGAGAAGTCGCTTTTTACCACCGACTCGATGAATCCGCTGAGCCCGATTCCAAGCAGTCCGAGATTATCTCCCTCCCCGCTTTTCTTACCCCCTACTACCCAGCTCTTTCCCCCGCTACCGCCTACACCCTCCCCTTTCATTAGAAGGACCTCGATATTCTTTGCAATTGTCTCGCTCACCAACCCAAGATCCGCCCCCCATCCGCTCGTCCCTAGCCTTAGGCTAACGACGCAAGCAACCTGCGCCAATTTCCTCGCGTGTCCACAAAGACTTTTCTGTCCTTCTACTCCTAGTTCGCGGTTTGCCCTCGTCCCATTTACGGCGTTCAAGACACCGCAACAGAACTTCAGCACCGAAAACACTCCTCCGTCAACGAACAGTCCGTTCAACAAGCTGTTTAGAAAAACCCCGCTCAGACCAACGGCGTTCACATACGCTACGGTCCCACCGGATTTAAGAACGTTATCGCCGAGACACTTATCAACAATCCCCAACACAACGCAATAAAAATCGTGGACCTGCTCCTGGGTCGCGTGAGCAGGGAAATACATTAAGAGGTCGGCAACCACTTTAGCGCTGCCCCTTGAATTCATGATGCTGTCCTCAATCACAACTTTTAACAGCTCCAATAGCTCTGCCCCTTGTTCCCCGGCAAACGACAATACTTCTCCTCCATCCGCACTCAGTAAGCTCGTCGTCCTCCTCGGGATCACAACGTCACTTGCACTAATTTTCCGTGCGGCACTCATCTTCCTATTGCCAGTCAAATAATCATCTTCGATTATGGTGCTAAGATCGAGAGCTCCTCCTCCACTTTCACTCCTAACCCTCCTCCCCCCTCCTTGCCTCTGTCTGTCTTGCTCGTCACTGCACACGAATAGCACTGAGACGAGGGGACCAAGAAATTCCTCGGAACGGCAGAAGCAACGGAAGGACTCGCCCGCACTATGAGCACGCAGCAGCAAGCTTGTCACCGCATCGCAACCCGAACTGAGCCGACCCTTCAAGCCTAGCACGGCATTGCGCCCGATGCACTCGCTTAGAAGCAAGAAGCAACCGATGCCGCTCTGCGAGGAAGAGTTAGAGTCATCCCCTGAACCGCCAATATCAAATAGAGTCACGAGCTGGTCCACTTCAAGAGAAGGTAGCCACGGCAGTTTATACATTGGCATTCCCAATAGTTCACTGAGCAAGGGTAAAATCATACTCGGGCAAGTACTGAATTTCGGGATGCTGACCATTAAACTCTTGAATCCTCCGCTGCTCCTGAAGCTGTGCGCGAATAGGGGGCTGTTCTGAAGTAGTAGAACAAGGAGTCTGAAAGCAATACTCGCCGAGGCATCTTCATTGCATCCTTCTAGCATGCACGAGAACCAAGTAGGCGTTAGCGTGGCGCTGAAGGCATCCAAAAAAATCTTGGCCTTACTGGAGGGCGTGGTGGTGTCGGGGTCTGGTGAGCTTGTCCCAGGGCGGTGTTTCTTCAGCATCTCCGTGACATTGTCCCTTCTGCGAGTAGGCTGCTGGGGCCCCTCATTGACAAGCTGGTCAACTCCCTCCAAGACCAGCTCCATCAGCAGCCTCAGCAGATAAACTCTCACAAGTGCGTAAGGACTTAATACTTCCTCCGTTGTTGTCACTGCCACCGCCGCTGACGCCGCTGACGCCGTTGTCCCCGTCGTCCCCGTTTCCGTTCCCGAAGAATCGGCTGTCGGACCCTCCTTTGATAAAGTGTAAACGGCAGTCTCCGCGATCAGCTGAAGGTCCTTCCTCTTGTCCAGATAATTACTCAAGATGTGTTTTAATAGTGTCTTGCACCCCAGTAAGAAATCGTCCTTGGCATCAACCCCAATAGCCGCCATAGATACCGTTGGAGGAGAAATGTCCCAGCCCCCCCCTCCTTCCTTATACAGGCTCGACGCCTCGATCATGAGGTGCACTGACCACTCCACGATATTCTTGCTATAGAGCCCTTTAGCGTTGAAAGACGCGTTGTCACAGTCAACACTGACAAGTGAATTCAGAAGTTTTAACTGCGCCAACAGAATCGACGGGATCCGAATATCCCACACTTGGTGATTCAGGAGCAGATATTTCATAGCATCCCAATCAACAAGCAACAAGTTTTTATTGTTTTGATCATCTGGGGAGTTGCAGTCGTAGCCGTCGACGCAGAGAGCAAAACAAGCCTTCAGAACACCGAGATTGAGATACTGGCGTTTCTGGCGCAATAATAACGCCAGCATCCTATACCCACCGCGAGTCTGCATCGAGTCTAGATTTCCTTGGTGATTGTACAGCGTAGCCTTAATTAATTGCAGACACGCGGCTAGCATATCGCTGCTTTCGCACGCATTGACTAAAGGCAGGAATATGCAAGGTCCACCAAGTCTCCATGTGTTGTCGCTAAAGTTCCGGGGGGCAACGGCAACTCCGCTGCCGAAAATCCCTGCATTACTCCCATGTTGCACGCTGAGCGATGCAGCGTTGACGAGGTGTTTTCTTGGACTCGACATTTTTTTGTGAGCGTTGTAGCTGAAGATGACATCATCCACTGGGATGGAAAGCTGCTTGCTGAAGTTCAGGTTGTCGATCTTGCGCTTATTAAGTTCTGGTAAGATGACGTCGCCAAGTAGGTGGAGCCGCGTGAGCAGCGATGTACGCATCGAGTGTTTCGACATGAGTAAAGGTGACTCGCCCGAGAAATAGCTCGTATGAGAAGGGCCCTGCAAGAAGATAAAGCAAATCGACACAGGAGGCAGAACGGTGGCAAAGAAATGAGCTGGTCCGAGATGCCAAATTGGCAAATTTGAATTCTGCAGCGTAGCCTCGCCAACCATACCGGGGAGCGGGCTACCAATAAAGCCACGGGACGACAAATTACTCACGAAACTTACTTGAGAAGTTTGCATCTCCTCAACGAGCAAACCGTCGACGTGGAGGGATATGGTAGATTTCTTTGAGAGTAGTCGCTTTGGAGGGGTATAAGTTAGGGCGATGTGATGCCAGGCGTTCTCGGATAGCTTCGTAGATCGAAAATACTGATGCTGGTTCTTGTTGCACGCGCTCGTGTAAAAGCTGAACTTATTCGCGTTGCAGTCAAAGCGGAAAACTAAGAAATTGCCCCCATCGTCCTCAACAGAAAGCAGGTAGAGGAAGAAGTCGTCGAAGATTGACTTTACCGTCTTTGTGTGCGTGCTGTAAGAATTGGCACTACTGCTACCTTTGCCGTCATTTTGCTGAGGAAGACGCATCCAACATGTAAATGTAAGACCGGCGGCTGGAGGAAACTGCTGGTTGCTGCTCAAAGAAGCGAGGTTGGCGGAAATATTGTTTGCGGCAGAGGTGAACTTAATGTCGTGAGATTTCATCGATCTAATGTGCAAAAACTTCAACGGCGTCAGCGATGACGATTTTTGCATTGACAACAACTTATCCTCACTATCATTGGTCCTCTGGTATGCCTTCATGGCGCTTGAAATCTCGATCATAGCCACGTCACCGAGGCAACAAAATGGAACATTTTCGCTGGCAGTTGCGATCTGGATCAGATCGTGAATTCGCTTCGCAAACTGCGCAGAACTTTTTACGCGATGTCGTATCAGCGTTTGTGGGACGGTCGGCTCCGTGATATTCCAAATCACAGGAAGCTCAACCACAGAGGAAGAATCCTCCAGTTGTAAAATTGGCCCAGCGATGCACGACAGAAGAGACAAAAAGTCCACGCTGGTCATATGGCTGCTACTCAAATTATTCAGGATATTGATAAATTGTTGTTGCAAAGCGTGGTCAGGGTCGCTGATGATGTGCGCAAAGTCGTTGGTGAGGAAGTGTGTAAGATCTGCATTGGCGAGTTGCTGGATGGTCGAGGAGGTGGGATTTGTCGTCAGCTCTATCAACCTGTCCAAGCTGGAGGTTGCGACAGGCGCAGGAAGGTGTGGGGAGAGCGAGAAGATCAGCCTTATTGCTTCAGCATTAGCAATAGTAGACGCCGAGTTTATTGTCGAGGATTCTCGACCAACATCATCACCGCTGCTGTCGTCCATTACGAGTCCGAAAACAAGTTTTACTATCTCGTCGGAGTGAGTGGCCAGGCTTGGAATCAAAGATTGACTGATGCGGTTCATAAACCTGGGCGGAGGAGGGGAAACCATTAACAACTCGAAAGTCGCCCGAAGGAGGTCACCGTCGTCGTCGCAACTTTTGTTACCACAACCTCCACCTCCTCCTCCGCCGCCGCCGCCGTTGTCAATACCAATAGTCTTTAGCGCATTTATTGAGGTTTTATGACCGCTCAGACTGTTCCAACACTTTTTCATTGTCGGCGAAGTTTGTAATATTGTTTTCAGGGACTTGAAAATAGTCGTTGTCCTGGTTTTCGAGTTTAAGTTGGACATTTCCTGATTATTTATCGATTCGTTGAGGAGGGAGTTGGCGGTGTTAATTAAAGTGGCCAGAATAGACGTTTGTTGCTCCGAAACATTCTCAGACAGTGACCTCGAGCGACCTGTTGTCGTCGATCGGTTCTCGAAGGTAGACAACGTAGCTCGCTTGACAGGAATAGGAGAGAGGGGCGTTACGGCCGACTGCTGGGCTTTGTTCCTCTCCGAAACAGCAATCGAGAAAACAATTTCTTCAAAAACAGCAAGGGAGTCGGTCAAAGCGATCTTGGACAAAGTGGTAATGGACGGCGTAAGGAGCGTTGCAAATTGAAGCTGCTCAAATGCATAAGAGGCGGAGCTGTTGTGCGAAATGACCAGCCTCAGAACATTCGATATTGAACTCGAAATCTCGGAAAGAATTGGTTTCGAAACGTCTCTCTGTTCTCCGGAGAGCATATTAGTCGATTCGACAGCAGCCGTGAGCAGTGAGAGCAAGTTGTTGATCTTGACCTCGACCAATCCGCAGTCGCAAAGAATCTTGCCGAAATTAATGTCAAATTCAAGCAGTTTCATTATTGTCTCGGTAACAGACGATATGTCATATAGGTAGGCGTCGATGCTTTCACTTAATTTATCGTCAAATATCGAGTGTGTTGTTGTTGGTTGCGACACCGAGGAAAGATTCGCAGGCGTAGTGAGGGCATCGAGCAACGCTTGGCACATTGAAGTGTAGGTATTCGTGATGTTGTCGAGGGAACCAGCAGGAGTACCGTCTGAAATTCCAGTACAAACGAACTCGAGTGTCTTGAGAGCGAGCGTCTTCAAGTTTGGGTCCTCAAACAGTGGATAGTGCACCAGGTATTGCGTCAATAAATTGTACTGGGGCTCGATCATAGAGTAGTTCGTGGTGTGGGAGGAGAAGAGTTGGAGGATAATTACGAGAACTTCCATTCTAAAATTGTCATTCTGTGTCTTCATGGGTTTGGTGGGGGCTTTGCGAAAGAGGGCAAGCTGGGCGGATTGTAAACTCAGCGTCTTTACGTCGTCGTGGTCGAATTCAAACGGCATGGAGTCTCTCACCAAAGTAGCAAGGAGGTCGAGCGACTGAACATTTCTTGACTGCAGGCCAAAACTGGAGTCATTCTTTGGTGCGCTGTCGACATTTTCGCCGACAGCGGTCGTCGTGGATAGCTTTACGAGGAGACCGAGCAGTGCAGAAAGACTGTTTGAATCATCATCACAATGAGTGATCGCATAATGGAGGGTCTCAAAGCCTTCATTAGAAACAAAATCGCCAAGGAGCGGGGTGTCAGAATTATGAGATAGAGAGGCCATCACAATATTCACAATTGTTGTGAGAGCAATCTGCCATAAAGTGCCGGAAGAAGGTGCGGGATCGGCGGTTTTATAACCTAGCAGTTCTTTGACATCCTCAATCATACACTTCACTATCTTTCGATCGTGGAGAAACCACACCAATTGGGGATTGAAGCAACCCTTGCAGATGGCAGCGACGACATCCCCAGCGCCCTGGAGTATGTGTGAGCTATGTTCGCCCTTATTCAGATACCCGGGAGCAGTCGTTAAAGACAGAAGACCAAAGAGATGTGGACGGAGACACTCCCCCACAGAGCTGTCCAGGCAGAGCGTGGAGAGGAGCGAGGAGACTCGGAGCGTGGGATTCTTCGTGGGAAGGTGCGATTGATTATCGGGGGGCGGGTTGGTCATTTCAACCACTCGTAGCAAGCGTAAGCAGTGTATTAAATTTGCCGGAAGCTCGTTCTCAATTCCTTTCTGGACGAAATTCACGTACTTGCTAAACCGCTCCAACTCCCTGATATCCACATCCTCCACTCCACCCCCATCTACATCTTCAGCAAGGAGGGAGAGCAAATTCTTCTGCCAAGTCGGAGTCTTCTCTCGCGCAGCTATAACCAGTGACTGGACAGAACGAACCAGAGACTGGCATGCGCGAGTTACAACCAAACATTCTTCTTGAGATAGCGTAGGTTGGCTAGGTTGTCGGAGATTGATTCGGGAATCAGGAGGAACAGGAGGACTCAGAGAGAAGGGGGAATCCTTCGCCGATGACTGTCGAGGAGGGTCAGGGGGGGAGTTCGGTACGAAGGAGTTATCACCGGAGAGCACCGATTTCCCGAAGTTTAGCAGCCTATTCATGAAGGTTACCAGGCAAAGGAAGAGGAAGGAGAAGCGACTTTCTTTGTCCCAATAGGGGAAATATTAATTATTGCCCCTCAAGTAAGCACGCCGCAAAGTATGTACAGAGCTTATTCTGAAAAAACGAAGCGTTTAAATGCACGTAATTTACCAAGATAAATTACATTTTTCCCCAAAATTGTTCCTAGTAGTCTCACTCAAATTTCTCCCTTTAGTGCGATATCGTAATTTTATTCGTGCTCGTTTCATCTAAAATTGATACACGAACCCTTTGAGCAAAAGAAAAGGTCGATTAGCGGTAGCAACTGTCCTGACAAATTGCCATCGCCAAAAACCACGCTCACCACCAGTCCAGCATGAGTGAGGAAGCAAAAAGGGACATCTCTCTCGACCAGAACGTCGCGGAATGGTTTCCTGACGGATCGACTCAGCGACACCATCAGCAAGTTCAGCTCCAGCAACAGCTCCAGCAACAGAAGCAGCAGCGGCTGCAGCAGCAGCAGCAGCAGCAGCAGCAGCGGCAGCTGCAAGTTCAGCTCCAACAACAGAAGCAGCAGCAGCAGCAGCAGCAGCAGCTGCAAGTTCAGCTCCAACGACAGAAGCAGCAGCAGCAGAAGCTGCAAGTTCAGCTCCAACAACAGAAGCAGCAGCAGCAGCAGCAGCAGCAGCAGCAGCAAATTAAAAAACAGCAAGCCTCCCTCGCCCGGCAGCAACAAAAAGTCGTGCCGAACACAAAATCGTCGCAGATGAGAGGAAAGCACAACGTTCAGCCTCGTTTGAAGACCGGGACTGTCGTGCCGAACACAAGGTACATGGACCGTCCGACAGAGCTTGTTTCTTCCTTGATTGACACAGGTCACGCTAAGCAGCGGAAAATCCAGAGAAATTGTACCGACGCTGAAATCAAGAAGATCCGCAAGAGGTAAGACTATATTTTCAGAAATGTCACACCGACTCTCACTCATGCTGACTCGTGCTGACTCCAAATGTTTGTTTGTTTGTTTTCACGCACTATAGCGGAACCAAAACTGTCGCCAAGAACGACAAAGACACAGGTGGCCTTCGCTGGAAATACGAGTACGAGTTCCCAGATACGGGAAAAATCGGAGTCGTCATTGTAGACGAGCGCGAAAACGTAGTCGTAACGATATATAACCAGGGGGAGATCGGTGGCGGGGTCTTGTCCTCCGAAAATCATAAGTTGTCTGCCAGCATCAGCAACCTGGCGGCCGGATATGTATTCGTGGCGGACGCCAAAGCTGATGCAGCCTTTAAACGGCACAAGATATTTGCCACTCCCAAACGCTTTGAGCACGAATACGACGACATTCGGCCCAATGACTTTATCTACCTCGTCACGAAAAGCAACAAAACACTTACTGGCCCGTACAGGGCAACTAGCAGGATGGAGCAGAACCTTGAGACCAAAGGGGTGTTCGCACACATGCCCTCTCAAGTTAGGGTTGACTTCATTGACGGTCTGCCCCCCGGAAAGATGACCCATAAGGAGGCTTTGACGTACGTTCAGCAGGGAGCAATGATTTTCAACGAGCCCAATTCCGGGTTAGGGGGTCGCCTTGGACCAGGGTCTCACGCCAAATTGTACGAGACCCTCGTCGAAGTATCAAAGAGAAATGTTAAGAATCCCACCGCCGTCTTGGCCGCAAGGAAGCGTAACGAAGAGGAAGAGAGGAGGAAAAAGGTCGAGATTAGCAGAGAAAGGGAGGAAGAGAAGAGGAAACGCGAAGAGAGAGAGAGAGAGAGAGAGAAAATTTTAGCTAATAAGGAGGAGACAGAACGCTTCGAGATCGCTAATAATTCTTGGAAAAACGATGGTCACCCTCCTCTAAACGATATGAGGTGCTCGATCGTCCAGTTCGTGAATCTTATCGCTGAGTACCCTACTGGTGTGCAGACTCTAACCACCGCCACTGTTGACTTCTACAGCAGCGTCCTCGACTGCGCCCCGAAAGATAATATTCAATCTAAGCGCGCCGAGCTCCGTCGCGTCTGCAAGTTGCGCACCGAAGGTGCTGGCTACAACAGTGAAAGCGAATACTATTCTCAGGATATGGATATGTTAAAGGCATTCGAAGAGTCGAAGCGGTATGGCATTGCAGATTCTTACTTGGCAAGTGATGCCACGGGATTGAGTAAAGCTGAGAAAAAGGAGGGGAAAAAAAAGGTCAGCTTTGGCGGTGGTGGTGGTGCTCCTACCGGTGGTAATGCTTCTTACCCGAGTTCGTCACCAGCAGTATCCCCTCGTCGTCGTGAGAAGGAGGAGGAGGAGGAAGTAAGTGAGCCCGATACGCCCGAGAACATCCTTAACCACAAATCGCGCAAGAATGCCCTCCGAAAGTCAGTTTCGCCGGAGCAGCAGAGTGTATGGGACATCCTTTCGAAGAAATTCAAGACCATCACTGAATGCCTCGTCCAGTACATCTTCATAATTGACGCGAGTCGTTCCATGGGGAGTTGCGACGTCAAGTGTGAAGAGAGCGACGACCCCTTCACAAAGAGTATCCAGAAAAGAATCTACCAACTCGGTGCATCAATTTCCCGTCTCGAGTCGGCTCGGAACAGTATATTGTCATTCATTCAAGAAAAAATCGACCACCCTTACTTCTTGTTCCAGGAGCATTACATGTCAATCATTGTCATGGAAAACGGGAAGGCGAGAAAGGCTCTTGAGAATGCGCCGGTGGCGAGCCCTGTAACCTTCAACATTGTCCTCGATGTTTTTAACATAAAAGCTAAAGGAACGGGGTGCTATGGGCCCGCCTTCGAGCTCACGTCTGAAATCGCCGAATCTCTGATGACCTCTCGCCCTAGTTCCCGATTTGGGTTGTACTTTTTGACCGACGGTGCCCCATCTGACAGCATCCTGCCAGGGAAAGCGTCCGTCCCTCAGCGTCAGTTTAGCCGGTTCTCTGGCCATATCGAGAATGTGGCGAGAAGGACTGGACCGCGCCTAAGCTATAGTCTGAATCTCATTGGCAATGCGCACCGTCCACAGGCTCAAACGAGTGAAACTAGTGTCATTACCATGATGGAGAAGTTGTTCTCGAGCTATCAGTGTTTAGGCTCGAGCGGATCAGTGGTGGCTAATAGTAATAGCATGAGCGCTTCGATAACCTCGTTCAGCAAGTTGACGGAGAAAAATAGCGTCAATGATGTCAACTTTGGGAAGATTCCTACCATGGAGAAGGTCGTTCAATGGGAGCGTAAGCAAATCAACGAGTGGGGCTCTGTAGACGAGGCCGACGACGGTGATTGGGAATACTACGACGCAGATCAGATCAACCTGTATCGCTATGACGAAGATAACGATAGCTTCGTTCTCGACTACGAGAATTGCTTCCACTGGCCTACGGCAACTCACCTAGGGTACAAGAAGACCATTTTGAGTCAAGGTTCCGAAAGGAATGTTCATCGAATTATTGAAGTCGTGGGTGAATACGTCACAGACCTGGACTATTCCAAGTTCTTTATGAGGACGAAGCAGTCCGATATTAAGCTTGTCGCGAAGGAGTCTCGCAACCGTGGAGAAGTTCAAAACCAGCTTGAGACGCTCACTTACGCCCAAGACTTCGTTCGGATGCAATTTCGCGCCCGAGAGCTCGCAGAGGAATTTGTAGAGTGTCTGGACTTCGATCGCGAGTTGGATGAAGTTGCACGCATCGAATTCATCGAGGCTTTTGCGGTCAACATCAATAGTGAAAAGTGCGTGCTCGTTGAGGATTTTATTGAGGGCAAATACACGAAGTGGCTGTGTAACGTTGGGCGCCGTACCAAGAAATCAAAGGCCACATTAGAGAAGGAAAAGAAGCAACAAGAAGACGACCTCTTACGATTGGCACATGGATACAACCAGATAGGCAGAACAGGAGAAGATGCGACTGCTTCTACCCTCGGTTTGGGCACAGGCAATTTCGTAATCGAGGAATGTGACGAGGAAGATGATTTCTCTCCTTCCGAAGAGGAGGGCGACGAGGAGGAGGGGAAGGAGGACATCGACGACGACGACGAGGAGGAGGAGGAGGAGGAGGAAAACATCGACGACGACGACAGCGACGACGAGAGGGAAGTAATCGAGCTCACCGATGAGAGAAAACTGGAGGACGTGCTTATGACTTTTACGCACTGGACCTATCATCGAACGAATCACCAAGAGCTTGTCTGCGATATTCAAGGCGGATACAACGAAGAAGATAACGTCTTTCAACTTACTGATCCAGCTATTCACCATGCGAACACGTTAGAACATGTTGGAAGGACTGATCACGGAAACAAGGGGATAAAGTCGATAATGCAGGCACACCGATGCAACTGGCTGTGCAAGCATCTCAAGCTCCCGAAGTACTTTGATTTTGAGGGCCAGCGCGTCGTATTCCCGCCCGAGCACTTTGGATTCTCGTCCGAGCAGCTTGAACAAGTAAACAATACGATGAACTCGTCCGATCGGAAAAACGCGAAGAAAAATCGTCTTAAAATCGAGAAGGAGGTGAAACAGATGTGTGATCAGTTGAAGGCCAAGTACCTGGAAATGCAAAAAGGTGCACTTCGGATCCCTCCTAAGACTGATTACGTCATTGTGTACGACGACGACCATGTCGACGAAAAGTCAAACCCGACGCTGAGGTACGTCACAATAGCAGAGCTTCGAGAAGCTCACAAAGACCACATGGATCTTCTCCTTGCGCCTAAGAAGGGGGAATCTAAGGCGAATAAAGTTTTGGCGAGCCCGGATCAACGTCTTCGCAAAATTGACGACTTCATGCAGCTTACAAGAGTTAAGATGGGACCCCGCCAGATGGCCGAATATCGATCAGCTCTAGTTCGAGAAGTCGCAGCAAAGATTCCTCACCTTTTGGACGAAATTTTGTTACTTCGCCGCCATAAGCAGTCCAACAAAGCCAGGAAAGTAAAAGGGTCGACGTACGTTCTCTACGAACAGTGGTTGGAGAATGTGAACAGAAATGACGAGATCGCTGCCGCTTTGAAAAACCTGAAGGATAGTAATCAAATAACCTTTGACGGGGATGAAGTCGAAAAAGCCTACGGTGAGGGGAAGAAGGTCCACGAAGAAGACAATGACTCGGCCTGCTCGCCCTGGGTGAAATGCGTCAACAAATCTGGCGGCGAAAATAGCATTAACTGGTATGAACACTCCTTTACTGGCGAGAAGACAGACATACCACGCATTGCGGGAGACGTCGATGTGAAGGGATTCACTGTGAAGCGTCATATCACCGTCGACCAATGGACCAAATACACTCTTGCGAGACCCGGTAAGCCTACTATCACGTACTGGCGTGATGAGAAGACGAACGAGCAGGTGTTTACCGAGCCGAAGCCTCATATGCTATGGAACAAAAAATCGAAGAAGGAAAGAAACATTCAAGTAAGGAGGATCAACTCAGAGGGTCCTCAGCAAAAACAGCAACTGCTGCATGAGCTGATTGTCAAGAAAGTAAACGAACGGACCGGGGGCAAAAGCCTTTACTTGGTCAACCGCTTGCTAGAATCAGTCCATAGGTCCCTGATAAAACTCAATTCGTCCTCAGCAATCAAAAACTTCGAAAAGTCCTGGACGTTACACACTAATTCGACACAATCAGAGGTCTGAGGGGTGTTTGAGGTGTTGGAGGTGTTTGAGGTGTTGGAGGTGTTTGAGGTGTTGGAGGTGTTTGAGGCGTTTGAGGGGTTGGAGCTGTTGGAGGTGTTTGAGGTGTTTGAGGTGTTGGAGGGGTTGGAGGGGTTGGAGGTTTAAAATTTTAGTTTTAAGGTTAAGGTTTGAGGATTAGTTTTGAGGTTTGAGGTAAAAAAGGTCGTCTTAATATTTGTTTCGTGTATCAAATCAGCGTTGTTGTG